>FTHJ01000543.1_pt1 | contig 18540 bp, 16 predicted proteins | sample 1640931 | NCBI WGS metagenome assembly FTHJ01 (sample SAMEA3914788, study PRJEB12502) | metagenome | biome: forest; material: soil | place: Canada | collected 2011-07-03 | depth 0.1 m
GTGCTGCGTACGGCGCTGTGGCGCTGACCTACTCGCCGACTTTCTACCAATGAGCGCCGCTACCCCGGACTATGACGTTGCCATCGTGGGCTACGGGCCAGTCGGCCAGGCCTTGGCGGTACTGTTGGGGCTGATGAGGTACCGGGTCGCTGTTTTCGAGCGTTTCTCAACGCCGTATCCGCTGCCACGAGCCTGTGTGATCGACGACGAAGCCATGCGCATCCTGCAACGCATAGGAGTGGCCCGGGAATTCGCGCAACTGGTGGTGCCGACCAGCGGTGAGTACATCTGGCTCAATGCGCGCAATGAGACGCTTTACAATTTCAAACATCCCGCGCAGGGGATTTCCGGCTGGCCCGCTCGCAGCCTCATGTATCAACCGGATCTGGAGAGGCTGTTACACGCGCGTGTCGCAACACTTGCGACAGTCGAGATCAACCGTGGTTGGCAAGCCACCGCTTACGAGGATCAGGGCGACTGTGCCGAACTGACGGTTGAGACAAGCTCGTGCGAGGATCGCGACACAGACGCCGCGGCAGCCGGTGTGCGGCGGCTCACGGCCCGCTATGTCGTTGGGGCTGACGGCGCCCATAGCTTCGTGCGCCGCGCGGCGCACCTCGAATGGATGGACCTGGGATTCAAAGCCGATTGGCTGGTCGTCGATTTTCGCCCGCACCACCCCGAAAAAACCTTGGACATGCCGGAGGCCGCGCAAATTTGCGACCCCGCACGACCGATCACCGTGATGCGTCACCTCGGACGCCGCCACGTGCGCTGGGAAATGATGTTGCTCCCCGGAGAAACCGCCGACGAGGTATCGCAGCACGAGCGTGTCTGGCCGATGATCGCTAGGTGGGTCTCGCCGGAGGACGGCGTGATCGAGAGGGCCGCCGTCTATACCTTCCGCTCCGGTGTGGCGCAATCGTGGGTGCGTGGCCCTGCGATTCTTGTCGGGGATGCCGCGCACCTGATGCCGCCATTTCTCGGACAAGGGCTGTGCTCCGGAATGCGAGACGCACTGTCGCTCGCCTGGCGGCTCGACCTGTTGCTGCGCGGTGTTGCAAATCCAACTCTCCTCGACAGCTACGAGGAAGAGCGCAAAACTCACGTCACGGCAGTGATCGCCCGCGCGGTGGCTTTAGGCAAGGTTGTCTGCATCACCGACCCCGTCGCTGCCGCCCGCCGCGACGCACGGATCCGCGCGGGCGTGGCCCACCCGATTCCGCCGTTTCCACAGCTAACATCGGGTCTGTTGTATCACGCCTCGACAGATTCCCCGGTGGCCGCGGCGACGGGTCGCTTGTCACCGCAAGGGAGGGTCAGGCGCGGTGGCGCCAACGGGCTTTTTGATGATGTCGTCGGGTATGGATGGACGGTGATGACCCTGGATGGGGATGCCGAGAAGCATCTGGCGGCCGATCAGCTTGCCTTCCTGGCGAGCCTCAACACGCACTTCGTGTCATTTGGCGATGGGGACAAAGCGCTTGCTGACGTGGGGGGGCATTATCGATCCTTCCTCGCGGAGCTCAACGCCCGCGCTCTGATCGTCCGCCCTGATTTCAACATTTTTGCCGCGGCGAGCTCGATGGCCGAGATGCCCGCCATGGTTGATGACCTGCGGCGACAGATGCTGCTGGAAACATCCGCGCACACTGAAGCCAAGGTTCTGGCGTAACGAACAGGGGTATGCATGAAACTGGTTACTTATACAACGCAGGGCAGAACATCAGTCGGGAAAGTCGTGGACGACAAGGTGGTGGATCTTGCAGAAGCGGGACCGCGGTCGATGCGGGAGCTGTTGCAAGGAGGCAAGGCACTGCTGCCAGGACTGGGGGCGATTGCGGCCACTGCGGAGAATTCGCATCCGCTGGCGACAGTGAAGCTGGAGGCGCCCATCCGTGACCCGCAGAAATTTCTCGCCATCGGGCTGAACTACCAGGACCACGTGGACGAGATCGTCAGTCGTGGCGGCAAGGCGCCCGAGCACCAGATGTGGTTCAACAAGCAGGTCTCCTGTATCACCGGCCCCTACGACCCGGTGCACAAGCCGAAAGTGTCCGAAAAGCTCGACTACGAAGGCGAGCTCGGTGTCGTTATCGGGACGCGCTGCCGGCACGTGCAGGAGTCGGATGCATTGAGTGTCGTCGCAGGCTACCTAGTGGCGAATGACGTTACCGCACGTGACTGGCAGCGTATGTCCCCAACCTGGACACTCGGCAAGTCGTTTGATACGCACGGACCGATAGGCCCGTGGATCGTCACTGCAGACGAGATCGCGGATCCACAGCAGTTGGAAATGCGACTGTTCGTGAACAGCGAGTTGCGGCAACGGATATCCACCTCGCGCATGGTGTTCAACATTGCCGCCCAGATCGCGCATTTATCGACGGTCATGACCCTGGAGCCCGGCGACGTGCTTCTCACGGGCACCTGTTCGGGAGCCGGTTGGGGTAGGAACCCGCCCGTGTTCCTGGGTCCCGGCGATGTAGTACGAGTGGAGATCGATCAGATCGGCTACATTCAAAACAGCATCATCGCGGAACCCTTGACACCAGGAGCCTGACAGGCTTCTAGGGGCCACGTCGGCTCCCAGGATCGGAAGGGTCCGGGGGTCTGTCGAGCAACGCGGCCGCCAACGGCTCGATCAGGCCCACAACGGTGCGCATGGCGAGCGTGAACGGATGGTGACTCGTCGTTGCAACAACGGCGGTGCGCCGAATCACCGGCTCGATGATGCGCGAGCAGCGCAGGGTCCCATCCCTGATTTCGCGTCGAATGGACGGCGCGCCCAGAATGGCATACAGCTCGCCGTCAGCGACCAGGTCGGTCTGAATGGGTATGGAGTCCGCCTCGACAGCAACTCGTAGACAGATGTGCTGCGCCTTCGCGATGCCATCGAGAGCGATTCGCAGCGGATTGGGCGCGCTCGGCAGCACCAGCGGCAGGTTGTCGAGTTCGCGAAACGCCAGGGTCGGCTCGCCTCCAACTGTCGAGCGCGCGCCGCTGATGAGACACGCGTCGCAGAAGCCTTGTATTCTTTCCACCGATTCATTGACGGACCCGTAGCGGTAAACCAAGGCTATGTCGATACTGCCGGTGGCAATCCATTCGTCGAGCTGACCGTTCGATCCTTCGAAGAAATGCAGGTGAACACCAGGACACCGCACGCGTGTTTCCCGAAAGAGCTGATTCGCGAGTGGCAATGAAAATCCAGGCAGGAGGCCGACCCGGACATCGCCGCTGGGGATGCCCGCCTGCGCCTTGATCTCCTCTTCGACACACTGGACTTGTTCGAGCAGCGCCTGCAGACGCGGCAAGATACCGGCGCCGAATTCGGTCAGGGTCATCCCGCGTCCCGTGCGATAAAAAAGCCGCCCGCCGTACTCGGTCTCCAGCGCGGTGAGCTGACGGCTGATGACCGATTGCTCCATGTTCAACGCGATGGCTGCCCGCGTCAGGCTGCCGTGGGCGGCAATCTGGGTCACGAGCCTGAGCTGATTGAAGTCCACAGGTCCTCAGGTCGTGAAGCCGATCCACCGGCCGAAACCGATGATGGCGATCCATAGGCACAGGGAGATCCCACCCGCCCACCTCGCCGCAGCCGGAGTGGCGCCGCCGGTGTCCCAGAGCGCGACCCGGCGGAACGCGCCCAGATGAAAGATCAGCATGTTGATACCGGCGACCGCCAGCAGCGCCATCTTCATGCGGAAGTCGAAGTTACCCTCATATTTCAGTGCGTGTGAGCTGAACAGCGTTGCGCCGGTGATGAGTGCGAACGCAAAGGCGGCCCAGGTCCACGGGAGGTGCTCGTCGGCCATGCCCTTTATCCCGCGATCGCGCGACGCGAGATTCAACAGTCGCAGATCCAACGTGATGATGGATCCGGCGGTGAGGGTGATGGCCAGTACGTGTAGCGTCTCTATGGTGGGAAACAGCCAGTTGGACTGCCGGACGGCGGTTGCAACTCCGGTGTTCTCGAGACTCAGGAACCATTGATCGAGGCTCAATGCGGCGACCTCACTCTTGTCCGATGTAGGCGATCCAGCGGCCGGCGCTGAGAATCGCTACCCACAACGACAGGGAAAGTGCGCCGGTGAGAATCGCGCGAAAGTGCCGGCTCTCGAAGAACCCCGGCTCGCGCCGCAGGGCACGCTGGACTGACAGCGTCAGGGCGCACACGATGGTCAACATGATCATTTTCGCCTGGAATGCCGGACTCAACAGCTCCCGGGCCGGCTCGATGAGGGTCAGTATCATGCCCGTCAAAAGCAGGACTGGCAGCGTGTACCACATCCAGGGCAACAACCGGTTGGCAACGTCGGCAACCGGTCGGCGCACCGCGCCGAGACCGAGCAGGCGCAGATCCAGCATCGCCATCGAAGTCATCACGACGCTCACGCACACGATGTGGACCGTCTGGGCGCTCGGCACTACCCAATCGGCGACCCAGGAGTTGCGCTGGATGAAATCTCCCAGAGTGGACTGGGTCAGCCAATCCGACAATTCGTGCATCACGGCGGCCACTTGCCTCTCGCTCGCCCTGACACGGGCTATGCGGGGCAGTATAGAAGCGGGGCGCGCGAAAAATAGTGATCGAATTCGGAGCGCGCCGCGCGGCGGCTGCGAGGCTCGGCGAAATCCCGGGGGGACCCCATGTCACGACCCGGAGCTCGCTGCCCGGCCGTCGGGTCAACCCGACCCGGCAGGCGGCAGCGCTCTGGCGAGCAGCTCGAAGGTGCGGCGCCACGTGCTTTCCGCGGCGACGGGGTGATACATCGGTCGCAGCGGAAAGCTGTATCCATGTTGGGTGCCCGGCTCGGTGTGGATGTGATGAGCTCGTTGTGTTGGGCCGAGCGCCTGTTCGAGCGCCGGCAGCACTTCCGGCCCCACCGCCGGGTCGTGTTCGGCAAATTCGAAAAGCAGCTCCGTCGTGAAGTCTCCCAACGCCCGATGGGGCGAATCCGCCGCATCGGTCACGAGACCGGTTCCACACACGCTGACGGCCGCACGGACCCGAACGGGAAAGGCGCCGGCCGCCCGCATGGCGAAACGGCCGCCACAACTGAAACCGACACAGCCCACGGGTCCGGCACGAACGGCCTCGTCCACGTCTATGGCGCTCAACAGGTCGGTGGTATCCGCAACGACAGACGCGTCCACCAGGCTGGCCGCGAGCAAGCGGTACAGCGTCGCGTGTGCCTCCGTACGTCGCGTGAGATCCAGCCGAATCCGCCCAAAGCGATAGTACAAATCGGGCAAGAAGCAACAATAACCCTGCCCGGCAATCCGCTGTGCCATGGTGACCAACTCAGGGCGGATGCCGGGCGCATCCATGAAAAGAATGACGGCAGGGCAGGGCGCTTGTCGGCCCGGGCGCACGGTGATCACCGGCATCGCGCCGTCTGCGGTGGTGATTGTCACTTCCAGTTCGGTCATGCTTCGCTACCGTTGTCAAAGTCACCGAGACGCCCTGCGGGACATTCGGTGAGCGCAGGCGGCACTCCCGCCGGCAGCCCGATCTCGTGAGCATTCAGAGCGAACGCGATGAAGGAGTAATAGCCGATGAGTGCTGTCAGCTCCACGACACCCACCACGCCGAAGCACGCCGTGGCGCGTTCATAGTCTGTATCGGCAATACGGTGGACGAGCAGCAGCGATTGCACGAAGCGATACAGGATCGACTCATCCTCCGTCATCTGCTCCGGCTCTTCGCGTCGTCGTATGGCGTCGACGATCGACTCGGCCAGTCCGCCTCCCCGGGCGAGCGGCGCATGTTGGTACCACTCCAACTCGCAGTCCCAGTGGCGGGCGGTCAGCAGGATGCCCATCTCCGACAGCCGCGGTGGGAGCGAGGTGTCGTACCGCAAGAACTTGCCTAGCTGTTGTGCGGGCTCCGCCAGCCGTGGCTGAAGCAACATCGGATCATAGGGTCCGTGAAACCACGCGCCGCGTGTGCTGACGATGGACTCGTAAATGGTGCGCTGTTGCGCATTCATCTTTTCCGGCGGTAGTGGCGGGATGCGTGACATCGTTCGCGCTCTCGGTGATGCCCGCGTGCAGTATAGCTGGCCGGCTTGCTGCGGAGCGTCCGCGATACGGACGGGGCTTGGATGGATCGGTCGAAGTGCGCTTCGCCAAGGATATAGTGAGCGCTTGCGAGAGTGCGAGCATGCTCAACCGAGGGGGACTCATCGTGACCGCGGCGACGCTTCGCACCGGCAAGCGCAGAATACAGGGTGATGGATCGCCGGCGGTACCGGCGACAACCCAGACAATCGAGCCCTCGATCGAGAGGTACTCCGGTATCCGCCCGACGCCCATGACCGCGCCCACATTCTTTTATGGCTGGGTTATCGCAGCCGCGGCCGCGCTCGGCGTGGGATGCAGTATTTCGGTATTCCTGCCGGCCACGATCGGCCTGCTGGTCGAGCCGCTGAATCGGGAGTTCGGCTGGACGGCTCCGCAGGTTTACCTGGCGCTGAGCTTTGCCACGGTCGCCACGGTGTTGGTAGCGCCGTTTATCGGCGGTCTCGTCGATCGCTTCGGAGCGCGCGCGATCGTCGGTTTCTCGTTTGCCGCCGAAGCGCTCCTGATCCTGTCCTTTCGCTCCGTGAGCCCGGATATTCGCCTGTTTTATGTGCGCTACGCCGCCCTGGCGATCTTCGCAACGGGCACCACGGCGTTGAGTTTCTCCGCGCTACTGTCGCGGTGGTTTGACCGGCGGCGCGGGTTGGCCCTGGGAATCGCCTTGGGCGGAACGGGCGTCGGCGGAGTCTTTTGGTCGTTGCTCACGCAGTGGCTCCTGGCTCGGGTGGGCTGGCGCGGAGCCTTTACCGATCTTGCAGCTATCGTGGGCTGTGGAGTGTTGCCGATATTGTTGCTCACGATTCGCGAGCGGCCTGCATCAATGGGTCTCACCGTCGACGGCAGCCCCGCGGCCCCCGAGACCTCGCGCGCCGGGACTCCCGTGGTCGCACGCGCATCCGAAGCGGGATGCACGCTCAGGCAGGCGCTCGCCACTCGGCACTACTGGTTGATTTTCGGCGCGTTCGTGCTCATCGCCATGGCCACTTATGGTGTCACGCTGAATCTGGTTCCGTTGCTGCGTGCCCAGGGACATTCCGCCGCGATCGCCGCCGCTGCGCAGGCTTCGATGTGGGCAGTGCTCGTGATTGGGCGTGTCTCCACGGGGTGGCTCATGGATCGCTACTTCGCACCGCGCGTGGCGGTGGTGTATCTGATTCCGGCGGTGCTCGGCATGGGCCTACTGGCCGCGACCGGCGCCGGCCCGACCGCCTTCGTGGCCGCTATGCTGGTCGGGATATCCTCGGGCGCGGAGGTGGATGTGTTGGCTTACCTGGCGGGCCGATATTTCGGACTGCGGCACTTCGGCGCGATCTATGCGACGCTGTTTTCCGTATATGCGGTGGGGACCAGTGTGGGTCCGTTACTGACTGCGTGGGCGGCGGCCCGGATCGCCGGTTACAGCTTGCCGCTGGTGTGCCTCGCCGTGGCGTTATGTGTCGCCGCGGGTCTTTTGTTGGCTCTGGAACCCTTTCCAAATTGGACAACACAGCAGAGGTCGACCGAATGAACCTGCGGACACTGACACGCCGGGCAGCGCCGCTCTGCCTGGCCGGCGTGGCGGGCGTGGCCCTCGCCGGCCCCATCCAGGAGCGCAACTAGGCCAATGCCCTGGCGTTCATCGCCGGTTGGGGACGTGGCGATACGCAGCATCTGTTCGACCAGTACGTGGGCCCGAGCTTGATCAACCACGGCTCGGCCATGGCAGACGGTCGCGAGGCCTATTTGAAATTTCTCGCCGTGTTCGACGCGATCCCCAAGGAGAAGCGCCTGGGCGGCCTGGTCAACAAGTTCGCGCTCGCGCAGCACGACCTCGTGGTGCTGATCGGGTACAACATCCTGCCGAATCACCCGGGCGGCGCGGCCATCGACATGTTCCGCTTCGATGCGCAGGGCAAAATCATCGAGCACTGGGGTTTCTGGCAATCGCTCGACGAGCCGGCTGTTCCAAAGCAGCCCAGGAACACCAATGGGTCGTTCTGAGTGCGGGCGGGTGTCGCGCCAAGCCCTGTTCAAACAGGTCATTCTGCTAGCCCTGCTCGGGCTCGTGGCGCTCGGCCAGGCGGCGCGCGCCGACCCCTCCACCGAGGATCGCAACACGGCCCGCGGTATCGCGTTCCTCGAGGGGCTGGGCCCGGATGTCAACCTGGCAGCGCATCTGCGCCGTTACGTGGCAAGCTCCATCAAACAGCACGACGGTCGCATCGCTGACGGCCGGGATGCGTGGCGCGCCGCGCTCGCCGCGGCGATTGCGAAGGGCGCGAAGTGGGACGTGCGACACTCGGTGGCCGAGGGCGACCTGGTGGTCCTGATCGGCGCCAACTCCCAACCAGCTGTGGTGACACCGCCAGTCATCATCAAGCGCGACGGAGAATCCGCCGCGGGTGTCGCGGGGAGCGATCGTTCAGCCAGCCCCGATACGCCGCTGGTCGGCTCGCCAGAGGAGAACGACGACGGCAGCGCCTTCGCGGTTTTATTTCGCTTCGATACCGCAGGCAAGATCGTCGCGGCCTAGAACTTCGAGCAGCCCTTCAAAGGCCCGGGCAACCGCCGCTCCGGGCGTGTCAACCCGCGAAGCATTTTCTAGACGCGCCGCCCGCAAGGGGTGTTGGATCGGCACGGCCGACTCGTACGCGTGTCGGCGCCGCAGCTACCTATCGAGACACGGGCGCGCCTGGAGGCGGCGACGTCCGGGATACGGACGGTGAATCGAGGACACTTGCTCCGCCGGGCAGACATCCCCGAGGGTGCGCATCCGAGCGAAATCGTCGGCGTCACGGAACCGGTACGGAATGTCGTCGGACGGGGCGTCGTAGCATGGCTACAATGGGGGGGCGGTCAGTGAAGAATGGCGTAACAGGCTTTGGCGGGATACTAGCGGCGATCGCCAGGCCCACGATGATCTCGGGCGCGGCCATGGCGCTGTGCTCGGGTGCACACCTCACGGTGGCTCAGGCGGATGAAGCGGATTCGTCCGAACTGCGCCTGGAAGAGATCGTGGTTACGGCGGAACGCCGTGCAACCAACCTGCAACAGACCGCGCTCTCGGTGGTCGTGGAGTCTCAAGAGGACCTGATAGCCAAAGGGATTACCGACATCGGGGACCTGGCCCGCTTCACCCCGGGGTTGAATGTCTCGGGCAACAACGACCCCGAGAGTCTCAAGCCGGTATTCACCATTCGCGGCATCGGCCAACCCTCGGGCCGTGAGTCGATCGAGCGCGGCGTGGGGCTGTATGTCGACGATCTCTACCTGCCGCGCACCAACGGCTCGCTGCTGCAATTGCTCGACGTCGCCAACGTGGAGGTGCTGCGCGGTCCACAAGGCACGCTCTTCGGACGAAATTCCAGTGGCGGGGCGATTCGCTACATCACCAACAAACCGTCCGATCAGTTCCTGGCGAACTTCACCGCCACGGCGGGTGCGTACGACCGCCAGGATGTGACAGGTCTCGTCAACATTCCGCTGAGCGATCGGCTTTTCGTTCGTGCCCAGGCCGGCGACTTCCGGCGCGACGGTTATGTCAATCTGGTAGGGGGACCGGTCGATGCGAAGGCCGGCAATATCGATAACGTGGTCTCACGCATCGCGGTGCGGTATCAGCCCACCGACGCCCTGACGATCGATGCCACCGGGAGCTATTCACTGGACCGGCGCGATCGGCCGCCAACCGTCATTACCGCGCTGAACACGACGGACGCCTTGATGCATTCGTTGAGTACGCTGCTGGTCAATGAAGGGCAGCCGGCGCTCACGGCCAATGACCCACGCTTCGTCTATGCCGGGGGTTATACCGCCAACGGCAACTGCTACGTGGGGGTGAATACGCTTTCGGCGCAGGCAAACGGCAGGACCGTCCTCGGCAATCCGGGTTACTGCGACTATGGGCAGCGGCAGTCGATGGCGCTGGGCTCCCTCGCGGTCGACTGGTCGTTGTCCCCGAGCCTCACGCTGCGCTCGGTGAGCGGCTGGGTGGACTCGATCACGCGCTCGTCGACGCCCCCGGCGGGAGTCGGGGCAGCCCGCTTCACCGACTTCGATGACGATCCGAGCGCTTCCCAGGAGATTCAGCTGAAGTACGCCAGTAGGGGACTGCATGTCGTGGGCGGGTTGTATTACTTCTACGAGAATCCGCTGCGCCAGCAAAACAATCAGCTCCTGACCTACGCGCCACCATTCAGCTCCGGGTTGTGTTGCTCGGGGTCACTCGCCTATAGCGCGCTCACCACCCACAGCTACGGGGTATTCACGCAGGCCGATGTGGCCTTGACGGACAAGCTGAGCGTCACCGGCGGCGTGCGCTACTCGTCCGACCACAAATCCATCGCTGCCTACCAGACCGACCGGCCGGCCGTCGAGCCCGGGACCGAGTTTTTCAACCATAACGAATGGTCCTCCACGGACTACCGCGCAACCCTCCAGTATCAATGGCTCGAGGAGCTGATGACCTATATCACCGCCTCGACCGGCTACAAGTCCGGCAGCTTCAATGATGAGCCCGGGCAATTCTTCGGCACCTCCGCGGCAACTCTCAATTCGGCCGCTGTCAACGGTGGTGTGACGGCGTTCGATCCGGAGAAGGTGCGCAATTACGAGGCCGGAGTGCGCAGTCAATTCTTCGACAACCGGGTGCGCCTGAATCTCACCGGCTTTTACATGAAGTACTCCGATATGCAGATTACGGCGCCGGTGATCTCGGTGAATCCGCCGAGCGTGTTTCAAGGATTCTCCAACGTCGGTAGAATGCATCTGTATGGCTGGGAGGGCGAGTTGGTGTTCAAGGCGACCACCGCCTTGTCCCTCAATGCCGCGGTATCGAATCTGCGCCAGGGTTATGACGCGCTGGCCGATGGCAACGGTCTCTTGATTGCATCCACCTGCTCGCAGCGCACTCCAGCCGGCCTGACGTCACTGCAGTACTGCCGGGCCCAGCCGTTGGCGGGCGCGCCGCAGTGGCAGTATTCCTTCGCTGCGCAGTATGCTCTGCCGCTCGGGCAAGCGGGCGATTTGGCACTCTCGGCCGCATTTGCCTACACCGACAGCACCTACTCGGGCAACAGCTCCTCGACCGGCAACCTGGTGCTGCCGGCTTTCGGTTTGTTGAACATGCGCGCGCAGTACGCGCCGCAGCGATCCAATTGGAGCGTAGCGCTCTTTGGCACTAACTTGACGAATCGTTACTATCTGACCGCCGCGCAGAACGGGTTTGGATTTTTTGGCTATCAAAGCGTCGATCCAGGCCGGCCGCGCGAGTGGGGGCTGGAAGTGAGCGTCCACTTCTGAAGCGAAGTCAGTACTGCGCGCGGACACGCAGCCGACGTCCGAAAGAGGGGCGCCGGGCTACTTTTTCCAATTAACTAAGGACGCAGGCGCGCTCGAAAAGCCGCCACCGCCTCGGCCGCGTCGTGAGGCCAGAAGGAGAGCGCAGCATGGCGGTCGGGGCGAACCAGCAGCAACTGGTCGCGGTGCGCCTTGAAGGCTGCCGCCACCGCAGGCTCGAGGTTGCGGGCGTGAATCACAACACCGTGCGGATCATCCGTGATCCCAGGGCCACCGGCAGGCCCGGCAAGATGGATCAGGACCGGCGCCAGCTCGGGCCACAACTGCTCGCGGTGTCGTACCGCGAACTCAGCGACATCGGGGGACTGGGTAATCAGCGCAAAGCCTGTGCCGAGCAACTCATCGAGCATCCAGGTTCTGCCGTGCGCTGCGACACGCGGCTGTGGCACCATGCATCCGACCAATGAGCCGGGGACGGCGAAATGCTCGAAGTCCACCAGTGTGCCGCTGGTGAAGCGCGGTCGAGGTTTGAAGCGCATGCCGAGCAGGTACTCGCGGCCGCCCGGAAAGGCACTGAGCTTTTCCAACAGCGCAGCGCGGATGGCGCGCTCCAGGTCACTGCGTGGCATGATGACCTCGCCCATGGCGACGGCGAGTTGAATCATCGCCCAGACGCCGTCGCGCCGCTCCGCCTCGTAGCTTTGCAACAGTCCCAGGCTCGCCTGTTCGCGGATGACGAGTGCGACCTTCCAGGCGACGTTGAGGGCATCGCGCAGACCGGCATTCATCCCCTGGCCGGCAAAAGGGGGCGTCAGGTGCGCCGCATCCCCCAGCAGTAGCGTGCGGCCGTCGATGAGGCGCTCGGCAAGGCGGGCCTCGAAGCTGTAGACCGCCGCTCGCACGATGTCCGGATCGTCCAACGACCGGATGGGACCGATGAGCGCTCGTACGGCCTCCGGCCTGACCATACTCTCGCGGGTCTCGCCGGGCAGGAGTTTGAATTCATAGCGGCGCCCTCCACGCGGCGCCGGGATACTCATGTAAGGTCGGCGAAGGGAGCAATGGGCTTTGCTGCTACGGGACGTATCCGCATCGTTCAGCGTATCCACCACCAGCCAGTCATCCTGATAGGTATCGCCCTGCATCTTGATTCCCAGGAGCTCGCGCGCGGCGCTGCGTGCGCCATCACAAGCCAGAACCACTCGAGCAACGATGTGTTGCACGCGATCGCCATGGCGTACGCCAACCCGGGCGCAGTCCGCAAGGTTCTCCAGGCTCACGACTTCCGCGCCGAAACACACTCGCGCGTTCGGATATTGTACAAGCCCTTGGTATAACACCCGCTCGAGCTCGGGTTGATGCATGAAATAGCGCTTGCGAAAGCCATATTCCGCCGTACCGCCGTTGATGGCAGCGAGCACGGAGCCGTCGTCCTCATAAAAGATCGGCCCGTCACCCTCTACCAGCAGTGGCATCAGTGCGTCAATGACCCCCGCCGCCTGCAGCGTGCGCGCGCCCTCGTCGTCGAGCACTATGGCACGGGGGATGTCGAGCTGCTTCGCGTTGCGCTCGAGCATCAGCACTTCGATGCCGTAGCGCGCGAGCAGAGCGGCGACAGTGAGCCCGGTGGGCCCAGCACCGATGACGATGACGGACGCGGATGGAGGCAGCACCTCAGCAGACACGGGACGACCTCATTCAAAGCGATTCGGGCAGTCGGCGCAGGGATGCGGCGCACATGCGTCATAAGCGCTCCCGAGGACTCCCCGTGTGCGCTTGTCGGGCACTGGCGCCGGCATTGCAGGTAAGGTAGGGGCAAAAGGTGCTAAGTTCGCCACTCCACAGGCGGATCGTCCGGGGTACGGACATGCTGAAGCGAGTGCAGCAGGGGAGTCGGCGCGAGAGTGTGCGCTCGCTCGAGCGTGGACTGGCGTTACTGGAACTGGTCAACGAGACCGGTGGGGTCAGGCCGGCCGATGCGGCGCGGGCCTTGCAGTTGCCGCGTCCCACCGCGCATCGACTGCTGGAGACACTCGAGGAGCTCGGTTATGTCCGCCGCAGCGCGAGCGACAATCGTTTCGTGGTCACCATTCGCACGCGTCTTCTGAGCGGCGGCTATGATACGGACGTACGCTTGACTGAGGCGGTCGGACCGATCCTGTCGAGATTGCTGCAGCAACTCGTCTGGCCAGTCAACATTGCGACCTACCGCAGTGGCATGATGGTGGTGCGGGAAACAACCCATCCGAGAAGCCCGCTCTCGGTGGACCGGGCGATGCTGGGCAGAGAGGTACCGATGCTCAGGACGGCAAGCGGGCGCGCTTATCTGGCCTTCTGCCCGGATGCGGAGCGGGAGGAGATCCTCGAGAACATACGCGCGCAAGAGCAAGAGGCCGATGAGCCTTACCTGGCGCCCGGGGCGATCGACAGTATGTTGCGCATCGTGCGCCGCAACGGTTACGCCACACGCTTGAACGAGCCGTATGTGACGAAAACGTCCAGCATCGCCGTACCGATCACGGTCAATGGCCATGTGTCGGCCTGTGTGACCATCGTCTGGCTCTCTTCTGCAATGGCCTCGACCCGCGCTATCAAGCAATTCACTCCGCACCTGCGCCAGGCGGCCGCCGAAATCGCGCAGAAGATTGCCAGTGCCGAGCTGGTCCTGTGAATTTTCGCGCTCCGCCCGCGGCGCCGGTGAGGGGTCTCGTCCGGTTCGTCCGGCATGCGGACGCCAAGAACCGCGGCGACCGTGCCGTTGTCACAGCCTATATAGTGCCGCGGCGGGGGCCATCCGGCTCCTAAGAAGTCGAGGGGACCTGGTTGAGTCGTCGTCGGTTCGCTTGTTTGTTGGTATTGCTGGGGGTCGTCGCTACCGGGCGGTCCTGGGCTGCCGGCTACGGCACGCCGGTACCCGCTGAGGCGGCATCTCTCGAGGGTGTGTGGCAGATCGACCTGCAAGCCTCGGGTCTGCCCGGCGATGGCAACAGCCCGCCGCAACTGACCGCACGGGGAGAAAAGCAACGACAGCAGCACCGTCGCGCGCGTGCGCGAGGTGATCTGTCGTTCGACCTGACGGCGCACTGCTCAAATCCCGGAGTGCCGCGGATGATGAGCCTGCCCACGCCCATTCAGATTCTGGCGCGCGCGGATGACGTCACCATCCTTCTCGAATGGAACCATCTGCAGCGCCAGATTCACGTCGATGGGCGCTCTTATCCCATTCCCTATCCGATGGCCGCGGGGGTCTCAACGGGGCATTGGCAAGGCGGGACCCTGGTTGTCACTACGCGCGGCCGCAATGCGAAGACGCTGCTGGATGACAGCATTCCGAACAGGGAGGCACTCACTGTCGAGGAAGTTTTCTCGGTTAGCCAAGAGGGTAAGCGACTCGACTATCGAGTGACGTCGACGGATCCGGAAGTTTTGGCGCAGCCCTGGGAGCGCCATTTTATCTTCCGTAAGAAGCTGGAAGTCCCATGGCGCGAGGATGTGTGTCTCGACCGGGTGGAGCGCGGAGAAAAGGCCGTCCCCCGTGGCTTCTGAGCGTAGTGGAGCGGGGTTTTTGAAACGTGCTCAGAAAACAGTCCGACTCATCGAGGAGGACCTGATCGCGCGCGGCTGGCCTGTTGGACTGTGCTACGGCTCCGAACGTGAGATCGCGGACCGCCACAACGTGGCCGCGCTGGCGGTGCGAGAGGCCATTCGAATTTTGCAGTGGCGTGGTTGCGCGCGGATGCGACGTGGTCCGCGGGGCGGGATGGTGGTCGAGGCACCCTCTGCCTCCAGTCTCGTGCAGGCGATGGGTGACCAGCTACTACGCTTGGGAGTGTCAGCGGCGCAGGCGCGCGAGGCGTTTGCAACCCTTCAGCGCCTCGCAAGCGAGGACGCGGCGGTGAGCAGCGACGAGGCGATCATCGTTCTGTGGACACAGTGTGCGAAATCTCTCCTAGAGCGGCTCGAGCCGGTATCTCAGAACTTGACTGACACAACAACGGTCCGCGCCAATTGCGACGGCTCGATGAGCCAAGCGGCTGCCGTGGCGCAGGCACTGACCGAGGCGATTGGCGGCGCGAAGTGCGTCGCCGGACAGCGGCTCGGGTCCGAAGTCCAACTCTGCGAGCGCTATGCGGTCAGCCGCACCGTCATGCGACAGGCTGTCCGGATTCTGGAGGAGGGCGGCTGGGTTCAGACACGACGCGGCCGCGGCCGTGGGCTCGAGACCCGTGGGCCGGAGCCTGCGGCGATGGCCCCCCTGTTGCACGGCTACCTGATCGCTCATCGGATCAGCGCGCAGGCCAGCCGAGAAGCGTATCTCGCTCTCGATGTCGAGGTTGCCGCGCTCCCCCTGGAGCGCAACCCCATTCTGGCGTTTCTCCGGGACAGCCTGCCGGCAGTCGAGGATGCGCGCCGAAAAATTCGGCGCGCTGGCGCTTGCTACACGACAGCCCCGGCGGGTAGCACACCTGCGTTGCAGTCGTGATCGATATTCGCTCGAACGAGGCTCGTGAGGTAGGTGGCATGCGAGTGAATCTGGCCTTGATGCGTGCAATCGTGGCAGTGAGTTGTATGTGGATCTGTCTGGTGCAGGCGCATCACTCCTTCAGCGCATTCGACAATGGCAAGACGCTCACCATCCGCGGTGTCGTGAAGTCATTCGAGTGGACGAATCCCCATTCCTGGATGCACGTGCTGGTGCGTGACGACACGGGCAAGACGGTCGTCTGGGACATCGAGTGCGGAGCGCCCAATATCAACGTGCGCCTGGGTTGGTCAGCCTCCGACGTCAAAGCGGGAGACAAGGTCGCTGTCGCCTTTCATCCCCGGCGTGATGGGACCTTCGGAGGCACATTGGCCTCCGTTACATTGGCGGACGGCCGGACATTGATGGGCAACGGCGGCCGCGGTGGTCCACTCTCCGGCGGCGCAGGGCCGTCACAGACTACGGCTGCGTCCGGCACCCCATCTACGGCGTCTCCAGCGTCGAAGCCTGCGGTGAATCCCGGCGCACCGTCCGCCGGCTCGGAATCGTCGCCTTTGCAGCCGCCATCACCGTCTGACGGCGCGCGACCCATACCCGCGTTCCTTGCGCCTTACCAGAAACCGGTTCCGCCGGGGTATCCGGCACCCTCATCCGATCCACACGATCTGGAGGGCGCCTATGTCAACCCGCGCCTGGTAGCGGTGGATGCCGAGCCGCCACCCTACCGGCCCCAAACACTCGAGCGGGTGAACTACTTCCAGAAGATGGCCCTGGCGGGCACTCCGATCGGCACACTCTCGGATATCTGCCGGCCAATGGGCATGGCAACCGAGTTGTCGTTGAATTTTCCCTTCAAGATCATTCAAACAGCCCGCGAGGTGTTGGTCATCCAGGAGGAAATGCATTCGACGATCCGTATCCATCTCGACCAAACGTCGTCCGTGAAGGTGCCGGTTTCCTATGAGGGCTACTCCGTCGGCCACTGGCAGGGCGACACGCTCGTGGTGGATACGACCGGCATCGACACGCACACGATCCTCGGGGTGGGTCACGACCCGCACAGCGAGGCGCTGCATCAAACACTGCGTATTCGAAAACTCAACGGCGGCAGGAATCTCGAGCTCACCTTTTCGTTCGACGATCCCCAGGCTTACACCAGGACGTGGTCGAAACCGCCTATCGTCGTGGACTGGCGTCCCGACTATGGGGCCTTCTCCGAGTATGACTGTGAGGAAACCGCCGGCTCCGCGCAATACGCGGCCCGCTACGGAGTGAAGGTCGGCAAGTAGCGCTTCCAACGTTGAAGGCATCAGTGGGGCTTTTCCATACCGTTGGCCTTCAGCGCCTCATCGACCGCCGGTCCGCGTAGAAAGTCGATTACCGCCTTCGCGGCCTGCGGATCCGTGGCGTGCCGGCCAATGACCGCTTCCATGACCACCGGCACCTGGAACTCCGCGATCACCGGTCCCAGGCTGCGCAGACTCTTGTTGCTGAGGATCTCACTGATGGGAAAAACGTCGAGCTCATACTCGCCGGGCGCAAGCGGGAAGTCGCGCGGGATCTTCAGTTTATTGGCGTCCTTGACCTGTGCGGCGATACCCAGCTGCGCGACAATCCTGTCGAATGTCGGTTGACCCGCGCCATTGATCTGGTAACGAACCGCAGCGGCGTTCAGCATGGCCGATTTCAGGGCCGCCGGAGTGCTGACATCCACGCCGTCAACAGCGCCGCGAAGGCCAATGCCGGTGGGCAGCCGGGCGATCTCGAAACTTCCCGGAATCGTCTTGTCCTTGGCGAGGAGCTCCTGGTTGACATCCGGCAGCAGGATCGCGACCTCGAAGTCCTGGCCGTCCAGGATCTCCTGCCGCAGATCGCCGCGCGCTGCGCCGTACTCGATCACCAGCGGATGGCCGGCCGCCCGTTGTAACTGGGAGGCGATGGGCTTGAAGGGCGCCATGAGAGCACCCGACACCATGAGCCGCATGTCTCCCGGCTTTGCGTCCGCAACCTTTGGGCCCATCGGTGGACGGTTGGCTGGTGTCTGCGCGGCCGCCTGGGGAGGGTCGCCGAGCGGTGTTGCAAACATGGCCGTCACGCCCGCGGTGCTGAATGCCGGGCTCATGCGCGTGCGCCCGTCACGGATTCGCGCACCGATCTCCTCCCCCGTGGCCTTCAGGTCCGCGCTCTTCAGGGTGAATACCACCAGGTAGCGCGGCAGATCCATTTCCTTACCCGGTTCCGCACCGGTGCGGACAAAGCGCTGGCCGGAAATAAAGCCGGCATTGCGCATCACGTCAGGCACGTGCTCGTGGTCATACCAGTCGTTATAGGCTGCATCCTGCCCGGGCGCCGGATTGCTGAAAACCATCATCTGATAAAACCGGACTGTGCCGCTGCCAGGCGGGTTGGGATCGGCGCCGGCTTGATCCTTGGCGAGTTGAATCGGGCCGAGCGACCTGTAGAGCAGGCTCATGTGCGGGGGAGGCCGTTGTGAAGGCGGCGCCGAGGCGCTGACCACCTGGAGAAAATAAGGCGGCAACGGGCGGCGATCCGAAGGCGGCGTCGCGTTCTCGAAGCACTCCGTGACCATGCCACCCTGGCGCGCGCCAGGGGAATGAGCGTGAGCCCACGCTATCTGCGTCGCCTTGCATTCGTCGGCCGTCTGAGTGAAGACCATCTGCAGGTAGGCTGCA
>FTHJ01000472.1_pt1 | contig 16469 bp, 13 predicted proteins | sample 1640931 | NCBI WGS metagenome assembly FTHJ01 (sample SAMEA3914788, study PRJEB12502) | metagenome | biome: forest; material: soil | place: Canada | collected 2011-07-03 | depth 0.1 m
GACGAGCACGAGCGGAACTTCTTCTCGCGAGGTCTTGATGCGGTCGATGGCCTCTTCGAGCATCCGGTGTATCTCGTCCTGCGCGGCTTTGACTTGGGTCGCTGGCAGGTTTCGCACGCGCCTCGGGTCGCCAACGACGGCAGCGCCCGCGGCTACCGCAATGTCCGTTGCCGTCAACGTATCCCCTCCGAAGACGAGCGCTTTGCGACTGAGCTCGAATCCCACCGATGTCGGTCCGATGCGCAGCCGGGGTGCGGTTTCGACCAGGCTGCCGCCCCCCAGGCCGATCGAGATCAGGTCGGGCATGCGGAAATTCGTGCGTACGCCACCGATATCCGTGGCCAGTGTCGACTCTCTCGGAAAGGAGCTCACCAGGCAGCCTACATCGGACGTCGTGCCGCCGATGTCAGCCACGACGGCATCGGCGAGGCCTGACAGAAAGGCCGCACCTCGCATGCTGTTGGTCGGACCGGAAGCGAATGTCAGGACAGGATGCTCCGCCACAACACTCGCGGTGAGCAGGGTGCCGTCATTCTGACTCACATACAGAGGAGCCGAGATGCCAAGACCCGTCAAAGCCGAGTGGAACGATGCGACGACGCGCGGAGCAATCTCGGCCAGTGAAGCATTCATCGCCGCAGCGTTCTCACGCTCCAGAAGCCCCGTACGCCCGAGCGCCGCAGACAAGCTCACGCGCGCGTCCGGAATCTCTTCCCGCACGATCTGCGCTGCGCGTTTTTCCATCGAGGGATTGACGAGAGCAAAGGAGCACGAGATGGCGACGGAGCGAATGCCACGATCCCGGAAGCGCCGCGCGGCATCCCTGACCTGCAGCTCATTGAGCTGACGCACGGGGTTACCGTCGAACTCATAGCCGCCATCGACGATCTCAACCTCGCGCCCCACGACTTGGATCAGGTCCTCCGGCCAATCATAAAGGGGCGGCACCGCGGTACTGGCGGGTGCCGCGAGTCTGAGCACGCCGATGGGCACCAGGTGTCGCCGTTCCACGAACGCATTCGTGAACTGCGTCGTGCCGATCATCACGCAGCTCACCGAGTCCGTCGGCACGCCGCCGTCCTGGAGAACAGCCCGGATCGCGCGCATGACGCCGAGTTCCACGTCAGCGGTAGTAGGGGTCTTATGACTCGCAACCACGCTCTTGCCCTCGACGAGCACCGCGTCCGTGTTAGTGCCTCCTACATCGACTCCTATGTGCAAGATCATCTCCCGTAGTGTCTGCGAAGCCCCGGGGGACTATCGCTAAACGGACCAGGGGAAGACGAGTCCAGTGAGGGGTAGGAAAGGGGCCGGATTGAGGTAGCCCGACACTTGCCGTGGTGGGCGCGATCGCTTCAAGCGTCCGAAGCGGTAGCGATTCCCCGGGCGGGGCGCGCTCGGAGAATGAAGTAGGCAGCCACCGTGATCAGCATCGAATCGATGGGAGCGATGGTCGTGAGCGTCAGCCGGAAGTGGCTACCCAGAGCTGTCAGGCCGATACCGATGCCGCAGGCCGCAAGCTCACGGGGCCGCCACCGTGGCGGCTCGCTTCCAGTGTCGACCTGCGAGGGTTGGCCGGAGTAGAAATCGCACAGGTAGACACTGGCAACGGGGGGTATACAGATGCTGAGGGTCACCATGTAAGGCACCAGCACGTCGCTCACGCCAGCCAGGCCGAGTGCGGTGCCGATCACTCCGGCAGCCAGCGCCAGCAGCCAGCGCGGATAGCGGGTAAAGATGGTGGAGAACAGCAGTGAGCTGGCATAGAGGTTGAAGGTGTTCATGGTCCAGGCGCTGAAGAGCAGAATCAGGAAGGCGACCAGACCGACGTCGAGCGCCATCATGATGGGAACGAGGTCGTTGCGGCCGGTGACCAGCCCGGGTAGGCCAGCCAGCAGCAGGATGAGCGGAGTGCCGATTGCAAATGTGATGAAGGACGCGCTGGCAGCCACGAGCGGGGTGCGAGCGAATCTGCAGATGTCCGGCTGCAGCAACGCGCCGATGACGACGGTGCCGACGACAACCGCGATCCCGCTCGAGAAGTCCAGCGCGTGCGTCGCGGGTGCCGCCATGACCGCAGCCGTTCCATATCGGCTGAGGACGATCCAGACCAGCCAGGCGAGCAGCACGATTTTCAACGGTGTCGTGATCGTGGACAGCCAGTCGAGCGCGCGGAATCCAACAATGGTCGTGACAATGACTAACACGCAGCCCACCAGCATCCAGCCATGCTCACCGATGAGGGCGGCGTGCGGGCCCAGGAGCTGGGCGATCGTCTGGCCAAACATTGTCGCGATGACGCCAAACCAGCCGAGCACGGTGAGCGAGATGAAGCCGTTCACGAGCTTTCCACCTCGCGTGCCAAAGGCACCCATGATCAGCATGTAGGTGCTCAGCCGCGAGCGCGCACCGGCAATGGCGCTCGGAACAGACACGCAGATGAGGACCAGGCCGCCCGCCACACTGACAATGCAGGCTTCCCGAAAGCCCAGCGCGGTCATCAGCCGCGCGCCGGTCAAAAACGATGTGAGGGCCACCTTGCTGCCCGTCAACACCAGCACGAGCCGCAGCAACCCGATGGTCGAGGCGTCTGAAACGCGGCTGCGCGAGAAGTCTTCCGTCGCCGCGTCGAAGGTCATGCGCGGATGGCCTGCTCGCGATAGCCCATCCGTGCCGAAATATCCAGGGCTGCCGCGCGAACGGCCGCGACCTGTCCGCTATCGGGCTTTGCCGGAATGAACTGCAGCAGGCCGACCAGTGCGACGACGCCCACGCACACGCCTCCTTCGTTCAGAATCGGAGCCGCGAGCGCGTTGATCCCGGCCATCATTTCCTCGGGAGCCGTGGCCCAGCCTTTCTTGCGCACCTCTGCGAGCTCACGCTGCAATTTGACCGGGTCGCTCTGCGAAGAGTTAGGAGAACGAGCCTCTTTCGCGCTCTTCAGCTGCAGGGGATGAGCAGCGAAAGCGAGTGCTATTTTGCCCTGGGCGGAGCTGCGGACCGGTAGCTTGCTTCCGGGCTTCACGCCAATTTCGAAAGTGGAAGTGCCGAGGACGGTTTTGAGAACGACCACTGCATTGCTTTCGACGGCAGAAAGGACCACGGTCTGCCCGGTCGCATCACGCAAGGTCTTCATTGCATCCGTGCTGCTCGCAATCATGTCGGAGCCATCCGGGGCCATTTGCCCGAGGAGATGCGCCCGGTATCCGAGACGGTAGCGTTGCGTGGAGGAATGCTGCGCCAGGTAACCTCGGTCGACCAGGGTGCGCAGATGGCGAAAGATCGTCCCCTTGCGCTCATTCAGGTGGGCTGCAATGTCGCTCACTCCGATCTCGTCCTCCGCCGTGGCCACCGCCTCGAGCACATCGAGTGCCAGGTGCACGGAGCGTAAGCTGGCTGTCGCGTATTGTTCCTTGATCATCACCCCTCCTCCGCTTTCCTCTTCAGGTCATGAGCTCGACGGCGTTCGCCCCGACAAGTCTGCGAACCGTCGCGATATCGTATCCCAACTGCAGGCAGAGCCGGATCACGAACCGAAACCCTTCCACGGGGTGAGGATTGCCGCTCTGGCCGAGGTCGGAGCCGAGAATCGTCCGCTCCACCGTGCCCGCCTCGATGAGCGATCTGAGCGTCTCGGTATCGTAGAACTTGAACTTGGAGCCCTCGATGAACATGCAGGCCGAATGCTCGATGTAGGCTCCCTGCCGAACCAGCTCCCGGATATCCTCGTGGGTCGCATCCACGATGAAGGTTGGATGATTCACCAGCAAACGGCGCACGCCACGGGTACGGGCCTCGGCAAACAGCGGCCAGATCTCTGTGATGTGCAGATGCCCGGAGGACAGGACCAGGTCATGCTCCGCAATCAGGTCGAGGATGAACTTCACCTCATCCAGAAGAGCCCCGGCGCCATCGAGGACCGTCAGGGGTGCCGGCGCGAGCATTTTCTCCTTGGTGGTCGGGAATTTCTTGTCGAAGTCACGGTCGTGATGATGGTGGCGCAGGTGGTTGGCCGCTGAGAACGTGGGCATCCATACGAGCTTCGCTCCCAGCTTGATCGCGTGGTCCACCGCGTAACGGTTCAGTCCGCCGACACTGTTGTTGAGTGGCACGCCCGACCACAGCTCCACGCCCAGGTCGGCATAGTGCCGCGAGAGCAGTTCGGTAACCGGGGTTACCGAGTAGTAGTGGTCCTTGAACAGGATGGCTCGCATGCCGACGGCGGAGGCCTCCCGGATCGCCTGGATGTGATCGAGAGCGCGCGGCATGACGGACGGGCCACTGTGACAGTGCAGGTCGACGGCACCGCGTAGCAGCGACTCCACTGTCTGCTCATCCCACCCAGGTTCCTGATTGCGCACCGCGAGACTCATGGGGTTGCACTCCTCGTGGGCGTTTCGCACCCGGTATCCAGTAATTCGGTGGTGGCCTGCGCGATTTTGCGTATCCCCTCCCGGATGAGCTCCAGTGAGGTGCGGGCAAAGCACAATCGGGCCGTGTTGGCGCCGGTGCCATCCGCATGAAAGGGAGCACCCGGCACGAACAGGACACGATGGTCGGCGATGCACCGGGCGAGAACCGCCGCGGCGTCCAGCGTCCCGGGAAACTCGAGCCAGATGAACATTCCGCCGCCGGGGACGCTCCACTCGAGGCCCGGAACGGCGCATTCCTCGAGAGCCGCGAGCATTGCATCCCTGCGGGCTCGATAGGTGTCGCGCAACTTGCCGAGATGCTCCTCTTCCAACACACGCTCGAACACCCGCGCGACAATCATTTGATCCAACACGGAGTTGTGCAGATCGGCAGCCTGTTTCAACGGGACCAGGGCACGATGGATCGCCGGCGGCGCGAGCACCCAGCCAGTTCGCAGGCCCGGCACCAGCATCTTGGAGAAGGTCCCCAGGTAGATGACGCAGGTGTCCGCTGCTGTCTGACCAACACGTTGCGTCAGTTCGTACAACGTGGGCAGTTGCGCGCCGTCATAGGCGAGCGCCTCGTAGGCCTGGTCCTCGATGATCGGCACGCGATGGCGCCGTGCGCACTCGATGACCGCGAGCCTGTTGGCCAGGGGGAGCGACAAACCCGTTGGGTTGGCAAAATCCGGCACGAGGTAGAGAAACTTCGCGCCGGCGGCCAGCTCCCGCTCCAGCGCCGCCAGGTCGAGTCCCCGCTCATCCTGGGGGATGCCGACAAAACAAGGCTCGCACAGGCTGAAGGCCTGGAGTGCTCCCAGGTAGCTCGGTCGGGTGACGAGGATCCGATCACCGGGATCGACGAAGAGCTTGCCGATGAACTCCAGTCCCTGCTGCGAGCCCGAAGTGATCAGCACATCGGCCGCGCGCGCCTCGATCCGTCGGCGGCCCATGTAGCGCGCGATGATCTCGCGCAGCGGGAGATAACCTTCCGAAATGCCGTATTGCAGACACTCCCGCTGCAGCCCGGGATCCGCCAGGATCTCAGCGGTCGCCGCGGCTATCGACTCGACAGGAAACAATGCCGGATCGGGTGTTCCGCCGGCAAACGAGATCATGCCCGGCTCGCGTGCCAGCTTGCTGAGCTCGCGGATTGCCGACGGCTGCAGCGCCGCCGCACGCGAGGAGAACAGGCGGGTGGCGATCGTGCTCATTGCTAGCGCACCCGCCCGAGTCTGATGAGAGGCCAGGGGTCGGGCATGACCCCCACGGGCACCTCGATCACCGTGGGAACCGCGGCACGGATTGCGCCGCGGAGCGCGCCGGAAAGTTGCTCCGGGGTGTTCACTCGCAAGCCGGAGGCACCGAAGCTCTCCGCCAGGCGCACGAAGTCCGGGTTACGCAGATCGGTTGCAATCGTGCGATTGCCCAACTCCTCCACCTGGGTGCGGCGCACGTTTCCGTAGGCACCGTCGTTGAACACAACAGCCACCACGGGAATCTGGTGTTGGACTGCCGTCGCGAGCTCCTGGATGTTGAACAGGAATCCCCCGTCTCCGCTCACCACGACCACCGGGGACTCCGGTCGAGCGACCTTGGCGCCGAGGGCGGCGGGCAGTCCCCACCCCAGGGTGCCCTGGTAACCCGGGGAGAGGAAGGTTCGAGGTTGATAGACCGGAAAGGCAAAGCGGCTGACATATCCGACCTGCGTCAGCTCGTCCACGAAAATGCCATTTTCCGGCAGCGCCGCGCGGATCGCCTCGAGAAATTCGACCTGGGGCGTCAAACGGCGCAGCTGGGCGGCGAACTGCGCCTGCAACGATTCGATCCGCTCGGCTCTTGTCCGGTTGACCGCGCTCGAGCGGGGCAGCTGCTCGAGCAGCAGATCCAACACCCCGGCCACATCGCCGACGAGGCCCACTTGCGGAGGACGAATGCGGTTGAGCTCCTCGGGGTCCGCGTCGATACGAATGACCTCGAGGCTCGCATCCACGCCCCAGACCATCTGCTGCATCTGCAATCGTGTGCCGATCGCGAGCACCACATCGGCGTCCTGCCACAAGCGGTTGCCGACCGGAGCCGTCACGCTCAACGGATGACGGCTGTCGAGAACCCCGCGGCCCATCCGGTGGGCTATGACTGGGGCGTACAGTCGTTCGGCAATCTTCCTGACCTGATCGGAGGCGTGCTGCGCGCCGGAGCCCACGACAATCACCGGCCGGCTGGCGCGTGCCAGGATCTCAACACTCCGGGCAATCAGCTTCGGGTCCAGCTGCGCGCCTGGCCTGCTCACCGGTGCGCCTTCCAGCTCGACCAGCCCGGTCTGGGGCCATACATCGAGCGGACACTCCAGGGCAACGGGACGGGGGCGACCGTGGCTCATCTGCGCAAAGGCCTCAGCGACTCGCGATGCGCCCTCCGATGGTGTTCGAATGCGCTCCGCCCACTTCGTGAGCGATCGCAGGATGCCGAGCTGGTCGGGTATCTCGTGGAGAATGCCGAGATTGCGTCCGATGTTGGCCGACGGGATCTGTCCTGTCAGGGCCAATACAGGCGCGTTGCAGGCGTAGGCCGTGCAAAGCGCTGCGGTAGTGTTCAAGATGCCCGGGCCCGGCACCACGCAGTACACAGCGGGCTTGCCCGAGGCCATGGCCGCGCCCAGGGCCATGTAGGCGGCACCCTGCTCGTGGCGTGTATGAATCACGCGGATATCGTGTTGGGCCGCGTGAAAGGCATCCATCAAGTGATCGTTCTGTACCCCTGGAACGCAGTACACCGTATCGATGCCATGCAAACGGAGGCTGGCCACCGTGGCCTGTGCCGTCGTCATGCGCGGGGAAGCGAGCGGACGATGCTGAGCGCTGGCGTTCATGTCTCAGGCGGCACTCTGTGTGATCAGTTTTGGGGTCAGATACGCGTCGAGTCCTTCTTTGCCGCCCTCGCTGCCATGGCCACTCTCCTTCACGCCTCCGAAAGGAATCTCAGGCAGCGCAAGACCCAGGTGATTGATCGATACCATGCCGCACTCCAGGGCATCGGCAAGAGTCTCGGCGGTGCGGATGGAGCGCGTGAACGCGTATGCGCCGAGTCCGAAGGGCAAACCGTTCGCCAGTTTGACGACCTCGTCGAGGGATGAGAACGGCACGAACGGGGCGATCGGCCCGAAGGGCTCCTCGTTCAACACCCGCGCGCCGGATGGGACGTCCGTCAACACGGTGGGCTGGAAGAAGTTTCCCCGCTCGCCGATCCTGTTCCCACCGGTGACTACGCGGGCGCCGCGAGCGCGCGCATCATCGACCAGGGCCTCCATGAGCGACACGCGGCGCGCATGCGCGAGCGGACCCATTTGAGTATCCTCCAGATCTCCTGCGCCCACCCGAAGTTGCGCAGCCGCGGCGGTGAAGTCCCGCAACACGGCATCAAAGATGCTTTCGTGCACATAGAAGCGGGAGGGGGACGTGCAGATCTGGCCGGCGTTACGAAACTTGGCCTGGACGCCGATCATCGCCACGCTGGTTGGATCCACGTCGTCGAACACGATGAACGGGGCGTGGCCACCGAGCTCCAGGGTCGCGGGTTTTAAATGCGATGCCGCCATCTCCCCCAGACGCCGCCCGACCTCCGTCGATCCAGTGAAGGAGATCTTGCGTATGACGCGCGCCGGAATGAGGTGTCGGGAGACCTGGTCGGGTACGCCAAACACCAAGTTCAGAACGCCGGCAGGCAAACCTGCATCCTGGAAAGCGCGGCACAGTTCGATACAACAGGACGGCGCGTGCTCGGCCGGCTTGATGATGATGGAACAGCCCGCCGCGACGGCGGCCGCGATCTTGCGCACAGCCTGGCCGAGCGGAAAGTTCCACGGGCTGAAGGCTGCGACCGGGCCGATAGGCTCCAACGTGACTATCTGGCGCACGCTTGCAGACCGTGAAGGTACGACGCGTCCGTAAGCGCGCCGTGCCTCATCCGCGTACCAGTCGATGATGTCCGCCGCCGCTTGCGTCTCGAGTCGCGCCTCCGACAGCGGTTTACCTTGCTCTCGTGTCAGGTCAGCGGCGATCCGGGAGGCCCGTTGGCGCACCAGCTCCGCAGCGCTGCGCAGGACACGACCTCTCTGGAACGCGGACGTGGAGCGCCACCCGGGAAAAGCCCGAGAGGCAGAGGCAAGTGCGGCATCGAGATCCGCCGCGCTCGCAAGTGTCAGCTCACGGAGAACCTCGCCCGTCGCGGGGTTGGTCACTTCAAACACGTCGGTGGCACTGCCTCGACACCACTGCCCGTCGATGAATAGAGGCTCCGGGCTCACGAAAGACTCTCCTGGGGGTGCAAGCATGTCAGCGGCATTTGCCCATCCACTCGTTTTTTGGTAGAAGACAGTCGTCTCCCATAACGATACGGGCCAGTTGCATGGCTGTCAAACCCGTCGAGCCAGATTGCGCCGAGGACGTAGCGAGCCGAGCGGTTCCGGGCGGCAATCCACCTCACCGGCGAGCACTGAGCCGCCCCCGACTCCTCGGCTGCCTCGATCGAGCCCCGGCGGGTGGAATCACGCTCCTCAGCGCTCCGGCGGGTTATGGCAAAACGCAGCTGCTGCGCGAGTGGGCAGACCAACAGCAACTGACGGGTACCCGGGTTGCGTGGCTCGATGCCGCACCGGATCTGCGCGAACCGTCGGCGTTCTTTGCCGCACTCGGTGAGGCGATCCATGCGTCTTGCGCCTGCGGCGAGGACAGGGAGTCGTTTTCATGGGAAGCCGGCGCTTCCTCTGTGCGGAAACTATCGCTGTCGTTACGGACTTTGCCCTTTCCGTTGATTCTCGTGATTGACGACTACCACCTCGCCTCTTCCAACATCCTGAGTGAGCAGCTCGGTTGGCTGCTCTCGCAACTCAATTCGAATGCTCGCGTCATGTTAATCGCTCGCTCGGACGTCGACGTGACACTTGGCTCCCATTGGCTGCACGCGCGTGTGATGAGGCTTTCCGCCCAGGATCTGCGCTTTACGGATGCCGAGCTGGCCGAGCTGTGCGACGGTTGTCTGGATGCGCGGCAAGTCGTCCGACTGCGCGATTGGTCGCAAGGGTGGCCGGCGCCCGTGTGTATGATTGTGAACCTCCTGCGCGACCGCCAGTCGCTCGAGACCGCCCTCGCCTCGGTGATGACCTCATCCGATCGGCCGCTCGCGCGCTACATCGATGAGCAGGTCCTCGGACTGCTCCCTCCCGCTCACCAGGAAATGTTGGTACAGACCGCATTCCTCGCGGCCCTGGACGCTGACATGGCCGCCGGTGTGACAGGCCTCGCCAAGCCGTGGGAACTTCTGCAGGACTGCGGGAGATCGCTCGCCGGCTCCTCCTCTGGCGAGGAGCCCGCGGACTTTCCCGAGCTGCGGTGCCACCCGCTCGTCAGACAGGTTCTGCTCGCGCGCCTGTCACAACGCGGAACGCATGAGATCGCGCGCCTCAAGCACCGGGCGGCCCTTTGCTTCCAGCAGCGCGGCCGGATCGCCGAAGCAGTCAGTTGCGCCTGCGCGGCCCGCCAGCACGAGTTCGCGGCTCATTTGATCCTGGCTTCCGGCGGGGCCTTTTTCGGTGCGCGGCATGGATGGGCTACTCTCAAGACACTGCTCGACAATCTGCCTGCAGACCTCGTTCGGGGTCATCCCCGCCTGACCCTGGCCCACATCTACGTGTTGGTGAGCGAGGGGTATGTCACTATCGCCGCCGATCTCCTGCGGTCGATTCGCCGCAACATGGCGCGCTCCGACAGTGGCGCGGCGTGCGACCGGTTGCTGTTGCGTGACCTGGCGTTTGTCGAGATCGTACTGGGAACCTACACCAGTCTGCGCAGCGCCGATGGATGCATCTCGTCGCTGGAGGCGGCCGTGGACGACGGCGATCCGGAGGACTACCTCAGCCGTGGCGTACTGAACAATCTGCTCGGCTGGACTCATCTGCGGCATGGCCGATTCGAGGCGGCGGGCGCGTGCGCCACGGATGGCGCCTACTACTTTTCGCGCACCAACGCTCCCTTCGGCAAGGGCTACACCCATGTCCTCCAAGGGCTCGTCGAGCTCGAGCGCGCGAACATCACGGGCGCCATCGGACACTACGAGGCCGCGCGGGAGATGTTCTGCGTCGGGTCTCACCAGGACGCATCCGGCCGCGACACCGTCGATGTGTTTCTCGCCGAAGCCTATTACGAGCAAGGTCGCTTGACCGATGCGCAAGCTCTCTGCAGGTCTGTGAGCGGGCGGGCGGACGCGGGTCACTTTCATCCTACCGCCGTGTGGTATCGCATGATGGCGTCGCTCGTTGCCGCCGAGCTGGGCCCGCAAGCCGGTATCGCCATACTGGACCGCGGTATTGAGCTGGCCAGGGGCCGCGGGTTCAGTGAGCTCGAGCAGGTTCTTCTCCTGCAGCGCGTCGAGCTCACGATGGCTCGCGGTATCCCGCTGAGCACCGAGACTCTCGCCGTGCTTTCGGAGCCAGGTCCATCCGCGGCACCCGGCCTGTCAGTGCTGCCTTCCTGGCGCGCGGACTATATGAAACGCTCGCTACGAGCACGGTTTCTGCTTCTCGAAGGGCACGGCGAGCAGGCAACACAACTCCTCCACCTCCTGGTTTGCGAGTGCGAGAGTTCGGGTCGGATTCGCTGCGCCGTCGATGCCTTGGTGCTCCTGGCCATCGCATACGATGAGGCGGGCTCGGTCACACAGGCGAGAGAGTCCTTGCAGCGGGCGATCGCCATCGCTATCGGTCCCAGCTTGCTCAGGCCCTTCATCGAGCACGCGGGCCGCCTGTCGCGCCTGCTTCTGAGCGTGCGCGCGGACCCCTCGGTGGGCGCCACTGCCGACTTTGTCAACCGGGTTCTGGCCATTTCAACCCTGACCCTGTCCCTGGGCGCAATCAACTTCAGCCAGCGGGAGATCGAGATCCTGGGCCAGCTGAGTTTGAAGCGGGAGAACAAGCTCATCGCCCGTGCGCTGCGGATCTCGCCGGAGACGGTCCGGTTTCACTTGAAGAACGTCTACGACAAGTTGGGAGTCAAGGATCGCGCTCTGGTGGCGGAGATCGCGCGCATGCGCTATGTCATTGCGTCATCGGTGCCGCAGTCCGGTGAGCTGGGAGCCGTAATGTGAGCAGAAGAAGTGTGTATGTCGAGGGGTTCGGGCATCGCAATCCGGTTCCCGCCGCGTGCAGGATCGATGATCTGCTGTGTTCGGGGATCGTCTACGGGTTGGACGCCGCGACGGGAAAGCCGGCCGCCACACTCGAACAGCAATGTGTGCTGATGTTTGCGCACATCCGCAGCATCGTGGAAGCCGGCGGTGGAGACGTTGCCGACATCGTGAAGATCAATGTCTGGATGACCGACCGCTCGCACCGCGATCCGCTCAACGCCGAGTGGCTCAGAATGTTTCCCGACGCGATGAGTCGCCCGGCACGCCAGGTGCTCCACGGGACTTTCAGTGATGGCGTCCTGATCTGGTGCGATTTCTCCGCCTTGATCCGCTCGACAGGCGCGGGTGAGTCGTGACCCCCTATTTTCCTTTTGACGCCGATCCGCGGGCGCCCTCTCGAACGCCGCCCCGGACTAGTTGTGACAGTCAGTTTCATGTCTTCGGGCCTCGTGAGAAGTACCCGGTACGAGCCGGCGCCGCGTACGAGATGCCTTCGGCGACGATTGCCGCTGCCTTGACAATGCACCGTATGCTCGGCATCGAGCGCGGGGTCATCGTGCAAACGACCACTTACGGCGGCGACCATGGCGCTCTCCTGGACGGTCTTGCCTTTGCCGGGCGCGGCTACCGCGGTTGCGCGAACGCAATGGTCTTCGCGACCGCGAACGACGCTTATCTGGCCAAACTGCACGCCGCCGGAGTTCGTGGCGCACGATTCAGCTTCAGAGCGGACCTGGGCGCGGTGCTATCCGCCCGGGACTTCGCGCGTGCGGTCGCACGTGCGGGAGAGTTGGGTTGGTATGTAAAGATACAACCCGGCCGCGGCGGGATCGTCGAGTCGGCCGAATGGTTCGAGAAACTCGAGGTTCCCGTGCTGATCGATCACATGGGCCGGCCCGACGTGACCCAAGGTGCCGCGGATCCCAACCTGCGAAAGATTCTCGAGCTACTGGGGCGGGGCAATTTCTGGGTCATGCTGTCGTTGGGAGAGAAGCTTTCGCGCTCCGGCCCACCCTGGTCGGACGTCGTACCGCTTGCGCGGGCCTACATCGAGGCGGCTCCCGATCGGGTCGTGTGGGGAACCGACTGGCCTCATCCTGTCTCAACCACGCAGCCGCCCAACGACGCGCAGTTACTGGAGCTTCTCTATCGCTATGGCAGCGAGGACGAGTTGCAGAAAATTCTGGTGACCAATCCGGCGGCGCTGTTTGGATTCGACGCCACCTGAGCGGCGCGGGGCCTGAAGGTTACGGCATCGCCAAGCTCACGGGAGGCATTCCCCTGGCACGAAGGCGCGCCAACGCTCCGGAACGGCCGGCCGATCGGTGTATCGCTGGGTTCTGTCGGCCGTGAGGCCGATCATTTCCTGGATCGTCAGGTGACGCTCTTGCAGCCATGCGGCCAACTCGGAGCGTATCGCGGCAAGCGCTGCAAAGCCCTGTTGCATGACGACGGAGGCGAGTTCCACAGCGCTCGCGCCGCTGAGCACCAGGCGTGCGACATCCAGGCCGGTTCGCGCTCCGTTGGTTCCAATGAGCGGATAGTCCTGGCCCGTTGCCCGACGGGTCAGAGCAAGCGCCCTGCAGGTGATTGGTAAAGCCCACCTTCCGCCGTAAGCGGCGAAGGTTCCCAGCGTGGGGAGCAGTGAATCCAGCTCGGGTACCAGGGCCATGAACCTCCCCATCAAGGTCACGGCATCGGCTCCAGCCTCCTGGGCGGCGCGTGCCAGCATCGGGAGGTTTTCCGGCGCACAACCGAGCTTCACCCACAGATGTCCGCCGCAGGCCCGCTTGACCTGGCCGACTACTGCAGCCAGTTGCGCCGGGTCGTGCAGCGCTGAGATCGCTCCGGAGGTGGCTTCCGCAGCATGCGGAGCACCGACGTTGAGTTCGAGAACGCGCACTCCGCTGGCGGCGGCCAGGCCAGCCAACTCCCCGGCACGCACGGGATCTCCGAGCACGAGGCTCGCGGCGACGAATTGGCCTGTACGCGCCGCGCGTCGATCGAGCTCCCCGAGCATGGGGAACCAACTTTCGGGGGAGACTTGCGCCAGTCCTGATCGACATAACAGCGAGTCACGACGCGCGTCGGAGTCAGTCCAGGACACCCACTCGCCGTCTGGCGCGATGGCGGCGTAGTCGGCGAAATCAAGCTGGCGTGCGGCCGCGGCGGATTCGTTGACCGATTTGGCGATGACACCGGCAGCCCCGGAGGCGAGCGCCGCCTCGATCCCACTTCGGGTCATGACGTGCTCGCCGGCGCCGCAGATCACAGGGTTGGAAAGCAACAGCCCGCCAACGCGGGTGTGCAGACTCAAGTCAGCCGACATACTCGGGCCGTGCGGGTGTGAACACATCCAGGTTGATGACCGGCTCGCTTCCTACGACGACGGCGTGATGCATGACTCCCGGGGGCACCCGGGCAAGTTGTCCGGCGCCGAGCCGCAGGACTTCATTCCCGATGTGGAAATCGACGGTTCCCTGGATGATGTAGACGAGTTGCTCGTGCGGATGGGAGTGAGGCAAAGGCTCGTGACCCGGCCACAGGCGATGCAGAGCCAGCGTCGCAGCCGCTCCGCTGAACGCTTTGCGCTCGACGCCTTGACGGACGACGCGCCAATCCATCTTTTCCCAGTCGACAGACTCGATGCTCATGACATCTCTCCTTCCGCGGTAAAGACTGCTGCGACGGCTCGCGCTTCTCTCAATAGGTAGCCCTGGTCGGATCCGCATACGATGATGTCGATGCCGAGGCGACGCATGGGGGCAATGGATTCCCTCGCGCCCACGAAGATGCCGACCGGCACCGAGTGGCGCCGCGCATGGGTCACGATCTTCTGCACTGCCTGCACGAGTCGCGGGTCCGACAGGGTCTCGATTCCCATGGAACGGGCCAGGTCGGCGGGGCCGATGAACAGACAATCGACGCCGTTTACCGCGCTGATCGAATCGAGGTGGTCCAAGGCCTCCGCGTCCTCGATCTGACACCAGACACTCGTTCTGCGATCGGCCTCCAGCATGTATTGCGTAGAGGGCGAAGTGCCGTAGCCTCCTGCGCGCGGTGACGGGGACAGGCCCCTTTCGCCGTGCTCGAAGCGGCTGGCTCGAACTACATTTTCGGCGTCCTTCGCGCTGCGCACGTGCGGGACCATGACTCCGTCGACGGCCAGATCCAGACATTGAGCGACGAAGACGGGGTCGGCCGATGGCACCCGGACCACGGTGCGCAGCTCCGCCGCGCGCGCCGCGGGCATCATCCGGTCGATCTCTGTGAGACCCAAGGGGGCGTGCTCGGCGTCGAAGACGACGAAGTCCAGGCCGCTGGCGCCGAGAATCTCCACTGACTGGTGGGCGGGGGTCTTGAGGAAACAGCCTGCGAGCGGGCGCCCGCTGTGCAGGGCCTGGCGAAGGGGCTGCTTCTGGCCGGACTGTGTTGGGTCTGTTTGTTCCACTGGGCGCGTCCGTTACGAGAGTAATTGCCCGACCATGCTCATGGGCGCGCTGAGCGCATGGACCCTGGGGACGCCGAGCGCGTGGCGGCGAAAGGCGGATTCATGCGATACGTGGCCGTCTTCCAATGGGAAACGTTGTACTCCATAAGAGTACGAAGCGGCTCGAGGGCTGTCAAGCCGGCTGGCGCTGGCGCGCCCTCCACCCCGGTACCCAATCCCGGGTCGGCACGCAAGGAGTAGCTCCGGTCGATTACCGAAGTCAGGTTCCCCTCTTGCATGAGACGGCCAGATAGCTGAGGTGGTCGTTGATCTCCGCAAGCATTGGGACAAAGCTCTGGCTGTTGTGGGGATTGTGCGTATGGAAGGGTTGAGTATGTAAAAGACCAACTTCTCGTGGCGCTACGAGGGGTTAACCAGGGAAAGCTTGTTGGGGCTGGCGGTCGTCCACATCGACGTGGGGAAGGTCGGCTGAGAAGCGTCACGGATAGCCCGCTGTGCGAATGACTGCAAACCGGAGTGCAATTGGGGGATGGCGAATAACCGCTAATGGCCGACTGCCGGTATTGGTCTGACCGACTCAAGGCGACCCGTTTGTGTCACTCAGCCGCTCCGATACCGGACGCTCAGATGCGGTTTCCGAAGAGCAAGGGCGCGCTTACACGCGGCTCGATGGTACGACAAAAACGCTCAACGATCGGTACGTCGAGTGGCTGCGCACGCAGTGCATTCCGGCGGCAATCACGGGCTTCGATAAGGGTTCCTCGATCTACAAGCGATGCGTCGGAGAGGCGGATTCACGTTTCAGTGCCGAATTCAACGAAGCGCTAGCCGCCAACCAATCCACTGCGGTGCACTTTCAGGCGGTATGGTCCGAATGGGCAAATGTGTTCACTACGAGTTCAGACCAAGTCCGTGCTGCGAGACGCAGTTTCGGCAACATGCCGATCATTGTTTTGTCCCGTGCTCCGTTTGCATTGCAGCCAAACGAAACGCAGCAGATGCGAGATGCAAAAAGTCGTCTGTGGATGGAACTGCATGATGACCTCGCTCGCCTGTCCACTCGCGGGGTCAATCGTGTAGTGTCCGGCGCCGGGCATTACATCCAGTTCGACCAACCGGATGGGGTCGTTGAGGCGGTATTCGAGGTGTTAGATCAGGCGGCCATTTCCATTACAGGCGCCGTTCGCTTGCGTTCGCGTTAGACCGCTTACGCAACTGATTCACTCGACACCGCAGCCATGAGGCAGGTCGGGTAGTGCCCAAGCGCTTGTACGCTACGTTGGCAGGCACCCGCAAGTCGATCTCCGTGCCTGCGCCCGAGCTACTGTAGATTTTTAGCTCTCCGTGAAGCTTCGCGGCACGCTCGCGCATGCCGAGTAGCCCGAAATGTCCGGGCGTCCCGCCCGCATTAAGCACCGTCGAGC
>FTHJ01000578.1_pt1 | contig 14577 bp, 9 predicted proteins | sample 1640931 | NCBI WGS metagenome assembly FTHJ01 (sample SAMEA3914788, study PRJEB12502) | metagenome | biome: forest; material: soil | place: Canada | collected 2011-07-03 | depth 0.1 m
CGGCCGATGCCCGACGTGGGGGCGATCGAGGAGGCCGCCGACGAAGATCAGTGGGCGTTTGGCTTTGGCCAAGCGTTCGGCGGCCTCCTCGATCGCCCCCACGTCGGGCATCGGCCGCGAGGGCGCGCGCCGCGCCGACCACTGCCCCTCGACGGGTGCCGGCAGGACGTCCCGCGGCAGTGACAGATGCACCGGACGCGGCCGGCTGCCGCGGAACACCGCGTACGCCCGGGCAATGAGCTCGGGCAGCTCATCCGGATAGCGGACCATGGCACTGAAGGCCGTGAATCCGGCAGTGACCGCGGCCTGATCGTTGAGCTCGTGGATCGCGCCCCAGCCCTTGCCCTGCGAGGGCGCCGGAGTCGCACCGGACAACACCAGCATGGGCTGCGAGTCGCTGTACGCCTGCGCGATGCCGGTCGCCGCGTTGGTGACGCCCGGACCGCCGATGATGGTGCACACGCCCGGCTTGCCGGTCGCGCGCGCATAGCCGTCGGCCATGAAGCTCGCGCCCTGCTCGTTGCGGCACTGGACATGGCGGATGCCGGTGCGCGCGATGCCGCGATAGATCTCGAGCGTCATGGTTCCGGCCATGCCGAACACCGTGTCCACCCCGTAGGCCGCCAGCAGCTGCATCACGGCCTCACCGCATGTCATCGCTTTCATTTCTCCCCTGCTCGTAGATCGCCCACCAGCGCCGCACTCCGGCAAAGGCCAGGGGTTCAACAGACAGTTGGCGACTAGCGTTACCTTGCGCGGCGGACTCTGCTCCAGACCTGACTCTCCGGCGCCCGATGGCGCGCGGCCGCAGGGTCGTCTGCTTGAAGGGCAAACTGCGAAGTCGACGTAAAGGTGCTCGCCAGCACGTTGGTGAGGTTCTGAGCGTACACCTCGGTCCACCACGCGTCTCTGGCGACGCCGATCGAGGCGTCGTAGGTAGTGTAGGCCGGGTTCTCGAAGCTGAGCAGTGTGGTGGTAATGGGGCCAGCTGCGCCACGGGCGAGTATCGGCGCATCACGCGTTGGGAGCACGAGTCAGTACTCGAGGCTATGCAAGAGCGGCTCGATCATAAACCGGAGAGCATGCGAGTGCGCCGGCGAACGGTGGAACATCAGTTTGGCACCCCTCAAGTTCTGGATGGGCGCTACGCACTTCCTCTGCCGAACGCTGCCCCGCGTGCGCACTGAGATGAGTCTTCACGTGTTAGCCTACAATTCAAAACGCGTGATGCGCCGACAACATGACTCTCTCTTTCATCCATCACTCGAGCCTTCGACTGTTGTTGAGGCGACTCATAAGCCAAAACAAACACACATGATGAGCTAGCGTGCCAACCCCTGGCGACCCGGCCCTGGGGTGCAACTCCCTTGGGCTACTCACCTATGAACTTGCGACACCTACTGCCGTTTGATACGCAAAGGCAGCAGCGAAACCAGTGCCAGCAGAACTCCGCCAATCCCGAGTACCTGGACCGGAACAAACCCGTATCTGTCGACCAGCGCCCCGCCCAGGTAGGGACCGATGGAGAAGCCGGCGTACCACGCCGCGGACATGCTGATCGTAGCCGTCCCGGCCGTATCGGCTTCCGCAATGACTGCGAACTGCACGGTGGAGAAGGACAGCCAGGAGAATGCAAACGCACAAAGCGCAACGATGAACAGAGCGGGGCTGGAGGTCTGCATTACGGCTACTCCAGCGACGGACATGAGTGCGGTGACCGTGAGCGGCATGACGACTCCCATCCGACTGCTGGGAATCAGCATGACTACTGCTCCCAACACGCCGGCCAGGGCGCATGCGGAAACGGCCAGATTGACATGCTGCTCGGAGAGCCCCGAGGCGAGACCGATTCTCTCCATGAAGGTCCACACGGCACCTTCGCCGATGATGTACGCCAGCAGCCCTCCCACGGCGACCCAAACCGCAGCGCCCGAGCTCTTACGAGCGGCGCCCGAGGATTCTTGCGCGGGTGTCTTCACATACGAGTGAGAGGGAAGTTGCAAGGCGAGCGGAAATGCCACCGCAGTCAAGGCTGCGAGGAAGTACAGGGAGCTGCGCCATCCCAGGCTCGCGGACAAGATGGGAATGGCGGTGACGCCCAGAAATGACGAAGTCATTTGACCGATCGAAAACAACGCGAAGTTTCTCTGCGGATGCGAGTGCGAGTACACCGCGTAACAGGCGGTCAGAATCAGGCCGCTGGCTGTTCCTCCGACGAACCGGAACAATACGACCAGCGCCTGCCCGGTTCCCAGCGCGCAGGCGACATCAGCCCCAACCAGCCCGACGATGCCCCACAGCGCGATACTCCGCAGCTCGAGGCGCCGTACAACGGGTACTCCGAGCAGTGAGCCGAGCGTGATGCCTGCGACGTCTGCTGAGGCGAACAACCCGAGAGCGCGGTCGTCCCACTTGAGGCCGCTGGCAATTGCGCTGACGAGTGCCGGCAGCGCATTGACTACGAGGAGTGCAACGACTCCCGCATAGATTGCCCCGAGCAGGCCACGCCAGCCGATGGGGCGTGACTCGGCCTGCGGTAGGGCGATCGTCTCCTGACTTGCGGAAGCAATGCTCGGTGCGGTTTCAGCACCCTGGCCCAATGCCATCATGTTGGTACCTGCCACCGTCACTCGAACACAACTCTTGGCAGATAGAAGGACACCACCCAGTTGGGCCGGTCGACGATCTCGCTGATGCGAAGGTCCCCGCAGACGCTGCACAGCATGTAAGCCTCGTCGGCATTCATCCCTTGCGTCTTGCCGAGCAGGTCGATCATGCCGCGAACCGCATTCTTCGCGGCTTCCATGAGGTCGGGCCCGATTCCCGTGGTCACGTCGTAGCCTTTGGCGTCCAGGTGACGGGTGACCGGCGTGTGACAGACGAAACGCGGGAAGCGAAGATTTTCGCCTTTGATGAGGTCGATATGCGCCCGCACGCTCATCGGAGACTCGATCGCGGTACCGCACACTTCCCCGTCTCCCTGCGCGGCATGGGGATCTCCGATGGAAAACAACGCACCGGGTACTTTTACGGGCAGGTAGAGCTCCACACCTTCACCGAGGTCCCGTATATCCATGTTTCCGCCGCTCGCGTACGGGGGAATCGTGCTGTGAGCACCCGGTACATCCTGCGCGACACCCGTCGTCCCGCAGAATGGCTTCAGCGGGACACGACCCCACTTGCCGTAAGCGGCCGGGGCACCGAACGCCTTGTCATAGGACCAGATGTGCAGAGCCGGCTTCGGGAAGTCGTCGGCCAGCAGGCCGAACCCCGGAATGACGCCCGTCCAGGCCCAGCCGGAGGGCTCGAAGCCGAGCAGAGTGACTTTCAGGGTGTCTCCCGGTTGAGCTCCATCGACGTACACCGGTCCGGCTATCGGATTCACGCGGCCGAAGTCGATGTTACCGAGGACCTCCACTGTCGACTCGGCCGTGATCTGGCCGCACATCGCATCGATGTCCTTGAAGTCCACGGTGTCACCCGGCGCGATGGTGACCGCTGGCGCACGGTCCTTGTCCCAGCTCATGTGTTGATGATGCCGGTGGATCGTGTGAGCCTTGCCGTGGATGTGTTTTGTAGTGCTCATGGGCGCTTCCTCATCTGAATCACAAATTCCGGGTAGCCACGCGGATTTGGCCCGCCAACTCCAGGTACGGCGCGCCTGGCTTTGCCTGCAGCGCGATCGCGTCGATCAATGCGGCATCCGTATATCGAAGTATGAGCCGTTCCAACATATGGGGCTGCAGCAGCGGATCGCATCGCGTGGTGAGGCCGGTACTGGTCGGAAGAAACTTCGACTGTACGGTAGCGTCTCAGAACTGGACAGTAAAGTACAGGTGACCGCCTGTTGGCGGCGAAAGGGCGGCTCAGCCGCAGGGCGCCCGTGAACGCTCACTCATGCAGCGGGGCTTCTTACGAATGTGTAACGATCAACATCGCGCGCGCAATCGGATGCGCTGCCGTCGTGGGCAATATTGGTGCGCTCCTTCCCGAGTTGGTGCAGTCCTTTTCGAATTGTAAACGCACTTGACCATGCAATGTTCTGCAGCGCCGAGATACTAGACGCCACTGTACAGTGTCCCCTATGATCAAGACCGAGCTGAATGCAGCTGGCTATAAAAACGGGGGCTGTTGACCATGAGATTCCCCATCGGGAAATCCTCTCGAGCGATGTTGACGAATCAATTTCTCCGCGCTTCCGTCAGCGCGATCCTGCGGCAACGGCGTGAGCTGCTCGCCATCGGCTCGGCAGGCGGGCTGATGTTGGGAAGCCTCGCCGCGCACGGCCAGGCGGCCTCGGCCCCCACTGCCGGCGCCGAGACCCAGGTGCAGGGACTCGAGGAGATCACGGTCACGGCGCAACGCCGCTCGCAGACTGTGCAGGACGTGCCCTATAACATTACGGCACTCGATGCCGCGACGATCGGGCAGTCCGGCGCCACCTCTCTGAACGACCTGACTCGGGTGGTTTCGGGGCTGGTCACGGTGGACGAAGGCCCGGGGGCCCGCGGGCTCACCAACAACCTGACCCTGCGCGGCCTGCGCACGGACAGTCCGGGCGGTGGACAGCTGGCCGCCGAGCAGCCCGGTCAGACGGTTAACTCCGTTTCGACTTACTTCGGTGAAACACCGGTATTTTTCCCGATACCCATGTACGACGTCGACCGCGTCGAGGTATTGCGCGGGCCACAGGGCACGCTCTACGGATCGGGTGCGCAGGCAGGAACGATCCGCTTCGTTCCCAATCGCCCCAAGTTCGATGACTTTTCGGGCGAGGTGGATGCCAGCGCCGGGGCGATCGAGAACGCCGCCAACCTCAACAACCTGGATCGGGACATCAAGGGCTTCCTGAACATCCCGCTCGCGAGCCATCTGGCCCTGCGTGTGGTCGCGGGTGTCGAGCACGATGGCGGCTTCATCAACAATGTCGACCTGGTGCAGCGGCAGGGCTCCGGGATCACCGCCGTTCCGGTACCGAGCGTTCCAGGGAACCTCGCGAGCGGGCCGGTCATCGGTCCGGAGCAGCGCGACACGAACACCACGAGCCAGTGGTTCGCGCGGGGAGCGCTGCGCTGGCAGCCAATCGACGCCGTCGACCTGCAGGTCGACTATCTGCATCAGAACGTCAACTCCGCCAACTCGCAGCTCACCAACCCGGAATATCCGGGCGGAGCGCTCGATCTGACCACGCCGGTGGCGTTGGCGCCCGGACCCTCGAATCCCCCGCACTGGCCCAACTCGACATTTCAGATGAACCCGGGTGGGACCTACACTTCCACACAATTCATCCTGACTCCCGAGGAGAACGAGACCAACCTCGTGAGCGCAGTGGCGACCGTGGACTTCGGGCTCGCCACGCTGACCTCGGCGACGTCCTACTATAACATTCGCAGTATGGGAACCACCGACTGGACGCCGCAGTTGGATAATCCGGCGGTAATCAACTACAACCTCTACCCGCCATACAACTTTTACCCGAGACTCATCACAGTGGCGTCGGTGCCGGCCGACGATCACTCCTTCGTTCAGGAGCTGCGACTCGCTTCCGCGGGCACGCACTTCCTCGATTACGTGGTCGGACTCTATTACCAGCGGGAGGCTGCAGCCAACGGTTGGAACCAGTACGTACCGGGCATCTACGCCTACAACGCCGCGACCGGCACGCCCAGTTCGTCGCAGTCCGGAGACCTGACCTGGGGTTACGCACGCTCGACGCTGTTTCAGGACCGGGCAGCCTTCGGCGAGCTGACCGCGCATCTCACGTCCCGGTGGCAGATGACCGGTGGGGTGCGGTTCTTCGACCAGACCTTCAGGATCAACTCTTCGTCCCTGTTCTATCTATGCGGCGCAGCCTGCGCCAGCGATCAGACGAATCCCCAGGGTGCCACGCTGTTGGCCAATTCGTCCTCTCTCTCGAACCACGTGTGGAAGTGGAATACCGCGTACGACATCAGCTCGGACCTGAAGCTGTACGCGACCTTTTCGGAAGGGTTCAGAAGGGGAGGCGCGAACGCGCTGCCGACGGCAGGCCCGTATGCGTCACTTCCGCAATATGGGCTCTACTCGCCGGATCTCGCGAAGAATTACGAGGTTGGAGTCAAGGGCTCGCTTCTGGATCGCAGAGTCGTCTACACAGCCGATATCTATCGCATCAATCTCAGCAACTTCCAATTCAACGCGGTCGATCTGAGCGGCATTCCGGGGACCTACAACGGCTCTTCGGCACGCTCGCAGGGTCTCGAGTTCGACGTTCGGCTGCTCGTCACGCAGAAGACGAACGTGACGCTCGGGTATGCCTACACCGACGCGAAAGTCACGAAGAACGTCACGTTAAACGATTACCCGTCGTACGCGCTGCCGGCTTTTGGTGGAACGGGACAGACGGTTCCGTTGTTCGGCGGGCCGATACTGGCTGGCTCGCGGCTGCCGGGAGTGCCGCGGAGCACGTTCACACTGGGTATCGACCATACGCTGCCCCTGCACATCGCCGGTTCCGAGGCCTTGCCGCTGACACTGCATCTGGACGGGGCCTATCGAAGCTCCGAGACTGCGGACATCCAGACGACGAGCCCTTACAACTGGACCATTCCGTGGAGCTTCGTTGGTAACGCCCGTGCGACCGTGGATGTCGGAGACCATGTCAGTTACGGCGTGTTCATCGAAAACTTCACGAACGATCCGGGCTACTCCGGCGGAAATAACGATCAGGCCATACCCAATTATTCCATGGCGCGCTTCGTGATCAGGCCGCGTACGTATGGACTGAACCTGAAGTATCGCTTTTAATCTCCGCAACAGTGGCGGGCCGCTCTATGACGTACGCAGATTGCGGGCAGTGTTGGCATAGCGGGATGCCGTGAGTTCCGGGCACGGCGCATCTGCTCAGGGCTGGCTCGACCGGGCGACGGCGCACTTGCGTGCCGGACGATGGGCCGAGGCCGAGGCGAGTGCGCGGTGCGCCGTCTCGATGTCCCCCGATGATGCGGGCTCGATAATCACGCTCGGCCAGTCACTGCTCGCGCTCGGGCGGCGGGCCGATGCCCACGCGGCGGCGCTCCGCGTCGCCTCGTTGCGGCCCGAGGGAGCGGACCTCAACGATGCTGTGGGTACGCTGCTGACCTATTGTGAGGATGCCGTGCGCGCGGTCCACTTCTTCGAGCGCGCAGTGGAGCGTGCTCCGGCGAGGACCGATTACCTGTACAACCTCGCGGCCGCCCAACGCATGACGGGCGACGTGGCCGGGGCGCAGACCAGCCTGGACCGAGTGATCGCCATCGCTCCCGGGGACGTGCAGTCGCACTACATGCGGGCCGACCTGCGAATCCAGTCGGTCGAGTCGAATCATGTGGAGGAACTGAAGCGCCTGTTGGAGCACGGGCGACTCACGGATTCCCGCAGCGAGGTCATGCTGTGCTTTGCCGTGGCGAAGGAGCTGGAGGATCTCGAGCGGTACGACGAATCCTTCTCCTATTTGAAGCGCGGGTGCGATTTGCAGCGTCGCATGATTGCGTACGACGTCTCTGACGACGTTGCCACCCTGGAGCGCGTCATGCAACTCCACGATGGCGCGATGATCAGCCGCACGTCGGGCAGTGCAGGACATCAGGCGATCTTCGTAGTCGGACTGCCACGTAGCGGAACGACGCTCGTCGAACAGATTCTAGGGAGTCACTCCGGCGTGCACGCCGCAGGTGAGCTGCAGGCATTTCCCCTGGCGACGCTCGAGGCGGTCGGCAGAGCCTGCGGGCGGCCGGTTGGCAAGCTGGAGTTCGTGGAGCGTGCCCGTGAGGTCGAGCCGGATGAGCTCGGGAAGGCGTATCTGGAGGCCGCCGGGTCCCGGCATTTCGACAGGGCGCGCTTCGTGGACAAGCAGCCTCTGAACTATCTGTATCTGGGACTCATCGCGCGGGCGTTGCCGGGTGCGCGGCTCATCGCCGTCGCCCGCGACCCGATGGACAGCTCCTATGCCATGTACAAGTCCCTCTTCACGAATGCTTACCCCTTCTCCTATGACCTGCACGACCTAGCGCGCTACTACACCGCGTGGCATGCGTTGCTGCGACATTGGCAGGCAGTGTTGGGAGAGCGGCTCCTCACCGTGCAGTATGAGGATCTGGTGGCCGATCAGCAGGGTGTTACGCGACGAATCATCGCGCATTGCGGCCTCGGTTGGGAGGCCGCCTGTCTGGAGTTCCACCAACGCCGGGGAGCGGTCACCTCGGCAAGCGCAGTTCAGGTGCGTCGTCCGCTTTACTCCCATTCCGTAGGGAAGTGGCGCCACTTCGAACGGCAGCTCACGCCGCTCGCGGCACATTTCACACAACACGAGCCCGCCGGCGGGTGGCGTCTGGGCGCCCCGCCGTCCGGATGAATCTGAATCGAGTCGGAGGCAACCGTCAGTGGTCAGGATCGTCACCGCATATCCGCGCGCAATCGAAGTCAAAGAGGCCGATCTGTGGATTCCGCTGAGTTCGGGTCACCGTCTGGCCGCCCGACTCTGGCTGCCTGTGGATGCCCTCAGCGCGCCCGTGCCCGCGCTGCTCGAGTTTCTTCCCTACAGGAAGGGCGATCTCATGCGCTCCTCCGATGAGTCCTACCACCCTTATTTCGCCGGACACGGATACGCCAGCATTCGAGTGGACATTCGTGGCTCTGGCGACTCATCCGGGGTGATGCGCGACGAGTATGAGCCGCAGGAGCAGGACGACGCGCTCGAGGTCATTGACTGGCTCGCGCACCAGCCCTGGTGCACCGGCCGGGTCGGCATGCTTGGAATCTCATGGAGTGGCTTCAATGCCTTGCAGGTTGCCGCCCGCCGCCCCGCGGCATTGCGGGCGATCATCAGCGCCTGCTCGACGGATGATCGTTATACCGACGACATGCATTACATGGGCGGGTGTCTCCTCAATGACAACCTGGACTGGGGCACTACCTTCCTGTCGAGACTGCCGCTGCCCGCCGATCCACGCATCGCGGGTGAGGGCTGGCGCGAAAACTGGCGCAAGCGCCTCGAGGCGATCGAGCCGCCCGCCGCCCGATGGATGCAACACCCGACCCGGGACGGCTACTGGAAGCATGGCTCGATCGACGAGGACTACAGCGCGATAGGCTGCCCGGTGTTTGCTGTCGGGGGCTGGCTGGACGGCTACTCGAACTCGATTCCGCGCCTGCTGACCCATCTGCGTGTTCCGGCGATTGGGATCATCGGGGCACATGCTCATCAATTCGGTTTCGACGAGCGCGCGCCGGGGCCGTCATATGGATTCCTGCAAGAGGCACTGCGCTGGTGGGACCACTGGCTCAAGGACGAGGCCACCGGGATCATGGATGTCCCCAAGCTACGCGTTTTCATGGGTGATGACGTACCTGCCGCCCCCTGGTACGAACGCTGCCCCGGCCGCTGGGTCGCGGAAGCTCAGTGGCCGAGCCCGCGCATCGCCGCTCAGCGGCTCTTTCTGAACACCGGGCGCCTCGAACCCACGGCCCAGGGCGGACCCCCGTTGATCCACACGTCTTCACAGACCGTGGGATTGTCGGCCGGTGAATGGTGCCCGTACGGTACTGGAGGGATAGGTCCGGAATTTCCCGGGGATCAGCGCTTCGACGATGCCGGCTCCCTGGTGTTTGATTCTGAGGTGCTCGCGCAGCGGCTCGAGATTCTCGGCGCTCCCATCGTCATTCTGGAACTTGCGGTCGATCGCCCGGCCGCCTTCATTGCCGTTCGGCTGAACGATGTGAAGCCTGACGGCGCAGCGACGAGAGTCAGCTTTGGGATTCTCAATCTCGCGCACCGCAACGGGCACGAGCATCCCGAAGCGCTCGAGCCTGGCCGGCGCTACCGGATCAAGGTGCAGTTGAACGATGCCGCGTACTCGTTCGCGCCCGGCCACCGCATACGCATCAGCCTGTCCACCACCTACTGGCCCATGATCTGGCCTTCTCCGGAGCAAGTGACGCTGTCCGTCTATCCTGGCTCGGGCATGCTGGAGCTGCCCGTCAGGCCGGCAGATGAGGCGGAGGAGGGCGCCGAGCCGTCGGGCACCGCGGAGTCTGCTCAGCCCATGAAGTTGCGGCAACTGGAGCCGCCACCCTGTCGTAATACCATTACCCGTGATCTGGTCAAGGCGCGCACGGAAGTGCTGGCAGAGCGTGGCTCGGGTTACTTTGAGATCGAAGAGAACGCGATTCAGACCGGCCTCAATGTCGTCGAGCGCATGAGCATCGCGGAAGCCAAGCCTCTTTCCGCGCTGACCGAGGTTACCTCGTACGCACGGACCGGCCGCAACGGGCTGCTCATCAACGTGACGGCGCGCTCGAGGCTCACCGGCGACGCAGCGGAATTCACCCTGGAATCCTCGCTCGAAGTGCGGGAGAACGAGCACGTCGTATTCGAGCGGATGTGGATCCACAGAATGCCTCGGGGTTTCTTGTAAATGGAGGCGGAGCCTGGGGCACTGGCCGTAGAACGACATGGGATCGAGTTCGTCCCGTATGCGGAGCGATACGGGACACCCCGGCGTCTGTTCACGATCTGGTTCAGCGTCAATCTCTCCGTGCTCTGTCTCACGGCAGGAACGCTGGGGATCTTCGCGGGACTACCCTTAGGAGCTACGCTCGTCGCTCTTGCATTGGGTAACGCGCTCGGAACCGTGTTCATGGCGGCGCACTCTGCGCAAGGACCTCACCTCGGCATTCCTCAGATGATTCAGAGCCGGGCGCAGTTCGGCGTGCTTGGAGCCGCATTGCCATTGCTGGCCGTCGTGATCGAGGCCACTCTCTACACCTCGGCGAATGGCGTCATCGTTCGCGAGACTCTGAAAGAGCTGCTGCCTCTCAGCGATTCCGCCGCGCTCGTTCTGTTCGGCTCGCTCACCCTCCTGGTTGCGTTCACCGGATACGAGCTCATCCACAAGTTGGGTGCAGTCCTTTCCTTTGTCTCCGGTGCATTCTTCCTTGCGGTTGCGGTGTCGATCGTGGCGCACGGCCACGGGATCACCCAGGGCGCCGCGCATCCCGGGCACTTTGCACTCGCGCCCTTTGTGCTGACCGTTACGCAGGCAACCGCCTGGAATCTGAGCTCGGCGCCTTACGTCGCCGACTATTCGCGTTACCTGCCCCCTTCCGTACCGACCTGGACGACCTTCTGGTACACCGCGCTCGGGAATTTCATCAGCGCCACATTGATCATGTCACTCGGCGCGTGCATGGCGTCAGTGGTTCCCGAGCTCGCAATCAACCCGGGACGTGGACTGCCGCAACTGTTTGGGGGCGGAACATACCTCGTGGGGCCGCTGATCGTGCTCGGACTGCTGGAGGTCAATGTAATGAGTCTCTACAGCGCCTACATGTCGTCCGTCACTATCTTTACCGGCGTTCGCGGCATGGGCCGGATCGGCGTGCCCGGAAAGTTTTTCCTGATGTTGCTGCTGATCTCGATCGCAACGGCAGTCGCGGCCGTGACGCGGGACAAATTCGACGTCTATTTTGCCGACCTGCTTTCGCTCCTGGTCTACGTTCTGGTGCCCTGGAGCGCCATCAACCTCGCGGACTATTACATCGTGCGCAAGGGCCGCTATTCGATCGAGGACATGTTCACGCTGGACGGTATCTATGGCCGTTACCAGTGGGGCGCGATTGGCGTGTACCTGGTCAGCATCCTCATCCAGATACCCTTCATGAGCATGTCTTTCTATACCGGCGCATTGGCACACGCCCTCGGTGCCGATATCGCATGGTTGCCAGGCTTGATCGTTCCCACCGCGCTCTACTGCGTACTGCCAACACAGCGTACGGCGAAGACATCCGCCGCGGGCGCAACCGCGGCACGCTTCCTATCGTGACTTCCGTCGGCCGCTCGCGAGAGCGGCCGATCCTTTGCGAGTTACATAGCCATGCCTGGCGAAAAACCGTTCCAACTCCCGTTGCAAAGGCGCCGCCCCGGTGAAGATCTCCACATATTCGGGTATGCGGCTCATCCTCGCGGAGAATTCCTCGGTGGTCTTCATGGAGATGTAGCCGATTTGTGACAGATAGGTCGTCCGGGCCCGGACGTCGGCAACATGACTCTTGAACCCGAACCGTACGAACATGTCCGTGAGCGCGGTGATTCTGGCCGCGTCGGCGTCCCGGATCTCCCCTGCGACCTCCTCCGACTGTTGCGCCCAGCTTCGTACTGCGAACTCCAGGCCGGGATCGAACAGACGCGAGTCCAACCAACAGTCGAATACGTTGAATATCCCCTCCGTTATGGTTTCTGCATAGGCCTGCGTCTGCCTGATGAGGTTTCCGGTGTTCTTGGTGCGCCAACGTTCAAGCAACACAGAAAGAAGCGTGTCGCGATCCCGGAAAAACCAGTAGAAGCTCGTCCGGGATAACTTGACCTTCTTGGCCAGAGGTCCGATCCGGACCGCGTCGACGCCCGACTCCACGAGGCTTTGATAGGCCGCGCTTAGCCATGTCTCACCGGAACCGCGCACCTGTGGCTCTCTGGACTCCGACACACGCATCGAAAACCTCCTACACCAACGGACTGTACGTCCTTGTAAACTTTTCTCAACGATAGAGTACAGTGAGTCAGGCACGATAGCCAACTGTCGGATCGGAAGCCCCGGGTCCGGTTGTGACCGGGAAGCGTTCCTCGCGCATCTCAGCCGATTCAGGAACAGGCATGCCGCAGAATGGCGACGAGCGCTCATGCTGCGCTTTGGGGCCGTGCTGGTCATTGACGGAGAGCGGATCAAAGCCGTCGGGCCGGCGATTGCGGTAGCCGTTCCCGCCGGTGGTTCGCTCACAAACGAGACGGATGTGGAGGAAGTGTTGCGAATGGCGGGCAACGCCGGGCTGTTACTTCTGCCGCGTGTTGTGCTGGGGGGAGATGAGTTCGACGACCGCCACGCCCGAGCTGGCATGTCTACCTTCCGCAATACCAGCCGCCGAGCGCCAAAGTCACTTTAGGTTGGCGCGAGAGCTGTGCGGCCAGCAGGCGACATACTCGCATCGCTCGGTGTATGTGCTGCATGTTGCCTGTTGCCATCGGCACTGTTGAGTGTCGGAGTTGCTGGCGCCTGGGTGATCACAACGGATGCGCTCGCACCATACAAGTGGGTGCTCATCGCACTCACCGCCGCGCTACTCGACTACGGCTTCTATGCAGTGTACTTCAGGCCGAAGTCGCGCTGCGCGGTACGGAATGCGAAACGCGCGTCTCTGGCCGGTCACGCTGCGGTGCCGCAATCACGCATCGGGCTCGCAACACAGAGCGCCCGATGTAAATCGAGGGGACGTACCTGTAGCTACAACGCGCGATTGCACCCCCAACCCCGCCAGAGTACCGTGCCTCCCGGACATCGATTCGAACAACAACGCCAGGGAAGACAACCACCAGAGCCGCAGACCCACAGGTCGGCGCCCCCACGGCATTGTTGTAGAAATCCCTACAAGAATTTCGCCCGAATCGTTTCCCCAGAGGAACCGACATGGCAGTACTCAGTGGCTCACCCCAACCCGTCTCCCTAGGCCCCGGCTACTCCCTACGTGCCCCCGGCATCCAGGGCACCGCCGAGTTGAAACTCCCACGCCCCCCCGGAGCCAGGGCACTCGGCCGAGCGCCCGAGGACGGCACCGAAGCGCTCGACGACGCACTCCGGGCAACCAACGTCACCGAAGTCCGCCAGGTAGACCTGCACCTGACCCCTCCGCCGCCCGGCGCGGCCGCAACGACCCGCTCACTACGCAGTCCAGACGGCCTCCAGGAAGCCCTAGAGTTATCCGTCCCCAACCCAGGCCCCGACATGGGACAACTCGTACTCGCCTGCGACGAAAGCGGCGTCCTCACATGGCATTTTCCCGTTCAGGATCAAGCCTCAACACCCTCCGCCACCTCGCGTGGAGGAGCCGGCGCGCAAAACCGCTTCTTGGTTCCGACAGCGCGTTTTCCACCCCCGCGCACGGCCAACACGACAGACCGCGGCATCATCGGGATCCTTGGGCGCAAGCTTCTCAAAGTGCTCGTCTATCCCCTCCTGGATCCCCTCATCGGTGCCCTCAGCGACCACTTCGCGCGCGACTGGGAAACAAAACACAGACCCTACGGGCTCCGGGATTTTTCCCCCGGCAACTTTCGAACGGCGAATGTCGAACCCCTCGGCACCGCCGACTGGCAACGCTTGGCCGCCAAGCCTGCGTTGCTGTTCATCCATGGCACCTTCAGCACCGCGCACGCGAGCTTCGGCTCCCTATCCGATGAAGCCTTCAACAGCCTCTACCACCGCTATGAAGGTCGACTCCTCGCCTTCAACCACCCGACCCTCTCACCGGACCCCAAAAACAACATCGAGTGGCTCTTCCAAAACCTGCCACAGGACGCGCGCCTGGAAGTAGACATCATCTGCCACAGCAGGGGAGGCCTCGTAGCGCGCACTCTCATCGAGAGACCCTCCGCGTTCGGCCTCGACACCGCTCGCATAAAAGTACGACGCGTCATATTCGTCGCCGTCCCCAACTCGGGAACCCCGCTAGCCGATCCCGACCACATGGTCAAAATGATCGACCGCCTGACCACCGCACTCAACCTGTTTC
>FTHJ01000255.1_pt1 | contig 14489 bp, 12 predicted proteins | sample 1640931 | NCBI WGS metagenome assembly FTHJ01 (sample SAMEA3914788, study PRJEB12502) | metagenome | biome: forest; material: soil | place: Canada | collected 2011-07-03 | depth 0.1 m
GTTGAAGGAGCTCGGCAACCGACTCCTGGCGACTTCGACCTGTGTTGACTTGCGAAGCCTGAAGAAGCGGACCTCGGCGGGCTCGGCATGACGACCGCGCAGCGCGATCCGTATGGCGACGCGGTGATTACGGTCCCCGTGACCGTGCCGTACGTCCGCTATTCCACGCACGGCGCGCATTGGTTCGTCGCCCGCGCGCTCGAAGGCGTGCTCGCCGCGAGTCGGCTGTCAAAACAGGATCTTGACGGCCTGTGCCTGTCGAGCTTCACGCTCGCGCCCGATACGGCCGTGGGCGTTACCCAACACCTCGGATTGTCGTTACGATGGCTGGACAATATTCCCATGGGAGGCGCATCCGGAATCGTGGCGATGCGGCGCGCGCTGCGGGCTGTACAGTCCGGGGATGCCTCGGTCGTAGCCTGCGTCGCCGCCGATACCAACCAGGCGGATACTTTTCGCTCGACGCTGGGGGGCTTCAGTCAGTTCGCGCAGGACGCGGTCTATCCCTACGGCGCCGGCGGCCCTAACGCCAGTTTTGCCTTTCTCACGGCGTACTACATGCGAGTGTTCGGGGCCCGTCGCGAGGATTTCGGGAAACTTTGCGTGGCGCAGCGGGATAACGCTCTCACGACTCCCGATGCCCTGTTCAAGAAACCCCTCACCTTGCAGGAATACCTCGACGCCCGCCCTGTGGCCGAGCCTCTGCACCTGTTTGATTGCGTCATGCCTTGTGCGGGCGCAGAGGCTTTCCTAGTGATGCGTCGTGAGCGTGCGATGGACCTCGGGCTGCCTTTTGCACGCGTGCTCGCGACGCTGGAGCGGCACAACTCGTTTCCGGACGATCCGATCCAGACGCGCGGCGGCTGGGCGCTCGACCGGGAGGAGTTGTTCGCACAGGCGGGCGTCCGGCATGAGGATATCGATGTGCTGCAGACGTACGACGACTACCCGGTCATCAACGTCATGCAGTTCGAGGATCTCGGCTTTTGCGCCAAGGGCGAGGGCCCGGAGTTCGTCCGTGCTCACCGTTTCACCATCGATGGCGACTTCCCGGTCAACACCTCGGGCGGTCAGCTCTCCCGGGGCCAGGCAGGGGCGGCTGGCGGCTATCTTGGCATCATCGAGGCCGTTCGGCAGGTGACCGGCGCTCCCTTGGGCGCCGCCGTGCCGAATGCGCGCGTGGCACTGGTGAGCGGCTTCGGGATGATCAACTACGACCGCGGGTTGTGTTGTGGGGCCGCGATCATGGCCGGAGACGGCGCGTGACGGAATCCGCTCAACCGGAGAAGCCTGACGTGATGTTATTGCCGTCATCGGTGAGGAGCCGCGTCGCGCTCGGTTTGACGGCTGCTGCCGCCAGGGGGCGCTTCGAGCTGCAGGTCTGTCGCAATTGCGGCGCAGTTCAGTATCCGCCCCGGGAGGCCTGTGGCGGCTGCCTGGGCTCGATTCTCGATTGGACCCTGCAGGACGGCGCCGGCGAGCTCATCTCGGAAACGCTGCTGTGTCACAGTCACGACGAGTTTTTCCGTGCCTACCTGCCCATTCGGTTGGGACTGGTGAAGCTCGACTGCGGCCCGACGGCGGTGGTCTATGTCGCAGACGCGGTGCGTGCCGCGCCCACACGTGTGAGGGTGGCTGTCCGCTTGGATAAGGCGGGGAATGCCGCACTCGTCGCGATGGCGGCGAACGCTAGCGATACTCCCCTGACAGGGACTCTCGGTCTGCTGTTGCGTATTCCACCGTAACCGCGTGGGCTAACTTGCCATCCACGGGAGACAACGTGACCGAAAAATTTGCCCTGGTCACAGGTGGCAGCTCCGGCATCGGAGCGGCGATCTGCAAGGCCCTCCTGGACGAGGGATACGGTGTCGTTTCCCTATCGCGCGGGCCGTCCCGCACGCCGCTACCCGGATTGAACGAAGTTGAGGTGGATCTTTCGGACGCCCTCGCCACGCGCGAGGCTGCCAACGAGCTCGCGAGTCGCTTCCCCATCACGACCCTGGTTCACAACGCGGGCGCGATTCGCGAAAAGGCCCTCGAGGATGTGACGCTCGATGACCTGCAGTCTTTGACGAACCTGCATCTCGCCGCCGCGCTGTCCCTCATGCAGGCGAACCTCCCGACGATGAAGCAGCGACACTTCGGTCGCGTCGTGTTGATTTCGACGCGAGCGGTGCTGGGCCTAGCCGGGCGCACGGTGTACTCCTCGACGAAGGCGGGTCTGCTGGGCCTCGCACGTACGTGGGCCCTCGAGCTCGGGGCGCACGGGATCACGGTGAACGTGGTCGCCCCGGGCCCTATCGAGGCGACCGAGATGTTCCACGAGATCATTCCGCCCGACAGCCCGAAGCTGCCACGGATCGTCGAGTCGATCCCGGTCAAGCGTCTGGGGCGGCCGGAAGACGTAGCCCGCGCCGTGCTGTTTTTCGCGGCTCCCGAGGCGGGTTTTATCACTGGCCAGACGCTGTTCGTGTGTGGCGGAACCTCGGTAGGCAGCATCGTGTATTGAGCCGGTGACCGTGGCCGGCACTACTCGTAGTAGATATGGGCCGGCTCGTGGTGCACGTTGCTCAGATCCGGGGCTGGCGAGCTCTCCGAAAAGTCCGCATGTCGATAGCGCCCGCCCAGGAACAATAACGGCCGGTGCGGACGGACTCCTGCATGCAACTCGAGCACGTGGCCGATTACCATCCAGTGATCGCCCACCTCGAACACCTGGTGCGGCTCGCACCCGATGGAGGCGAGACTCCCCTCCAGGCGCGGAGCGCATCGGGAGGGCACCAGGCGAAACGGCGGCGGCTGCGGCTCCTTCCAGCCGCCTGCGAAGTAGGTCGAGAGCGCCTGTTGCTCGTCGCGCAGGATGTTGATCGTGAATCCTGACAGGCGCGCCATGTGTCCTGCCAGCTTGGACCGCTTGCCGGGGCAGAACATGACGAGCTGCGGTTCCAGGGAGACGGAGGAGACGGCATTGGCCGTCATGGCGAGCACTTCCTGGTCGGCACGCGCCACGATGACGGCCACACCGGTTGCGAACAACCCAACGGTGTCGCGGAAGCGTCGCGCGTCCGTGGGTTCCCCGGCTTTACTCATTGCCCGAGGAGGCTGCGCCGAAAGCCTCGTCCCGACCCTCCTTCACGAACGCTCTGACTTTCTCGGCGTACTCCTGGATCTGCGCGGCATGGCCGGTCACCAGTGCGCCCGCCATGCGCACGGGATCGCCGAAGAAAAACCGCTCGTACAACACCTGGCGGCCCGCGAACGCGGAGATCGAAGCGTCCCACGCCAGGCGGAAGAGGGGGATGCGATCGAATGCCTCCGCGCGCGCAGCCTGGTAATACTTCCTGATGTCCTCGACCAGGGGACCCTTCAGGTCCTGCTCGGTCGGCATGGCGACCAGCCCGCTGGCGCCGATCTGTTGAATGATCTCGACCATGCGCGGGTAGAGGCGGGGAAAGAGGTTGCGCGCGGCGTCCAGGGGATTCCAGGCCGGACGCATCACACCCCACTCGTCGAGTTGTGCGTCGGCCTCCGCGGTGCGCAGGAAGGCTTTCATCGTTTCGAGGCTCACCCATATCTCGGCGAGCTTCTCGTGGATATGTTGGAAGCTCTCGGCCCCGATGGCGTTCACCATCGCAGAGGCGAGGCCCAGCATGAATTCGCTCTTGGCGATGTTCTTCACCACCACCTGGTGTGTCATGTGAACGATCGCCCCCGTTCGCGCGTACGCCTCGTTGCAGCGCTTGATATCACGATAGAGGATGACCTTTTCCCAGGGGACGAAGACGTCGTCGAAGACGACCACGGCGTCCATTTCCTCGAAGCGCGAGCCGAGCGGATGGTCGAAGTGCGACCGTCCGTAATCGACGCTCTCACGACAGATGAATCGCAGCCCCGGTGTGTTGTTGGGAATCGAGAATCCGAAGGCGTACGGCGCATCTTCTTCCGGGTTCTTGAGCACCGTGGACGGAAACACCATGAGCTCGTCGGAAATCGGCAGAGTGGCCAACATCCGGCAGCCGCGAATGACGATGCCCGCGTCGGTCTCTTCTTTCACGCGAGCGGCGAGAAACGGATCCGCCTGCTTCGCGGAGCTGACGGCGCGGTTCGCCTGCGGCGGGATCAGGGTGTGCGTGAGACAAAGATCGTTTTCCCGCAGATATTCGTAGTAGCGCACCGCGTTCGTGCCGAAGCGCGGGTCAGCTTCCGCCAGAAATGGCGCGCCCGCCGCGTATCCGGTCATCGCGCGGCTGATGTAATCGGGGACTCGACCCATCATGCCGTGTGTGTAGTCCTCCCAGACCTTCATCGCCCGGCTGATGCTCGCGAGCTCTGCGTGGGTCTTCGGCATCAAGAAAGAGCGCGCGACCTTGTGGCCGGTAGTGGGGGAGTCGTAGAGAGTCACCTCCGGCTTTTCCCACTGCAGGTCGTAAAGCCTTGCCAGCGTCTGAACTCCGCCTCGCAGAGCGGGATGGACGGTGACGTCCTTCACGAGCTCGCCGCGATACCAGATCGCGGGTGCCTGCTCGCGCAATCGCTGCAGAACCTGGGGTCCCCGTCGCGCGCCCGATGCACGACCGTCGCTCGAATTACCGACCATGTGGTTCTCCGCGTGGCTTATAGTTATGTAATAAGAAATCAGTTATGATTAGCGTAATACGATCCCCCGCAAGGGTCAAACCAAGTCGTGAGCTCATGACCGCACGCCGCCCCAGGACGCAGCAGGGTGTTCAATCGATCGAGGTGGGAGCGCGGCTCCTGCAGGCACTCGCACGAGCGCCCCGTCCGCAAATGTTGCGCGACCTGGCCGCGGCTGCCGGAATGCCCGCCGCCAAGGCCCACCGCTACCTGGTGAGCTTCACGCGAATGGGCCTGGTGGAGCAGGCGGACTCCGCTCTTTACGATCTCGGCAGCTTCGCGCTCGAGCTCGGGTTGGGCGCGCTCGCCCGACTGGAGCCGGTCACGCTCGCGGCGCCCGCGCTGACCGAGTTGCGCGATGAGACGGGTGAGACCGTCGCGCTGGCGGTCTGGGCAAATCAGGGAGCGACCATCGTGCGTTGGCTCGGCGCGGACACACCCGTCTCGGCCAGCCTGCGTATCGGTGCGGTGATGCCGCTGACACGCTCCGCGACCGGCGGAGCCTTCCTGGCTTTTCTGCCGGCGCAGATGACGCATTCCTTCGTGAAGAAGGAGTTGGCCGAGCACGCTCGTCGCGGCCTGGCGCCCGGCACCCGCGCGGAGGTCGACCGCCTTGCGGATGAGTTCCGCCGCCGCGGCGTCGCCTACACGAGCGACTTCATCCCCGGCATCAGCGGCGTTGCCGCGCCTGTATTCGATTATTCGGGCGCGATGACCCTAGCGCTCGTCGCCCTTGGCTATAGCAAGCCTTTCCAGGCCGCTCTTGGGAAGATCTCCACGGCCGTGGTGAACAAAGCGGCGATCCTGTCGAAACGGTTGGGCTATAACATTCAACAGGGGGAAACATGATCAGTGAAGCAGAGCTGGCCGCACTCTCGTACCCGGGCGCCCGAGCATCGGGTCGGCAAATCGCTCATGCCAGGTCGGGGGGCTCTGCCGGCTCGAGATAGTCTGCGGCCGCAGCGACGGCGAGTTCGATGAGTTGCGGCGTGAGCTCGCGCGCGGTCGCTTCACCCCTGCGCGTGTGCACCCAACCGAGATAGGTGGTACCGCGCGCTGCGAGGAACATCGGCAGCCGCTGCAGGTGCTCGTTCGTAAGCGGCCGATGACGCCGATAGCCGTTGATGAGCGCGTCTCGCGCAGTCTCGTAAAAGCCCTCGCGCCGGATGAAGTAGAGCGAGGTGGCGATGTCGAACATGTGCCAGCCGAAACCGGCGTCGTCGAAATCGATGATGCGCAGCCGATCGGCGTCGACGAGTATATTTTCCGGCACCAGGTCGGCGTGGATCAGGCCGAACCGGTCGGGCTGTTTGCCGTAGGCGGTCAACTCCCGCGCGACCCGGGTGCGTAACCGCTGGAACAGGTCGCGCTGCTGTGACGACAGCGCTTCCAACTCCCAGAACCGCCCCCACAACGGCGTCTCACCGGCCAGCCCCTCGTCACACCAGGCGTGGCGTTGGAACGCGGGCGGCGGCTCCCACGAACACGACTGGTTGTGCATCCGGGCCGTGAGCTCGCCCACGATGCCGTAGGTCTGTGCGATCCAGGCGGGGTCGCTGGTGAGTCCCTGCTCGACCGAGCCGAGCTGCCTTCCTTCGATCCATTCAAACACATCCACCTGGCGCGGGCCTGGGACATCGGCGACCGCGACCCGCTCGAAGGGCTTCCCCGCGCGGGAAAGCACGGGTCGCGGGACTTCCAGTCCGCTCTCGCCCAACGCGCTCATCCAGGTCAGCTCGGAGTGCAGCGCTTCGTCCGAGTGATAGCCCAGGCGATGGACCCGTAAAACCGCCCGGCGGCGATCCGCGGTGTGAATGGCGTAAACCGCATTTTCGCGCACCTTGATCGCCTCGATCCGCACGCAATCGAGTGGCCATCGGGCCACCGCGGCGACCGCGAGCCGGTGCAGTCGGGCCGCCTGCTCCTCGGGTGAGAGCTCCGTGAACGTGCTCACGTCACAGCCCCGTCATCACATCATCGAGCGTATGCAGGAGCAGATCAGCGTTCTGCCTGTTGAAAGGCATGGGAGGACGGATCTTGAGAATGTTGTCGTGAATGCCGATACGACTGATGAGCACACCACGGTCACGCATGGTATTCACGATCCGCTTCGTCTCGGCGCCGGCCGGTTCCTGAGTTGCGCGGCCTTTGACCATCTCGACCGCGAAGAACATGCCTCGCCCACGCACGTCGCCGATGAGCGGGTGTTTCTGCTGCAGCTTACGCAGGCCGGCGATGACGTAGTCACCTACGTCACGGGCGTTTTCCAGTAAGCGCTCGTCTCTCAAGACATCCAACACGGCCAGGCCCACGGCAGCCGATACAGGGTTGCCGCCAAAGGTGTTGAAGTACATGTTCTGGCTGGTGAACTGCTCCACGAGATCCGCTCGCGTGACCACGCCCGCCAGGGGATGACCATTGCCCATCGGCTTTCCCATCGTGACGATGTCCGGCGGGCCGCCGAGAACCTGGTGGCCCCACATGTGGGAACCGAAGCGTCCGAAGCCCGCCTGCACCTCGTCCGCGATGAACAGGCCGCCTGCGTTGTGGACGATGTCGACTACCTTGGATAAATAGCCCGTGGGGACGGTGGGCAGTCCCTCGCTCGAGAACGCCGTACAAATCAGCAGGCCGGCGAACTTCACCCCGTTGCGCTGGAAGTCCTCGATGGCGTTGCTCACGTCTCGTGCGTAGTCGGTCGCCAGGGTCTCGTCGTCCCGTCCTCGACGCTCCCGATAGGGATCGAGTACAGGGATCGTCCGAACAAAGGGACCGCGCTTTTCCGGTGGCGTGAACACTGAACTGATTTGCGAGACCGCTGCCGAGTTACCGTGATAGGCAAACGCCGTAGAGATGATTCCCTGGCCGCCGGTACACTCGCGTGCGATACGCAGAGCCAGCTCGTTCGCCTCGGTACCGGTGCAGCAGAAGAAAACGTTCGATAGCGAGTCATCGAACGTAGCGAGCAGTCGCTCGGCGTAGTTAACGACCGTCTCGTCCAGGTAGCGCGTATGCGTGTTGAGGGTCGCTGCTTGCCGGGACAGTGCTTCTACGACGCGCGGGTGGCAATGACCCACGTGCGGAACATTGTTGTAGGCGTCGAGGTAGCGCTTGCCGTCCTTATCGTAGAGCCAGACGCCTTCGCCACGAACGAACTGTAGCGGCCGGTCATAGAATAACGGCGAGTGTTTTCCCAGGACCCGCTGGCGGCGCTCCAACAGCGATTCTGTAGTCATACCGAATACTCTTTGGATCTACTTCTTCAGGCTCGTGTAGTAAGCATCGAGCACCACGGGGCTTTCGGGAAGAGTCGATCCGCCATCCACCACGATCGTCTGTCCCGTGATGTAGGCTGCCTCGTCCGAGGCCAGAAACAACATGGTGTTTGCGATATCGAGCGGCGCGCCGAGCTTGCCGAGGGGAATGCACTTGGCCATTTCCGCGATCTCCGCTTCGCTGCCGAGTGCCGCCATTGCCGGTGTCAGGATGTAACCGGGCTCCACGCCGTTCACCGTGATGTTTTCACGGGCGAACTCGAGGGCAGCGGTGCGAATGAGGCCGTTCATGCCGCTCTTGGAGGCCGCGTAGTGGGCGGTGCCGGGCATGGCGACGTTCGGGCCGGTGACGGAGGAGGTAAAGAGGATTCGGCCACCGCCTTGCTTACGCAAGTGGGGCAGCGCCGCCTGGATGAGCCAGAAGCCGGCCTTGAGATTCACATCGAGCGTGCGGTCGAGATCCTCGTCCGTGAGCTGTTCGATAGGAATGACGGGATAGACCGCCGCGTTGTGCACGACGATGTCGAGACGGCCGTATTTCTCCACCGTGTGGGCGACGGCGCGCTTCACTTCCGCGTGTTTGCCGATGTCGGTTTGCAGCAAGCCAGCCTTTCCTCCCTGTGCGACGATCGAATCCGCAACGGCCTGTCCATTCTTCGCCGTTCGGGTCGCAATGAGAACAGTGGCGCCGGCCTGGGCGAAGCGGCGAGCGATCCCCTCACCGATTCCCTGACCGCCGCCGGTGACAAGGGCGACTTTTCCGCCGAGGTTTCCAATCATGAGGTTCCCCATCCGAGTTGGCGCGACCGGGCGCGCTGCTGTTGTATCAATACGGGCGGCAGGATGCACACCCAGCTAAAGGCGAACATCGCGATCGCGATATAGTTGACGCTCGCATACTGTCCGGGTGCGATCACACTCGCGCCCAACGCCGGCCCGACCGCGAGGCCCAGCATCTGGGCCGCTATCGCCAGCACCACGACCCGTCCGCGCCGGTCGAAGCTGGCCATCGAGCCCAGCAGGTACGGATGAGTCATGTTCCAGAAGAAGTTATAGAGACAGACCCAGAAGATGAACGGCAGGTACTGGAACTGTCCGATCAGAAACAGCAGACAGACGGCGCCTCCCACGATTCCGAGCGTGAGTGGGCGCCAGCGTCCGTGGCGATTTCCCACGAGCGCGGGGAGCAGGGCGCCCGCCACGCCAGCCACTTGGGAGAGGGTGAGACCGGTCGCCACCTGCTGCTCGTTGAGTCCGCCGGCGGTACCGATCAGGAACAGGTAGGCCCAGGCGACCCCTTGAGCGACGAAATAGGTGAACATCGCGAGCAGTGCAAGGCTCTTCAGCCCGGACGACAGGTTGACGGCATCGGCTTCGACGGTTGCGGCGGCCGCGCCTCCTGTGGGAAACATCCTGACCAGGGGCAGCGCCGTGAGTGGGAAAACGGCGAAGAACAGGAGGACGCCGGTCATACCGGAGAGGGCATACGCGGCGGGCATGAGGTACAGCACGATCGCGCCATACAACAGCACCCACATGATGAGGTAGCCGAAGTTACGGTCCGGATTCTCGGTCAACCCGACGGTCGTGAAGCTCAGTGAGATCAGGCTTCCCGCGCCGGCGCCCGCCACGAATCGCAATGCTACGAACACCTCCTTCGAATGCACCCCGATGCAGGCGGCATTGGCGACCGCTACCAGAAGGAGTGAGCCGGTGATGACCTTGCGCCAGTTGAAGCGGTGCGAAAGAAAGGTCATCACGAGCGTGGTGGCGGTGATACCCCACACCTCGATCGAGGCGGCGTAGCCGGCGCCCTGATCGTCGAAGTGGAGGTTCTGCACCAGGCCCTGCACGAACCCGGGTTGAACGATGAACACCTCGGGGCCGATGACTCCGACCAGGATGGCCGCGACGAGACGCAGGCGCGCAGTGGTAGCCGGCATGGGTTATGCGCCCTTTACAGCGCGACGTTCAGAACCTGGACCGTGGTGTATTCCTTCAAGCCATCGACGTTGAACTCCACGCCGATCCCGGAGCATTTCACGCCGCCGAAGGGGGCCATCGGGTGCAGGGCGCCGTGCTGGTTTACCCAGGCCGTTCCGCATTCGAGCCGCGTGGCCAGCTCGGCTGCCGTATTCGGGTCATCGCCCCACACGGAACCTCCCAGCCCGACTTCGAGCGAGTTCGCCCTTGCGATGGCTTCGTCGACGGTGTCGTATTTCACGATAGGAATGACCGGCCCGAACTGCTCTTCTTTTACCACACGCATCTCGTCGGAGACGTCCGCGAGCACGGTAAGCGGGTAGAAGTAGCCGGGGCCGGCCGTCTTCTTACCTCCCAGCACCACTCGCGCGCCCTGAGCGCGCGCGTCATCGACATAACCGACGACTTTGTCGAGCTGCATCCGGTTCGCGACCGGACCGATCAGATTACGGGGATCCAGTCCGTTGCCGACCGGGATCTGTGCGCAATAAGCGGCGAACTTACGCACCACTTCCTCGTACTGGTCCGCGTGCACGTACAACCGCTTCAGGGCCGCGCAGGTCTGCCCGGCGTTGATGAAGCAACCCCAGAACAGCTTTTCCAGCAGCGGGTCGATGTGCGTGCCGGGCAGGACGATCCCGGCATCGTTACCGCCGAGCTCGAGTGTCATGCGCTTGATGGTCTGCGCACCGCTGCCCATGATTTTCCGGCCCGTGGCGATGGAGCCGGTGAACACGATCTTGTCGATGCCGGGATGGGTTGCCAGGTGAGTTCCCACCTCCGGGCCACCCGTGACCACATTGATGACCCCTGGCGGCAGAACCTGATTCATCAGCTCGACGAGTCGCAACGTCGACAGCGGAGTGAACGGCGACGGCTTGATGATGACGGTGCACCCGACCCGGATCGCCGGCATCACGTGCCACACGGCGATCAACAGCGGCCAGTTCCACGGTGTGATCGAGCCGACCACGCCGACCGGCTTGCGGTGAGCGACGATCCTCCCCGCCTTATCGTCCTGGATGACCTGGTCGGGAAGCGTCAGACTCGCAGTGACACGGGTCCAGGCTGCCGCGCCACCTAACTCCAGATTCGCCCCGGGGCCACTGAGTGTCTTGCCCTGCTCGCGGATGACGAGCTCGGCGAGTTCCTGGTGATGTTGCTCGATGAGGTCGGCAATCGCGTGGAGTTTCGCAACCCGCTCCGCGTCGGGTACCGCCGACCACCGCGGAAAGGCGCGGCGGGCGGCTGCGATTGCCGCGTCGACGAGTTGGGTCGTTCCCTCGGGACAGGCCGCCACCACCGTCTCATCGGCCGGATTGAGGACGTCGAAGGTCGTGGCCGTCGGGGCGGGCTTGCCGTCAATGGTGAGTGCAAAGGGAGTCATCAGCTTCTCCATATCAGGGGCCCCACTGGTAGCGGAAGGTCGCGCCAAAAGTGCGCGGCGGTCCGTAGACGCTCTGATCGATAGCGAGGAACCCTGACAGGTCCAGGTTGTAAATGCGGTAGTAGCGGTCGGCCAAGTTGTTCACGTAAGCCGTGAAGTTCCAGTGACCGTCGGCCGTCGAGTAGCCGGCGTGCGCGTTGGTCACGATGTAGGCGCGCTCGAGGTCATCCGGCGCGTTGACGAGCTCGAGATACTCTCTGCCGTTCCATTTAGCATCCGCCTCGACCGACATCTGCCCGCCCAGCATCGGCCACTCGTAGTGCGCGACCCCGTTGAGGCTCCAGCGCGGCGCCTGGGGCAACTGCGTGGTGAGCCGGTCGCCGGCCGGTGTGGGTACGTTGAAAGCCTGGGTCTCCAGGTGAGAAACACCGAGTTGCAAGTTGAGCCCGTGCATCGGAACCACGGCGAACTCGAGCTCCCCGCCTTTGACCTTTGCGTTGATGTTCTCGACGACCTGGGTCGCCACGTCGAGGAAGAAGCCCTGGTAGTCGCGGTAGTCGTAATAGAAGATCGCCCCGTTGAGGCGTGCCGCCCCGTCGAGGAAGGTCGACTTGAAGCCGAGTTCGTAGCTGGTGAGCTTCTCCTGCGCATAGGGCAGGGTGTTCGGATCGACACCTCCCGAGCTGGGCGCCGACCAGCCACCGCCTTTGGCGCCGCGATTCACGCTGCCATACACCAGCATGTCGTGTACGGGCTTGTAGTCGAGCTCCACCTTACCGGTGGGAATGCTGAAGTTCTTCGAGGCCGCAGGATATGTGCTGGGCGAGTAGCTCAACGTCTGCGGACACAGCACGCAGGTGTAGTTGTAGGTATAGGTCTTGTCGTCGGAGGTATAGCGCGCGCCGACGATCCCCGTGAACTGGCTGTTGAAATCGTACTCCACCTGCCCGAAGACCGAGGGCGAGCTGTCGTTGAGCTGCAGCTGTGCGAACCCGTCTCCGTACGTAAAGCCGGCGATGGTGTCGGGAAGCTGGGTGGTCTCGAAGTTCTTCGTGTTGTAGTTGAGGTAGTACAGGCCCGTGATCCAGCGGAACTCGCCGACCGCGCCGTTCAGGCGCAGCTCTTCGGAGAACTGCTTATAGTGCTGCCCGGTGTCGTAGTTGAAGAGGTAGTTCGGCGAGACGTCCGAATCCTCGCCGTAGCGCTTCTGCATCTGGAGGTAGTCGGTCACCGAGACCAGAGTGACGTCTCCAGGCAGGTGCCAGATCGCATGCACGTTGGCGCCCCAGACCGTGCGGTTGAATAACCCCTCACGATCTTCCGCCTGGTTGAACGGACTGGTGCTCGTGTTGACGTAGCCGCCCAGGTCTGGAGTACCCGGCGGAGCGAATACGCCGCGGCCGGTCGAATCCGGAGCCGCGGCGGCCCAGGAGTAGTTGCCGGCGACCTCGTGATCGTTGTTGAGCGCGTGCAGCTTGACGCGGATTTCGTTGTTATCTCCCAGTTTCAGCCGGAACTGCAGACGCGCGGCGTACTGCTTCTGGTTGTTGACGTCCGGCCCGACTCGGTTGGTGATATACCCGTTATGATCCGAAGTCGAAAACGAGACTCGGGCCGAGAGAGCGTCCGTCAACGGACCGCTGACGGCGCCCTCGCTTTGTATCGTGCCGAAGTTGCCACCGGTGATCTGCATGTACCCTTCCGGCGTATCGGTGGGCGGTGCACTGACATATTGAATCAGGCCGCCCGTGGCGTTGCGCCCGAACAATGTGCCCTGGGGACCTCGGAGTACCTCGACCCGCTGGAGGTCGAAGAGCGCGCCGGCGAGCGCGCCGGTCGAGGCGATGTAGGCGTCATCGGCATAGACGGCGACCGGAGCCTCCTGGTGATCGCTGAAGTCATTTTGCGAGACACCGCGCAGGTTGTAGATCGTCACGGTGGCGCCGTATTGGTTGAACTGCAGTCCGGGCACCTGGCCGGCGATGTCAGTGACGTTCTTCAGGCCGAGCTGCTGGAGCGCGGCGCCGTCGAAAGCGGTGACCGAGGTGCCGACGTCCTGCAGGTTCTGCTCGCGCTTCTGTGCCGTAACTATGATTTCGGCGAGCTTGTCGCCCTCGCCGGTAGTCTCTTGGGACCAGGCGGCAGGCAGCACGGCCAGGCTCGAGACGGCCAGGACGACCCATGCCGTGTGTCGTGGTTCAATTCGACGCATCGTTAAATTCTCCCGGGAGCGGCGTGCGGCAGCCGCGTACGTTTTCTTCTGGCAGCGCTCTGATACCCCGGGAGCATCCTAGATGCATACGCGGCCGACGTGCGATCCGATACGCGAAACGAGCGTACGGGATCGGAAAATCGTACCGGCGGGAGTTATTCGCGCACCGTTGCGCTCGAGCAACGGACAGGTGGGCCGACGCGCGCCGGGGCCGCCCGGATTCCTACATGTTTCGTTTCAGCGTGACCGACGGCACGACGCCGACCTGCTGCCGGTAATACTGAGCGTAGCGGCCGAAATTCACGATTCCGACCGCCTGCATGAGATCGGTGACACTCTGCCCGGCGGTCGCGCCGAGCAGCGCCTGGTGGAGCGCTTCCACCCGGATCCGCCGCACGTATTCCGCGGGCGTCGTGTTGAAGGCTTTGCGAAAGCCGCTCTGCAATGTTCTAGTTGTAATGCCGATCGAGGCCGCGATGTCGGCGACCGAGCGGATGTCCGCGATATGGTTGTGCACGTAGTCGCGTGCGCGGCGCACGTGCCACGGAATGGGTTGCGTGAGAGTCTCTTCCAGGGCGCTGGCATAATTGTGCGGAGCCGAATGAACCAACATTTCGATCATGGTGCGGGAGTACTGCCAGCGGATGTCCTCAGAAGCGAGCAGGGTGGGGGCGCTCGCCGACAGGTGGCAGATGTGCGCCAGGAGCTGGTGCCAGCCGCGTCCGAAGTCGGAATCGGAGGCCACCTCGAGATCGAATCGCAACGGCTCGGTGAGTCGCCGCCCGAGCTTCTCTGCAATCCGCTCCTCCAACGCCTCGCGCGAGATGCGCGCCGTGAGATGCCGGCATTGCGCTGTCATCAGGATATCGGTCCTGGCGGTCATCGAGGTCATGATGATCGAGCGGGGAGTGGAGATTACCGTGTGATCGCCGCAGGTCACGCGGCCATGGCCGCCAACAGTGGACTTCACCAGGAGGTATTCCGCGATGGTCCCGGA
>FTHJ01000259.1_pt1 | contig 12360 bp, 5 predicted proteins | sample 1640931 | NCBI WGS metagenome assembly FTHJ01 (sample SAMEA3914788, study PRJEB12502) | metagenome | biome: forest; material: soil | place: Canada | collected 2011-07-03 | depth 0.1 m
GCCGGCCACTGGAATTGCGGCGCCAGGCGATAGTTGATGGTGACGCCTACCAGGCCGTGCTTCGCGGCCCAGATGCCGATGTTGTCGAAGAACGGTGAACCGGGAGAGTGCTTGGCGCCGCGGGTGAAACCGCCGCCGTGGATGAAGACCAACACGGGCTGGAGGCCGGTCGCGCCGGGACTGCTGCGGGAGGACGCCATCGCCCCAACCTCAGCCGTGTCGTGGGCGCCGGCCGTGAAAACATCGAGCACATGCCGCTCATGTGGGCCGTAGTGAACGTCCCGCACTACCGTCACACCGGGATACGGCTCCGCGGCCGGCAGCAACGGCGCATAAAGCGCCGCCGTACGCGGTCCGTCGATTTTCGGGCCGATCTCGCGCAGGGCTGCAGCGATGGTGGGCGGCATGCCGCCGCCTGACTCGCTCGCCTTCATCGCCGCGATCACGTCAGGGTCTTGTGCGGGAGTCACCGGGGGCACCTCGGTCCGGCCGGTCACCGGGTTGGCATAGTGAAATGGAATGTCCGACACCGCTGGAAACATCGCGAAGCTCGCGGTCGGCGGACCATCCGGTGGCATGTCGGTGCTCGGACCCGGCATGGCGCGGCTGGCCGCCTTGGCCCAACCGCCCTGGTAGCCAGCCGACAGGGTATTGTAGGTGTGGTCGGTCTTGAAGCGCCAGACACCGTCCTCTTTGACCGCCTCGTTCTCATACACCGCAGCGCCCAGGGAGGCGCGTGAGCCGAAGGTCATCTGCTGCAACATGCGGATGCGGATCTTAGCGCTTTGCCCATCGGGGGCGACATCGATGACCGGTTGTAACTGCAGGTGATTGCCGAGCCGACCGGCAACGGGTCCTTCTTTACCGCGGCCAAACACCTTGAACAGGAAAGAGCGCACGTGGTCCTGCCCGCGGTAGACCCCGCGCTGCGCTAGTTCCATCGTGCCGTCGCGCGCGAACAGGTCGGCGAGATCGTTCCACAGGTTTTTGTCGAGGTAGTAGCCATAGGCGCTCTCGAGATTCTCGAGCTCCTCATAGGCCTCGATGCGATCCAACTGAAGTTGGAGATCCACGACGGCCACCTGCGGGTCTTTCACCTTCGGCGACGACATCGAGCCTCTTGTGGGTATGAGGGCCGCGGCCGCCCTCTTCGGCTCGGGTCCGCCCCGGTCAACAGCAGGATAGTGAGGTGCTTCTCCCGTCACGGGATTCCGGTAGTGATACGGCGGGACGTAGGGCTTGGGATAACTGCCGTATATTTCCGTCGGCGGGCGATCCGGCGGCACCGTCGTGCTCGGACCCGGCGCCGGTAGCGCGCTCTTGCCCCACCCCTGGTCGTAGTCGGTGCTGAAGGTGGGATAGAAATGCAGGGATTTGAACTTCCAGACGCCGTGATCCTTCACGTACGTGTTCTCGTAAACGCCCTCGCTCCAGGCGCCGCTCTTGCTATACACCCCGATCATGGCGAGCTCGCGGCTACGACAGTAGGCCGTCTTGCCATCCGGAGCGATATCGACGCGGGTCTGGAGTTGGATGTGATCGTTCAACATCCCTTCTGTGAGCCCCTGCGGGCCGAGCGTGTCCAGGAAACGCCGCAGGTGCTGCTTGCCGATGTAGACCCCTTGCTGGCCCATCTCGAAGGTCGCATCGTTGGCAAACAGGTCGGCCACCTGGTCCCACATCGCGCGATCGACGTAGTAACCGTAGATGCGTTGCAGGTTCTCGACGGTTTGCTCGTCCTGGAGTCGAGTCAGTCGCCCGCTGAGGTCGGAAAGGCTTTTGCGCAGGATCGAAGGCGACGTGGGAATGTTTGAGGGTGAATCCGTAACCGTCCAGGCATGCGCTGAGTCGGTCGTGCCCGGGTTACCGTAATGAAACGGCGCGATGCAGGCGGCAGGGAAGCCGTCGCAGTCCATTTTGCGCTCGCGGTCGGCGGGGTACGGGAGGGCGCGCCGGCGACCGCCGGTATTGGGAGGGGCGCCAGCGCCTGTGGCATTGGTAGGAGTGCCAGCGCCTGTGGGATTGGCACCTGGGCCAGCGGCACCGCTAGCGCCTGTCGCATTGGCGCCAGGGCCAGCCGCATTACCCCCCGTGCCGCCATCGCCGCCTCCGCGTGCCTCCGGCGGCGCAACCCAACCCGTCTGATAGGACGCCCCAAAACCTGAGTAGTACTCGAGCGTGTGGATCTTCCATACCCCTTCATCCTTGCGATACGTCAGCTCATACACACCTTCGGCCCAGGTGGCGCCGCCGCCCAGACTGCCGAACATTGCGAGCGCGCGCCAACGTCCCTTCGCAGTCTGTCCACTCGGGTCGAGATGGACCACCGGTTGGATGTTCATATGGTTGTAGAGCCGGTTCTCTCCTAAACCGACTTCATCCATCTTGACGGCGCCGACATTCAGGAACAGGTGCTTCCGGATGCTCTCCTTGCCGACATAGATCCCGGCGGGATAGTTAGCCACCGCGTCAGTGGTGAACAGTTGCGACAGGTCCTCCCACATTCCTTTGTCGAGGTAGTACCCGTATGCCCGCTGCAGCTTCTTGATGGCGCGGAGGTCCTCGGCCGCCTGAACCTCCGCCGCCAGATGCTGCACCCGTGATGGCAACTCGCCAGTCGTCGACTCGCTCGCGGCCATAGCATGGCAGGCCGCGAAGAGTCCGAGAATGACGGTGCCAGCCGCTTTGCGAAACACTCTCAGAAGTCCTTGGTCACGGTCACACTCCATTCGCGCGGCATCCCCGGCGTGCCGACACGCGCCACCGCAGGGAGGAGGGCCGGCGGTGTGCCCGAGGTAGCCGCCCCCAACTGCTGCCAGTAGAACTTGTTGAAGATGTTGGTTCCGGCGAACGCCAGTTGCCACTTTCCCTTGAGGGGAGTGTAGGTCAGCCGGGCGTTGAACAGGCTGTACCCGGGGATGATCCAGTCGGGGTGGATCTGCTGCAGGTTGGTCGGGCCGTTCGTCATGAACGACTGGTAATACCAATCGAGCCGGGGCGTGATCGAGCCGACCGGCAGTGGCAGCGCGTACTGGATGCCGCCGCTCATGTTGAGTTCCGGCTGGGTTTTCACCGACGGGTTGACACCGTTGGCACGCGTGTTGTTATAGCCGAATGTGAGGTCAGCCGACAGGTAGCGGATTGGATTCGCCATCAACTGCAATTCCGCACCGCGGATGTTCGCCGGTGCCGCCGTGTAGACGAACCAGGGCGAGATACCGGGGGTGCCCGCCAATGGAGTGCCCGCAGGGCACTTACCCCCGTTAAGCTGGTACGGCGTCCCCGCATCCGGATCGGAGGCGAGATTACACTGGCTCGCCAGCACTAGGGTCAGGTGACTCTGGTAATCAAAGTAGAAGAATGCCGTGTTCACGCGCAGCCGGTGATCAAACAGGTCCATCTTCGAGCCGATCTCATAGTTGGTACCCTTCTCTCCCGGAACGGCAACGAGCTGTCCGACCGTCGAGATGCGCGGATTGAAGCCGGGAGAGCGGAACCCGGTAGCGACCGATCCGTACAGCATCGTGTCCGGGGCGAGCTGGTAGTCGATGCTGCCGTTGTAATCGAAGCGCGCCTGGGTCAGCGACTTCGGATACGGAATCACGATCTGGCCGTAGTGCTGGAACAAGTTGGTCTTGTTCTCATCCGTGTAGCGCACTCCCGCGGAGAACGACCACTTCTGCGTCAGCTTGTAGTTCAGGTGCACGAAGGCGGACTTGTTCTTGTCCGTGTAGTAATCGTTGGCGACGAAATTCGGCAGGATGCCGTGGGGAAAGATCGGTAGCAGCGGCGCCGCGAAAGCATCGAAGTTGGTCGGATAGTAATCGCGATCGCGTGAGTCGTAGTAGAAGACCCCGGTGGTCCAATCGAGGGAGTTGGCGAAAACGGCCCCGGTGAGCTGCAGCTCGGCCTGGTATTGCCGGTGCTCCTGCTGGTTATAAGTCTGGGTGAGCCCGAAAGGCGTGAGGTCGCTGTCGTTGATCCAGTTGCTCTGGTACGCCTCGTGGCCGAGGATGAGCTTCGCATGCGTGGTGTCGGTAATACGGTAATCCGCCACGAGTGACTCGGTCCCGTCCGTCAGATACTGCTTCGGGTCGTACTGCTGTCCCGTCACCACGTCACCGTAGGTCGAGTAGTTGTCCCAGACGCTCGGCGAGAGAAAGTTGCGGTTATTGGTATAGTTAATCCCGTATTTCGGGAGAACGACGGTGCTAGAGTAATTGTTGTTGAACGTATCGGTAGGACCGCCGTACGGAGTCAGCAACGTCTGCAGCGGCGGATCGTCGGCCTGCTTCGAGTACGAAGCGGTCGCGTTGATCTCCAGGTCATCCGTGGCCAGATAGCGTAGCGCTATCCGGGCCCCTTTGTGGTCGTAGCCTCCGAGGCTCCCCAGCGCACAACCATTCCCCTGCGTGGGGGTGACCGTCATCGGCAAACTGCCGGAGGCCCCGGGCGTGCCCTTGGCTGCCATCTCGCAGGCGAAGTCCAGGTATCTGCCGATGCCGTCCTGCGTCCGGGAGACCCCCATGACACGGGCGAACAACTTGTCATCGATGAGGGCGAAGTCCGCCACCGCCTTGACGTCCGTGCGGTGATGTTGCCCATAAGTCGCTTCGATCTGGCCACTGTCGTCACCCTTGGGCTTGACCGACACCAGGCGTATGGCGCCGCCGAGGCTGTTCTTGCCGAACAGGGTGCCCTGCGGCCCGTTGAGCACTTCGATGTGATCGAGATCCGCCAGGTCCATCGACGATCCGGTCATGGTGCCGTGATAGATGTCGTCGAAGTAGATCGCGATCGCCGGCTCAAAGGAATAGCTGTAGTCGATCTGGGTAATGCCGCGCAGGCCGATCGTCTCGGTCGGTCCGTAGTTGCTGACCGGCGGACGGAAGTACGCGTTCGGCACCTTGGAACCCAGGTCGTTCAGGTTCGTGAACTGATGCTCCTCGAGCTCCTCGGAGTTTAGAGCAGTAATGGCAATAGGCGTCTCCTGCAGATTCTCCCTGCGGTAGCGCGCTGTGACCACTACCTCCTGCAGTGCTCCAGTATCGGCCTGGGCCGTCTGTACGGGACCCTCCGGTGCCTGCTGCGCCAGCCCGACTGAACAGAAGAGTTGAGCGGCACCGGCCGCGATGAAACAGGCATGCGGCTTGCGCCGCCCCAATTGCGACTCCAACGTCGCCGGACTTAAATCGGACATGGATCTCCCCCCTTTGAGCTCCAAAGCACGATGCACGAGTACGCCATCACGCGAGATCCGTGAGCGCAGCAACTCTCCGCTGTTATCGATGGCGTATTGATTCGACTATCTAAGTGTTGTTGTTGCCTCCTGTTCGCGCCATGGCCCGGCGCCGTACCCCTCGGGAACGTTAGTCTGCAACTACTGATTGCCACTTGCCGACATCAATTCAACTCAAACCACCATGCGGTCATGCAGGAGGCCGGACCAGGGTCGCATGCCGATCGACGCAGCAGACCTGCCGGGGCGGCGCCGATCAGTTCATTGAAAAATCACGAAACTTCATTGAAAACTCATCTTTCCACTTGGCAAACGTCGTGCGACTCACTTAATGTCGCGTTTCCGGCGTGGTCAAAAGGGGGGACATGCCATTGCGCGCGCTTTGCGTCCGTCGGGTAATTGTGGCTTTGGCCGCCGCGGCGTGCGTCGCCGGGCGTAGCGCGCTCGCTGGTGATACCGGGATACAGCGAGCCCCCGCGTTCGACGCGAAACAGCTCACGACGCTTCCCACCGCGGACTGGATCACGAACGGCGGGACGCTCTTCAACCAGCGCTATTCGCCTCTAAAGTCTCTCAACAAGGACAATGTCAGTGGCCTCAAGGCTCTGTGGCGCTCCGGCATGGGCAGCGCCCTCGAGCCCGGCTATGCCGGCGAGGCCCAGATCCTGGTGTATGGCGACACGCTGTACGTCGCCAATGGCGCCAACGATGTCTTCGCGATGGACGTGGAGTCCGGGCGCACCCTTTGGGCCTATCACGGCCATCCCAACCCGCAGGGCGGAAGCCCATTGGGACGCGCTACTCGCGGTGTCGCGATCGGCGACGGCAAGGTGTTCGTCGGCCACACCGACGCGCGGCTTGCAGCTCTCGATCAGCGCACAGGCGCAGTCGTCTGGACTATCGACGCCGAGCGCTGGCAGGACGGCTTCGCGATTACCGCGGCTCCGGTCTACTACAACGGCCTGGTGATCGTCGGCTTCAACGGCGGAGAGATGGGCACTCGCGGCCGCATCAAGGCATACGATGCCAGGACCGGCGCGTTACGTTGGGTGTTCTATACGGTACCGGGTCCCGGTGAGCCGGGACACGAGACCTGGCCGCAGAACAATGACGCCTGGCAGCGCGGCGGCGCTTCTATCTGGCAGACGCCTGCGATCGACCCTAAGCTCGGCCTCCTCTATTTCACCACGGGCAACCCTGGACCGGACTTGCGGGGGGACGTGCGTCCTGGCAATAACCTGTATTCGGTTTCCGTCGTCGCGCTGGACGCGATGACTGGAAAGTACCGCTGGCATTTTCAACAGGTCCATCACGACATCTGGGATTACGACTCGCCTAATCCGGTCGTGCTGTTCGACGCGCAGATCAACGGCAAGCCGGCAAAGGGCCTCGCTGAGGTCTCCAAGACCGGATGGGCTTACATCCTCGATCGCACCACAGGCCGGCCGCTCATTGGTATCGAAGAGCGGCCGGTTCCGCAGGAGCCGCGCCAGGCGACTGCCGCCACGCAGCCGTATCCCATCGGTGATAGCGTCGTGCCACAGCAAATCGACATCGTTCCGGACGGCGCGCGACTCGCACCAGGGACGACCGAGCTGCCCAACAAGGGCCGCATCTTCACGCCGTTCTGGACCGACCCGGTGATGCTCAAGCCTGGCACCATGGGTGGCGCGAACTGGCCGCCGAGCTCGTACGACCCCGAGACGCACCTGTTGTATGTGTGCGCCTCCGACCGCATCAGCAATTTTACGGCACGCGAGAAGCTGGAGGACCCGACTCCCAACAAGCCTTACATGGGAGGCGCCTTCGGGCAGGCACAGATCTCCGATGTCGGCATTCTCGCGGCGCTCGACGTCACCACGAATCGCCTGGTGTGGCGCCGGCAGTGGCGGGAGATCTGCTTCAGCGGATCGGTTGTGACCGCTGGTGGACTGCTGTTCGTCGGGCGAGCGGACGGCAGGCTGACCGCGCTCGACAAGTCGAACGGCAACTCACTCTGGGAGTTCATCACGGATGCCGGGGTGAATACGACCGTTACGACTTTTGAGCACAAGGGGCAGCAGCACGTCGTGGTACACGCTGGCGGCGGGCTATTTTCGAATGGCAAGCGCGGCGACGGTGTATGGATGTTCTCTCTCGTCGGTAAGATCCCATCGCTGCCTTCTGCCGCCGCCGCTCGTGGCAGCGGTGGAGGCCCGGGCGGCGGGAAACCGGCTTCGGGTCCTCCGGTGACCACCAGGCCTGCTAATTCCGACAATGGCGCGAAGATCTACAAAGCAGCCTGTGTGCCCTGTCATGGCGCAACGGGTGAAGGCGGCGAAGGGGGCGGAGCGCCGCTGGTCAACGGCCTGACTCGCGAAAGCATCCTCTCGATGGTCACGACCGGCAAGAACAACATGCCGTCTTTCACGTCCTCCTACTCGGCTGATGAGATCAACGACGTGGCGACTTACATCAGCGACGTATTGGCGAAACGGAAGCCCTAGCGCCCCGCCTCACCGGCTCGCGAAGGGGCGGCATCGCCCGCCCCTTTCGATCACGGTGCGGGATTCCTGGCCGCGAGAGTCAGAACATAACTCGTCAGATCGGCGAGCTGGTCAGGTGACAGTGCGCTGCCGAAGGGGGGCATGTCGTTGCGTCCGTGGGTGACGGTATTCACGATCGACTCGCGCGTCAGCGAGGCTGTTAGAGGGGCGCCCCCGTGCGAGCCGCCTTTGCCGGATTCGCCGTGACACACGACACAGGTCGTTGAGTAGATTTCCCTGCCCTTTTCGGCATCGGGCGCGCGCGTCGGGGGCGCGGGTGCGGTGCCCGCAGCGGCGCCAGGCGGGCCGCCCGCACCACGAGGCGGAAACTGTCCCGTGGGATCGGCGGATCCGCGCGGTAATGAGTCGATCGTGCCGTCCAAAGAGAACAGCCATAGGCCGTCGCTGCGCTTGCTCCCGGCCAGCGCGGTACCGCCAGCGAGCACGGCAACGTATTGTTTGCCCTTGTATTCGAAGGTGCTGGCGGGAGCATTCACGCCGCCGTCGGTTTGAAACTCCCAGAGTTTTCGGCCGCTGGACTTGTCGAGGGCGATGAGCCGTCCGTCATTGCGACCGATGAACAGCAAGCCACCGCCGGTGACCATCGAGCCGCTATAGCACTGATCGACCCACTGCTGGCGCCAGCCGAGCTTGTTGGTGGTGACATCGATCACGGCGAGCACGCCGCGGCGCGGCGCGGCGAAGCGTGCTACCACGCTGCCCGAGTAGAGGGCGCCGGGCTCGACCGGATAGTTGGGATCGCCACCCGTGGCACCCCACAGCGAGTCCGTGGCGCAGATGTACATCAGATGCGTCTCGGGATCGTACGAGCTTGGGGGCCAGTTCACCGCCGCGAGAGGCTTCCACACGGACGGGTGCTTGGTGAACGGTGTGAAAATCCGGCCTTCGTTGACCAGGTCAAACCCCTCGGGCGCCATGTCGATCGACTGCGGCACCACGGCGTCGCCGATGGGAAAAGGCTGCGTCGCGGAGGTGTGCTGTTGTGGCTCCTGCATGACCGGAGTTTCGACAATCCCTACGAGAGGCTCGCCTGTGGCGCGGTCGAGAATGTAGACCCAGCCTGTTTTGGCAGCTTCCGCGATGCCTTTGCGCTGCCGCCCACCGTAGCTGGCGTCGAACAGGATGACGGGGTTCGGAGAATCGTAATCCCACATGTCATGGTGGACCTGTTGATAGTGCCAGCGGTACTTGCCGGTCTTGACCTCGAGCGCCAGGATGGAGACGCTGAAGAGGTTGTTGCCGGGGCGCAGGTTGCCGTTCAGCACCGGCCCGGGATTGGCGGTGGAAAAGTAGATCAGGCCGAGATCGGGATCCACCGCGGGGGTCTGCCAGATCGCAGCTCCGCCGTACTTCCAGACATCGCTGTTCGACGGCCAGGTGTCGTGACCGAATTCTCCAGGGCCTGGTACGGTGTAGAATGTCCACCGGAGTTTGCCCGACTTCGCGTCGTACGCCTTGATACGCCCGCGAGTCCCCATATCGCTGCCGGCGAACCCAGTAATGACCATGCCGTCGTAATAGAGGGGCGCGCTGGCGATGACGTAGCCAGCTTTCGGGTCTTCGGCCTGGATCGACCACTTCACCGCGCCGGTCACCTGATCGAGCGCCACGAGCTTCGCATCGAGCTGGCCGACGAACACTTCCCCGTTGCCGAGGCCAACTCCCCGGCCGACCCAGGAGCAACAGGGTCGCGCGACCTTCGGATCGATATGGGCCCGGTATTCCCACAGGACCTTGCCGGTGTCGACACTGACGGCGAATACGTCGTTCTCACCGGTCATGATGTAGACAACACCGTCATAGACCAGGGGCTGCGCCTGGTTGCCGCTGCGAGCGCTCAAGCCCGAGCCGTGCAGGGAGGCGCGCCAGAGGGCTTTCAGTTTGGAGACATTACCCCGGTTGATCTGGGCGAGCGGGGAATAGCGCTGATTGGACAGATCGCCACCGTTGGTGAGCCATCCCGCCGTGGGCGGGGACGACAACTGCCGCGCCGTAAAGGCCGGCGCCTTCGCGATTTGCGCGGCCCCCGGCACCACGTAGCAGACAGTCATGCAAAAAATCAGGCCCGACAACGTCCGCCGCATGTGCCCCCCCTTATTATCGGCTCGCAAGCGTCAGACTGTATGCTGCAGGGTGTTGTCGAGGCAATTGCTTTACCGCCCGCTCGTTGGTCGCCGCAGTGTTTTTTTTGCCAGGAGGGGTCATGGCAGTCGATTTCCGCGGTCATCCGCTTTTCCCAGCCGGTTTCAACCGTCCAACACGCTTCGAGGCAGACGTCTACGACTGCGAGGTCTGGGGCGAGATCCCTTCCGACATCGAGGGCACGTTCTATCGCATGCAATGCGATTTCGACTACCGGCCGCCCAAGAATGAGTGGATGACGGGCTTCAACGGCGACGGCCACATCAGCCGCTTCCGTTTCAACAACGGTTCGGTGGATTACAAAGGCCGGTACGTGCGGACCGAACGTCTCATGACCGAGCGCAAGGCCCGTAAGCGACTCTTCGGCGTGTACCGCAATCCTTTCACCGATGACCCCTCCGTCGCTCACGTCAATCGCTCCGCCGCCAATACCCATTCCTACTGGCATGGCGGTAAGCTGTTTGTGTTGAAGGAGGATTCCCAGCCATGGACGGTGGATCCGCATACGCTGGAGACGCTCGGCACCTGGGACTTCAACGGCAAATACACTGCCCAGACGATGTCGGCGCATCCGAAGATCGATCCGGTGAGCGGCGAGATGATCGCCTATGGCTACCAGGCAAAGGGACTGCTCACCACCGACATCGCGGTCTACACCATGAATCCGCAGGGAGAGGTCATCAAGGAGGTGTGGCTGAAGTCGCCCTACCTCGGGATCATCCACGACATCGCGATCACGCAGAAGCATGTCATCATTCCCGTTATAGCGCGCACGACCAGCATGGAGCGGCTGAAGTCAGGTGAGCCGATGTGGGAATGGAATGGCAACCTACCTACGATGGTAGGGATCCTGCCCCGTAACGGGGATGCCAAAGACGTGCGTTGGTATAAGGGACCGGCCCGCAATACGCTCCATTTCCTCAATGCGACCGATCGGGGCAGCAAGGTCACCCTGGAGTTGCCCACCTCCAGCGGCGAGCGCGACCCGTCGCAAATCCGCCGCTGGACCTTCGATCTGAAGTCCAAGAAGGACAGCTTCCAGGAAGACGTCGTGTCGGTTACGCCGGGCATCCTGCCCCGCATGGACGACCGGTTCCTGTCTCTCGATTATCGGTATGCCTATGTGACTAGCCGGGATCCTAACGCACCGCCGGATACAAAGCGCCCCGGTGGCATGTTCGCCTCGAACTTGCTCCAACGCCTTGACGTTCGCAGCGGCGAGATCGCCCAGTGCAGCGTCGAGCCGTCGCAGAGCCTGCAGGAGAACATGTTTGTCCCGCGCAAGAACGCGAAAGGCGAAGGCGACGGCTACGTCATGGCGATTGCGAGCAACTATGAGTCCATGAGCTCGGACCTGGTCATCGCCGATGCGCAGCGCCTGGATCAAGGGGTCATCGCGACGGTCAAGCTGCCATTCCGGTTACGGAGCGGCACTCACGCCAACTGGTATCCGCGCTCGGCGCTGCCGCCTGTGAAGGATGAGCTGACGTGAGCGCGCGGCAGCCCACTGCCGGGGGCGATCTGTCCGCGCGGTTGACGTTGAATGGGCGCGTGCTGGACCGGCGCTCATTCTTTGGCGCACTGAGCCTGACGGCCGCCGGCACTCTGCTGACGGCTCGCGGTTGGACTGCCGCCCTCGACGCAAAGGGCGGTGTGAGTTTGTCACATGAGGGCGGTAGCGATGTTGGGGCGTGGCACGTTGATGACATGTGGGGACACATGCCTCGCTACGCCCACCCGATCGCGTGCAGCCCGGTGCACCAGCCCATCGACCTCGACAGCGTGGATTGGGTCGATCGGGCTTTTGTAACCTGAGCGCGTGCCCTCACAGTTTCGCGCTCAAGCTGACAAACAGATAGCGCCCGTAAGTGTCGTACATGGGTGCCAGCATGTTGCCGTTGACCAGCAGCGGATTGAGGTTGAATCCGACGAGCGGCGGCTGTTTGTCGAGGATGTTATCCACTCCCAGCCGCAGGCTGACGTGCTTGCCCAGATCGAAGCCCACATCCATATCGAAATAGTCATAGGCAGGGACCTGGGAATCGATCGGATATGCCGTCCCGGTGGCCAGCTGCGGATTGGGGCTGAGCTGTTCCGATTTCAGCGCGCCGATATGCCGCCAGTTGAGCGAAGCATCGAAACCGTTCCCCAACTCCCACGTCGTGCGCAGCTTGTGCCGCCACTTGGGAATCGGGGACGTCGGTCCCTCGCCGGTGCACGTCGGGCCGTAATAGTCCGTGCAATCGACTGCCGGCAAGCCCGGAACGGTCTTGATTGTGTTGTCGAGCTGCACGCTGCCCGTGAATGCAAAGGACAGGGTCCCGGCACGGTTGAGATTCAGCACATATCTCCCATCGACATCCAGGCCGCTCTGCTCGTATGAGCCGGTATTGAGACCGGTGGCGATGATGCGCCCTGCCGTAGGCCCTGTAC
>FTHJ01000485.1_pt1 | contig 12072 bp, 12 predicted proteins | sample 1640931 | NCBI WGS metagenome assembly FTHJ01 (sample SAMEA3914788, study PRJEB12502) | metagenome | biome: forest; material: soil | place: Canada | collected 2011-07-03 | depth 0.1 m
CCACCGGTTGACCGCAGATGCGACGGGCGAACGGTACTGAGGCGGTGACCTCATCAGACCACGCCGCAACGTACCAGGCATCTCCAACGAACATACGAGCCACTCCCGTGCGGCTGCCAGAGGAATGTCCCCCTCGCCCAGGGCGCCGCCACGGGATCTTTTGTACTCAGAACATACGTAATTGTCAATTTGTGGGAATTTTGTATCTCACTCGATCCCCAATCCCGGCCCTTCACTTCACATGGGGAGGCCCACGTACTGCTCGGCGAAGACCTGGTCCGCGTGAGTTAGTTTGGCACGCCTCGCCAGTCCGCGATCATCATCCGCCGCGCGCTCGCCGTCGCATCAATGGATTTCCCTGGGGTTGGTTTGGTCCTGCGGCTCCATAAACGCGCCCACACCCGCCCCCATCGAAGCAGAAGGGATGGTGATGTGCTCGCGCAGTCGACGCGCGATTTCGGCGTTGGTCGCGGCAAGATCGCCACTACGCAGCGTGAATATGATCAAGTAACGCGGCAGCGTGCTGTTCGGCGACGCCGACATCGTCACGAAACGTTGCGCTGACACGAAGCCGGGTATGCGCAGCACGTCCGGCATATGCTGGTGGTCATACCAGTTGTTGAATTCTTCCTCCCGGCCGGGCGTGGATGGATTGCTGAACACAATGAATCCATACTCCTTGACCACACCGGCACCCAGGGGCTCAGCGATTGCGCCCGGTACGTCCTCGGCCAACATGGCCGGCCCCAGGGGCCTCATTTTCAGGCTTACGATCCCGTCATAGTCAAGCGCGTCGCTCCTGGTGATGCGCCCACCCTTCGTGCGCAGCCCGACCTCGGCGTCGACGAGCGCAACCTGGGAGCCCTCGAGGCCGTACAGGGCGAGCGATGGCAGCAGGGGGCCCCCGACCGCTCCCACTCGCAGAATCGAGTAGCGCCGGGCCGATTTGACACCGGGAATCGCCGCGAATTGTTGCAGATGGTTTTCGTACCAGTGATCGAACTCCACCTGTTTGCCCGCGGTCGGCGCGGCAAACACCATGAGCAGACAGTCCTGTGTCAGCAGCGGCAGCGGCGCCGTATTGCCAGTGGATTTCCCGGGTTGCGACGCGCGGCTGGTACAACCTGCCAGCACTGCCAGCAACACTGCGGCCAAAGATACCCATGCGGCCACTCCCCGTGACGGCGCGGACGCATTCGCGACCGACCCGCCCTGTTGATATTCCATCTTGCCCCCTGCTGTCGAATAGAAGATCGGCGAGGCTATCCTAGGTCCATGATGCTCGAGATTGAGCACTGCTTGCGGGCTTCGTCCGGGATGCGGACGCCACCGCGGGAGCCACACATAGTGGGCATCCGCAAGCCCTGCAAAACAGCTATGGCGCGCCAACATAACAGTACCGTTCATGATGCCGGCCTTTGCGATCATCGGAGCACGCTCGATGAGCGATATCAAGGCTGCCAGCGTCATTTGCGCAATCGACAATCATGTCGCGCGCCTGACGCTGAACCGGCCGGAGCGCAAGAATGCCATCAATACCGAGATGCACTTGGAGCTACGCCAGGCGCTCGATGCGATCCGGTCCGATTCGGCCGTTCGCGTCGTAATACTGACGGGCGCCGGCGGAGCGTTCTGTGCTGGCCAGGACCTCGCCGAACGCGCGGAGATGCTCCGCCACGGGGAGGTCGATCTTGCCCAGTCACTGAATGAGTATTACAACCCCCTGGTGCGCGCGCTGGTGGCTTTGCCGATGCCCGTCATCGCCGCGGTCAACGGCGTCGCAGCCGGCGCCGGCGCGGCGCTCGCGCTCCTTGCCGATATTGTGATTGCAGCGCAGTCAGCCCGCTTCCAACTGGCCTTCGCGCGCGTAGCCCTTGGGCCGGACAGTGGGATCAGCTGGACACTCCCCCGCAGCGTCGGCAACGCGCGGGCGCTAGGTATGGCGCTCACGTCCGATATGATCGAAGCACCCCGCGCGCAAGCCTGGGGTCTCATCTGGGAGGCGGTCCCGGATGAGACCGTCGATCGACACGTCGAAGAGTTGGCTCAGCGCCTGGCTCGTGGGCCGCAAGCCGCCCTGCGCGCGATCAAGCGTCGTCTGCGGGATAACACCTGCGACTCGTTGGATGCGTCCCTGGACGCGGAGCGCGACATGCAGGGCGGGCTCGGACAACACCCGGATTATCGCGAAGCCGTGCTGGCGTTCATGAGTAAGCGCACGCCGCACTTTCTCTAGTTGTTCCCCGCAGCTATCCGAAATTGTCAAAGCTACTTTGAATTGACTCGGCCTCCCGGGCGCTCACACTGCCGCTCGGTGTACGCAAGTACCAACCAAACCGAAGACGAGCGCATATGCCAGACGCCGCGACGAGCCGCAACGGACGCATTCCGATCCGCGAAGGACTCCTGAGCCTGCCACTGTCGGACCTGCAACAGGTTCGACTGATGGGCAGCTGCTGCTCTACCTGCAACGAGACCGCCTTCGGAGCTCACCACAGTGTCTGCCCGAATTGCGGACGCGATACCCTGACACTCCTGCCCCTGAGCGCCAGCGGCACCCTGTGGACCTACACCGTGGTGCGCCACCGGCCGCCGGGCAATTACAAGGGCCCCGATTCTTTTGTTCCGTTTGGTCTCGGCCTGGTTGAGCTGCCTGAAGGCGTGCGGGTACTGGCGCCGCTCGAGTGCCCTCTGGAACAACTGCGGATCGGATTGCCCCTGCAGTTCCACGCCTTCGTTCGCGCCGGCGGCGGCGATCCCGAGGTTGTTGAATTCGTTTTCAAATGGATCCCGGCGGCGGATTGAGGAGCGCTCATGTCTGATGTCTGCATCATCGGTACCGGCATTCATCCCTTCGGTCGCTTCGACAAGAGCTACGAGGAGATGGGCGCCGAGGCTGCAACACAGGCACTGCACGAAGCCGGAGTGGCCTGGCCGCAAATCCAGTCCGCCTACCTCTCGCGCATGTATCTGCCCGCCACTTCTGGCGCACGCATATTGCGCCGTCTGGGCAGTACGGACATTCCGATCGTGGACGTCGAAGCGGCCTGTGCGAGTGGCGGCGCGGCATTACGTCAGGCAATGCTGACCATCCTCGCCGGCGAGGCCGACCTGGTGCTCGTGGCCGGCGTCGAGAAGATGCCGCGCGGCTTCATGGATCCGTCGATGATCTACAGCCCCTGGCAGATCGAAATGGGCATGTCACTCAACCCGAGCTACTGGTCCATGCGCGCGATGCGTCACATGCACGACTACGGGACCACGGAAGAGCAGATCGCGCTGGTCGCCCATAAGAATCACAAGAACAGTGTTCACAATCCTAACGCGATGTATCGCAAGGAATTCAGTCTCGAGGAAATACTGGCCTCGCCCCTGGTCTGCGATCCGATCCGGCGCCTCGAGATCTGCGCCCCGAATGACGGGGCCGCCGCTCTCGTGCTCGCGTCCGCGACAAAGGCTCGTGCGCTGGGCGCCAAGCCGATATGGATCGCCGCGTGCAGCCACACGATTGCCCGCTACTCAGCCGACTTTCGCTGCCCCGCTGACAGCATGAGTGCAACGGCTAACAATAGGGGCCCGACCGAGCTCACCGCACTACACGCCTACACCCGCGCGCAGTTAGGCCCCGAGGACGTCGACTGCTTCGAGGTGCAGGATACCGACGCGTTTTGTGAAATCGAGATTTACGAGGAGATCGGCCTCTGCCCTCGCGGAGAGGGCGGCAGGCTGATCCAGGAAGGCCGGACCGCGTTGGGTGGTCAAACACCGGTCAACATGAGCGGCGGCCTCATCAGCAAGGGCGAGCCGGTAGGGGCCTCGCACATCGGACAGGTCGTCGAAATCGTCTCGCAACTGCGCGGAACCAGCGGCGCACGGCAAGTGCGAAATGCGAAGGTCGGGCTCGCGCACGTGCTCGGCGCAGGCGGCAATTGTGCCGTGACCATATTACAAGCGTAGGCGTCCGTATTCCGGACGCCTCCCAGGCTTCGCGGTGCTGGTCATAAGTTCCGGAGGACTCTCATGACAATGACCGGCCCTGTTCTCACCGCCGCTACGCTCAACCGGCGCGAGCTCCTGAGCGCAACTGCCGCGGTCGCAGGCGTGTGGGCTGCCGGTGGAGTCCCTCCAACGGCCGACGCCGCACCCGGCGCGCCGCCTTTGCCTGTGCCCGTAAAAGTTGTCCCCATACCCCCTCAGGCTCCGGTAACGGAAGGCTTTCTGGACGTCGGCGGAGCACGCCTGTGGTACTGGGACACCGGCGGCAAAGGCGAACCCATTGTGTTGTCGCATCCGGCCACCGGCAGCGGCGCGAGCTGGGGATATCAGCAGCCGGCCTTTTCCAAAGCAGGCTATCGCGTCATCGGCTATTCGAGACGCGGTCATTTCAAATCGGAAATCACCGGTACGGATTCCCCAGCTACGGGCAGCGGCGATTTGCAGAAACTGGTCGATCACCTGGGCTTGAGGCGCTTTCATCTGGTCGGTAGCGCGGCCGGAACTTTTCTCGCCGCACAATATGCAGTGATCCATCCGCAAAGTCTGCTCAGCGTCGTATTGGGCTCGAGCCTCATCAACATCCAGGACGAGGCCTACCAGAGTTTGATTGCGCGTCTCGTGCCCCCGAGCTTCGCCATGATGCCGCCGGAATTTCGCGAGCTCGGCCCGTCCTATCGCGCCGCCAATCCGGCCGGTACAGACGAATGGATACAGTTGGAAAAGACGGCTCGCAGCGTAGAGCCGCGCCCGCCACAGATGGGCAGCACCGACGGCGGCATAGCGGTCACCTTCGAGAGTCTCAACGCTCTCGATGTGCCCGTGTTGTTGTTGACAGGCAACTGCGATCTCTACGCTTGCCCGGCATTGCTGGTCTACGTAGCCAAACGCCTGGGTAAGAACGAGGTCGTCATCATCGAGAATGCGGGGCACGCGCCATTCTGGGAGCAACCCGAGGCCTACAACAGCGCGGTATTGCGCTTCATCCGACGGCACCGCGGCGCGTGAAGCCCTACTTTCAACGAGCAGGAGCTACCGACCGTACCGGCACACGCCCGCAGGCGCTCTGTCGCGTCCGGGATGCGGACCCCGGGAGGCCAGACCACGGGCGATCACGCAAGCTTGGGTTACGATCGAAGGGATCGGGGCAGAGCTGATCTGATCAACGCCAATTGGGCTGCGAGGGAAAAGGTCCGTGGACAACGAAGATGACTCGGTGGGTACCATTCTCGGCCGTCGCCGGCTACTGTGGTACATGGGCGGCGCTGGTATCGGCCTGATGGCCCTGCGCCACGGCTTGGTCGAGGCCCACAGCACCGTCGCTTGCGTCGTCAGCCCCGAGTCGATCGAGGGCCCGTACTATCTCGACGAGCGCCTCGAACGATCCAATCTTCGCATCGATCCTTCCAACAACCAGCCCGTCGACGGCCTCCCACTCGATCTCCTGCTGAACATCGGCCAGGTGCAAGGCAATGTCTGCCGCCCTCTGCCCGGCGCCATCGTTGACGTCTGGCAATGCGACGCCGCGGGGGAGTACTCCGGTGTCGATGATCACATCATCGGCTTCAACAACCTGGGCAAGGGCTTTCTGCGCGGCTACCAGCGCAGCGATTCCCGCGGCCAGGTTCGCTTTCAAAGCATCTACCCCGGTTGGTATCACGGGCGCTGTGTCCACATCCACGTGAAGGTCCGCACCTCCACGCCGCGATTCCCGAACTACGAATTCACCTCACAGCTTTACCTGGACGAGGCGACCACGGACAAGGTGCACGCCATGCAGCCTTACTCTCGCAAATCTCATCGTGACTTTACCCATGAGCAAGACGTGTTCTTCACCAAACTCGATGGTCGGCAGATGCTGCTGGGGCTCCAGCCATTGCGCGGCGGCGGCTACCAGGGCACCCTGAACATCGGCCTCGACCTGAGCGACGCGAAGGCGGCGGGCAGCGATGCCTGGAAGCTCGATCCGCTCAACCCCGCAAACAACCCCGGCCTCCTCCCTAAGCCACCCGGCTGAGGACACGCCGGCAATGGATGTCGGCCGCCCGCCCGTAAAACCTATCAGGCACGATCATGACAGACTATGCACCTCCCTTCGCCGAAACACGCCACCTCGGCCCCGTTGCGGTGAGCCCGAGTCAACTCGCACACCTGGTCTTGCGTACGCCGCGATATCAGGCGATGTGCGACTTCTACTTGTCGCTGCTCAACGCCCGCCCGGCATTCGCCGACAATCTCGCCACCTTCCTCCGCTACGACCAGGAGCACCATCGCCTCGTCATCGTCAACACGCCGCACCTGGAGGTTCCCGGCTCGCCGGTCGCGGGCCTGGCGCACTTCGCCTTCACTTACAAGTCTCTCCGGGAGCTTCTGGGCACTTACCTGCGCGTTAAGCAGCGCGGCGTTGAGCCGTGCTGGTGCATCAATCACGGTTTCACGACCTCCATCTACTACTACGATCCGGACGGCAACCAGGTCGAGACGCAATATGACAACATGAGTACCGAGGAGGCCGACGCCTTCATGCGCTCGCCCTACTTCGCCAGGAATCCTATTGGCGTCGATTTCGACCCGGAACTGCTGATCAAGCGTTATGAGAGCGGCGATCCTCTGTCGAACCTGATCAGACAAGGCTCGGCGCCGTTTCCGCCGGACGTGATGCCAGTGCGGCCCCGCAACGTGTTGAACTACGACTTCCGCGGCGCCGAGCTGCCGCAGTAAGCCGCTCCGGGGGGCGCATCAGTGGCGGCCCACGTCTCGCGGGGCCAGGTCTACACTGCCGGCCACAGATGGTCGCCGACCGGACACGCGCCCTCATACGGCAGGGTTCTCAGGAAGGACGGCCGCTGCATGAAATCCCGAAACCACGCCGCGCTGCGCGGATGAGCGCCGCGCCAGTCGAGATCCGGGAAGCGAAAATCCAAATAGCCAAACAGGCAGCCGATGGGAATGTGTCCGATGCCGAACGGATTCGCCGCGAGGGCGGGGATCTCCTGCTCGATGAGCTCCAGGACCGCCTGCATCTTGGTCTCGTATGCGCGCAACACCTCGGCCATCTGCTGTGGCGGCGGCCGATTGCGCTCGAACCGCCACAGCACCAGCGCGTCCAACGCGCCGGTGCCGAGCGCATTCCAGCGCAACGCGCTCCAGTGATCGCCTCCCGCAGCCGGCCATAGCCAGCACGGCGGGAAAGTCGCATCGAGGTACTCGCAGATCACGTCTGAATCGAACAGGGCCACGCCATCCGCCGTGACCAGTGTTGGAATCTTGCCGAGTGGGTTGTGGCGCAGCAACTCGAGGTTGGCCTTTGCCATTGCCGTGGGCGCGCGATTGCGACGGACCTGCCCTTCCAGGCCTTTCTCGATGATACAGATACCGACCTTACGCACGAATGGCGAGAGCGGCCCCCCATGCAGCACCATCCGTGTGTCGGTTGCACCGCTGACAGAAATGTCGCCCATCGAGCAGATTCCCGGATAACGACGTCAGGTCCCTTGCAGGGGCGGCCGCACGCCCGCGGGCAGCGGTACTTCGTGCGCATTGAGCGTCAGGGCGATAAGGGTGTAATAACCGATCAGGGCCGTAAGCTCGACCACCCCGACCAGGCCCAGAGTGGCCTTACCTCGCTCGTACACCGCGGCCTCTACCTTGTGCCGCTCTAGCAACTGTCTGGTGAACTCGTACACCACGGCCTCGTCCTCCCGCAGCCGGGACGGCTGCTGGCGCAGCCGAATCGCTTCGACCAGGTCCGCCGACACGTCGCTGCGTAGAGCGATCGCGGCATGCTGATCCCACTCGAAGTCGCAATCCCAGTGGCGTGCGACGATCACAATGGCGAGCTCGCTCAACCGTGGAGCCAGCGACGTGTTATAGCGCAGGAACTCGCCGAGCTTCTGTGCCGGCTCCGCGATACGAGGCTGCAGCAGCATCGGCGCATAGGGACCGTTCAACCACCTGCCGCGGCTTGCGACAATGTCTTCGTAGATCCGCCGCTGCTGCGGATCCATCTGCTCAGGTGTCAGATAAGGCGTGCGGGTCATTTGGAAAGTGATTCTGCGCGGTCGCCAACGGCACTTGCGAGGGAAAGCCGACAAAGCAGCTATGGCGCTGGAGCATGGCGGCCCCCATAGATCGCGCGGCAGAGTCAACTGTAACAAGGCCGCGCGGAGCTCCGGTCGGGGCTATCACCGGCGTCCGGGAGCCGGACGCTCGGCTGTCGAACCAGGAAATGCACGGACCGCGCATGTCCGGCAACCGGACGCGGCAGGGGCACCAGGGTCGACCGCTGCAGGCTGACGCTAGAATGTTCTACTCGGTTGTTACCTTGGAACACTTCGCGCCAACCAGATGCCAACGGAGTGCGAACCGGCGACAACACGCCAAGGAGAGAAAATGGTTAAGGTCAAATACTCCGTGATCGCGCTCGCTTGTCTGATTGCCACTGTGGGTGCCCCGGGCGCATTCGCTGCCGATATGCCAGCGCCGACGCAGTGGGCTCTCGCCAACGGTGTCCACTTGCGTTATGAGTTGTCCGGACATGGTGCGGATACCGTGGTGTTGCTACACGAGATGTCGACCAGTCTCGAGACCTGGGACTTCGTCGCACCGGTACTGGCGCGCCACCATCGTGTGCTGCGTTACGACCTACGGGGGTTCGGTCTGTCGGAACGCACGCACGGCGAGCTGACCATGGACGACGAGATGGAGGACCTGCGCGGCCTGCTGAACGTGCTGGGCATTCACAATAAAGTAACACTGATTGGCGGCGCGATCGGCGGCGCGATCGCGCTCAACTTCGCGGCCGTCCATCCGGATCAGGTCAAGGGAGTGATCGCCATCAGCCCCGCAGCTTACCTGAAGCCGGGCGGCCTCAGCGCCAATGTCAGCGGCGGCGCTTCACCGCCCGTAGCAGCCTCTGCAACCGCCGCACGCTCATGGCCTGTTGCAGCCTCCCCGACGGCATCACCGCTCGATGCCGCTTATCCTGTCAGGTTGCAGCAGGCGCATCCCGATCGCATCGCACGTTTCCGGGCCATTCAGGCCAGCGCCGACCAGGCGAGCGCCACGGCAACCACGCCCGCCGCCTATTCCGTCGGCTTTGCGGACGTGCTGCCGAAGATCCAATGCCCGACCCTGATCGTCGCCACCTCCTTGTGGATGCGGCCGGTGGCCTCCTTCAAGGAGCTGGCGGACGCCATTCCCAACAGTCAATTCACGGTACTCGAGACGGGGCACTTTGCCGCAATGGAATCCCCTGAATTGGTTACCCCGGTGCTGCAGCGGTTTCTCCAGCAGAAAGCCCCGGCCGCTCGTTGATCAGGGGTCTCCAACATCCTACTGCGCCGTCAGCGACGCTTGCGGATCGCGTGTGCTCTCCGCGGTGGTGGAGTGATGTCGCGAGACCCTGAAGAAGTGATAGAAAGCCCAGAGATTGGCCATCGCGAGCAAGCTCAGCGTCCATTGCAGTCCGCCGGCCTGCGGCGAGGCGCAGGCCGGGGCGAGCCAACTGCCGCCCTGGCACAGGTGCACTAACATCGGTGACTTCGCCGCCAGGAGCTTCGCCAGGGTGTCGCTGAGGGCGCCGACCGTGGGTGGGCCGAGCCCATAGCCGATCAAGTTGGTGATCAGCAGGACGACGGCGACCGCGGTTGCCCGCATCCGTGGCTCGGCGGTGGCGTGCAAAATCGCGAAGGCCGGTCCGAAGTAACTCAGTTGCGCCATCGTCCCCAACATGAGCAGCGCTGTGGCGAGGCCTGGGTCGGGTACGAGGAAGCCGAGGCCGAACAGGGGCGCGGCGAGAATGAAACCCCAGGCGGCCACCAGCGCCGCGGCCCCACGCCGGCGCCGCTCCAGCCGATTGCCGAACAGGCCACCGAAGTACGTACCCAGCGCGCCGGCGACTCCCACAACCAGAGCCACGCGCAACGTCGCATCACCAATGCTCATGTGATGCGAGCGTATGTAATAGGAAGTCATATATTGCGTCATGCTATACCCCATCATCGCCGCGACCATCATGCCCGTACCGATGTGCCAGATCACGGGTTTGCCGGCGAAGAACCGCATGGCGCTGGCGAAGCTGGGTGTGCTCTCTACCGCAGTGGCGCGCGATGCCTCCGGCACGAGGAGCACAAAGGCCACCGCGAAAATCAGGCCACTTGCCCCGAGCATATAGAACGTTGGCCGCCAACCCAGCCTCTGGGCGATGGCTCCGCCCGCGAGTGCCGCGATCAGGGACCCGAGCGATAAGCCGGAGGCATACACGGCCAGCGCCCAGGGCCTTCGCTCGGGCGGAAAGTGGTCCGCGATCAGCGAGTGCGCGCTCGGTGTGCAGCCGGCCTCACCCACACTCACACCCGCGCGGGCTAGTAACAACCCCACAAAGCTGCCGGCGGCGCCGCATAGGGCGGTCATCAGGCTCCAGAGCGCGAATACCGAGGCAATCAAACGAACGCGATTCGCGCGCTCGGCCAGGCGCGCGAACGGAAACCCCATCAATACATAAAGAATCGCGAAGGCGGGACCGCCGAGCAACCCGAGTTGGAAATCGCTCAGGCCGAACTCGCGCTTGATCGGCTCCTGCAGGATGCCTATGGCGGCGCGGTCGAGGTAGTTCCAGGTTGCCAACAACAGCAGCGCGGCGAGGATGAGCCCTGAAATGCCGCGCGACAGGGGCTGCTCGGAGGGTTCGTCAAGCCCCATCGTCGACTCACCGCGGCGAATCGAGCACAAACCGGAGTCGCCATCACTTCGAGCCACTGGAGAGATTCTCGTGCAGAAAGCTGACTACCGTATCGAGAATCTGCTTCGCCTGCTGCGCATTGGCCCCCATGAAGTAGTGATCCGTTCCGGGAACGATCACCAGCTTCGCGTTAAGGCCCTTCTCGTGTAAAGCATCGTAAAGAATCTGCGCCTGCTTATACGACACCGCCCTGTCAGCATCGCCGTGCATGACCAGGAAGGCGGCGCTCGTCGTCCTCGGCCCGACGTAGGCGATAGGATTGGCCTTGTTGACGACGCTGGCGGGACAGCTGAAATGCAGCACGCAACCGAGCACCTTCGATTGCGACGAGTCGGGTGAGTTGTGAATGAGAATGGCGTTGGCCGGCGCCTGGGAGTCGAGCTGGTTCATATCCGAGACACCGTACCAGTCGACGGCCGCCTGGACGCAGCTCGACTGATCCAGATTGCCGCCCTCGCCTTCGAACTCGCTCACCCCGCAGGTGGTCCCGGCCATCGCCGCTGCGCCACCGCCCGCTGATTCGCCCCACACGCCGATGTGCTGAGGATCGACGCCGTATCGAGCAGCGTTGGCGCGCAGCCACCGCACCGCCGCTTTGATGTCCTCGAGCTGCGCCGGCCATTTCGCCTCGCTCGAGAGACGATAGGTGATGGGCACTGCGACGAAGCCCTGGGCCGCGATGTAGGCCATGAGACCATCGGTACTGCCCCACATGGGATGCCGCGCGCGCGGACCGCCGTTGAGAAAGCTGCCGCCGTGGACGAATACGACCGCAGGCCGCGGACCCGCGCCGGACACGTGATACAGGTCGAGCGTCAGTTGGCGATAGCCTGAGATGTCGGCGTAAGTCAGATCGAACAACGCCTCCACCTTGTTCGGATATTGGGCTTTGAGCTCGGGAAGCGCCACGCTCGGCCCCAGCAGGGGTTTGCCGACGGGGCTCATGGCGTAGGGATTGTTTGCTGCCGAGGGCGGCGTGCCGTTCGAGGAAGACTGCGCCAGCACCGAGCTCGCCGCCAGGATGCCGCACGCCAGTGCGAGAGTGCACCCGGACAGGATTGCTCTAGACAGGATTGCTCTATGCGTGGAGCGCATTCAATTCCCCCTGGTTCGGTTTCCGCGATGATCCAAAGTCCCGAAGCGGGCGGGCGCTGACAGAGCGCCGACGAGCAACGCTGGGATCGCCACACAATACCCGCTCGAGCCCCCTTTGTGACAACTTCATCCGGCACCGTCCGCACTGTGAGACACCGCTGAACGCCCACGAGGTTCCGCTTCCTGACGGCTTGGCGCACGCGTTTTGACCCCGTCAGCCGCCTTGAAATCTCAGCTTCAAA
>FTHJ01000229.1_pt1 | contig 11929 bp, 9 predicted proteins | sample 1640931 | NCBI WGS metagenome assembly FTHJ01 (sample SAMEA3914788, study PRJEB12502) | metagenome | biome: forest; material: soil | place: Canada | collected 2011-07-03 | depth 0.1 m
CCGCGGCTACTGGTTGCGGAGTATCACGATCCGCGCGCGGGTGAGCGGGCGGCGCTTCAACCGCGAGCTGCACAACGCGCTCGGGTTCTGGCTTCTGATTTTTATGGTGATTTGGGTGATGACGGCGCTGTACTTTTCGTTTCCTAACGCGTTCAGCGCGGTGAGCGATGATGTGGTCGCGCCTGTGGTGCGCCTGCATTTCGGGCGGGCTTTTGGGCTTGCGGTTAAGATTCTGTGGGCGGTCCTCGGATTGGGGCCGGTTGTCTTGTTCATCACAGGCGCGCTCATGTGGTGGCACCGTTCGGGAGAGAAGAAATGGCAGACCAGGAGAACTCGTGCGACGGTTCATTGAGGTTTGTTGGTTAGACGTCGATGGTTAAGGTGCTCGCGATCCCGCGGTGTGGGAAGGGATCAAGCGCAGTCCGACAGCTCAGGTTTTCGCAGGCGCCAGTTCGCCGCGGCGTGAAAGCATCTGCGCCGCGAGAAAACGCGCGGGGTCGCTGACGTCCTGGCTTTGGTCGGGGTTTGCGCCGAACGCGAGTGCCAGGTAGTAGCCGACGAATTGCAATGGAATAGCCGCGAACAAAGGCGAAAGGCTCTCGGGAAGATCGGGCAGCGTGAAGCGCGCGCCCGCTCCGCTCACCGGACAGGCTGGCGTGTCGATCGCCACTGTCGTCATTCCCATTGAGCCGAGCGCCGCGGCGCTTGCGGACGCGCAGCGGGCGACGGCTGGATTCGTCGCGATGTAGATCACCAGGTCGGTGGCGGGACACGACCAGAATTGCCGGTGCGCGAACTCCTCGACGTCGTCCGACCAGACCGGCAGTGGTAGCAGCTTGATCAGCTTTGCCATGCCGTACTCTGCGGTCGCGAGGTTGGGGCCGGCTGAGAGTATCCTGACACCTGTGGGCGGCCGGGTGACAAAGCGCTCTGCAAGCTCCTGCGAAAACTGTTCGACCGCGGGCAACAGCTCGGGCAAAGCGGTGAGATAGGGGAGCCAACGCGAGGTTTTCGCCCGGGCCGCGCCCTCGAGCAGCATCATGAGGCCCAGCAGCGTGGCGGTGTACTTGGTCGTGCCGGTGAGAAAAGCCGCGAGGTCGGGGACGTTCAGCGAAATTTTCTCGCCTGTGATGCGTGCGAGCTCAGTGCCGCTGCCATTGGTCAGTGCCAGCACCGGCTTGCCCTTCTTGCGCAGGGCCTCGGCAGCCTCATTGGTGCGGTCCGCAGATCCCGACATGGATATCGCGACGCCGACGAGGTCGCTGTTTGCATGCCGCGGCAAGACATAGCTCAGGGTTTCGAGGCTGCTGGCGGCTTCGTAGTCGAGTCCGAGATCCTGCTGCGCGTAAGCGGCTGCGGCGCGCGCCGCGAACCACCCGTCACCCGAGCCGAAGGCGACAATAGGGCCGCTGGAGTTGCCGAGCCGGGCAAGGCCCGTGCTGGAGAATTCTTCGCGACGCCCGGCAAGTTCCGCGAGGCATGTCGCTTGCCGCCGCAGGTCTGCGAGCATTGGAAATCCAGCGGAGTCGCCGTCGCGATGCAGTCGCAACCGGGTTGGCGCAGCGTCTACCATGATCACCTCACTAGAAAAATATGTCGTGTGCAATTCATTTTGCCCGCTTCGCCACTTCCGCGCGCGAGGTCAGGCGGTTACTCAGCAAGTTGGCGGCGGCTCGAAGCGCGTCCAAATGTGTCAGAAGCGCGTGTGAGTCTTCATCCGTACTGCGTGTCGAAATGGACAAGGCAGCGATGACGTCACTTTCACCCAACCGCACAGGCACGGCGAGACACCGCAGGTCTGAATCCATCTCCGCGTTGTCCTCGGCGTAGCCGCGATCTCCAACAACGATCAGCGCACTGCGCAACTCTCGAGGATCGGTCAGCGTGTTCGCTGTCAGTTGAATAAAGGGTCCGCTCTTCAAATAGTCCTCGCGAACGGAAACCGGCAGCGCCGCCAACAAGACTTTGCCTATTCCGGTGCAATACGCCTCGAGTTGCGTGCCCTCCCGAGTAAAGATGGTTTGGGCAGTACGGCCGGCCTTCAGTAGGTACGTGACCATGCCATTCTCGAAGATCCCCACGTGGGCGGTGCAGCGGGTATCTGTTGCGAGCCTTTTGATAATGGGACGGCCAATCGCTTTGAGAACCCGAGGGATGGCGTCGTGTCTCGCGAGACGGATGAGTGACGGGCCCGGTAGGTAATAGCCCCGCCGCAGGCGCGTCACCAGCCCCGAGCGCTCGAGTGTCGCCGCGATTCGATAGGCCGTGGAGTGCGGCATCTTGATCTGCTTGGCGAAATCAGAAATCGAGTGGATTTCGCCGCTCTCTACGATCCGGCCTAGCAGGTCCAACGCCTTCTCTAAGGAGCGCAGGGATGGGGTTGCCATGTCTCGCTTATACGCTAAATCTCACTATGTGAGCATAAGCGAAAACAGGAGGGCGAAAACCCGGGGGAGTCACTCGTATAGTCCGGTAGTTCCAAATATCTCCGTGGAGCCAAGTGCATGCTGCCCGCCGAAGAAGCTGCCGTGCGATTGCGAGGTGCGTACAGAGGCAAACCTGTAGCGCCGTTACGCGATCTGCTCGGACCCGTCGATTCCGACCCCGCTTATGCAGTGCAGCACATCAATACTCGGTTCTGGGAAGGGCAGGGGCGACGAATCGTAGGTCGCAAGATTGGGCTGACCGCCAAGGCGGTACAGCAGCAACTGGGAGTCGATCGCCCCGACTTTGGAGTGCTGTTTCAGGACATGCAAATCGCGGATGGCGGCATCCTCGAGCCGGCCGAAGTCATACAGCCTAAGGCAGAAGCCGAGGTCGCGTTAATTTTCGCGCGCGATCTCGACAAGCCGGATGCGACGGCGCAAGACGTGTTTGCTGCCGTGGAAAGCGCTGTTGCTGCCATTGAGATTGTTGACAGCCGGATCGCTGATTGGAAGATCACGTTCGCGGACACCGTGGCGGACAATGGCTCTTCCGCGTTTTTCGTTCTCGGTAAGGAGAGAAAGCCACTACCCGGACTCGACCTCTACACCTGCGGGATGGCGTTGGAAGTCAACGGCGTAATCGCCTCACTTGGCGCCGGAGCGGCGTGCCTTGGGCATCCTCTCAATGCCGCTGCGTGGCTCGCCCGTACGCTCGCCGAACGCGGGGAGCCCCTCAAGGCCGGCGACATTGTGCTCACTGGTGCGCTCGGTCCCATGGTACCTCTCACGCGGGGTGCTCATATCAAGGCAACCATCGGTGGCCTCGGCTCTGTCCATTTCAACTTCGCCGCTGGCTGAACCATGTCCAAGTCAAAAGTCGCAATCATTGGATCGGGGAATATCGGCACGGACTTGATGATCAAGGTGATGCGTCTCTCGAAAGTGCTCGAAATGGGCGCCTTTGTTGGGATCGATGCCGAGTCACCCGGACTGCAACGTGCAGCGCGCCTCGGTGTGCCAACGACGGCTCGGGGGATCGAGGGACTGGTAGCGATGCCGGAATTTCCCTCGATCAGCCTGGTCTTCGATGCAACTTCGGCCAAGGCCCATAAGCATCATGACGCCGTGTTGCGCCAACACGGCAAGACCGTGATCGATCTGACGCCGGCCGCCCTTGGACCGTACGTCATACCGCCCGTCAACGGTACGCAACATCTGGATTCGTCGAATATCAACATGGTGACTTGCGGAGGGCAGGCTACGGTTCCCATCGTCGCAGCGGTCAGCCGTGTTGCGAAAGTGTGGTATGCCGAGATCGTGGCTTCGATAGCTTCAAAGTCGGCTGGACCGGGTACCCGCGCGAACATCGACGAGTTCACTGAGACGACAGCTCGGGCGATCGAAGTGGTCGGAGGGGCAGAGCGCGGCAAGGCGGTGATCGTCCTGAACCCGGCAGACCCGCCCTTGATGATGCGCGATACCGTCTACTGTCTATGTGAGGACGCTGACACGGCGGCAATCGCTGCCAGCGTCGAGACGATGGTTGCCGAGGTACAAAAGTATGTGCCTGGCTATCGCCTCAAGCAGAACGTGCAATTTCAACGCATCGATTCCAGCCAGCCGCTGCGCATCCCTGAGATGCAACGAGAATTCACGGGCCTCAAGGTCTGTGTGTTTCTAGAGGTCGAAGGCGCGGGGAGCTACCTCCCGACCTATGCGGGGAACCTGGATATCATGACCGCCGCCGCCCTGCGTACGGCCGAGACGATCGCCATGAGACAAGCCCAGAGGAAGATCGCGTGAGCATCAACACCGCAGCTAAGAAACTGTATATACAGGACGTAACGCTGCGCGACGGCATGCACGCGATTCGCCATCAATACAGTCTCGAGCATGTTCGTAACATTGCCCGGGCGCTTGACGCGGCAAAGGTAGATGCCATCGAAGTTGCGCACGGGGATGGCTTGGCGGGCTCGTCTTTCAACTATGGCTTCGGCGCCCATACGGACTGGGATTGGATCGCGGCCGTGGCCGAGGTGCTGAAGCACGCCAAGCTCACCACGCTCCTGCTGCCCGGCATCGGCACGATTCATGACTTGCGCCGCGCCTACGATCTCGGCGTGCGCTCGGTGCGAATCGCCACTCACTGCACGGAGGCAGACATCGCCAAGCAGCACATCGAGTTTGCGCGCAGCCTGGATATGGATGTTGCCGGTTTTCTAATGATGGGCCACATGAATTCTCCAGATGGATTGGCACAACAAGCCAAGCTCATGGAGAGCTATGGCGCGCACTGTGTGTACGTTACGGATAGCGGCGGACGCCTGTTGGTGGAAGAAGTGGCCGCACGATTCCAGGCCTATGACCGGGTGCTGAAGCCCGAGACCGAGCGGGGCATCCACGCCCATCACAACCTGTCTCTCGGCGTCGCGAACTCAGTCGCCGCTGTCCAGAACGGCGCGATTCGTATCGATGCCTCGCTCGCAGGAATGGGTGCGGGCGCAGGTAATGCGCCCCTTGAAGTATTCATTGCCGTTGCCGATCTCTACGGCTGGAATCACGGCACAGATCTGTTCAAGTTGATGGACGCGGCCGAAGAACTGGTTCGGCCGCTACAAGACAGGCCGGTGCGTGTTGATCGTGAGACGCTCACGTTAGGTTATGCGGGGGTTTACTCGAGCTTCCTGCGGCATGCGGAGAGCGCCGCTGCCAAGTATGGCCTCGACACTCGCTCGATCCTGGTCGAGCTCGGCAAACGAAAAATGGTCGGTGGGCAGGAAGACATGATTGTCGATGTGACGCTCGATATGCTGAACGAAGCTCGAAGCGAGAAACAGAGCCGCAGCGGCTAGCGGTGCCTACAGGCCGACCTCCGCCCTGTCGCGCAGGCATGAGTCGATCGCCGTGTAGACCAGCAGTTTGCTCACGCGTACCAGGTCGGGCACGTGGGCCACGCCCATGCCGCCCAGCCCCAGTCGCCACTCCGGCGGCGTGTGATCCGTGGGCGGTGGCGGCCCCACTCGCGCAAGGGGGATACCCAGGTTGCGAATGGCCGAGGCATCAGTCTGGCCACTGGAAGGCGTGCGCTTGATGATGGGTCTGCCGTTGACGTACTCCCAACCGCGCATGCTCGACTGGATGATCCAGTGGTTGGGGTCGGTGCTGGCACCGGGATAGGAAGCAAACATCTCGTAGTCGATCTCGATGTCCGGGTACCGGGCACGGATACCGTCGATGGCCTCGGCAAACTGGCGCTGCGCCTCCGCGGGGGTGCTGTGGGCCGACACGCGCACGTCCACATACAACTCAACTGCCGCTGTGGGGAAGGCGGGCTTGTGAGGCCAGCCACCGCGCACTCCGGAGATTGCTCCCCACGGGCTGATAAGCCCCGCGCTGTTGCGCTTGTTGAACTCGTGGAACCACTCCTCCAGTGCCAAGGCTACTTTGGCCGCGTCCAGCACCGTGTTCCTCCACCCCGGCATGGTATGGGAGAACCCCGCGTAGCCCATGTCGCCCCGGACAGTTACCTTGAACCAACAGAGGCCCACCTCTTCCCAGGACACGCCGTCTCCGCCCTTCACAATGCATGCGAAGTCGGCGGTGACGCCGTGATTGATCATGTACGACACGCCACTGCCCAGGCCCGCGTCCCGGTTGGGGTGGTGGGGCGGCGCGGCCACCGGCATGCCGCCGCCGGCGAAGGCAGCCACCACGGTGCCTTTCAGTGGCACGCGCGCCCGCACCAGCGCATCCACCGCCCCGTACACGCAGGCGGCGAACCCCTTGGGGTTGTTGGCACACAGACCGATGACATTCCCGTTCTGGTCCACGTACCCTTTTGGCAGCATGTCCGGACGGAATTCCTTCCCCACCCAGGGGAGGTCCGTCTCCGCGTTCACGTCGATGTGCGTGTCAATGGGGGCGTACAACATAACCGTGGCCCCGCCGCCGCTGCCGCGAAAGTATCCGGCGGCGTTGCCCGATAGCTCGTTGACGGGCTGGTAGAAGGCGTCCAACCCAATCGCCTTCATCTGCTCCGCCAGCCACTCGCTGGCCGCCCGCTCCTCGCCGGTGGGACTGTGGATGCTCACCAGGTCGACCAGGAACTGGGTGATGCGCTCCTCGCTCACCGCCGCCAGCGCCTTCTCCAGCCACTGGCGCTGCTCCGCGGACAACGGCACTTTTTTGATCGGGACCTCGGTTGGGGGTGTGGTCTGTTCAGCCATACGCGCCTCGCATCGGTGCATGAATCACCCCGGCATTCCGGAGACTGTCGCTAAGCATAATCGAGTCCTCGCAATCTCCTGCCAACCATTTGTTTGTGTGCTGCATAGCCTTTGGTTTGGGGGAGGTAGTCCATAACTTCATTTGATGGCGTGCTCACGCGTCGTCAGACTCCCAAGGTTGGGAGAAAGGGGCCGGAATGAAGCAGACATGTTGGATTGGGTTCGCCGTGGTGCTTCTTGCGGTTGCGGCTCCGACTCTTGCAGCGGTGCCGGCGATATCGGCGGCACCGACGGCCGAGGATGCCCGGCTGACCGCCTTCCTCGATGCCGAATTCGCGCAGGAATTGCAGCTCCGGCCGCAGCTGGCGACGCGGCTCGGCAGCAAGGAGGGCGCCGACCGCTTCGACGATATCAGCGACGCGGGTCAGCGCCAGCGCCTCGAATGGCGGCGGGCGAGCGTCGCGCGGATGAAGGCGCAATTCGAGCGGGCAAAGCTGTCGCCCGAGGCGCGGGTCAATTACGACATCTGGGCGCTCGAGCTCGATCGTGCCGAACTCAGCTACAAATATCGCGTCTACGCGCCGCCTTTCTACTCGCTCCTCTATTCCGTTCACTCGCAGCTGCCCGAGTTCCTGATCAACACGAACTCTGTGCAGAGTGCCGCGGATGCGCAGAACTACGACGCACGACTGCGCGCGATTCCGGGCGTGCTGGACGTCGCGATCGCACAGACCAGGCTTTCGAGCGGCGCCGGCGTGCACGCGCCCAGATTCCAGATCGAGAGCGTCATCTCGGGCAGCAAGGAATTGATCACGGGCGCGCCATTCGACGCTGGCCCGGACACTCCCCTTTGGAAGGACATCAAAGGCAAGATCGGCAAGTTGCAGGAAGGCGGGAAGATTGCGCCGACCGAGGCCGAGGCTCTGCTCGCCGATGCGCGCGCCGCGCTGCTGACGGTGGGACCCGCCTATGAGCGAGTCATCGCCTGGGCGCAGGCCGAGCTGCCGACCGCACCCAGCGGCCGTGTGGGCGCGATCTCGCTGCCCGGCGGCGCGGATTATTATTCGGCCGCGCTCAAACTGAACACCACCACGGACCTTACCGCCGGGCAAATCCACAAGCTCGGACTCAGGGAAGTCACACGGATCGAGGGCGAGCAGGACACATTGGCGCGCCAGGCTGGCTTCAAGGACCGCGAGGCATTTCTCACCGAACGAGCACGCCTGTTTCCACCAACACCGTGGACCGACGCGCTACGCGCCGACTATTTGCGCGACGCCAATGCCGCTATCGCGCGCGTCAGGACGCTCCTGCCCGGTTACTTCGGCCTGTTGCCTGCTTACTCCGCAGAGGTCGTCCGCGAGCCTTCGTTCAGCGAGATCGCCGGCGGATCGCCGCACGCCGCGCCTCCCAGCCCTGACGGAACGCGGCCGGGACGCGTCTACGTCCACCTCCTCGGCAACACCGATGACCCGGCCGTCATCACCGATCTCATGTGCCATGAGGGCATTCCCGGCCATGTTATGCAGGGCGACATCCAGGTGCGCCAGGCAGTCGGCCCTAAGTTCCGCAAGAGCTACGGCTACGTTGCGTTCACCGAAGGCTGGGGCCTGTACAGCGAAGCATTGTGCAAGGAGATGGGTGCCTATCCCGACGTCGCCGCGGACTACATGCGCCTCAAAGGGGAGCTCACGCGCGCTGTCCGCCTCGTCGTCGATACCGGGATCCATGCCAAGGGATGGACCGAGGATCGGGCAGTCGAATATATGGTGGCGACGCTCCACAGCGATCTCGACCATGCCCGTGCGCAAGTCCGCCGGTACATCACACTCCCGGGTCAGGCGACCGGTTACATGATCGGCATGATCAAGATCACGCAGCTCCGCGACAAGGCCGAACGCGTGCTCGGGCCCAAGTTCGACCTCAAGGGCTTCCACGATCTTCTGATCGGCTCGGGTTCGCAGCCACTGCCCATTCTCGAGCGCCGCGTCGACGACTGGATCGCGGCGCGACGCTGACGGCCTGGGACTCGCAACACCGCGTTTACAACATTGCCCGCAGCACACGCTCGCCGGTCGCGGGGATGGTTGTTATTTTCTTGCCGATGGCATGCTCGATCGCATTGCAGATTGCCGGGGCCGCCAGATTCACGGGTATTTCACCGACACCGCGGGCCCCGAATGGCCCTGTTTTCTCGGGATCTTCCAGAATGATAGCGTGGATTTCGTAGGGCACATCCATTGCCCCCGGTACTTTGTAATCCATCATGCTCGGATTGACGAGCCGGCCCTCGTCCCACAATAATTCTTCAATCAGCGCCAAACCGAAACCCTGAACCAGTCCGCCTTGAATCTGTCCTGCGACGGCTCCCGGGTTGATGGCACGACCGACGTCATGGGCCGACCAGGCTTCCACGATTTCGACCTTACCCGTGGCCTCGTCGACGTCTACCTCTACAACCAGCGCGGCGAAATAGAATACGCCCACCGCGTTGGGGGCGAATCCTGCCGTCAGCGTGCGCTTAGGATCGAACTTCTCCGCCTCGTACACCCAGTTGGCGGTGCCCATGATAGGGCCGCCGACGTTGAATAGAGCACGTTTGGCGATGGCAGTGAACGGCAACTGCTTGGCGGGTACCCCTTTAACCCCAACCAGGCCACCCGGTCGTAACTCCAGATCGTCCACAGAACATTCCAACATCTCGCTGGCGTGTTCGAAAATCTGATCACGAGCGTGTTCGCACGCGCGTTCCACCGCTACGCCCACCGTGTATGTCGTGCGGCTGCCGCCCGTTTGGTGATTGTACGGCGAGAAGTCGGTATCGGGCGCCGCGTACTTGATTTGGTCGAGCGATACTCCGAGTACGCCGGCTGCCAACTGACTCAATGCCGTGTCGCTGCCCTGGCCGACGTCGACGGCGCCCGTATTAACCGTTAACGTTCCGTCCTCGTTCAATTTAATCGTGGCGCCGGCGCCGTTCATCGCACAAACATGTGCGGCACTCGCCACCCCGATACCGCGGCGTTTCCCGGGTTGCACGGCTGGCTTGGCCCGGCGGGTTTCCCAATTTGACGCCTGGCGAACCGCTTCGAGGCAGCGGATGACCGTCCCGTGATCGACGTTCTGACCGCCGAGAAACTTGTCGCCCGTGACCAATGCGTTCTTCATCCGCAATTCAATCGGGTCGAGGCCCAGCTTGTTGGCGATCGCATCGAGCTGGAGCTCTGAGGCGTAGTTCGCTTGGGGTACTCCGAAGCCGCGCATGCCGCCGGCCTTGAGGCGGTTGGTATAGACGCACCAGGATTCGGTCTTGAAGTTCGGTATCCGGTAGGGACCGCGCGAAAAACCGGCGGCGATCGCGTTGACGAAGGGTCCTTCATCCGCGTAGGCGCCGGTATTCAAGTATATGCGCGCTTCGCGGGCGACCAATGTTCCATCTTGTTTGGCGCCCGTACGCATATAGATTCGGCTGGGATGGCGCGACTTCATCATCGTCATGTCGTCTTCACGTGAATACGTGAGTTTGACCGGTGCTGCGGCAGCGACGGCAAGCGCGGCGGCAATCGGTTGATTCGTCAAACCGCCTTTACCGCCGAAAGCGCCCCCAATGTATGGCGCTATGACCCGTACCTTGGACATCGGCAGGCCGAGCCATTTGGCTATCGCGTATTGGACGATGAAGACTCCCTGCGTGGCCGTCCAAAGCGTCAACTGGTCGGCAGCCTGGTCGTACACCGCCAGCGTCGAACAGGGCTCCAAATACATGTGTTGCTGCGCCGGCGTTTCGTACGTGTCTTCGACGATGACGTCACACTGCGCCCAGGCCGCCTCGACATCGCCTTCCTGAAAACCCGTAGACGATGCAAGGTTGGGGTTATCCAGTGGTGGGACTCGGCCCCCATAACGCATGCGATCCTCGTGAATTGGCGGCGCATCAGCAGCGAGTGCCTCCTCGGCGTCGAACACAGCCGGCAATTCCTCATATTGTATTTCGATCAACTGCAACGCCTGTTTCGCCGTCGCGCGATCGACCGCGGCAACAGCGGCAACTGGCTCGCCGACATAACGCACTTTTCCGGTGGCGAGAATGGGTTCGTCCTCTATGCACTTGCCGTACAACTTTCCGTCGAGCTTGGCTCCGGTGAGAACGACCTTCACGCCCGGCAGGGCCTCCGCTGCGGTAGTGTCGTAGGAGAGGATCCGAGCATGTGCATAGTCACTGCCGAGAACCGCGCCGTACAGCATCCGGGGAACTACGATGTCATCCGTATACATGGCCGCACCCGTAGCCTTTTGGCGGGCTTCCCGCCGCGGCAATGAGCTCCCGACCGCGTCGCCGATGGGTCGCGTGTCAGTACTTGCGTCGTTACGTCGTCGCAGCACGGTGCACCGCATCGATCACTTTGACGTAGCCCGAGCAACGGCAGATGTTGTTCCCCAGCGCGTGGCGGATTTCTTCTCTGCTGGGGTGCGGGTTCTTGTTGAGTAGACCTTTCGCCGAGATGATCATTCCAGGCATGCAGAACCCGCACTGGATGGCACCTGCATCGAGAAAGGCCTGCTGCACCCGATCGAGCAGCGCGCCATGGCTCAATCCCTCTATGGTGACGATGTCGCGACCTTGCATCGCGACCGCCAGTGACAGACACGAACGGATTGAATTGCCGTCGACCAGAATACTACATGCCCCGCACACCCCCTGGTTGCAACCTCTCTTGGTTCCGGTCAACAGCAGGTCCTGCCGCAACACTTCCAAAAGCGTACGCTTCGTCTCGACTTCCAGCGAGTGAACCTCGCCGTTAATACGCAGGTCGATGGTTACGGATTCAGTCATGGGGGCGGTTGGTTGACCAGTGTGATCGCGCGTTTCAACAATCGTGGGATCAGCAGCCGCCGATATTCGGACGATCCGCGTACGTCAGTGACAGGATCTGCCTCGGCGGCCAGTAGCTCGCCGGCCGCGGCGACGTCTTCAGCCGTTAACTCGGTGCCGAGCAGGCGGTCTTCGGCAGCGGCAACCCTGAGCGGCCTTGGCCCGCACGCACCGGCAGCGAAGCGTATGTAATCACAACGCGTGCCTTTCATTGCAAGCACGAGCGCTATCGAAACGGTCGCGTAATCACCGTCAACCCGGGAGAATTTCAAGTAATACCCACGGGCATTCTCCGGACCCGCTGGAATATTCACGGCGGTAACGATTTCTCCTGGTTGTGCGGCCGTTTGCAAATAGCCGAGGAAAAATTCGTCGACGCTCACCGATCGCGTTCCGCTCAAGGA
>FTHJ01000598.1_pt1 | contig 11859 bp, 7 predicted proteins | sample 1640931 | NCBI WGS metagenome assembly FTHJ01 (sample SAMEA3914788, study PRJEB12502) | metagenome | biome: forest; material: soil | place: Canada | collected 2011-07-03 | depth 0.1 m
GCAAGGGCTTCGACTGCTTCTGCACTACGACCCATCCGCGCCAGCGCGATACCCAGCAACTGGAGCACATCGCCATTGCGTGGCTCGATGGTGAGGAATTGCCGATAGCCGTCGATGGCCTGCGCGAGCCTTCCTTGCTGGTCGAACGCACGCGCTCGAGCGAGCGTCTGGTTGCTGCTGTTCATTGCGGCTAGAGTATGTGGATGGCATCCCTTGCGCCACCGAACATACTTCTCGAGGACTGAAAGCAGTGCCCCCTATTCGCAAAGCCATTGTGTTGCTTGGAACGCTGCTGCTCGGACACGCCTGGGCGACTGAGCCGCCCTCCGGTATTGACGCGTGTCCGCAAATCGCCGGCGACCGGGAACGGCTGGCCTGTTTCGACCGGGAATTCGCGCTGCTGAGGCAGCGGAAACCCGCCAGCGAACCTGTTGTGGCGGCAGCGCACGTGACGGCACCAGACTCGGAGCTGAGCCCGGAACAGGCGATGGGACTGACTCCCGGGAAGATTCTGAAGCTCCAAGGAGCCTCGAGCGCCCCCGCGCTCAAGGAGCTCACCGTCAAGGTTCAGAGCGTCTCGACCACTGCCTCGGGACGCACGGTGTTCAAGCTGGACAACGGCCAGGTCTGGCAGCAGGTAGAGCCGGACCCCGCGTTCACGGTGCGGCCCGGGGACACTGTGCACATCAGTAAAGGAGTGTTGGGGTCGTTTTTCATGTCAGCGAGCACTCATACGAATACGCGGGTGACGCGCACGCTGTAATCGGGTCTCAGCCGCGACGGAGCGCTTCTTTCAAGGGCTCCAGCCAGGGCTCGAAGTGGCGCCATTGCTCGAGGCCTTCGCGATTGATGGGACGGCGCACCTGTTCCGAGCTCAGCGTCCGCACTGTGCGCGAGGTCTTGTAGAACTCCAGGCAGGCAGGCTCGAACGGTAGCCCGAGGAAGTCCAACATGCGGCGCACGCTGCCTTCGAGGTCGTTGACGACGTCTTCATGCTGCACTCGGAGTATCTTGCCCGGCAGCACGCTGTCCCAATGCTCCATGAGCGCGACGTACTGACAGTAGTAACGCCCCAGCTCCTCGAAGCTGTATTTGAATTCCATGCCCTGGGGAAACAGTTGCTTGAAATTGCCGAAACAACAAGGCATGGCGTCGCGCCGCGCGTCGATGATGCGCGCGTTTGGCAGGATCAGGTGAATGAACCCGATGTCGCGGAAGTTGTTCGGCATCTTGTCGATGAAGAACGGGGCTGCCTTGCGATGGACACGCGTGGCGTGGATGTACTCCTCACCCATCTGCCTGCATTCCTCCGGTGCCAGGTCCGCCAGGATCGCGGGGTATCGCGGGGGCGCGTCGGAGTCTCGATTGCGAAACTGGTGCACCAGCCGGGGAATGTCCGGTAGCTCGAAGGTGCCGTCGATCTGCGAGTGGGAGGCGAGGATCTGCTCGAGCAAGGTCGAGCCGGCACGCGGCATGCCGACAATGAAGATGGGATCCGGGCGCGGACAACCCACACCCCGTCGCGCGGCAAAAAACCCGGGCGTGCAAACCAGCGGCTGGCGGCGCATGGTTTGAATGAAGGTTTCGGGGTTGACCGGGATTTCCGAGCGCTTGAGCGCATTACCCTTTGCGTAGTAACTGAAAGACTCCGCGTACTGCGCTCGATCCTCCAGCGCCTTGCCCAGAGCGAAGCACAGCTGATAGCGATCTACCAATGTGGCGGTCGGCGCCGCTTCGGCCTGGCGCATGCGCGCCATCTCCTGGTCGCTGAACCGGTGTCCTTTCATGTTGGACAACCCGAAGCTTGCGAGCGCGAAAGACTCCGGAACCGCCTGCGCGGCTTGATACAACGGCAGGGCAGCTTCGGTTGCGCCGCGTGTCTTCAGAATCTGGGCCATCGACAGGCATAGCTCGCTGTCGTGGGGCATCTCTCGAGACAAGTGAGCGTAGATTTGCAGGGCTTCCTCACCGCGGCCCAGCCCATCGCAAATGAACGCCTGCAGCTTGCGGTAGGCAGGATTGCGCACGGATTGTTGTAACAAGTGCGTTATCTCGAGCAGCGCAGGCTCGAAACGACGTCGCTGGGCCAGCACGTACGCGTATTCGAAACGGGCGTCGTCGTAATCCGGGCGCATGCGCAGGATGTTCTCGAGAAGAATCTCGGCATCGTCCAACACGCCGACCTTGATGCTGATCTGCGCGAGGATCCGCATCGCATCCACCTGGGCGCCGTGGCGCTGCAAGTAGTGCCGGACAGATTCTTCGGCGACGCTGAGCTCACCCTCGTTGAGCAGCGAGGATGCCTTTACCACATCTGGCGGCAGCTGCTCCAGGCGTTCGGCGCAAAGCGCGGCTCGTTGCGCCTCGGCAAGCTCACCCCTGGACCGGCACAACGCCTCGAGCGCCGTCCAACTTTCCACCAGGGCGTCGTTGCAAGTCACAGCCAGGCGGTAGGCGACCAGGGCCGAGTCCGCCTGCCCGAGGGAGCGATAGACGTGCGCCAGCTCTTGCTGAAGTCGCCCCGATCGGGCGTAGGTTGACTCGAGGGGCCGCAAAGCCTGCAGGGCTGCGTCCGGCGGGTGATTCGTCCGCAACGCCCTGATCGCCGCCAGCTCGGCGTCGAGGTGGGCGTAGGCCGGTGAGAAAGCGGCTGCCATGGCAAGAGTATACGGCAAGAGTATACGCAAAAAAAAAGCGGGCCCCTGCGGGCCCGCTTCAGATCAACTGCCGTTCGATCAGAACTGCATTGTAATGTTCGCGAACAGGTAACGACCGAGTGCGTCGTAGACACCCGGATAGGTGTTGCCGTTGACGAAGGCCGACGAGAAGTACCTTACCGAGACCAGCGGCGGATCCTTGTCGAGCACGTTGTTGACGCCCAGCCGGACCGACACGTTCTTGTTGACCGTATACGAGGCGGTCATGTCGAAGTACATGTAGTTCGGAATCGTCGCAGGCGGCCCATTCGTACCGGCCAGCAACAGATTGGGACTGTTGACGTCCTGCGAGACCGCGCTGAGATAACGCCACTGCAGGCCGACGCCCAATCCCTCGATCGGCGTAGTGTAGTCAGCACGCAGCTTGTGCTTCCATTTGGGAGTGGGGACGCCGCACGTGGAACCGAAATAGCCCGCGCAATTGTAGGCCAGAACACCCAGCTGCCCGCCCGGCTGGGTGATGAGCTGCTCGGTGTACGTTCCGTACAGGCCGAAGTTCACCTTGCCCCACTGATTCAGGTCCAACTTGTAGGTGGCCGTGACATCCACGCCCTCGTTCTGCAACGCGCCCAGGTTCAACGTGGGGTCGTTGATGTAGCCGTCCGGCGATGCCCAGAGGGTGCCGTTGGCATCGCGATGGACGTTGCCGCAGAAGTACGAATTGCCCGTATTCAAGCACTGGGTCAACTCCAGCGGGAACGTGTAGGAGCTGATGACGTTCTTGATCCGGATCTTGTAGTAATCCAACTCCATGGTCAGGCCCGGAACGAAGCTGGGGGTCAGGACGACGCCGAACGAGGTCGTGTCGGACTGCTCCGGCTTCAGTTGCGGGTTACCACCGACCAGTCCCTGGTACTGCCCGGCCGAGTTCGGGATGAGCTTGCCGTACTGCGCCGGCGAGAGACCCGTGCGCACGCATTGCGCCAGGGTCGCGGTCGGAACACCCGTGGTCGATCCGGTGCAGGGGTCATATGAACCCTCCAGTGAGATCAACTTTTGCGTGAACAGCTCCTGGAGGTTCGGTGCACGCACGGCGCGATTGTAGCTGGCGCGGAACCGCACGTCCGAATCCGGCGCCCAGTTGATGCCGAACTTGTACGTGTTGGTGTTGAACCCGATGTTGTAGGACGAATAGCGATAGCCCGTCTCGATGGAGAGCTCCTTCGCGAACGGCTGGTCCGCCAGGATGGGCAGACCGCCTTCCACGTAGCCTTCCCACACATGGAAACTCGCAGCCAGCGGCAAGATCGGGCTGCCGTTGCCGGCCACGTCGAAGTTGATGTCGGGCTGGTCGGAATGCAGCGTCGCGGCCTCCGAACGCCACTGGGAACCGACGTTCACGATCAGACCTGAGTCGTTCCCGGGTACTTTTAGCCCGTACTTGCCCAGGTCGCCGGTGAGGTTGCCGTCCCAGATGCGCTCCTCGGTGTTGCCGGTGAGGACCGTTGGAATGGTCACATAGTTCAGCGCGGCCTGCGTTATGCCTGCCCCGGTCCCCCAGGGGTTGTACGGAACGCAGCCCGCGGCCTGGGAGTTGGCGCAGACCACCTGGCCGGTAGTAGGGTCGGTGACCGCATCCAGCGCGTTCGAGAGCGCGGTCTTGGAGAAGTTGCCGCTGCCGAAGTTGGAGTACTCGGTGCGACCTTCCTGGATATAGGTGTCGTACTTCCAACCGTCAGCCACCTCGCCTCTCAAGCCCACGACGGCGCGGAACGAGGTGTGCTCCAGGTCGTTGATGCGGTTGCCGCCTTCGACGTTGCGGCGGCCAAGCTGTATCTGCGAGGTACCGGCCGTCGAGCCATTACAAAATACCTGCAGCTCGCTGGCGGACAGGAACGGGTTGTTGCAATTGACGTTCACGCCGCCATTGCCGATCCCGGTATTGGGGTCGATCGAGGTGCCGGCACCCAGGAAAGCGCCACCCGGGGCGATCTGTGCGATCGAGGTGTCATGCATGAACATGAACTCGTTGTAGACCTGCATCTTCTCGGCCAGGTCCAGGTGCAGGAATTCGCCGGCGGTCCAGCGCTCGTCCGGGCGTTGGAAATAGTTGGTCGGCGCGAAGTTGTAGAGATACTGATTCCCCCACGGAACGAGCGCGCCACCTGGCCCCACCGTGTAGCCGGCAGGATTCAAAGTGGGAGAGAGGGGACCGCCGCTGTAGTTCAGAGGGATGATGCGGCCGGTCGCGGCCGTGCTGGATCCGAGGCAGGTCCATCCGGTCGCAGTGCCGGCGCTCAGTCCAGGCTCGCACGCGCTGAAGTCGCGGGCCGATTCCAATAGCGCATTGAACTTGCGGTAGCCGACATAGGCGGTGAAGTTACCCGAGCCGTCGGCCAGGTTCTTACCGAAAATGAGGTTGACATCCTTGCTGGCACCGTCGAGCACGGTTCCGGCGGGAAGCGCGTCTCCGGTTTGCGATACGGTGGAGGCGATCGGACTATGCTGGCTGTGCTCGTATCCCGCCGCATTGACGTCGATCTTCAAGCCTTCGAAGTGATCGTTCATGACGAAGTTCACGACGCCGGCGACGGCATCGGCGCCGTAAACCGAGGAGGCGCCACCCGTCAACACGTCAACACGCTCGACCAGGGCGGCGGGGATGTTGTTCAGGTCGGGTGCGGAGAAACCATTGAATTGCGGCGGCGCGGGGTCGCCGGGCATGAGACGGCGTCCGTTGACCAGAACCAGGGTGCGCTGCACGCCGAGGTTGCGCAGGTTCACGGTAGCTTCGCCCGTGGCACCGTTGGAGACCGTCGAGCCCTGGTCCGCGAAAACCTGCGGCAGGGTATTCAACAGGTCCTCGATTCGCACCGCGCCCTGCTGTTTGATCTCTTCCGCGGAGATGCTGGTGACGGGACTGACGGAAGTCAGTCCGGGCTCAACGAGGCGTGTTCCTGTAACGATCACTTCTGTAAGTGACGGGGTTTCGTCCGGGGCCGGGGCCGGAGCGGCGTCCGCCGCGTGGGCAACCGGAATGGCGACGGCAGCTGCAGCATTCGCAAAGAGCGCATACCGGACTGCGCGACGCAATACGTCATAGTTAGCCATTGTGTTTGTTCCTCCCAAATTGTTGCGTGTAAAAAGCAACGGTCCTGATTTTCTGCGGAACCCGAGTCCCCATTGACAGACACACAAAAAGCAAAAAAGGGGATGCAATCGGTTATTCAGCGGTGTGCTGGAGGATACACACACGAAATCGGCGTGAAAAGTGTGTTGGTAAAAATGATACAACTACAAGTGCTCCCGCTCGCGTTCCCGCTCCCGCTCGCGCTCCCGCTTGCGAAGCGGCAATAATGCGGAGAAGTGTCAAGTTGTATCAATTTATCTTAGTGTTGTGGTGCCGCTACAGGGAAGGCCGCGCTTCGGCCTTCTTGGCATAATAGACACGTGGGTAATCAATCAGAGTTGGAGCGCGCCTCGCGATTGTTGGACGCAGGGAATTGGACCGAGTGTGCGGCCCTGTGCGCCGCCGTCGTGGCCCGCGATGCCGGGAACGCCGTCGCAACCCACTTACTGGGGCTGGCCATCAAGGAAACGGGCGACTGGAGCCAAGGCGAGCAGTGGCTGCGGCTGAGCGTGCAGTTGGATCCTGGGCGCGCGGAATTCCACACCAATCTCGCCAATCTGCTGCGGCGGCGGGAGAAGTACCGGCAGGCCGAGAAGTTTTATCGAAGCGCGCTGGAGCTTGCTGCGGACCATCTGCCGGCGCGTCGCGGCCTGGCTCTGACTTTGAATGATCTGGGACGCTTCGTTGAGGCTGAAGTCTTATCCCGGGAACTGGTGGCGGCGCAGGCCGGTAATGCCGAGGCCTGGGTGCTGCTGGGCCTGACGCTGTCCAACTTGCAGCGGCTCCCCGAAAGCGAGGCGGCCTATCGCCGGGCCATCGCGCTGGATCCCAACAATCGGATCGCACACCACAACCTCGGTGCCGTTCTGTCGCAACTGGAGCGGCCCGAAGCTGCGTTCGCGGCACTCCAAAGTGCGGGAACGCTGGGTCAGGACGGTTATGAGTTGGCATTCAATCGGGGACGCTCGCTGCTCGATTTGAGCGAAGTGGAAGCCGCCGAGCGGGAATTCGAGCGGGCGACAACGATCAAGCCATCCAGCGTAGACGCGCAACTCCAGTTAGCGCGCGTGCGCTACATGCGCGGCGATCCCAAGTTTGCGCGTTCGCTGGCGACCGCGGCCGCAGCCAATCGGGAAGACGTCAATCTGCATCAGTTGTTTGCCGAGGTGCTGTGGAGAGCCGGAAACCTGTCGGGTGCGGAGGCTGTGCTGCAAGACCTCGTGACGCGCAAGATGCGTGGCGCACACGTGCTAGCCACACTCGCGTCCGTACTCCACGAAGGTGGCAGGCTGAAGGAAGCTGAATCGTTCGCCATGGAGGCGGCCAGCGCCGCACCCACCGATGCGGTCATCATCGAGAATCTCGTGAGCGTCCTGCTCTCGCGCGGACGTCCCGAAGACGCAATGCCCTTCATCAGGACACACCGCGCGCTCGCCCCCGACTCCCAAGCTTGGGTGGCGTATGAAGCCACCGCCGCAAGACTCCTCCATAGCGAGGCCTATCCCAACTTATACGACTATGATCGGCTGGTCCGGGTCTTCGACGTGGAGGCTCCCCCCGGATGGTCATCCATGCAGGAGTTGAACGCAGCCCTGGCAAAGGCGCTGGCGGATCGGCACCAGCTTCGCAGCCATCCGCTCGATCAGAGCCTGCGCAATGGGACGCAGACCTCCCGCAGCCTGTTGGCGGAGTCCGATCCGGCGATCAAGGCAATTCTCTCGGCCTTCGAGGATCCCATCCGGGAGTACCGCCGCTTGATCGGTACCGACGCAGCGCATCCCTTGTCCGCCAGAAATTCGGGCGGCTCCCGCTTCACGGGAGCCTGGTCGGTGCGACTGCGGCGGCAGGGTTATCACGTCAATCATTTCCACCCGGACGGTTGGATCAGCTCGGCCTACTATGTGGACGTCCCACCCGAGACAGCCGATCCGCACGCTCGCTCGGGCTGGATCAAGTTTGGCGAGCCTCGGTACGAGGTGCCCGGAGCGGGCGCCGAGCGGTTCGTGCAGCCGCGGCCCGGGCGCCTGGTGCTGTTTCCCTCTTATATGTGGCACGGAACGACCGCCATCCACGGGGACGAGCCGCGACTGACCATCGCGTTCGATGTCAAGCCGGTCTGATCGATGGGCGCCGCGAGCGCGTTTGCGCGCCTACATTACGGCTCGTCGAAAAACTCGGCGATACTGGTCGTTGCGGCCGCCATCAGGTCACGCTCCGCCGGCGTGAGCAGGGGATTCCAGATGTCAAAGATCAACACGACGCGCTGCTCGTCACTGTCATTCCAAGCTTCATGCTCAATGGTATCGTCGAACACCAACGCCGTACCGGGCTGCCACTCACGTACCTCCGACCCGACCCGAAAGCCGCATCCGGGCGGAACGATCAACGGAATATGTACGATCAGTCGTGTGTTGGTTGAGCCCGTATGAGGTGGCAGGCGGGTCTTCGGCTCCAACCGCGAGAACCACACAGTGGGGGCACGGTTTGGAATATCGTGCAAGGGCGCGTGGGCCAGCGCCGCGACAGTGCGCGGGCAACGTTCGATATGTTGCTGCTGAGCCTTACCGTCCTTGTGAAGGAAGAGCGCGCTCCAGCGCCGTGAATTGTTGAGATCCCGCCACTGGTTGAGCGGGGTTCCCGGCGCATGGCTCACGTAAGGGACGAAGTCCTCGCGTTGCGTCTCGAGCAACTGGAGCAGTTCCTGGCGGATGTCATCCGTCGCGGCTTCAACTTTTGCAAGCCAGGGGAAGTCACGGCGATCAAAGAAAGGAATCGCCGGCACTCGCGGGAAGTGGGTCATCGTCGGCTGCGAGTGGTAGATGCGCTTACGGCCCAGGAATGCCGCCAGGCAATCATCGACGCGGTCCTGGGCAACTCCCGCGTGCTGCTGGCGCAGCGGCGCCATTCGGGCGCTCAACCAGTCCTCGAGCTCGCGAAAATGGGCTTGCACGAACTGCTGGGCGCGCTCGAGGATGGGACGCAGCGCGTCCGGCAAGGGCATGCCAGGACGCAAGCTGCTGAGCGCTGCGTGGTAAGCGCTTGCCGCTTGCTTACGCTTTCCCTGCAACTCGAGCAGGGAGCCTTTTTGCAGGTTCGCCGTGAAGAAATAGGGATCGAGAGCCAAGGCAGCCTCGAGAGTCTCCAGCTCGAGGTCCGGCTCCTTCAATTCACGCAGCACGATGGCGCGATTGACCAGGTATCTCGGATTGCTCCGATCAAGGGCAATGGCCGCGTCGATGAGGGTCTTCGCTTGCACGGCATCCCCTGCCCGCAGGGTCAGGATGGCGGCGGCGGCCAGAACATCGGGGTTCGTCGGGGCGGCGGCTCGCGCTTGAGACACGAAGGTCAGCGCGTCGCTACGCCGGCCCTGGTCGAGTGCCTGTTCCGCGGAAGCCATGAGAGCACGTAAGTGATTTTCGTCCACCATGGCCGGCAGAATAACCGGTGCGGGCCGAATGCAGAAGGGATGGGCACGCGGCAAACGCACCCGCACAGGTGGGTATTGCGCTCGTCAAAGTGAATCAGGGTGAGACGACAAAGACGTCAAACCTGGAGCAGAATAGGCTCAGCCGGCGCCACCAGGATGTGTCAAAGACACCCGTATGCTCACCCCCATTCTCATCACATCCGCCATCGCCCCTCCTGCCAACACGCCGATGCTGAGAATGACTGACAGCACCATGCGCTCCATAACAACCAAGGCCGCCATTTTCTTCTGGGTCGGACAAGGGCAGAAGAGCATCGTCATCTGTGACGCGACCGCATCGAGTGTTCTGTCCCCGGAGGAGTTAGCGACTATCGGAAAATTGGGCGTCGCCATCGAGCAGCTGGCCTATCAACAGGACGATGCCCTGCTGGCGCAGCGGGGCAAGGGTTTTGCAGAGGGTCAGCTGATAAAGTTCGCCGTTGAGAATTCGCAGCTGCTGCGGCAGAGCAACTTTTTCTTCAAATGCACCGGCAAAATGTTCTGCAGGAATTTCGCGGCAATCGGCGATCTGATTGCCAGGAATAATATTGCGAACATGTTCTGGAAATTGTTCGAGAGCTCATTGGTCGACAGGAACCTGGTCGATGCACGGTTCTTCTACACTTCTATCGGTGATTTCCAGCGACTCATCCTGCCGGCTTACGAGCAGGCCACTGAAACCAGTATCCTCGAATACCATTTGTCGCTGAGCTTGGATTCGCAGTTGCAAAGGGGTACGAGCTTCCGTCCCCGGCTTTGCGGATTTTCGGGCCTGTCCGGCAACCAATACCAGGAGAGTTACCTCGGTGACCTGGAGATATCGTATCCGTGCTGGTACTCCCTCAAGCCGGCAAAATAGGGCCTGATGTACGGTGCCGCCCTGATTGCATTTGCGCTCCTGGTGTTGGGGGCGCCAGTGGCAACTTCGGCGCAGGAGGGGCGATCCGAAGTCGTGACATTCGATCAGTACACGCCGCTTGCAAGCAACCTCGCAATGGCCGAGCGCCTGCTGACGCCGCTGACCGCAGCGCAACTGCGTGATCGACTGGCCGATGCAGGCAAAGGACTACGCGACCAGCCTATCGATCTCACGCACGAACAGTTCAGGATCTACGTACCCGGGACGAAGCCGCCCGCCGGTTATGGCGTTCTCGTTTTTATCCCTCCTTGGCAAGACAATCATCTGCCCCAGGGATGGGAAACGGCGTTCGACGCGCAGGGTATGATCTTCGTGAGCGCTACGCGAAGTGGCAACGAGGAGAGTCCGCTCGGCCGGCGGGAGCCGTTGGCGATCCTCGCCGCTTATAACGTCATACAGGGATTCCCCGTTGAGGCGTCGCGCGTTTACATCGCTGGTTTTTCCGGCGGCGCGCGCGTCGCCCTGCGGCTGGCGCTCGGTTATCCTGACCTTTTCCATGGCGCGCTGCTGGATGCAGGTAGCGATCCCATCGGCGGAGCGGATCTTCCTTTACCCCCTCGCGCGCTGTTCGAGCGGTTCAGAGTCTCGTCCAGGCTCATCTACGTCACCGGGACACGTGACGAGCTTCATATGACGCAGCAGGCCAGCAGCGTTGGGTCCATGAACCACTGGTGCGTGGTGAATGTCTCAACACAACCCGTCGGCGGCCTGGGTCATACTCTCGCGCCACCCTCCGTGGTTTCCGCGGCTCTCGCCGCACTCAACATTCCCGTGCCTCCAGCGTCGCCCCGAGCCGAACAATGCTGGGCGCGCTTGACCGCGGAGGTCGATGGAGAGTTGTCTGAAGCCGAGACCAGGCTGGAGCGTGGCGACCCTGGAGCGGCCCGACGTCTGGTCGATCGCATCGACAAACGCTTCAGCGGGTTGGCGGCCCCGCGTAGCGTCGCCCTGGCGCAGAAGCTAGGTACCTAGCTACTTCCTCATGGATTGGATGTTCGACATGTCATGCGGCGTCGACAGGAAATCCTTGTTCGCTGCCGGCACGCTGCCGAGATAGACGTTCTGATTCTTGAAATCGATGTTGAGTGAGGATACGGTTCCCAGCACGTCCATGCCGAGGATCATGGCGGGCTTGTGCTGCATGTCCCAGATCTTGAAGATGTGGAAATCGCCGTACACGATGTGCACGTCGGTGATCCGCAGCGTATCGATGGAGATGGTCGGCGCGAGCAGGACCTCACCCGGCTCCACTTCCTTGGTGGCACCGTAGACTGAAGTCAGTTGGGCCACGAAGCCCTTCTTGCCCAACTGCTGCGACCGCAAGGCTTCGCGCAATGCCAGGTTTCCCAGTGTCCGCTCCGAGCCGGTATCCAACACCGCCTGGACGCGCACGCCTGCGATCAGGGTATCCAGGACGATGAGGCCGCTGGCCACGCGTGCGGCGTGGATCTTGATCGCGCGAGCGCGCGCAGCCGCTTCCATGTGACTGGCGATGGCCACCCGGTTGCGCTGGAAATCGATGAGCAGACTTTTCTCCGACATGCCAGCCGCACCGAGTATGCCGTCGGCACCCGCCATGACCGGGCCCCACACGACCGGCAATGTCGTCTCGTCGATCGTCAGGTCGCCCGCCTGCAGCCGGTCGATCGAGACATACGTCACCTGGGCGGCCCCCGTGATGCCGTCC
>FTHJ01000300.1_pt1 | contig 10665 bp, 5 predicted proteins | sample 1640931 | NCBI WGS metagenome assembly FTHJ01 (sample SAMEA3914788, study PRJEB12502) | metagenome | biome: forest; material: soil | place: Canada | collected 2011-07-03 | depth 0.1 m
ATTCAGCCACCTTCATCCTCGCGGTCAAAGCCGGCCTCCCGCCGGAGGAGCTCCGGCGCCGCGTTCCGCAAGTGTCGACCATTGCTCCGGCGGTGCGGCTCAAGGAAATGGTGGAGGGACCGCTAGCCGGATTGGATATCCAACCGCTGGCGCAACTCCCGCCGGTGATCCCGTACTTTCCCGGCTACGTGTACTTTGAAATCGCGCGCACCTGCCCCAGCCGCCGCGACCTGTGGAATGATATGAAAGGCTCGGGAGCCTTCGGCCTCTTTGTCCCGGACGCGCTTCCCAACAGCGAATTCCTCATGTGGGCCATTCGCGGACGCTAACCAACATGACAGGGGGTAACGATCCAGGTTCGCGCAAGACGGTCCTCCGACCCCAACCCGGCGGCGTCGCTCGCTCGCCCGGGACGGTGGTCGCGCCGGTGGCGCCGGTCGCAACACCCCCCGCGGCGAGTGCTCCCATCCAGGATTTCGTCGCGCGGGGCAGCAATCCCCTCGTCACTGCGGCGGGTCCGCTCCTGAGCCTGGGTGCCACCGTTGGAGCCACCGTCTACCAGGCCGATGTCGAAGGCCTGCGTCGCAACGCCGAAGAGGCGGTGCATACCTTCGACGCCCAGGCACACGCCGCCGGAGTCTCGGCGGAAGATCTGACGGTGGCGCGCTTCATCGTGTGCGCTTTCCTGGATACGGCCATTCTGCAGACCCCCTGGGGTGGCCAGGAGGTCTGGAGTCCGCGCTCGCTGCTGCGGACCTTTCACAACCATGCCGGCGGCGGTGAGGTCTTCTTTGAGATCCTGAAACGCCTGCGCCAGGATCCCAAGCGCTACCTCGATCTGCTCGAGTTGCAATACATGTGTCTGGCGCTCGGGTTCCAGGGGATGTACCGCGGGGAGCCCAATGGGACCGCGGTGCTGCAGAGCCTCCAGGAAGACCTCTACCGAGTCATCCGCACACATCGCAGCGCATCCGGGACCGAGCTTGCCGCACATTGGAAGGGCGTGCCGAAGCCCCAGGCGAAGCGAAGGGGGCTCATCCCGTGGTGGGTCGTCGGCGTCGTTGCATTGGCTGTGGTGCTGGCGATATTGATTCTCTTACGCACACAACTGGCGCAGCGGGCTGCTCCAACGCGGGCTGCCTTGAGCCTGCAAGCGCTGCCCCCGGTGGAGGCCGGACCTGCGACCCCGGCGGTGAGCACCGGGCGCCTGAAGCAACTGCTGGCGCCGCAGGAGCGCGCCCAACAGGTCCAGGTGGAGGAGTCCGGCTCTCGCACGGTCGTTACGCTCACGGTGCCTGACTTGTTCCAAAGCGGCAGCGCGCAGGCCGCACCCGGCCATGCCGAGTTGTTTGCCGCAATCGGACACGCGTTGGAGGCAGTGCCCGGACGGATCGTCATCGTGGGCCACACGGATGACCAGCCGGTGCGCTCGTTCCGTTATGCGGACAACTTCGAGCTCTCACGGGCGCGCGCCGTTGCCGTCGCACAGCTGCTGAAGCCACAGCTGACCGATTTCTCGCGCGTGCGATGGACTGGGCTCGGCGCCATGCAACCTCGCTACCAACCCCCCTCGACGCCTGAGAACCGCGCCCTCAACCGTCGGGTCGAGATCGTCCACCTGGCTGAGTAACTCTATGGCCGCGCCTGCATCTCCGTTCAGCCTGCGATGGCTCATCAGTCTGCTGGGACTGGTGCTGCTGTGTCTGATCATCTGGTTCGCGGGTCCGTACTTCGCGTTTGCGGAATTCAAGCCCCTCGAGAGCGTCACGGCGCGCTGGATCGCGATCGTGCTGGTTATTCTGTGTTGGGCGCTGCTGTGGCAATGGCGCCAGATGCGCGCCTGGCGAACCTCGCAGCAACTGGCGCAGGCGGGCGCGACGGCCGCGAGCGAACCAGCCTCAGCGGCGGCCAGCCCGATGAGCGCGGCCGACACCCAACTGGCCACCCGCTTTCAAGATGCAATGAACGCGCTGCGCAAATCCAAGCGTGGCGCGGAGAGTTTTCTCGAGCTGCCGTGGTACGTCATCATTGGCCCACCCGGAGCGGGCAAGACCACCGCGTTCAAGAACTCCGGACTCGAGTTTCCGCTGGCGAATCAACTCGGCAACGAGGCTGTCCGCGGGATCGGCGGCACGCGCAGCTGTGACTGGTGGTTCACCAGCGAAGCCATTCTGCTCGATACCGCAGGGCGTTACACAACGCAGGAGTCGGACGAGCGCGCCGACAGTGCCGGCTGGATCGAGTTTCTCAAATTGCTCAAGACGCACCGGCGTCGGCGCCCGATCAACGGCGTGCTGCTCGCCATCAGCGTCGCGGACGTGCTGTCGTTCGACGAGGTCACGCGCGAAAAGCACGTGCTCGCCATCCGCCGTCGATTGGAGGAGTTGCATCGCTATCTCGGAGTGCAGCTGCCGGTCTACGTGTTGCTCACCAAAGCGGATCTCATCGCCGGGTTCAGCGAGTATTTCGATGACCTCGATGCTGCAGCGCGTGCCCAGGTCTGGGGCGTTACCTTTCCTTGGGAGGCCTCGCAACAGGATCGCGCGACGCAACTCCTGGGTGGTGAGCTCGATGATCTGGTGGCGCGCCTCGCCACACGCGTACCCGATCGGCTGCAGGCTGAACGCGATGCGGGCCGACGCCGCGCGATCTTCGCCTTCCCGCAGCAGCTCGCCAGCCTCAAACCGGGCATCACCGCATGGCTGCGCGACATCTTTTCGGGGGGCTCACTCCAGCAGCAGGTGTGGTTGCGCGGGGTCTATCTAACCAGCGGCACGCAGGAGGGGACGCCGATCGACCGGATGATGAGCGCCCTCGCGCGCACCTTCGGCTTGGGAATGCAGGCCGTGAACCCACCGCGCGCCGCAGGCAAGGCGTTTTTCGTCAACAGGCTGCTGCGCGAGGTTATATTCGGCGAAAGCGGACTGGCCGGCAGCGATCGTAAGGCGGACTTGCGCGCCGCGGTTGGGAGTGCCGGGATCTACGTAGCCATAGCCATCGTGGCGGTGCTGGTCGTGATCGGCATGCTGGTGAGCTACCGGGCCAATGCGTCCTATCTGGATCAGGTCGCAGGCGCGGCCCGCGCACTGTCGGGTGTGAAATCAGCCGGCACCCAGGCGCGGCTTGCCGACACGGTGCCGCCACTGGATGCCCTTCGGCTAGTGGTCGATACGGCCGGGCGCGAGCATGTGCCCCTCACGATGCGGTGGGGCCTGAATCAGGTCGCACCGATGACCGAGGCCGCAGAGGATGCCTATTTCGCGGAACTCAACACGAGTCTCGCCCCGGCGGCTGCCCGCGAGTTCGCGCAGCGCATCGAGTCCTCGCAGAGCCAGCCCGACCGTCTGTACGAGTATTTGAAGGCCTACCTGATGCTCGGCGAGCCGCGACGGGTGCGGCCGGCGGAGATCAAACAGATCGCGGACGCCGACTGGGCGCAGGCTTTCCCTCTGGATGCTGAAACGGCGGCACGGGTCGCGACGCACTTTGATGCGCTCACTGCGCGCCATGAGCGCTTGCAGCCTGTTACGCTCGATACGGGGCTCGTCGAGCGTGCTCGTGTCTCCTTGCGCCAGGCCTCGTTGCCGCTGCTCATCTACTCGAGAGCGCGCCTTTCGTACGCGGGCGATACCGAGCACGCCTTGAGGCTCGACAAAGAGTTGGGTCTCGGTGCACAGGGCGTGTTCGTGCGCCGCAGCCGGCGCAATCTGGCTGAACCCCTGCCGGCCTTGTACACGCGTCCGGTGTTTGACGAGTTCAACGCGAAGGGGAAGCTGCTCCTCGTGCAGCAGTTTCTGGAGGACGGTTGGGTCTTTGGCGAGCCGGTACCGCAGGTCGCCCAATCTCCGCGCCTCGCGACAGACGTCATGGCGCTTTATGAGCAGGACTACATCCGGGCCTGGGATGCCCTGCTCGCGGACCTGGCGTTGCGTGCGCCGCGCGACCCGGCCGATGCGGCCGCCATGATCGGGACCCTGGCGAGTCCCACTTCACCGCTCAAGCGCCTGTTGGTTCTGGTGGATGCAAACACCAACCTGCTGAAGGCACCCGCGTCCGGAGACGTCGCGGGTCTGGCGGCCGCGCAGGCCGCACAGCTGACCAACCGGGTGGGGGCCGCACTGGGGGCACCGGTGGGTCCCAAGCCGGGCACGCTCGTCACACAACACTTCGCCGCCATACAGGCGCTCGTGGCGGGCCCTCCCGGGCAGGCTCCGATCGACCACTTGATGAGTTTGCTGGTACAGGCGCAGCAGCAATTGCAGGCGAGCACCGCGCTCACCGGTCAACCCGGCTCACCGGCGGCACTCGCCGCGATTCACGCGGCACTCAGTTCAGTACAATCCGAGTCCGCTCAGATGCCGGCGCTCGTGGCAGGACCCATGGGCGAGCTCGTGGCTGCCAGTGAGAATGCCGCGAAGGGTGTCGCGCACGGTGACCTCGCGAATCGCTACCAGACCCAGGTGGTCAGCCCCTGTCGCGAGCTCGTGGGCAGCAGTTACCCACTCAATCGTGCGGCGGCGGCCGATGTGACGCTGGAGGATTTCGCCCGGGTCTTCGGCCCAACGGGTCTCTACGATACGTTCTTCCAGGCGAATCTCACCGGTCTCGTGGACACCTCGCGAGAGGTGTGGCGCTGGCGGCCGGGCGCGGAGGGCGTCGGCGGCTCCTCGGCGATGTTGGCGCAGTTCCAGACGGCCGGCCGCATTCGGGATCTCTTCTTTGCCCCCGGCGCACAGACTCCCGTCGTTCGCTTCACGCTCACACCGGACGATCTCGATGCTGACGTGGATCGTCTCCGGCTCGACATCGACGGCCAAAGCCTTGAATACCACCACGGGCCGCCGCACGCGGTGAGCATGAGTTGGCCGGGAGGCCCGGTCGGACAGGTGGTCGCGAGCTTTGAGCTGCACAGCGGCGCGCATCCGCAACTGGCCTTCCAGGGTCCGTGGGCTCTGTTCAGACTGCTCGACCAGGCGACCGTGCAGCCGCAGTCCCCGACCCACTTTCTGGTGATCGTGCACGTGAGCGGCAAGCAGGCGCGGCTGTTGCTCGAGGCAGCCTCGATCCGCAACCCCTTCGCCCGCCCGGAACTCACCTCCTTTCGGTGCGGCGGATAGGAGCGGTCATGGCTGTCGGCTTTTACGGCAAGCTCCCCAGCCACGGCGATTTCATACAGCGCGGTATCACCGACGGGTTCGTGAATCGCTGGGACGCCTGGCTGCAGGAGGGACTGGCCCGCTCGCGTGAGGCGCTCGGCGATCCCTGGGTGAGTCTGTTTCTTACAAGCCCCGTGTGGCGCTTCGTGCTCTCCCGCGGAATGGTCGACGGCTCCAACTGGGCGGGGATCCTCCTGCCCAGTATCGATCGCGCGAATCGCTGCTTCCCGCTCACCATTGTTGCCGAGCTCGGACCCCAGGCGCAGCCCTTCGAGGTGTCGGCGTTGGCCGAGGGTTGGTTCGACTGGGTGGAAGCGGTGGCGCGACGCGTGCTCGACGAGGAGGTCCTTGATCTCGCCGAGTTGCAGGCGCAACTCGCCTCCAGTGATGCCCTGTTGGATCCGACTCGCATGACATCCGGCGAGGACGATCCGCAGTCCGGTTCCGTAGACTCGCGGGGCATCCAACGCTTTGCACTCGAGCCCGATCTCAACATGGCCCGCTTCTGGGCGCGCCGCTCGGCACGGCTTATGTTGCAGCAAGACGCGCCGGCGGGACTGTGGTGGACCGCGGGTTCCGAGTGGGTCCGGCCTTCGGTCCTCCTCACGCGCGGGCTGCCTCCACCCGAGAGCTTTCGGGAGCTATTGGTGGGTCCCGCGGACGGCCGGTCGGATCCATTCACCGACACGATGGCGGGGCCCGGCGAGCTATTTCACGCGAACGCGGTGCCCGGCAGCCTGGAGCCGCACGTGGCCACCCCCTCGCGGGTCAACAGTGCGGGATTGACAGATGTCGGTCGCACACGTGAGGAGAATCAGGATGCTTTCCTTGAGCGGCCCGATTCGGGCGTCTGGTTGGTCGCCGACGGGATGGGTGGGCATCAGGCGGGATCCCTGGCCAGTCGGCTCATTGTCGAGCGCGTGCAGGCGGCCGATCTGACAGGCGGTTTGACCGAGGCGGTCGCCACTCTCAAAGCCTCACTTCTGGCGGTGAACGCCGATCTGCGGCGGCGCGCGCAGGAGCAGCCTGGCTTCGATGCCGGCTCGACGGTCGTCGCCTTGTGTGTGCGGGGTGAGGTCGGAGCAGCGCTGTGGGCCGGCGACAGCCGGCTGTATCGGTTACGGGCCGGTACGTTTGCGCAACTCACGCAAGATCACTCGCTTCTTGCGGAAGCCGGCGCGCAGATCGATCCCGCCGACAGCCATATCATCACCCGTGCCGTGGGCGGAGGCGATCAGCTTGATGTCGAAGAGCGTCGTTTCGAGGTGCTCGCCGGAGATCGATTCCTGTTGTGTACGGACGGATTATACGAAGGTCTCACGCCGTCGGAGCTCGCAAGCGGGTTAGGCCGAGGCAATTGCAGCGAAGCTGCTCACGAATTGTTGGCCTCGGCATTGCGGCATGGCGGACAGGACAACCTCACGGCAGTATGCGTGGGGGTGGCCCAGGCGGGGATTTGAGCTGATGAATGGCGCGGACGGCAGCGAACCGACTCGATTGCAGGGCGTGGCCGAGCCTACGCGCCTTCGAGTCCCTTCAGACAGCGCGGCAGCGACACAACACCGCGTGACGGCCGGCGCACCCGCGAGTGCAGGCCCGGACACAACCGTGCGAATGCTCCCGCGCGCGGGACTCGTGCTGAATGGGCATTACCGCCTCGAATCACGGATCGGGCAGGGCGCTATGGGCCAGGTCTGGCGCGCACGAGATCTCTTGAGCGAGGAGGCCGGAGTAGCGGCGACGTGGGTCGCCATTAAGCTCTTTGTGGCAGATTTCGCCAGCTCCCCCGATGCCCTCGCCATCATGCAGCGCGAGGCCAGCAGGGCAGAGGGCCTCGCGCATCCCAACATCGTGACGGTGCGGTTCTTCGATCGCGACGAGCAGAGTGGCTTGCTCTTCATGGTCATGGATCTGGTGGAAGGCGAGTCACTCGATGAGATCCTGCGCAAACGCGCCCCGGATGGGCTCGGACGCAAGGAGGGCGGGTTGTTGATCCGAGGGATTGCCGATGGGCTGGCCTACGCCCACGCCAAGAGCATCGTTCATTGCGATCTCAAGCCCGGCAACATCCTCGTGACCCGCAGCGGCGTCCCCAAGCTGTTGGATTTCGGCATCTCGCAAGCGGTGGCCCCCGGGGAGGGACACTCCACACATACTGCGGAGCGTTCTCTCGTCTCGGGCTACACCGAGGAGTATGCGTCTCCCGACGTGCTGGATGATCCGCCGCTGCCGCCCAATGAAGGGGATGATCTGTATGCCCTCGGGGCTGTTGCCTACGAAGTCCTCTCGGGCCGCCGTCCGTATGGAGAGATCTCGTCCCTCAAGGCGAAGCGTCAGGGTTTGAAACCCCAGCGAATCGCAGGACTGCGTCGGCATGAATGGCGCGCCCTCGCGCGAGCGCTCACCCTGGAGCGCTCAGCGCGGTGGCAGAGTGTCGAGGCATTCCGTAAAGCCTATGTGGGACGGCCGCCAGCGCAACAGGCCTTGTTCGCCGCTGCGGCAGCCTCGGTGCTCGTTGCAGGAGGATTTGCGTACCGCAGCTACGTGGCGAGCGGTCCCACAGTGCCACTCGCGGCCTTACCGGCTGACACGCAGTCAGAAGTCCTTCTCTCACTGAGCAAAGCCCGCGAGGCGCTTGACTATGTCCAGCGCACGAACGACTACAGCGTTCTCGATGACGCCGTGGACGCGTTCGATCGGGCGTATGCTCTGCATCCTCGCAATCGAGATGCCGTGGCCGGCCTGAAACAATCGGCCGATCTGGCGATCGGGTGGGCTACATCGCAACACGACCCCCGGGAAGCCGCGCGAGAGCTCGAAACCTTGCGAGGCCACACGGTGGGCAGTGGATTTTACAACCAGTATCCGCCCCTCAATCACATGATCGAGCGCTTAGAGCAGCGCTCCCGAGAGGGCCCCCAGTGAGTATCACAAGACTACCGCGAGCCCTGGGAGCGTGCGCGCTGGCATTGTGCGCGAGTGCCTGGTCCGCATCGGTCGAGAAGGCCGCGCAAGGCCTCGTCACCCGCGCTGACGTGGAGATCGTGGAGTGTTTGCTGCCCGGACAAGTCCGCCAGCTCGGCAACATGACCTACGTGAGTCCACGCCGCCCGGTGCGCACCACGACCGCCGACTGCCGCATCCGCGGCGGCGAGTACGTCGCCTACGATCGCGCCGACCTCAAATCAGCACTGCACGTCTGGCTCGCCACGGCCGAAGCCGGTGATGTCGAGGCGCAGAACAATGTTGGGGAGATTTACGAGCGCGGCCCGGGAGACGCGCCGAACTATGCCCTGGCGGCCTTGTGGTACGAGAAGGCGGCCAAGCAGGGCTACTCCCGAGCGCAAGTGAACCTGGGCCTGCTGTACGAGCAGGGTCAGGGGGTCGAGCGCGACCCTATCAAGGCGCTCAACCTGTATCGCGAAGCCGCCGGACTTCCCGCCAACAGCGTGATCTATGAGGATGCTGCGCGACGCGAGGAACAGGCACTCCGGGACGCCTTGCAGAGCACGCTCACAACAAAGGATGCGCAAATCGACGCGTTGCAGAAGCAGGTGTCGCAGCTCGAAGAGAAGGTGCGCGCCCAGAGTCATTCGGCAGGCAATGCGAGCTCGCCGGAGTTGGCCGCGCTGCGCAGCCTGGTCGTCCAGCTCCAGGCGGACAAGAGCAAGGCGCAGACGGAGCTGGCCGCACTGCCGGTCCGTTCTCCGCAGAGCAGCGCACCCGTCAAACCCCTCGATCCGCAGACCGCGCTGCGCACGGTGTCGGGGCAAAGCGTCGGACGCTTTTACGCCCTGATCTTTGGCAATCAGGTCTACCGTAATCTCGAGCCACTTCAGACTCCGCACAATGACGCCGCACGAGCCGCCCAGATCCTGAAGGAGCGCTACGGATTCTCGGTGCAACTGATCGACGACGCTGATGATGTCGCGATGCTGCGGGCACTGAATGACCTGGATAAGGTCGTGCGTCCCGAAGACAACGTGCTGATCTATTACGCAGGCCATGGCTGGCGGCTCAAGACCGCGGCGCTGGAGGCGGGCTACTGGTTGCCCACAAACGCGGAGCGCCCGCCGAACGACACGTTTTGGGTCCCGAACGAGCAGATCACCGCACACATCGCGCGCTTGCCTGCCAGACGCGTGCTGGTCGTTGCTGACTCCTGCTACGCCGGACTGCTCTCGAGTGATCCCAGCGCGAACGTGTTCGGCGCCGAGGGTGTCGTCAGCGCGGAGTACCTGAAGTACAAGCTCCCCAAGCGGGCGCGCCTGTTGATCTCCAGCGGCGGCGATGAGCCCGTCCTGGATGTGGGGGGCCGGGAGAACTCCGTGTTCGCGCGGGCATTTCTGGATGCCTTGCAGTCGAACACCGCCGTGCTGTCCACGCCGGCATTATTCGCTCGCATCCGCGACCGCATCGCGCACTCCGCCACACAAAGCTCGTTCGCACAGGCTCCCGAGCTCAAGACCATCCGCAGCGCGGGACACGAGATGGGAGACTTCTTCTTCGTACCCACGACTTAGCGCGACCCGATTTCCACGCGCAGACCGAGATTGAGCTCTCGCGTGCTGATGTTGCTCAGTCCCGCCAGGCCGCCGTAGTCGACGAACCCGGTCAGCCCATACGGAAACTGCAACAGCAGACTCGCCTTCCAGTCGAAGTAGTTGCGCCCCGGGCGGTCCGTGTAGACCACGAAGGCCCGATCGGCGGCACCCGGCAAGGTGTCGGCCGCGAACTGCATGGACTCCGTGCGCGCATTGTTTTCGAATTCGTGCAGATAGCGTACACGCGCCTGGGGAAGAACCACACACCAGCGCGTTTTCAGAGCATAGGAGGCCAGGCCACCCACCTTGGTCAGCAGCGAAGAGCTCGACAACATGCCAACGCTCAGATCGAGGCCCGACGGGCCACTCTCCTCGAAGTCATTGACACGGACCTGGTGATAATCGATTTCAACGGTCGGACCAAACTCCCACGCGCTCTTGTTGAATGAGTAGCCCGAGCCCAGCGAGAAGTTGTACTCGCGCGCTCCGGTGGCACCGGAGGTTCCGACCGAGCAGCTGACCCCGTTGCACCCGACGCTCAGGCTGCTCGTGTCGTACTGAATGTCGCGGCCCAGGTCGTACGTGTGATGGCCGTACCCCGCCAGCCAATCAACATGGAAGCGCTCGGTGAAGTAGCTGCCGTACAGGGAAACCGAGGTGTGCTTGGCGTCCAGTCTGCCGCCGGAATCGTCAAACGTGGTCGTGCTTTTGCCGAAGCCGCCGGCCACTCCGAGAACATACGAGGTGCCGATTCGATAGTCGGCTCCAAGGGTGACGCCGGTGTTCTTGAAGTCGAAGCCGGATTCGGCATCCGTCTGCGACTGGTTGCCGCGGCGAAGCGTTCCGGTCACGAATACCCCGAGCCGATTGTCGAACAGCCCACCGGCATCGTCTCCGGCGCGCGGCGGGGGCGCCGGAGACGATGCCGGTGGGCTGTTCGACAATCGGCTCGGGGTATTCGTGAC
>FTHJ01000036.1_pt1 | contig 10246 bp, 3 predicted proteins | sample 1640931 | NCBI WGS metagenome assembly FTHJ01 (sample SAMEA3914788, study PRJEB12502) | metagenome | biome: forest; material: soil | place: Canada | collected 2011-07-03 | depth 0.1 m
GCCGCCAGCATCGAGAACGGCGTTGGATCCCAGGAGTATCTCCTGGCCGGGAATCAACGCTGGGATCAGCGCTCCTTCGTTGATCGACGCGGCGATCTGCCCGGCGGGCGCCCGCAGCGTGCCCTCGATATCGACACTGCCGGCGCTCGTCAATGCAATCGAGCCCTTCGGATCGACGGTGATATTGGCACCGGAGCCAATGATGATCTCGCCGGCGTTGGGGGCAGGGTTGAGCGAAGTCGGCGTATAGGAAAACGCAACGCTCTCCACAGGACGGGCGTAGTCCGGCAGGACCGCGACTCTCGAGAAGCCTACGATCGACTGCCCGCTCGGGGTCGTTGCATATTGCTTGCTGAGCAGCAGGTTGCTTTCCTGTGCTTGAATGGTCGTGTTGGGGTCCACGCTCAGTACACTGGACGTCGCCGATAAATCGGCAGCGGGCCCTGTGGCTGTGAGATTGACGGCTGAGAAGCCAAACTGTGAGAAGAGCCCGGACGAGAGTTTGAGTGCGCTCGGCGTCGTGAGTGCGTCGACGGACTGGGCACCGCTCCACCCGCTCCCCTGCGAAACTTCGATGAGGTTCGTGGTGAGCGAGAACGTGCCGCCTGCGGCAGTTTGTCCGCCATAGGCATCGAGGCTGACGTTGGTTCCAATCCGTAGGGCGTCGGTCGGTCCTCCGGCATTCAACACAATGCCGCCGCCCGTACCACCGGTCAGGGTGCCGTTCGCGGCGAGCCACGCTCCGCCGCTCGCCTGCAGCGAACTGCCGTCGCCAAGGCTCAACTCCCCGCCCGTCCCGCCGCCCAGAGTCAGCTTCCCTGTCGCCGCCCCAGCCACAGGCGGCGGCGTCCCTATCGTGCCTCCGTCCAGACTCAAAGTGATCGTTCCGCCATTCTGCGCGATCTGGCCGGTGGGCTGTGAGCCGCCCTGTGCTGCGAGCAGATCGTTAGTCCAGAGCCCGCGTACATCGAGCGCGACCCCCGTGCCGATGTCGATGCCCTGGCGCTGCGGGTTCGCGCCTACGGGATCGTAGAGCGTCTTGGCGGTGAAGAACTGCAGCGTGCCGCCGGGCGCAGTAATACTCGAGTCAATGGCGAGCCTGGGGGCGCTCACGATCAGAGTGCTCTCTGGCGCCAGGCTCAGCGGCAGGCCGGCCGGTAACGTGATGCTCTGATTGCTGAAGATCTCTGTGCGCGTGAAGCCGCCTTGAGTGAGATAGGAGACCGGGAGATCGAGCGTCTGCTGACCCGGAAACGGCGTGCCTTCCGCAACGACGATCTGAGGGGCCTCGGCCGCGAACTGCACGGCCGGCGCCAGATAATCCGGGGTGGTGCTCGCGTTGTTCGTGAGAGGGGTCTGCAGGCCGATGATCAACTGCCCGCCCGTGTTGAATGTCGAGGGAGTCCGTTGATATGGGCCGTTATAAGCCGTGCCTTTCAGAGTGCCATTCAACACGATGTTCCGGCCCGCGATCTGTACGGTTCCCGCTGCCGCGCCCTGGATATAACCCGCCTGGTACCTGCCGGTGCCGGGAGTGCTTTGCGTCGATGTCACGCCCCAGCCAGTATAGGTTTGTGTGTACGTCGGATTGACGAGGCCGACGTACTGCAGGTTGGAGCTGGCCTTGCCGATGTCATAGGTCTGACCGTTGGAGGCGATGAGCTGTGTAGTTGCAACGACTCCACCGCTGTAGTCGATCTGCCCACCGGACACATTGATCTTCGAGCCCTGCGCGACGACCACGTCGCCCTCGGACTGCAGCGATACGGTGCCGCCCGCGCTCGTGCGGTAAGCAACGTCATGCGGTAAGGCAGCAATCGCGCTGCTGACGTCGGCGACAGCCGTACCCACATTGCCATTCGAAGCAACGACACGGGAATCGACGTAAACGGTCTGCCCGTGAAGGAAGCCGTTCGCGTTCAGCGGATCGTTCGCAAGCTGGCTCGCATTCAACTGCACGGCGACGATGTTGTCGGACACAGGCAATTGGGCCGTGCTGCCCGACACGTCGATAGTGGCGCCGGACTCGATTCGCAGCTGGGCGTTCGCATTGGAGTCGGCGACGCCGAACGACGGATTGAAAACCGCCGTGGCGGAAACGGCGCCGCCGGGCGCGGTGATCGAGGCGCCCGACTTCATGACGATCTGCTGGCCCACGAGCGCTACCGAGGACTGAAACTGGGTCTGGTCCGCGACTGCCGTCGCGGTGCTCGCCAGCTCGGGAGCTATTTCAATCGAGCTCTGGGGACCCAGCTCCAGATTGCCGCCCTCTTGCGCCTGCAAAGTGACGGTGGTTCCCACCCGCGTGGCAACAGCCTTATCCGCGGCTACCAGCGATATGGAGCCGTTGGCCGAGACAGCCGTCGTAGCTGAGATTCGGCCATCCTGGTTCACCATCAGGCCGACCATCGAGACGTTGCCTCGCTGGGCGGACAGGGAGCCGGTCAGTTGATTCCACGCCGTGCCCCCGCCGTCCACCTCGACGATGATGCCACGCAGCTTGGGATCCGAACTCGCCTGGAGGTAGACCTGCTGGCCCGCCGCCAGCACTACCTGGCCGTCGGGCGCGTTCAGGGAGCCACCGTTCTGGACCGACTGTGAAGCGAGCATGAGTCGCCCGCCGTCCGCGGCGGTCATTTGCGCGCCGGGCTGCACCACGATTTGCACGGGCAGAGGCTTGCCGTCGGTTCCGACGACCGGGTTGCCCTGGCCGTCCAACACGTATTTCTGTCCCCCAGCGTCCAGTGCCGCGGTTGGCGTCTGGCCGGTCAATAATCCGGGCGCGAGGATGCCTCCGTTGAAGACCGCATCACTGATATTAAGTGAAGAAGCCAGGAGGCCCCCCACGTTGACCGTCGAATTCGCTCCAAACACGAAGCCGTTGGGATTCACCAGGTAGATCTGTCCGTTGGCGCTGATCGACCCGAGGATGGTGCTCGGGTTTGCCTGGTAGATGCGGTTGAGAGCCATTGACGTGGCGCTCGGCTGCGCGAAGACCACTTTGCCGTCGGCGGCAACATCGAAGCTCGCCCAGTTGAGGATTGCAGAATTACTCGACTGGTTGACAGTCAGCGTCTTGCCCGTCTGCTGCGCGTTCGCGGTCCCTGCGGTCACGAAGCCGGATGCGTTCTTGCCACAGCTACCTGCGAGGCACGGCACAGGAAGAGGTGCCGACAAGGCTACTGGAGAGGCCGCAGCCGACAGGGTGAGGAGAAGACTGTGTGGCCAGTACGCAGAGCCAAGAATGCCGACTCGCGTGACGGGAGCGTTGGTTTTCGCACTCGAACGTTTGACGTGGGAACTCACAGTGAACCTCGAATGACGAACAGTACGCGCGAGTCGTGCGCCGTTGTCATGGAACCCGACACGAGTGGATAAGCCCAGGTCAGAGAGCTGGTGAAATGCTGGGTTGCCACGAAATCGATTCCGGCTCCGAGGCTGCGCAGATCGGCATGGGTCGCCTGGCCCGGGAGAGAGTCCAGGAAGGTCACCCGCCCGTCGTCGAAGAATACGAACAGGTCCCCGGCAACCGCGTGGGATTTGAGGCGCCACTGCGGACTGGCGAGCTGGAAGGAGCCTTTGATGGCGTTGTCCCCGAACTCCTCCGACTCCAGATAGCCGCGCACTCCATCTGCTCCGGCGATCGAGAAATACTCGTTGCTGATCAGCGGTTCCACGGCGCCCTGGCCGGAGAAGCGGGCCGTCGCATTGAGGCCGCCGGGCAGCGTGTAGGTCATCGATGCCGCGCCCCGCACGAAAAAGAAATTCGCCCGGCCCTGGTAGCGAGCCAGGTCGAAGTGCTCCGAGTCATTGACGAGCTGCCGTGAGCCGAAATAGGCCCCGGTATCCATCGTCGCCGTCCAACGCTCCGCGCGCCACGCCGCGGAATAGTCGAGCGACATCTCCAGGTAGGAGTTTGGAGTGTTGAGCCCCGTTTGGGGATCGACCATGATCGACTGCAGGAAGTGCTTGTAGTCGAGGCCGTACGTCATGGTGCTGCTGAAATCCGCACTGTTGGCAAAACTGATGGGCAACCGCAGGCCGTAAATGCTGCCCTTGCCGAGTACCCCAAGGGTCCCCGCGCTGACGACATTGGTCTTCGAGTCGATGTAGTACAGGCTGAGTGCCGGACCGCCGTCGTAGAGGTGGATGGCGATGTTGGTAGCCAGAACGCCGACCTGATCCGGCTGCTGCGGCGCAGTCTGGTACTGCACGGCGACTTGATCGAAGCGGCCGAACAGATTGTCATAGCTCAGCGCGAACAGCCCCCTGACGGCGCGGGTCCCTTCGGTCTGCTGATTGTTGAATTCGATACTGCCGTGCAGGGGAAGGTGGTCCTGCACCTTCAGGCCGAGAGCCACGGTTCCCGGCTCGCTGCCCGCCTTCAGGATCGGCACCACCGCGCGCTCCGCGGTTTGCGCGTTCACCGCGCCGATCTGCTGCTGCAGCTTGGGCAAGTTCGGCACCACACCCGGACGTGCCTCCGGGATGGCTGCGAGAATCTGGCGATTGGAGTAGTAGCGGGTTCCGGAGATCTGCACCGAGGCAAGCCGGCCCTCGGTCACCTTCAGACGGACGAGCCCACCCACGAGCTGCTGTTCCGGGAGATCGACGAACACCGTGCCGAACCCCTGCGAGTGATAGGCATTCTCCAGCGCCACTCGCGCGGCATTCAGGTCGTCGATGGTCTTATTCGGCCCGACGAACGGATAGATGATCCGTTCGATGTCTGTCGGGGCGAGCGTGCTGTTGCCGAGCACGCGGATCTCGCCCACGTCGAAATGAGGAGCCTTGCTCGAATCCGGCGCACTGGGTACTGCAGCCGGTGGGTCCACTCCGGCGAAGGTGTCAAACGCAACGACCGCGGCAAACAACCCTGCCGCGATCGTGAGGAGCTTGCGCTTCCTGGCACTCCTGGAAATCAGGATCACTCTGTTCTCATCCCCCGACCTGGCACACCCGGTCGCCTGACGCAAAGAAGCCGCCGGCCCTGTGGGGCCGGCGGCAACAAGAAAAACTAACCGCTATTTTGTAGTTTTATCTTCGAACGACTCTTAGAGCACATCGAGCATCGGCGAGCAGACGTTGCCGCCGGTCGAACCGATCGCGATCGGGATCTGCTGACCCGCCTTGAACGGCGTCACCGGAGAGAACGGCGCGTTGTGGCTCGGCAGCGCTACCAGGTTGGGAACGGTGGCCGAGGCCGGAACGTTGGCCGCGCTCTGCAGATCAGCGACCACCTTGTTGACGAGCGTGGCGACCGCGCCAGTTACCTGCGTGTTCTTGATGAAATACGCTTCTCCGTAGTAGCCGTACTTGCCCTGCGCGGCGTTGACCGCGGTGCCCAGAACGCCGTCGACCGTGATCTGCGTGGCCGCCGCACCGGTGTATTTCGCCGCTGTCTGCAGCGTCACCAGGCCGATGGAGCCCGGGTGGCTCGAGACGCAGCTGAGGACGTCGCCCGTAGCAAAGTTGGTGACGACATTGGGTGTCAATGTCGTCGCCGTCACGAAGGGCTTGCCGCCCGTGCTGCAGTTCGTGCCAAGGAAGTGGGTGGAAGTCACAGTCTGCGTGCCCGAGCCCGCGTCGCGACGGCAGACGGTGATCGGAGCGGAGGCGGGAACGCCCCCAGCGGCTACCGCGGAAGGAATCTGGTTCCAGTCAGTGGCACTGCCGGCGAAGATCGTCGCAATTTCCTGGCTCGTGAGTCCCGAGGTGCCGAGGCCCGTGCCGTTGGCAAAGCCCGAGGAGCCGCCGGTGTTGCTGACGATCGGGGCGTACACTTCGCCGACTACGGCGCCGAAGGTCGGGACGGACTGGAGGGTGGTCTTGCTGGGCGCGGCGAACGGAATGAAGGTGTATTCATTGCCGTAGTTCTCGCCGATCAGAGCAGCGGGTTCGACGTCGGAGACGCCGAGGTCCACCGTGTCCTTGATCACGGCACCGGTCTGTGTGTCAGCCACCAGCTGGGGGACGGTCTCGAACACAGCGAAGCTGGCAGGCTGCGCGCCGCCCGCCGGACCGATGTTCAGACGGTTGAGCGGCAGCGGCACGCCGCCATTCAAGAAGGGGTTGCCGAAGATGCCGAAGACGGAGCCGCCTTCGGAGCGGTAGTACACCGCCGCGATCGTGTTGGTGCCGACGCCCAGGTTGTTCTGTAACGTGCAGGTCAGGGCGCGGAAATCAGGGTTCTCGCCGCCGGAGGCGGACGGTGTGCCCTGGGTGGACACGAAAGGGCCAGCGACGGTGCCGGTCTGGCAGAGCACGTTCGTGAACTCTGCGATGGTGGCATCACGCATCGCCGAAGAGCCGGCAATGGTCAGCTCCAGGGTGTAGTTCGGGTTGTTGACGGCGAGAGCCGAGCTGGCTCCCAGCACGGCGGCAACGGCCACCGAGACTTTCGAGTAGTTACGCATGGAAAAAATTCCTCGAGTGTAGAGACGAATTAGGGGCGGTTGGTTGTGACGATCACTAGTTAGGGATGCAGCACGCTAAACCCGTCGGGCGTTCCGGATCCGCCCGACGGGGTGAAGCGCTTTAGACGCTGCGGCGGCGGCCGACGCCAGCCAGTCCCAGCAGGCCGCTACCCAGCAGCCAGACGGCGGCCGGCAGGGGCACCGGAGATGCGCCGCCGACTGCCTCCAACGTGCCATTGGAGGTCATCGTGACCTGACCCGCGGTGTAGAGCTGCCCCGCAGTGGCCTTGGTGCTGTCGCCGGTGATGGCGTAGAGATCCATCGCCGAGCCGAGAGCCGTAACGATCGAGATGTTCGCCGAGTACAGGCTGAACTCATTGCTCCCCGGGTTGAACTGAGTTGTCACGTCCGCGCTCGCTCCCGGGCCGCTGCCGGCAAGCGCACCAGTGTTGTTCAGCGTGGTCACCGTAGCCGATACGCTGGTGACCAACGACGCGATGCTCGAACCCGACGGCACGTTCAGGTTGGAGGCCGCAACCGACTGAGGTGACGTGAAGAGAACGACGCTCGAGCCCGGGTCCTGCTTCACGGCGCCGCCTGTGGTGAGGCCGGCCGACAGGAGAGCGAACGAGAAGCTGTCGGAGCCACCGTTTTGGGCGAGAAACGCCGTAAGATTGGCGTCCGCGGTGATCGTCGGAAGCGTGGTTCCCGTGGAGACCGGAGGCGTCGCCGACGTGTCGTATATAGAGGCCGGGAGGAGTGCCGAGGCCGGCAGGATGCTCGTCTCATCGACCTGGATGCCACGTGCATAAACGTTCTTGGTCGTGTTGTCGACGACCCACTCGATCAGCTCACCCTGGCTGGTGCCGGGCGGGTTGATGGTGGCGTGTGCGGCGCCGACGCTGAGCACAGCGGCAACGGCGATTCCAACTATTGTCTTCATTTAAAATCCCCTGATCAGATAATTGAGAAATATCCTTGGCCAGCTCCGTGAGACGAACGCTCGCCGCGGACTCGGACAAGTCAAAAAAGATCGAAGAGCCATCATCCATAGTTCCAAAAAGATGAGGCCCGCGGTTCAATCTGGTCGATCCGAGGGCCTCGGGGCACCTCGACTTCTGCAGCCGACCCGGTCACACCTTCAGCAACTGGGGAGGACCATACGGTTGATATGTGACGCTGTTCTTAATGATTTTTGAATGCGGCACCGCTCTACGCAGAGCTGCAATTCGTATGTCAGCGAGATGTATGACACTCAGAATTGAACTGTGTGTACGTGGCGTTCGTGTCGGTCTCGAAATCGGCCGGGCCGCTCGGGATGTCACATCCTTGTAACCAAGAGGGGCACAGCATCCGTCAACAAAATGACCTCCCGCCTGGGGACCTCCACGTCGTGCCATGACAGCTCATTCACAGGCCTCACAGGCTGAGACGCTCTCGAGCCTGCAGCGGTTGTCGCGGCTCACACCGCGAGACGCGGCAGTATGGCGCCGGTTGGGCTATGCCCACTTGAGCCACGGGGAGTGGGAAGCGGCGGCAACCAGCTATCGCAGCTCGATCGAGTTGGAACCCGAGTGCGCGCGCGCTCACAACAACCTGGGCCAGGCGCTCATGCGCCTGGCAAGGCGCACGGAGGCGGTAGCAAGCTATCGACGTGCCACGCAGCTCGCGCCGGAGCACGCGTCCGCGCACAACAATCTGGGCATTGCCCTGTGCGATGAGGGTGAGATCGAGGCGGGACTAGAGAGCTACCGGCGCGCGCTCGCGCTCGACCCGAAGCTGGCCGAGGCACATCACAACTATGGCAACGCCTTGTTGCGACTCCAGCGCCCACAGGAAGCCCTCGCGTGTTACGACCGCGCCCTCGTGCTGAAGCCGGGGTCGGTGGCTGTGCTGGCCGCCAGGGGCGATGCACTCGCAAGTCTGCAGCGCCTCGACGAGGCGCTGGCGGCTTATGAGTCCGGGTTACAGCGCGACCCGCGGGACGCTCGCCTGTTGGGCAAGGCGGCGCGCGTGCTGTTGGAGCTGCGGCAGCCGTTGCGGGCCCTCGATTACCGCGAGCGAGCTTTGCGACACGAGTCGCACAGCCCGGTCGCGCACGCGAAGCGGGCCTCGATACTCAACCTGTTATGTCGTTTCGAGGACTCGTTGGAGTGTAGTCAGCGGGCCATCGCATTGCGACCGGACTACCCGCAGGCACTGGCCAGCTGCGCGTTCGCCCTACGGCAACTGCACCGCTACGAGGAGGCGCTCGCGACGTGCGAACGGGCACTGGAACTCGATCCCGATTTACTCGAGCCGGCCTGCACGCGTGCGGAAGTGCTCTTCGCGATGGGACAGCAGGGGGCGGCGCGCGAGTGCATCCTGCGAATTCTGGAGGTCCACCCGGACCGCGCCGACATGCGCACCTTGTTGCTCATGAATCACATTTCCCACGTACCCCTGAGCGGGGACGAGATGGATGCCGCACGCCTGGAATTCACCGCCCGCTTCGGGGACTTCGAGCGATGGATTGAGGCAAACCCGCAACTCGAGGCCGAGACCGTGGTGGGCAGCGCGACGCCCTTTTCCCTCGCCTACCAGGAAACCTCCAACCTCGAGCTGCTCACGCGTCACGGCAAGTTGTGCCGCGACCTGATGTCACGTTGGCAGCAGCGGAATGAGGTAAAGGTACCGGGTGGCGCAGCACGCCCAACGAACAAGCTCCGCGTGGGCATAGTGTCGGCGCACATCCGCGACCATTCGGTCTATCGAGCCCTCGTAAGAGGCTGGTTGGGTCAGTTGGACCGGCATCGCCTGGAGATCGGCGTTCTGCACGTCGGTGGCAATCGGGACGGGGAAACGCTTTGGGCGCAAGCGCACGCCGACTTCTTCGTAGAAGGCATGCGTCCGTTACATGAGTGGATCGAGGCTATCAGGAGTCTTTCCCTCGACGTGCTGTTGTACCCGGAGATAGGCATGCACAAGCTGACATTGCAGCTGGCGAGCCTGCGCCTTGCGCCCCACCAACTCGCTGCGTGGGGCCATCCGGAGACCACCGGGTTGCCCACGATAGACCACTATCTATCGGCGCAATGCTTCGAGCCGCCGGAAGCGCAGGACTACTATTCCGAAAAACTCGTGCCGTTGGCGAATCTGGGCTGCTACTACGAGCCGTACGCATTGACACCGGCCGCGGTCGATCTGCGTCGCCGGGGAATCGATAGCAGGCGCACGCTGTTTGTGTGTGCCGGAATGCCGTTCAAGTACGCGCCGCGGCACGATCACGTGTTTCCGGAAATCGCCCGTCGCGTGGGTCACTGCCAGTTCGTTTTTTTTACGGCGCCCATGCCGCGGTTGACCGACAATTTGCAGGAGCGTCTCCGGACTGCGTTTCGCGATCGCGACCTGGAGCCTGCGGATTATCTCGTGTTTGTACCCTGGCAGCAGCCGGCGGAGTTTTTTGGCCTGATGCGCCAGGCGTGTGTTTTCCTCGACACCCTGGGCTTTTCCGGTTTCAACACCGTAATGCAGGCGATCGAGTGCGATCTGCCCGTGGTCACCTTTGAGGGACGCTTCATGCGCGGTCGACTCGGCAGCGGGATCATGCGGCGCGCGGAGTTGACCGACCTGGTCGCCAACACCAGCGAGGAATATGTCGCACTCGCCGTGCGGCTGGCGACGGATGAAGATTTCAGACAGGACGTGCGTCGGCGGATGGAGTCCGGGAAGGGACGCTTATTCCGGGACGGCGCCGCCATCGACAGCTTCGCCGAATTTCTCACCGGGCTAAACTCGCGGCCCGCTCCCTCGTCAGGCAGCGCGCCGCATGATCCCGCTGCCGAGTCGAC
>FTHJ01000640.1_pt1 | contig 10040 bp, 5 predicted proteins | sample 1640931 | NCBI WGS metagenome assembly FTHJ01 (sample SAMEA3914788, study PRJEB12502) | metagenome | biome: forest; material: soil | place: Canada | collected 2011-07-03 | depth 0.1 m
CAGGTAGCCTGCCGTAATCCATCCGGCAGTGCCGCCACCGACGATGAGCAGCCGCTTGATGCCGCGCACGCTCTAAAGCCTGTAGCGGACGCTCAACAGTATGCGGCGGTCGCTCACGAACCAGCTGCGAACGTACGTCGCGCCGTTGTTGTAGCCCCCCATGATGGTCTTCGTCTCGGCATTGGTCAGATTGTTGATGTCAACGGAGAAGGTCAGGTGCTGCGTCGGCCGAAATGCGCCGCCGAAATCCAGTTGCCCATAGCCGGCTGCATAAATCGGCAATGAGATACCGATGGTTTGTCCCGCCGCTCCGGGCGTCGGGTAATAGGTGTAACTGCCGTTGGTGCCGTTCGAGTTGGTGGTCATAAGATACTCGCTACGCCAGTTATACGCGAGACGCAACGACCACTGCGACTTTTCGAACATGACGGCCGCATTGAAGCTGTTATTGGACAAGCCTATGAGCGGCGTATTGTTATGCAGCACCCCGTTGATATCGACGAATTGATTGCCCGGGCTGTTGTCATTGAGGTGAGTCAGGTTGCCTTCCACACCGAGGCCGTTGAAGGGGGATGGCAGCATGTCGAAGAAGGTGCGGGCGCCGAATTCGAGGCCCTTGATGGTTGCGGTCTGCGGTGCGTTGAAGTCGGCCTGGACACTTGCAAACACGGTGTTGATGCTGCCGCTTGCCGTCACGAACGGCACCGGCTGCAAGGTATTTCCGTACACGATGGTATCGTTGAGTGTCTTGTAGAAAAGCGACAAGTGGGCGGACGTCGAGCTCGACGGATACCACTCGAACGCCAGGTCACTGTTATGCGATATCGTCGGGCGTAACGCCGGGTTGCCCGTGTTAGTCGAATACGTGATGCTGGTGACGGTCGGCTGGCCGTTCACCGTCGCGGTGTTGACCGTGGCGTTGGCGGTGCCGTAGGCCCTCAAGTCGTAGAAACTGGGCTCGTCCAAGGTCACCGTGTAAGCGCCCCGGATGAAAAATTGATCCGTGACCTTGAAGCGGATGTTGAGCGCGGGCAGCGCCCGGGACACGTCGCGTCCCCCGGTGCGTAAATAGTACTCGCTCGGGTAAATGGTCGTCCCGGCAGCAATCACGGCGCTCTGTTGCAAGTAGCCCTGACTCTTGTCATCGATCTTGACGTAACGCACCCCGAAATTGCCGTCAAATCTCACCAGGCTGTCATTGGCGAAGCGGACCAGGCCGTACACAGCCGTGTTGCTCGACCTTTCGTGGCTCACTTCTCCCGGACCAAACGTGAAGGGTAATATCGCAGTGCCGTCTGCATTAGTTTGTCCGCCGAGACTACCACCCAGCTGCGCCACGTTCCCACTGGGATTCCATTGACTGGCGAAGCCGTAGCTCGGCAGGTAGACGCCACCCGGATTGCTTATCGCGCCGCGAAAGAAGTTGGGCCATCCCTGGTAGAAGATGTCCGCAGGCTGAGTCGGCGCGCTCGCCAGGCTAACCGGGTTGCATCCATTCCAGCCCTTGCAGAATGCCGACCAGTTGTAGCCGTCGTCCTCGTCTTGCTCCGTGCGGTCCGCATAGCGGCCGCCGACTTGCGCAGCCCGCAGAAATCCGGTGTCGGAGATGTCGTATCGCAGGTCCAGGTTGCCTGCGTGCTCCTCGCCGTCGTGGTGATCGCGGTGATCCATATGTGCCGACCAGACATACTGGGCGGGGTCCTTGTATTCGGAGAGGACGCTCGCCGGAAACCCGATGCTCGGCTGGTTGGCCGTCTCGGCCAACGCATAGTTGCCGCCGCCCGTGGGAGGCGTGTCGTACAAATTGTAGGATTTGTTGTCCGTGACCGAATTCACGAATTGAAAGGCGGCCTTGACGTCCCAGTGCTCGGCTGGCTTCCAATGAACCACCGTCGAGGCGTCCAATGTGTCGCTGTAAGACTGGTTGGCGGCCGAATCACCCGACGCATACATGCTCGGCGCGCCGGCAGTGGTAAATGTGCTCGCGTTGCGTGTGAAGACGTTCGGCGAGCTGATGAGCCCGTTATTCGAGTCGAACTTGCTGGCTGTCGGGTCGACCGCTAAAAGCTTGGACGTGACGAACACGCCGTCGCCCGGGCCTTTCGTTTGGTACTTGGAGAAGAAGAACGTCTGACCCAACTGAAAGTTATCGGTGGGCGCCCACTGCAGCGCGGCATACTCTCCCGTCCGGGTGCGCGCGAACTGGTCGAAACCGTAGTCGAAACCGCCGGGTATGTAGTAATCGGTTCCGCCGATCGCCGTTCTGTAGTAGGGCTCGTTGCGGATGAAAAAGTCCTTCTGGTCGAGCTTGCTGTATGCGATGTCCACCAGTGCGCCGAAATCTCCCCAGGGGCCTACCCAGTGGTCGGACAGGAGAAATGAGGCGCCCGGATCGACCTTTTTCGCCAGGTCGCCGTAGTTGCCATTCACGGTCGCTTGAAATTGCACGCCGGGGTCGAAATCGAACGGCATGTGGGTGCGCAAGTCGACTTGACCGCCCGAGCCACCCTCGATGAGATCGGCCGTCGCACTCTTGTAGACATCCACCGCGGCGAGCAGCTCGGGGGTCACGTCCCCAAATGACAATCCTTGACCGGTGTTGGCACTGAATACTTCACGACCGTTCAAGCGCGCATCCACACCCGACAGGCCGCGCACCTGGATGCCCGACCCTTCATCGGAGTAATGGTCGGGATCGTTCAAGGCCGCGAAACGCACCATGGTGACGCCGGATACCCGCTGCAGCACTTCCGTGACGCTGTTGTCCGGCAACAAGCCGGCCTCGTCGGCCACCACCGAATCAATCATCGATTCGGAATTTTTCTTGCGGTCGTCGGCATTCTTGAGCGCGATGCGGCGTGCGCTGACCGTAACCTCCGTGAGGTCCACCGACGGCTCGGAAGTCGTCGGGTTGGTCGTGGCGTCACTTGCCTCCTGCGCGTGAGCCGACGTCATCGTCCCGAGCGCGCCGAGCGCGCCCAGGGCGCCGACGGCGATCGCCGACAGGCCCGGCCGCAACGCTTGCCGCACAGCCAACATCACATTCGCAGAGCCGACTTGCCGGTAGCTAGCGCACTTCCCGGCGAGCAATAGATCTCGCTTCTTTGCCACAGAGATACCCCCCTCTTTCGGCTCAGGTTACCGCTAACATGAAAGGGGGTTCCAATGAAAAACTCGGTCCCAGCTATACAACTTTCGACATGGCAGGAAGCGGCGCATGGGCTCAGTGTGGACTGCGAGGTGGAGTTTGGGTGGCAGCGCGCGCGAGCTTCAGCAGCACGATGTCATTGCTGCTCATCGGTACAGTGATGTCGATTCTTCCAGCCGGCGAGCTACGCACGACCTGGTCCGTCTCCGGCAGGTCCCGCGTCAACTCGTTCAGATGCTCGACCTGTACCGCAGTCAGGTCCTTGGGAGATCCCATCTCGAGGTAGGCCGAATAGGCATCGTTCGCGTGGTACCCGGTTCGATATACCTCCAGGTGGTAGGCAGCCCGCGGCGCGAGGTGGATCACTCGTAACTGCACGGCCGCGGCCGGATGCGCGATGACCGGCTTCGTATAGAAGGGTCGATTGCTCACCTCCTGCTGCGGCTGTTCGAAGTCCCAGATCACAGCCGTGAGGCTGCCCGCTTTGGCGGCAACCATTGTTTGAGGATCGCTCGTGATAATGCTGTCTCCCTCGAGTGCATGCAGGTATTTATATGCAAAGAATGCCGGCTTGCGAATGCCTTCCCGGTTGAGGAGCCCGAATCCCCCCTGAAAAGAAGCTGAAGGCGGTCCGGGCTCTTCGAACAGATCGGAGTAGGTCCAGTAGCTCATGGCCTGCACCAGCCCCTGGCAGGCTTTGAGTTTGCTCAGGATGTACGGCGCACTGATGTAGGAATCGTGCACGGCGTCGCGCGGTGTGTAGCTCGTGCTCCACTCGGAGAAGTACAGCGGCAGCCCGGGAAACGGTGAAGCCGAGATTTGCTGGCGCACGCGCCGGACATCTCCCGTGATTGCGTCGGTTGAGGGAGACAGCTTCGTGTCGCTCTTGCCGTCCTCATCGAGAAAGCCACCGTCGACTCCGTACGTGTGCGTCGTCACGAAATCGACACCGGCGCCACTTTGCCCGACGTGCGCCAGGAACTCGGGAACCCAGGCCGCTCCAGCCGTGGCAGGACCTCCAACCCGCAGGGCAGGATCGATGGCCTTGAGCGACTTCGCGGTCAGGTCGTAGAGATCGAAGTAGGCCTGTTGGTCAGCGCGCTCCCAGAAACCGGAGAGGTTGGGCTCATTCCAGACCTCGAAATACCAGGTGCGTACCTCGTCGCGACCGTAGCGGTCTTCAACATGGCGGACGAAAGCAGACACCAGGTCGCGCCAGCCCGCCGGGTCCGGGTGCGATGTGTTGCCGTGCCAATAGAAGATACTGTTCCGCGACGTGGCGAGCGCCTCCGGCGTGAAACCGAGCTCGACGAACGGCTTCATGTGCTTCGCCAGCAACTCGTCGTAGAGCTGGTCGATCTTTGACCAGTCATAAGTCATTGTGCCGTTCTCGACCCGCACGGTTCCCAACACATCATGGAAAATCGCGTGGAAGCGGAGGTAGCGGAATCCGAGCTCGTCCGCGACGACCTCGAGCTGCGCCTGACTGTCAGGACGGATCAGCGTGCCTGGGAAATCAGATCCGACCGACAGGTCGAAAAAGCGATCGACGGGCCCCTGCGCAGCGCCAGCATTCACGACAATGTGACGAGCCGGTATCTGCCGGGCCCGGGCAGCAGGAGGTAAGGCGCAAGCCATCGCAACACAGCTCATGGCAAGGATTGCGAGCCACCGCCCCTGAAATGTGCCAAACATCGATGTTTATCTCCGAGCGACATCCTGCGCCGCGGGCGCGCCGAATGGGCGGGCGCGGGCTGTCTCGAGCAGCTCGCGATTGGTCGGCAGCGTGCGGCACGCGAAGTCCGCCTGGCGTCTGATGTCCGCAAAGGCCGCGCGGGCCTCGTCGTAGTACCTGAGCGCCCCGGCCCGGGGCCGCAGATCGGTCGTGTAGCCCATGCCGTAGAGCACGTACTGCCAGCTCGATTCCTTGAACAAGTCCACGTTCTGGTCGATGTCAATCGAGCCGGGCGGCCGGTGCTCCCATCTATGCAACAGCTCCTGCAGACTCTCGGGAATGCTTGCCGAGTCGATGTTGTCGAGCCAGAACCGCGAATCCCGGCGCTCGCTGATGCAATAGTGCAGCTTGATGAAATCGAGGGTGCGCTCATAGCGCCGCAGCATGACCTGGTTGTATTGTTTGGCCGCGAGCTCCAGGTCCCCTCCCCAGGGGAACAGGTTGGAGAACAGGGTCACCGCCATCTCGGTGAACAGGATGCGGGTGGCCTCGAGCGGCTCGAAGAAGCCGCCGGACAGTCCGATCGCGACGCAGTTCTTTTTCCAGTTGATCTCGCGATAACCGGCTTCGAAGCGGATCTTGCGCGCTGTCAGCCCGTACCCTGCCCTGCCTCCCCTTGCCTTGTCGACATAGGCCCGCAGAATTTGCTCGGCGCGCGCATCGTCCATGTGATCGGAGGAGTACACGTTGCCGATTCCGCGGCGGTTGTCGAGCCCGATCTCCCAGACCCAGCCCGACTCGTGCGCAGTGGCGGTCGTATAGGAGGCAATCGGCGCGTCGGCCCGTTCGTAAGGCACCTGCACTACGAGGGCCGTATCACAAAACAAAACAGAGCGACAGGAGGTGTACGGCACGCCGAGGGCCGCGCCAATCAGTTGCGCACGAAAGCCTGTGCAGTCGATGAACAGATCGGCCTGCAGCTCTCCGTGCGCCCGCGCCGTCACCGAACGGATCGAGCCGTCCTCCGCCAGGTTCACCGCATCTACAGTGTCGAGCACGTGTTGTACGCCCGAGGCAATCCCCTGCTTGCGCAGGAAAGCGGCCAGTTTCATGGTGTCGAAGTGATATGCGTAGTCGAGCGGCGCCTCATAATGGGGATGATCGATGAGTTTGGGCGCCCGGCCCGAGTCGGCGACCCGCTTCTGCGGTGTGTTCACCTCGTCCCAATTGATGTTCTGGCCGGCAGCCCCGAGCAGCCAGTAGGGCAGCAGATCCAGCCCCGTGGGCTCGTGCGTCACCTGGAAGGAATGCAGGTAGTGATCGGGGCGGCCGCGGCCCGGCGGGTAGCGCCAGTGGACGAACTTTGCGCCCTGCGTAAAACTCGTGCCACAGTCCCTGACGAGGCTCGTCTCATCGACACCGATCCGGCGCAGCGTCTGGCGGAAGGTCGGGAAGCTTCCCTCACCGAGCCCCACAATTGAGCTGTCCGCCGCTTCGACGAGCGTAATGCGCACGCCATCGGGGAGCTGCGCGCCCAGTGTGCGGGCAAGATACGCAGCGGTAATCCAGCCGGCGGTACCGCCGCCAACGATCAAAACGCGCTTAATCATCGAGACATAACGCCCGAGCATCTGCGGAGCGTCGGTGATCAACAGCTCTTGGCGCCAGCCGGGTTTTTACGATAGCGTCATCAGGAATACGGGCACCATTGAGAAAATCGGCCGAAGACATGTCAGAAAGTGCATGTCCGCGCGGCGCGCGCCTCACCGACCCGGCGCTAACATGATCTCGCTCTGTTCATCGCCTGACTGGCTGTAAAGCAGCCAGCGCCCATCGGGAGAAACGGCGATTCCGGGGCCACCGCCGGGAATCGGCGCCTGACTCAGGGTCATCAACCTACGCGTCGTCCGGCTTGCGAACTCATAGAAGTTGACGCTGATGGGTGTTGATGAGGAATCCGTGTAATAGATGCCCGCGGGGGTCGCCGCCCACGCATCGTCGTAGCCGACTTGCGGCATGCCCTCGAGAGGCGCCTGCGGACCGCCGCCGGCCGGTTTGCTCCACAGCACGACACCGTTCGTCTCCAGAGCGTTGAAGATCACCCGGTTTGCGACCACGACGTGATAGGACGAAGGATGGTCGGTGAAACGTTCAGCCGGGCCGCCGGAGGATGGAACGCGGTACAGGACGGTGTGTCCATCGCTTGCAAACAGCCAGCGGCAGTCCTCCGACCACGCCGGTAATGACAGGTTATCCCGCGAAGTGACGAGCTTGCGGGGCACTCGCTCGTTGATGTCTTCGACATAGATGGCCGGGATGCCCGAAACGCGGGAATCAAACGCAATCCGACGCCCGTCGGAGCACCAGCTCGGCGCATTGGTGAAGGGACCGTTGAATGAAGTCAGCCGATCCGGGTCGGCGCCCTGCGCATCCGTCATCCATATCTCCACGCTGCCGGAGCGGCTCGACTGGAATGCGATGCGCGCCCCGTCATGCGAGTAGCGGGGAATCGCTTGAGTCCGGGTGGAGTAAATCAGCTTGACCGCCGATTCCTCCGGATGTGTGGCCGTGAGATCCGCGCGCCAGATATCAACAGTCTTTCGGCCGCGCACATAGGCCATTTGCCCGCCGCGGGCAGCGACCGCCGGCGCAGAGCCATCCTCGCCGAAGGGGAGCTGTTCCAGGCGTCCATCGAGAGAGAGCTGCCACAACTCGCCGCCATCGCCCGGATCGTTCGAGACGATGAGCCGGCTCCCGTCAGCGGCCCAGGTGAGCCCCTGCGGCTCGCCCAACATCGAGGCGAGGGGCCGCACCGGCCCGTCAGGCAATCCCACATCGTAGAGGGTGTATACCGCCGAGCTCGAAACACAGGCGAGTGCGAGTTGCTTGCCGTCCGGCGAGAAGGCAGGCTCGAGCGCAGCGAGACACTCCGGTGCTGGCGATAGAGGCCACGTATTCAGAGCCTGCAGCGAAACAATAAAAACCTGCGGCATCCCTGCCGCTCCGTAGGCCGAATAGGCAAGCCGGCGGCCATCCGGGGACCAACTGATCTGTATGATGCCGCCCACCGTAAGCCCGCTGCTCACGATGTTCCGTTCGGACCCGCCGAGAGCGGGAATGACAAAGATGCCGGCGTGCTGTTCCACCTGTCTCACAAACGCAATTGAGGTTCCGTCCGGCGACCACGCCGGACTGAGCCACCTCGAAGGATGTTGAGTCAGCCGCAGCAGCCGCTCCGATCCGAGCGACTTGACATAAAGATCGAACTCATGACCCGCACCCGCTCCTTCGTTCCAGGCGAACGCGACGTGGCTGCCGTCGGGGGAGAACGTCGGCGCAATCTCCTTTCCGGGCAAGCTCGTAAAGGGGACGACCTGCCGGCCGAAGGGAAGGCGCGTTCGCCAACGATCGACCATCATCGATATCGCGACGGCAACGAGAATCGCACCCAGGCCAGCCGCAACCGCGAAAAGAACCTTTCGGCGGGAGCGCAGCGGCGGTGTGTGGGTGAGTTCATCCCCCGACCGATCGGGTGTTACCGTTGGCGGCAAGGCGGGCGGCTCAATTGCCGCGATAAACCTGTAGCCCCGCTTGGGCAATGTCTCGATGAACCGCGGAGCCTCTGCAGAGTCGCCCAGGGCCTCCCTGAGGCGATTGACCGCGGCATTCAGTCCCTGGTCATATTCGACCAGTGTACCGGCGGGCCACAATCTGGCGCGCAGCTCCTCACGGGTAACGAGCTGGCCTCCCTTCTCCAGCAACATCGCCAGGACTCGAAACGATTGCTGGGGCAGCCGAAGCCTCCTGCCTGCCCTGGACAATTCCTCGGTACGCAAGTCCGCTTCAAAACCTTCGAAGCGGATGCGTTGCGGACCGGACTTCCGCTGCGGGTCATTCAAAATCGTCGCTGCTCGTACCAGGCGCGCTGCGCGCTCAAAAAAACATCAAGGCGATCAAGGAGATGCGCTGTGAGATAAATGTAATCCACATGTGACTCCGAATCAATTGCAATGGCCGCGGCTTCCCCTTTCTATCGAGAAATTCAACGACTTCTTGAGGGGGGTGTCGGATGAAAGCACACAGCGGCGTTCTGAACGAGCCACGCGGCACGGCCACCTTGAGCGTTCTGGCTGGGCGCCGCATCAAACCAGCCATCCGTTTCCATCTGAAGACACGTCAACTCGCGTTGCTCGTCCGTCTCGACGACGAACGTAGCCTGGTGCGGGCCGCGGCGACGGCGGGCCTGACGCAACCGGCCGCCTCCAAACTGCTGCGCCAGATCGAAAGCGCCCTCGATGTGAAGCTGTTCGACCGGCATGCCCGCGGCATGACGCCTACGTGTTACGGCGAGATCCTGGTGCGTCATGCCCGCCTGGCTCTGTCCGAGCTCGGGCTCGCGCGCGAGGAAATCGTCGCGCTCAAATCGGGGCTCTCCGGGAAAGCCGCCATCGGCACGGTCTTGAGTCCAGGGACCAACCTGGTACCGAAGGCGGTCGTGCGGATGAAGCAACGCTACCCGGGTATCCTCGCGTCCGTTGAGATCGGTCCCAGCAGAGATCTCGTGCGGAAGCTGCTGCAAGGAGACCTCGACATGGTCGTGGGGCGGGTGCTCGACTGCACCCGGGCGGATGAGCTCGTCTATGAACCGCTCGCCGCAGATGAACCGCACGCTGTCATTGCAAGCGCAGAGCATCCGCTCGCCGGGCACAAGGGGCTGCAGCTCGAACACCTCATCGAGCAGCCCTGGATCCTTCCTCCGGCCGGGAGCGTGGTCCGGGATAAGCTGAACGACATGTTCGTGCAACACGGCTTGTCACGGCCGGTCAACATCGTAGAAACCGACTGTCTGCCCGTGATCACCAGCCTGCTTCGGCAGAGTAACATGGTGGTGGCTCTGCCCGAGGAGGCCGTCCAATCCTGCTGCAAGGCGGGCATCTTGACGGTACTCGTCAGTAGTCTGCCGTTGGGTGTGGGCGCGTTCGGGCTCATCACGCGCCGCCACCACAAGCTCTCCCCCGGGGCCCAGGTCATGTTGAGTACACTGCGTGAGGAGGCTGCACAGCAGTGGCCCGTCGCGAGCTGCAGCACCGCCCAGCGCCCGGCATTGAGTCAGTAATTCATGGTTGAAACGAATCGTCGCGACCTGCTCCGCGGCGCGGCTGCGGTCGCCCTTCACTCACTCTTCGCACGCAACTCACTGGCACTCGGGGCCGCGGC
>FTHJ01000541.1_pt1 | contig 9650 bp, 12 predicted proteins | sample 1640931 | NCBI WGS metagenome assembly FTHJ01 (sample SAMEA3914788, study PRJEB12502) | metagenome | biome: forest; material: soil | place: Canada | collected 2011-07-03 | depth 0.1 m
CAAGGAGATGGTGCAGTTCCTGCGCGATCCGCACAGCTTCGACAAAGTCGGCGGGCGCATCCCGCGCGGGGTGCTGTTGGTGGGTCCGCCGGGAACCGGCAAGACACTGCTTGCACGCGCCGTGGCCGGCGAAGCGAATGTTCCTTTCTTCACGATTTCGGGCTCGAACTTCGTCGAGATGTTCGTGGGCGTCGGCGCCTCGCGCGTGCGGGATCTATTCGCACAGGCCAAGAAGCACGCACCCTGCATCATTTTCATGGATGAAATCGACGCCGTGGGCCGTCGGCGCGGGGCCGGCGTGGGTGGCGGCAACGATGAGCGCGAACAGACCCTCAATCAGCTGCTGGTGGAGATGGACGGATTCGAGACCAACGCGGGCGTGATCCTGATTGCGGCCACCAACCGTCCGGACGTGCTGGATCCGGCGCTGCTGCGACCCGGACGTTTCGACCGTCAGGTCACGGTGGCCAACCCCGATGTACTCGGTCGCGAGCAGATCCTGGCCGTTCACGCGCGACACATTCCGCTCGCACCCGACACGGACCTGCGCGTCATCGCGCGCGGGACACCCGGTTTCTCCGGTGCTGACCTGATGAATCTGGTGAATGAGGCGGCGCTGCTGGCCGCGCGGCGCGGCCACACCACGGTAGGTTGGCGTGAACTCGAGGACGCCAAGGATACCGTGACCATGGGCGTCGAGCGGCGCACGCATGTCATGACCCCGGAGGAGAAACGGCTGACCGCCTACCGCGAGGGCGGCCGCACCATTATTGCGTTGCATGTGCCGGCGGCGGATCCGGTCCATAAGGCCACCATCCTCACCCGCGGACGCACTACCGGCATGGTCAAGCTGCTGCCCGAAGTCGATCAGTCATCGACGACCTTTCAGCAGATGACTTCGCGGCTCGCCATTTTGCTGGGTGGGCGGGCCGCGGAGGAACTGGTTTTTGGCCGCAGCAAAGTGACTTCCGGGACCGCAGGGGACATCGAGGAGGCGACCAAACTGGCGCGCCTCATGGTGACGCGTTTGGGGCTGTCGGAGGCACTCGGCACCGTGGCGTATGGCGAAAATCAGGACGAGGTGTTTCTCGGGCATTCGATCACGCGCCAGCAGAACATCTCGGAGCACACGGCACAGATCATCACCGCCGAAGTGCGCAAGCTGATCGATGCTGCGCTCGCCGAGGGTGAGTCAATTCTCATCGCCCATCGAACCGAATTGGACACGCTCGCGCAGGGCCTGTTGGTCTACGAGACGCTGAGCGGCGCGGAAATCTCTGAACTGCTGGCCGGCAGGCCCCCGGCGCGCGACGCCGGACCGGCACCAACAGCCCCAGGCTGGTCGCTGCCGCCCTAGGCGAATCTACGTACAGACGGATCCGCAGATCCCGCGCACCCTGCGCCTCCAATGTAAATCGAAGAGATGCGGATCATGAAAACAGATATCCAGTTACAGAGCGACGTCATTGCTGAGCTTGGATGGGAACCGTCCATTCATTCCGAAGAAATCGGCGTCGAAGTCAAAGACGGCATCGTCACCTTGGCAGGTCATGTCGGCACGTACGCAGAAAAGCTCGAGGCGGAACGAGCCGCGATGCGTGTTTTCGGTGTCAAAGCCCTGGCGGTGGAAATTGATGTTCGGCTTTCCGGCCTGAGCACCCGCACTGACGCCGATATCGCCCGGACGGTCGAGAGCGTGCTGCAGTGGACCACTTACCTGACGACGGATGCAGTGAAGATCAAGGTTGAAGCCGGTTGGGTAACCCTCTCGGGCGAGGTTCACTGGGAGTACCAGCGCAAGGCCGCCGTCGACGCCATTCGTTACCTCATGGGGGTCAAGGGGGTGTACGACCAGATTGCCCTTAGACCTGCAGTTTCGGCGCCCTTGGTGAAGGCGGATATCGAAGCGGCGTTCAAGCGCCGCGCACATAAGGATTCGAACAGCATAGCGGTCAGTGTTACGGACAATGATGTGACCTTGACTGGCTCGGTACACAATTGGTCTGATCGCGACCTCGCAGCCCATACGGCTTGGGGAACGCCCGGCGTTCGCCACGTCATCAACAATACTACGATCGCGTACTGACCCGCGCGGCGGCCCGATCCGTTCGGGCCGCCATCCGGCTGTTGGCCCCTAAGGCCGTCGCGGCCGGAATGTCAGCATGCCGTCAATTTCTCTTTCCGCGGCGAGCCAGTCTTCGACCTCATGCTCCACCCAGGCACGTTGGCGCTGCTGCGCGCGAAAGTAAGCGGCCTGTCGGATCAGCTCTTCGCGATACTGGTGGCCCGCCGGTTTGTACTCGGGTGTCTCAATCATGATGAAGTGTGTCCAAATGGAGCGTCTGCGTCGGTACGCTGACGCACCTTGGTCGCGGCAGCAGGCGATCGGTCTCTTTCTTGACGACCGCATAGCACTCGCAGCACCGCGCTTCGAGCTGCGGGCGGTCCAAAATCGTAATGTGTCCGCGGGCATAGCGGATGATGCCCAGCTTATCCAGTTTGCCGGCCGCTTCGGTCACGCCTTCGCGGCGCACACCGAGCATATTGGCGATGAGTTCCTGGGTCATCACTAGTTGGTTAGTGGCCAGACGATCCAGTGACAGCAATAGCCAGCGGCACAATTGCTGGTCCACCGAATGATGGCGGTTGCAGACGGCGGTTTGCGCCATTTGCGTAATCAGGGCCTGGGTATAGCGCAGCAACAGCAGCTGCGCTTCACCATTGCGATGAAATTCATCCTTGATCTGTTGTCCGGCCAGACGGTAGGCGAAGCCTGCACTTTGCACGATGGCCCGGCTCGGCGTGGTCTCTCCGCCCATGAACAGCGCGATGCCGATCATCCCTTCGTTGCCGACGACCGAAATCTCTGCGGACGCCCCGTCCGCGAGCACGTACAGCAGCGAAATAATCGAGTCGGTCGGAAAATAGACGTAGCGCAGCACATCCCCGGATTCGTACAGGACCGTGCCAAGGGGCATCGGCACCAGTTCCAGGTGCGGAAACAGGCGTTCCTGCTCCGCAGCGGAAAGTGCGGACAGCAGGTGATTCTGTAGCGGATTGTGGATGTCGGCTGCCACGCCCGGCAGTATAGGTGAGCGTGCAGAGGTGCGGTAGCGCACGGACGAGGGCGACGTCAACGGTCACGCTAGGGGCGCCCCGGGGCGGTCGGCGAGACAAATACCTTCCATGGGCTAGACCGTTGCAATGCACGACCCCAAGGGCGAGGTTAAAGATCATGTCCGACAAGCGATCCCACACGAAGAGCCCTGCGGATCTGCGCCATAGAGCGCTGTCACGATGGGACCACGAGGGTGGCGCGCGACAGGATGGCCCACAGGAGGGCGAGGCTTCGCGCCGCGCGCTGGCGGAGATCCCTGCGTTGACGAATTCGGAGTTGGTCCAGCTGCGGATTCGCGTGATTTCGCTTGAGAACGTGATCATTGCGTTGCTCACTCAGGCCTCTGAGGAGCAGCTGAAGACAGTTCGGACCATGGCGGACTACATCGCGCCGCGCCCCGGTTTCACGCACCATCCTCTGACGGTACGGGCCTCGGCCCACATGATAGACCTGGTACACCGGGCCGCGCATTTCGGGCCGACGCCTTCATGAGTGCTGCGGCTCCCTAAGCGAGCGCGTTGAATCCGGCCACGACGTCGAAGAGTTCCTCGTCGATCGAGCTCTGTCGCAGACGATTGACCGAACGGCGCAAATCGTCGGCGACGCTCTCGATGTTCTTCTCCGCGCGCTGCATGGCTTCCAAGCGGCTGGCATTTTCGCTCGCCAGTGACTGCGCGCAGGCGCTGTACACGGAAATGAACAATCGCTCATGGACCAGCCCAGCCAGGCTCGCGGCCGCGCCGCCCAGCACCTGCGCCAGTTGCGCATCCGGCCAGGGGATCGCGCTGAGGCGCTTATACCAGGCCGCATCCAGCGGCAGCAGCCGCTCGCTCGCGACATCGTAGTGCGCGGCCGCGCGCGGCGCGTTGTGAAAGACGTAGATCTCAGCGTTTCGTTCGCGGGCCATGTACCCTTCGATTTCGAGCTGAATCTCGGTAACGAGCGCCGCGATCGCCGCGACCGAACCCGGGACTGCGAAGCGCTTGCCAATGACGAGACCTGCCGCTTCGAGCGGCGGACACACCCGTTCACCGATCGCCCAGACCGTCTTGGGTCCGGGAAGCTTGCCCAATGTTTCCCGCGCATGCTCGGCAATGACCTCGTTGAAGCGGCCCACCAAACCCTGATCCGAGCCGAAGATCACCGCCCCCGTCGGGCGCTCCGCCGCGGCGGTCGGGATCGCCGGGAGCTGCTGCGTAGCGCGCAGACACAGACCCAAAGCGAGCTCGACCGCATGCTGATATTGGCCCAGGGCCTCCACGGCCCTCTCGTATTGGCCAATGGACGAGGCGGAAATCGCCTTCATGGCGCGCACCACCGAACCTAAGTGCTCGGCGGCGTTGAGCTTGTGGCGCAAACCGGCGAGCGAATCGCTCATGACTTGAATGGGGCGAGTGCGCCGGCCACGATCTGCGCCACCCGGGCACTGTCGGCGGCGTCCAACTCTGCGTCCGCCAGACAATGTTGGCGCAAGCTGTCCGGCATTTGGGCGATCGCTGTGCGCAGCGCGGCCTCGGCGGCGGCGATCCGTTCGAGCGCGATCGGATCGAGAAGTCCACCGGTCAGCGCCTGTAATAGCAGCACCTGTTCGAGCACGGGGACTGCGGCGAATTGTGGCTGTCCGAGACAGGCACGAATCCGCTGACCGTGTGCGATCACCTGCTGAGTATGCTCGTCCAATCGGGTGCCGAAGCGCGAGAACGCCTCCAACTCCTCGAACTGCGAGTACGCGAGCTTCAACTTACCCGCAACCGCACGGTAGGGTGCGCGCTGGGCGGCGCTGCCGACCCGGGATACGGATTTGGCGACGTCAATCGCCGGCAGGACCCCGAGCTCGAACAGCGTGGGCGACAGATAAAGCTGTCCGTCGGTAATGGATATCAGGTTGGTTGGAATGTAGGCGGCAATGTCCTGCGCCTCGGTCTCGATGATCGGCAAGGCGGTCAGGGAGCCGCCACCACTTGCCGGTTGCAGGCGAGTGGATCGCTCCAGCAGACGCGAATGAATGTAGAAGATATCTCCCGGAAAGGCTTCCCGTCCCGGTGGTCGGCGCAACAGTAGTGAGATCTCACGATAGGCGCGCGCGTGCTGCGTGAGATCGTCGTAGACCACCAGCACATCGCGCCCGGCTTCCATGAAGTGCTCGGCAATGCTGGTGGCCGCGTAGGGGGCGATATAGGTGAGCCCCGGCGCATCGCTGCCCTCGCTGACCATGACGATCGTGTACGGCATAGCCCCGTGAGCCCGCAGGTCGGCCACCGCCTTGGCGACGGCGGAGGCGCGTTGGCCCATGGCGACGTAGATACAGATGACGTTCTCGTCGCGCTGGTTGAGAATCGTGTCGATGGCGATCGCGGTCTTACCGGTCTGGCGATCCCCGAGGATCAATTCCCGTTGGCCGCGCCCGATCGGAACGAGGGCATCGATGACCTTGATCCCGGTCTGCAGTGGTACTGTCACGGCAGCGCGATCCATGATCGCTTTCGCTTCGCGCTCGATGGGCAGGCGCTGCGGGCAATGCAGGGGACCCAGCTCATCGAGCGGTCGGCCCAGTGGGTCGATCACCCGCCCGAGCAACGGCTCACCGACCCCCACATCCATGACCCGACCGGTCCGCGTGACTTCGTCGCCGGCCTGCAGGTGAGCGTAATCTCCCAGCAGCACGACACCGATTTCGTCCGCGTCGATGTTGAAGGCGATGCCGGACAGGCCGCCGGGGAACTCGATGAGCTCCTCGAAGCCTGCGCCCTGAAGTCCTGAGACCGTCGCGATGCCCGTCGAGACCGACGTAATCGTCCCGATCTCGCGCGCCGACAGTTTCGGTACGAACGCTTCGCGTCCCCGGCGCAGGCTGCTGAACGCCAGTTCGAGATCGGGCAGCAGGGTGTCAGTCGGCATGCACGGCTTCCGTCGCCGCGAGGGTTGCGACCTCCTGGGCGAGGGATGCCAGGTAGTCCGCGACACTCCAGGCGAGCTTGACTCCATCTACCGTGAGCTCGACCCCGCAAACCGTCTCGGGTGCGGTCTCGAAGCGCACCACGACATTCGCGCCGAAGAGCGCGCGTATGGCGGCCTCGACTTCGGCGCGCCGCGCAGGCGCAGGCTCGAAGGCACTGCGCACCAGGGCGAGCCTGGCAGGGGTCGCGGCAGGGGTCGCGGCAGCGACCGCCCCCGCGGGACGGGTATCGACGCCTGCGCCTGCCAGGCGCGTCAGGAACACCGCGATGATGCGATCTTCCAGGCTCGCCCCCGCCAACTCGGACAGCGCCTTGCGCGCCACAGCGAAGACTTCCGTCTGGGTGCGCACAGACAGTTGGCGACCCAACTCCGCCCGCTCTGCGGCCAGTGCCTGGGTGAGTTTTGAGCGCAGCTGCTGTGAGTCCCCTCGAGCCGATTCGATGAGGCGCTGCCGCTCCGCGGCACCTTCAGCCGTGGCCTTTTGCACCAGATCTGCGCGTTCGCCGTCGAAGGCTTCGTTGCGTTTGCGAAGCTCTTCACCGGCAACTTGCGCCCGGGTCTCCTGCGCCGTGGCGTCCGCAAGCTTCGCGGCGATCTTCTGCTCGCGGGCATCGATGGCCGCCAGCACCGGTCGATACAGATAACGCTGCAGCAGCCACACCAGGATCAGGAAATTGACCGCCTGGGCGCCGACCGTGAACCAGTCAATGAGCACCGCCTACTTCCCCGCCGCCGCGATGACATGGTTCCAAAACGGGTTTGCGAACAGCAGGATCATCGAGACCACGAAACAGTAGATCGCCATCGACTCGATCATGGCGAGTCCCACGAACAGCGTTCGGGTGATGGTCGGCGCGGCATCCGGTTGCTGCGCTATGGCGCTCAGGGCGGTGGCAACCGCACGCCCCTGGCCCATTGCCGGCCCGAAGCATCCCACACCGATGGTGATGCCGGCCGTGACGGTAGAGGCGACCGCGATGAGTGTCATGCTGTCCATGGGAGTCCTCGATTCGATTGACTAAAGATCGGTATCCCCGGTGGCAGCCGCGATGTAAACCGTCGCGAGAATGCTGAAGATGTAGGCCTGAACCAGGCCGGTCAGCAGTCCGAGCGCGGTCATCGCCACCGGAAAGATGAAGGGTGTGATGGTGAGCAGAATCGCGATGATCATCGTCCCGCTCATCATGTTGCCGAACAGGCGCACGGCCAGGGCCAGCGTGCGCGACAGTTCGCTGATCAGATTGAACGGCAGCATGATGACGGTGGGCTGGAGGTACGACTTCAGATAGCCGCGCCAGCCGCGTCGCCTGATCCCGAACAGCGGGACTGCCACGAAAACGCACACGGCGAGCGCCGCGGTTGTGGACAGTGAGCTGGTGGGAGGCTCGTAGCCGGGCAGGATGGTCAGAATATTTGCCGTCGCAATGAATATGAACAGCGTGCCGACGAAGGCAATATAGCGTTCCGGCGTCGACAATCCGACCTCATGGATTTGCCCGCCAATGCCGGTGATGAGGATCTCGAGTGCGGCCTGCCATCGCGAGGTGATGACGTCGCTCTTCAGATTGCGGGTGATGAGATAAGCGCCGACGGTGAGCAGCAGCATCAGACCCCATGTTGTGACGATGGTCGCACTGAGCCTGACAAAGCCGTAGTGCCACAGGATCAGTTGGTCGGGGGTGATACGCATCCGTCAGTCAACCGGCGCTGCGCGTGAGATGAGTTACGGTGGCCCGGGCGACGAGCAGACCGCACAGACAGGCGATCAGGCTCGGCCACCCCAAGCGCGCGACGAAGTAAAGACCGCACACGGTAATCGCGATGCGCAGCAGCGCGCTGAGCCCGAACCACATGGCGGGAACAGTGGCGTTCAGACCGCGGCTCACCGTCCACCACAGGCCGCCGAAGAATACGGTTCCCAGCAGCATTCCGGCGGCGAGTGCCCCGATGAGGATCCCGATGTCGCTCACTCCTGGTCCTCCTGGCCGCGGCGGATGGCACGTTGTTCCTTACTGATCCAGTGCCAGGCATTGGTGCACCCGAGGCACAATCCGGCGACCAACAGCGCCAGTGTCCACGCATGCGTGCCGGTATGCCGCGTGTCCAGCCAGTGACCGAGCCACGCTCCCAACAGGGTAGGCAAGCAGATGGACCAGCCGATTAGTCCCAGCATGCCCAGGCCCGGCCACACCTGCACGCTCGCCTGCCCGGCTCGCAGCTTGCGACGCTCCTGTGCACCTACGACGCGGCTGAAGGTCTGGCTCGCAGGCTGCGGCGTCGGGTCCGGATCAGGCACGTTGCAACTCGACGAATGCACGGACCAGCCCGCTTTCCAGGTGCGCCAGCGTCCTGCGATTTGATTTCTCCTGTTCGCTCAATTTCAGCAGGTCCCGCTCGACCGCCTGGCGCAGCTGACCCAGGTCCGCACCGCAAATCGCGCGCCGCACGCACACGATGACTTCCGACCCCGTCTTGACCAGCACGCCGGCATCGAGCGCAACATGCACTTCGCCCGCGGTCGCGCCGGAATAGGTCAACAGGCCGGGCGAGAGCATCGTCGCGCAATCCAGCCGGTGAGGCAGGAGACCGAAGCAGCCTGCCGGTGTCATCACCACGATTCGGGTGAGGTCTGCGACACTGAGGAAGACGCCGGACGGAATGAGTATTTCAAGCCGCATGGGCAGCCCGTTTGACTTCGTCAATTGTGCCGATCATGTACAGGGCAGCCTCGGGGACGTCCTTGAACTCATCGTGCAGAATCCGTTCACAACCCGTCAGAGCATCCTTCAGGCTGACGGTCTTGCCGGGCAGGCCGCTGAACTGTTTGGTCGCAAAGAACGGCTGGGTCAAGAACCGCTCCAGACGTCGCGCCCGTCCCACGACGTTGCGATCATCCTGTGAGAGTTGCTCGAGACCGAGCATTGCAATGATGTCCTTGAGCTGCGCGTACTGGGCAAAGGTGCGGCGAATCTCCTGCGCCAGGCGATAATGCCGCTCTCCGGCGATCCCCGGCGTGAGCATCTTGGAACCGGATTGCAAGGGATCCACTGCCGGGAATAGCCCGGCACTGGCCCGCTGGCGTGAGAGCACGACCGTTGCGGAAAGATGCGAGAAAGTGTGGACGGCGGCCGGGTCGGTGAAGTCATCCGCTGGCACATACACCGCCTGGATCGAGGTGATGGCACCGCCCTTGGTATTGGCGATGCGCTCCTCGAGTGCTGACAGTTCGGTGCCCATGGTGGGCTGGTAGCCCAGACGGGAAGGCATGCGGCCCATGAGCCCGGAGACTTCCGAGCCCGCCTGGATGAAGCGGAAGATATTGTCGATGAGCAGCAGCACGTCGCGATGCTCGCCGTCGCGAAAGTATTCAGCCATGGTGAGTGCCGTGTGACCGACTCGAAACCGGCTTCCCGGCAATTCGTTCATTTGAGCGAACACCATCACCATGTTGGGCAGCCCCCCGGCCGCCTGCATCTCGCGATACAACTCTTCGCCCTCGCGACAGCGCTCGCCGATGCCGCAGAACAGGCTGACACCGTCATGATGTCCGATCATGTTGTGGATCATTTCGGTC
>FTHJ01000660.1_pt1 | contig 9647 bp, 4 predicted proteins | sample 1640931 | NCBI WGS metagenome assembly FTHJ01 (sample SAMEA3914788, study PRJEB12502) | metagenome | biome: forest; material: soil | place: Canada | collected 2011-07-03 | depth 0.1 m
GAGCAAGGACGGCGGCGCCCAGCATCGCCGCGACAGCCAGCCGTTTGCGCCCCTCGACGCGCCTGATCACGATCACTCTCTTTCCGTCCCCGCACTCAAGGCGCCACGGGCACCTCAAGTAAAGAAGCCGCCGGCTCTGCAGAGCCGGCGGCAATGTTAAAGAAACCTAACTGCTGCGTTTTATTTTTTGAGGCGAGCGTGTCTTACAGCTGGTCAACGAGAGGTGAGCAAACGTTGCCGCCCGTGGTGCCGATCGCGATCGGGATCTGCTGACCCGCGTGCAACGGTGTAACGGGTGAGAACGGGGCGTTGAACTTCGGCAGCGCCACGAGGTTGGGCACGCTGGCAGAAGCAGGACTGTTGTTGGCGCTCTCAAGGTCCGTGACGACCTTGGTGATGAGCGTCGAGAGGGCGCCGGTCACTTGCGTGTTCTTGATGAAATACGCTTCGCCGTAGTACGTGTACTTGCCCTGGGCCGAAGTGGCCGCCGAACCCATGGTGCCGTCGACCGCCACTTGAGTGGCCGTGGCGCCAGTGTACTTAGCCGCGGTCTGCAGCGTCACCAGGCCTATGGAGCCCGGGTGGGCCTTGACGCAGTTCAGAACGTCGCCCGTCGCGAAATTGGTGACGACGGTGATGCCCGGTGTCGCCGCCGTTGCAAACGGCAGGCCGCCCGAGCTGCAGTTCGTTCCCAGGAAGTGGGTCGACGTGACCGTCTGAGTGCCGGATCCGGCATCACGACGGCAGATGGTGATCGGGGCCGGGGCGGTGGCGCCGAGGGCCGCAGCGGACGGGACGAGGCTCCAATCAGTTACGTTACCCGAGTAAATCGAGGCGAGTTCCTGGCTCGTGAGGCTGCCGGTGCTGAAGCCCGTGGTGCTCGCGAAGCCGGCGGTGCCGCCGGTGTTGCTGACGATCGGGGCATACACTTCACCGATGACCGGTCCGAAGTTCGGAATGGCGGTGAGCGTGGTCTTCGACGGCGCGCCGAACGGAATGAAGGTGTACTCCGAACCGTAGTTCTCGCCGGTGAGAGCGGCCGGCTCGACGTCAGACACGCCGAGATGCACCACGTCCTTAACGACGGCGCCGGTCTGTGTATCGGATACGAGCTGCGGAACCGTCTCGAAGACGTTGAAGTCCGCCGGCTGTGCGCCGCCCGCAGCACCGATGTTGAGGCGATTGATCTGCAACGGCGTGCCGCCGTTCAGGGACGGGTTGCCGAAGATACCGAACACGGAACCACCCTCGGAGCGGTAGTAAACCGCGACGGTCGTTCCATTGAGGCTCGAGCCGGCATTGGCGCCCAGTGTGCAGGTCAGGGCGCGGAAGTCCGGGTTCTCACCGCCCGAGGCGGTCGGGGTTCCCTGGGCGGACACGAACGGTCCGGCGAAATTCGAGCCGCACAGGCGGTTCTGGAACTCCGCGATGACGCCATCGCGCATGGCGGAAGAGCCGGCGATGTTCAGCGACAGGGTGAAGTTCGGATTCGTGGCGGCGAGGGCCGAGCCGGCTCCGAGCACTGCGGCGACGGCCGCAGCGACTTTTGAGAAGTTACGCATGGAATGAATTCCTTCAGTGAAGAGGCGATATGTTTGCGGTGAATCGATGAGCAAAAGATCGTTCTATTGGCGGCAAACCCGTCGGGCGTTATCGCTTTGCCCGACGGATTGCTGTGCTTTAGGCGTTGCGACGGCGACCGACGCCAGCCAACCCCAACAGACCGCTACCCAGCAGCCAGACGGCGGCGGGCAGGGGCACCGGAGACGCAGCAACGGCTTCCAGCGTGCCATCGGCCGTCATCTCGATCAGACCCGCGCTGTACAGCTGGCCCGTGCCGGCCTTAACACCGTCGCCGGTGGCGGCATACAGATTCACCTGCGTACCGAACGGGGTGAGCAGCGTGACGTTGTCCGAGTACAGGGTGAATACCTGGCTGGTCGGGTCGAAGTTACCGCTCACGTTCTTCGACGATCCCGGCGCGCTGCTGGCGCCCAGAAGACTGTTCAGCGTGGTTACGTTGGCCTGCACCGACAGGACGTTCGACTGAATCAGCGACGCCGAAGGCACGTTCAGGTTGGAGGCGTCGATCGACAGGGGCGAGGTGAATACCACGACGCTGGCTCCAGGATTGAAGCTCGTCGCACCGCCGGTGTTCTGACCGGCCGAGAGGACACCGTAGGAGAAGCTGTCCGCACCACCGTTCTGCGCGAGGAAGGTCGTGAGGTTCGCATCCGCCGTGATCGTGGGCAGCGTCGTGCCGGTGGACGCGGGTCCCGGCGAGATGGTGCTGTCATACGTGGTCTTGTCAACGAGTGACGAAGCGGGAAGAATGCTCGTCTCGTCAACTTGAATGCCACGCGCATAGACCTGATTCGTCGTGTTGTCCACGACCCACTCGATCAACTCGCCCTGGCCTGCGGCCGGCGGGTTGATCGCAGCGTGCGCCGCGCCGACGCTGAGCGCCGCAGCGACTGCAATTCCAACAATAATCTTCATTTGAATTCCCCTGACGTAGGTAAAAATATTTCCGGGCCATTCCGCCCGTGGCGGGTGGCGTCGGACTCCAGCAAGTCACTAGAAACCGGAAGTCGCCATCCCTGACTCCCAAAGGTGTCACCCGGGGTCCGTTCACGTCGACTCGAATGCACAGAAGCCCTTCTCTGTACTGTCGACCCGATCGCACCTTTAGCAACGTGGAGGGATGCTACGGTCGATATGTGACGTTGCTCTTAACGATTCTTTAAAACGGAAACAGACGGATCCCGCCGAACCAGGCCATTGTCAGCAGAACGTATGACAATCGAAATGCGATGACGCCGCCCGGGGTGTCGAAGCTTTCCGTAATTCCGCCCCAGACGTCATAGCTCTGTAATCAAGAGGGGCTCAGCATTGAGGGTTGGAAGTGCACGTGTCATCCATATCCATGAACGATCCATTGGTCGCGAGCAAGTCGATCCAGCAGGCCGCACTGCTATGGAGAAGCGGCAGACAGGCGGAGGCACGGCACCTGTGCGAGACGCTCGCGAATAACGGGCAACAGAACGCCACCGGCGAGCGACTCGACATCCAGGTGAAGGCTTTGGTCTTGTTGGCAGAGATGCACACCTCGGCGGGACGGACGGGTGAGGCGCTCTCGACCCTGCAGCGGCTGTCGCGACTCGATCCGCTAGACGCGTCGGTCTGGCGTCGACTCGGGAACGCGCTGCTGGCCGACGCAGAATGGGAGCAGGCCGCCGCAAGTTACGGCCGCGCCATCGAGTTGGAGCCTGACAACGCGCGTGCTCATAACAATCTCGGTCAGGCGCTCATGCGGCTGGAAAGACGCGCGGAGGCGATCGCAAGCTATCGGCGCGCTACGCACCTGGCCGCAGATCATGCGGGGGCACATAACAACCTCGGCATCGCGTTATACGAGGAAGGTCAGACCGAAGCCGCTTTGCAGAGCTATCAGCGCGCGCTCGCGATAGAACCGAACCTCGCCGAGGCACATCATAATTGCGGTAACGCGCTGCTGTGCCTGGAGCGCTCACAGGAGGCTCTCGATTGTTACGAGCGGGCGCTGGAACTGCGGCCCGCCTCGTTGGACATACTGGCAGCTCGAGCCGACGCGCTCGCCGGATTGCGGCAGTTCGAGGCGGCGCTGGCGACCTGCGAGCGAGCGTTGCAACTCGATCCGCGCGACACCCGAATGCTCGGCAAGGCGGCCGCGTTACTGGCGGAGCTCAAGCGGCCGCTCGAGGCGCTAGGTTACCGCGAACGAGCCTTACAGCAACAGCCGGACAGCGCCGACGCGCTGAAAGATCGTGCCACGCTACTCAACATGTTATCCAGGTTCGACGAGTCGTTGGAATGCTCCGGACGCGCCCTGGTGCTGCGTGCCGATTTCCCCGAGGCGCTCGCCAGCCGTGCATTTTCTCTGCGCCAGCTGCATCGTTACGAGGAAGCACTCGCCGTCTGCGAGCGCGGACTCGAGTTCGCGCCCGATCTCGTGAATTTGCTGTGCACGCGTGCGGAAGTGCTGATCGCTACAGGGCAGCAGCGGGCGGCGCGCGATTGCCTGCTGCGCATCCTCGAACTCGACCCGAGTCGGGCCGACATGCGCACCATGTCGCTCATGAATCAGATTCCACAGGTCCCATCGAGTCCCGAGGAAGTGAGTGCGTCGCGAGTGATATTTGCCGAGACCTTCACGAACTTCGAGCAATGGCTCGAGGCGAACCCGATGACGGAGCCGGAGTCCGTCGTAGGCGCCGCGACACCCTTCTGCCTGGCGTATCAGGAGATCTCCAACCGCGACTTACTCACGCGCCACGGCAGAATGTGCACGGACCTGATGTCGCGCTGGCGCCGGCAATATGCGAACACGGCTGGGAGCGTGGCGGCACGCGTCTCGGGCAAGACTCGGGTGGCCATCGTTTCCGCGCACATTCGTGATCACTCGGTGTACCGCGCTCTCGTGAAAGGATGGCTCGGCAATTTGGATCGGAAGCGCCTGGAGGTCGGCGTTATCCATCTCGGGATCACTCAGGACACGGACACGCTTTGGGCGAGACAGCACGCCGATTTCTTCATCGAGGGCGCACGGTCATTACGCGAATGGGTCGAGACCATCGAGAACGTGGCACCTGACGTTTTAGTGTTCCCCGAGATCGGGATGCACCGGCTCACCCTGCAGCTGGCGAGCCTGCGCCTGGCACCGAAGCAACTCGCGGCGTGGGGTCATCCGGAAACCACCGGATTGCCCACCATCGACTACTCCCTGTCGGCGCGCTGCTTCGAGCCGCCGCAAGCACAGGACTACTACTCGGAAAGACTGGTGCCACTGCCCAACCTGGGCTGCTACTACGAGCCCTTCGGGTTGTCTCCAGCCCCCGTGGATCTGCGTCGCTGGGGGATCGATGGCAATCACCCGATCTTCATTTCGGCCGGGATGCCGTTCAAATATGCGCCACAGCATGATGACCTCTTCCCGCAAATCGCCGCTCACGTGGGACGCTGTCAATTCGTGTTCTTCACGGCGCCGGTCCCGCGAATGACCGATAATTTGCGCGCACGCCTGGCGACGGCCTTTCGCGCTCGCGGCCTCGAGCCCGCGGATTATCTGGTGTTCGTACCATGGCAACGTCCGGAAGAGTTTTTCGGCCTGATGCGCCAGGCCGACGTGTTCCTCGACACCGTCGGATTTTCCGGCTTCAACACCGTCATGCAGGCAATCGAGTGCGACCTCCCCGTAGTGGCGTTCGAAGGACGCTTCATGCGCGGTCGACTCGGCAGTGGCATCCTGCAACGAGCAGGTTTGCCGGACCTCAGCGCACGCACGTGCACCGAGTACGTCAAATTGGCGGTTCGACTCGCGACGGATGATCATTTCACGCAGCACGTACGCCGGCGCATGGAGCCGGGCAAAGTGCGCTTATTCCGCGACACGGCCGCGATCGACGGCCTGGTGCAGTTTCTCGGCGGACTGCGGTCCGGCACGGATTCTCGCGAGCAGTGATGACGGCGTCCAATCAAACACCAGATAGCGCCAGCGAGCGGATCGCACACGCGATGCAGCTCGCCGGCGCCCTCTACAACCAGGGCAAGTGGCGCGAGGCGGAACAGATTTGCAGGGCGGTGGCCGGAGTTCGCCCGGGCTGCATCGATGCGCTCAACCTGTTGGGTATCATCACCGCGCAAACGGAGCGTACCGCCGAGGCAGTCGACCTGTTAGAGCGCGCGATTGGCGCGGGCGCGCTGGATCCTACGATATTCAACAACTACGGTAGCCTGCTGCGGGACCTCGGGCGCCCACGCGACGCGCTACCGGCTTATGAGCGCGCTCAGACCCTCAAACCCGATTTCGTGGAAGCCCATTTCAATCATGGCAACACACTGCACGAGCTGGGTCGACGGGAGGAGGCGCTCGCGAGCTATCGGCGAGCGGTGAGCGTACGGCCAGCCTACGCGGAGGCTCATTACAACATCGGAGTTACGCTGCACGAGTGCGGACGTCCCGACGAGGCGCTGGCAAACTTCGAGCGCGCCCTGCAGATCAGGCCGGACTATGCTGAGGCGTACAACAGCCTGGGCAACGCGCTCCGCCACGTAAGGCGTTTCGAGGAGGCTCTCGGGAACTACGAAAACGCGTTGCGGCTGAAACCCGACTACGTCGACGCCTGGAACAACAGGGGCGCGGCACTAAGAGAGCTGGAACGCACAAGCGAGGCGCTCGAGAGCTACGCACGCGCGCTGGCGCTCGCACCAGACTCGGCCGAGGTTCATAACAACATCGGCAATGTCCAGCGGCAGCTCTACCAATTCCCCGAAGCGCTCGAATGTTATGAGCGCGCTCTTCGGCTGCAACCGGACTACGCCGAAGCGCATTGCAATCTTGGCAACCTGCTGCAGGATCTGCGGCGCTGTGAACAGGCGTTGGTCAGTTACGGCCGTGCGGTACAGATCCGGCCCGATTTCGCCGAGGCGCACTTCAACCAGGGCAATGCCCTGCGGGAGCTACAGCGCTTCGAGGAGGCGTTCCACAGCTACGCCCTGGCGCTACGGTACGGGCCGCGGCAGCGCTGGCTGTATGGAAGCTGGCTGCACACGAAGATGCAGCTGTGTGATTGGAGCGAATTGCCGCAGCAGATCAGCCAGCTCGTGCAGTGGATCGGTGAGGGACGCACCGCGTCGCTGCCGTTTTTTCTGCTGGGCCTCACCGACTCACCCGTCCTGCAGCGCCAGGCCGCCCGGATCTGGGTGAAAGAGGTCCGTGCCTCGACTCCGTCGCTTCCGGAATTACTTCACTACGCAGGTCACGGCAGGATCCGCGTAGGCTATTACTCCGCGGATTTCCACAGTCATGCGACCGCCTACCTGGCGGCGGAAATGTTCGAGCTGCACGACCGGGAGCGCTTCGAGCTCGTGGCGTTCTCTTTCGGATCCGCGCCGCGCGCTGATCGAATGAGAAGCCGCCTGGCTGCCGCGTTCGATCGGTTCCTGGAGATCGGCACGATGTCAGACGTGCAGGTGGCGCATCTTTCCCGGGAGCTGCAGATCGATATCGCGGTAGACCTGAAGGGATTTACCCAGAATGAGCGCAGCCGTATTTTCGCCTGTCGCGCCGCCCCGCTGCAGGTGAGCTACCTGGGCTACCCCGCCACCCTCGGGGCTGACTACATGGATTATCTGATTGCCGACCGCACGCTCATTCCCGACGCCAACCGGGCGGACTATGCGGAAAAGATCGCCTACCTGCCCCACAGTTATCAGGCCAACGACCGCCAGCGGCCCATCGCCACGCGACGGTTTGCCCGCGCGGAACTGGATCTGCCGTCAACAGGCTTCGTGTTCTGTTGTTTCAACAACGCCTACAAGATCACCCCGCAGATGTTCGATAGCTGGATGCGCATCCTCACACGGGTGCCGGGCAGTGTCCTGTGGCTGTTGCAAGATAGCCGGCGTGCCGCTGAGAATCTGCGCCACGAGGCTCGGGCGCGCGGGGTGAGCGAGCAGCGGCTGATATTCGCCCCGCGGTTGGACCTGCCGGAGCACCTGGCACGGCAGAGGGCGGCGGACCTGTTCCTCGATACCCTGCCCTGCAACGCGCATACCACGGCCAGCGACGCGCTGTGGGTGGGATTGCCGGTATTGACCTGCATGGGCGAGTCGTTTGTTGGACGTGTGGCGGGCAGCCTGCTCAACGCCATCGGACTGGCAGAGCTGATTACCGCCACGGTTGAGCAGTACGAGGCTCTGGCCGTCGAGCTGGCGGGGGATCCCCAGCGCCTGGCCGCGATCCGCGCGCGGCTAGCCGACAACCGCCTGCGCGCACCGCTGTTCGATACGCAGTTGTTCACCAGACATATCGAGCAGGCCTACACGCGGATGTACCAGCGCCAGCAACATGGCCTGCCTCCCGATCACTTTTTCGTAGAGCCATGACAACGCCGCCAAACACTACGGCCCACATCCCCAACACCCTTATGCGGGCTACCACAGCGCTACAGAACGGAGATGTGGAATCTGCCAGACGCGCCTGCGAGACGTGGCTCGACAGTAACCCGCGGGATGTTGATGCAATTCATCTGCACGGCCGCTGCATGGCGGCGCAGGGGTCGATGGACACCGCGGTGCAGGACTTTCGACGCGCACTGGGCATTCGACCGGGCCATTTCCTGGCGCTTGCCGACCTCGGGACCGCGCTTACGGCACTAGGTCGGTACAGAGAAGCGACAGGTTCGCTCACCGCGGCCTTGACCCGGGACGCGGGGCCGGCAGAGCTGCACTTCGCATTGGGTCAATGCCGGCTCGAGTGTGGCGAGCTACGCGAGGCAGCGGCGAGCTTTACGGCCGCCATCCACCGCAGGCCGCATTTCGCGGACGCCTATGTCAATCTCGGGGTTGTGTTGGATCGGGGCGGCGATGCCGGCAACGCCATGCGTTGTTTCGAGCAGGCGCGCGTGATCGAGCCGAAACTCGCCAGGGCGCATCGCAATCTGGCCGATGTGCTCCGGCGAGGCGGGCGCGCCGCAGAAGCCGTGCAGGTGTTGCAACAGGCCACCGCTGTGCGTCCCGAGGATCCGGATCTGCAGTGTGAGCTCAGCGAATCGTTATGCGGTGTCGGCCGATGGGAAGATGCGATATCCGTGGCGCGTACCGCCATTTTGCGAGCACCACGCAGCGCACGGGCGCACGCGGCAGCCGGCATGGCATTGCTCGGCGCAGGTCAGTGCGCTCTCGCGGCGGAATCGCTCGCGCACGCACTAGGCTTCGATGGCGGGCTGAGGTACGCGGCCGTCAATCTGGGCGAGGCATTGCTGCGGCTCGAGCGTCCACAGGAAGCGGTGCAGGCTTACCGCCGAGCGTTGAGCAACGCCGGCACACCGGTCGAGGCCCATCTCGGACTCGGTAGAGCTCTCATCTTGCTGGGTGACTTTTCTACCGCGGCACAATGCTTTCAAAGCGCGCACGCGGCACATCCGGCTGACGCGGCAGTCGCAGTGACGGCGGCGACGCGGCTGGAAGATATTGGCTTTCTAGCTGCCGCCCTGAGTGTGCTCGAAGATGCCACCAAGCGGGCCCCCGGCGACGCGGGCCTGCACCATGCTCTCGGCGGATTCCTCCACCGGCGCGGCCGTCTCGAGGCCGCGATAGCAAACTACGAGCGCGCCTCGAGCATCGCACCGGAGCACTTGCCGGCGGTTCTCGGCCGCGGACATGCTCTCGAATCACTCGGCCGCCTTCCAGAGGCCGCTCGCGCCTTCGAGCGTGTGCTGACCCTAAAACCTGACTGCGCCGAAGCACTGGCGGGCTTGGTGAGTTGTGCGTTCCGCCGCTGCGAGTGGGAGCGAGTCGAATCGGCGTGGGCCGCGCTCGAAGCACTTCCGGACGGCCTCGATGCCCTGCATCCTTTCCTCCTTCTGGCGGCCGGAACGACTCCCGCGAAGCAACACCGCGTGCTCGAGCGTCGCGCGCGGCAGATCGAGCAACCGGTTGCAACCCGCCTCGGGGCGGCCACACGACACTCACACTCACGGCTGCGCGTGGCGTACCTATCGCCGGACTTTCGCGAGCACGCCGTGGCTCACGCAATTGTCTCAGTCATCGAGAATCACGATCGCAGCCGCGTGCAACCGATAGGTGTCTCCCTCATGCCCGCGGAC
>FTHJ01000276.1_pt1 | contig 9326 bp, 6 predicted proteins | sample 1640931 | NCBI WGS metagenome assembly FTHJ01 (sample SAMEA3914788, study PRJEB12502) | metagenome | biome: forest; material: soil | place: Canada | collected 2011-07-03 | depth 0.1 m
GCCCCTCGTACAGGCACGACTCGCTGCCGACGCGCCTGATGAGATTCAATCCCTCTCCGTGGACGACTCCCTGCCAACTCAACGCCCGGGCGAGCGGTGTCTGTTGACGGTGGTGTGGTCCGGGGAAGGACTCCAGAAGGCGCAGCTCGCGGCCAACAGCGGAGCGCGTACTTTCGCGCGCGGGAGCGCCGCCGGCAGCGGGTTCGTCGAATCGCTGCAACAGGGCATCTGGCACATCTGGACCGGCTACGATCATATTTTGTTTCTGCTGGTCCTGCTGATTCCCGCCGTATTCCGCCGCACGGCTCACGGGCGTGAAGCGGTTCCGACTTTCAACAGCGCGCTGCTGCGCGTGGTGGTCATCGTCTCGGCGTTTACCGTGGCCCACTCGATCACACTCGCCTGCGCGGCTCTGGGTTGGATCCGTCTCCCCAGCCGCCTGGTCGAATCCGTGATCGCGGCGTCGATAGTCATCGCCGCTGTCAACAATTTCCTGCCGCGTACGGCCGGCGGCCGCAGCGCCGGGCTCGCCTTCGGCTTCGGCCTCGTTCACGGCTTCGGGTTCGCCGGGGCGCTGAGTGAGATCGGCGCGCAGGGCGCGCCCCTGTGGCAGACGTTGTTGGGTTTCAATCTGGGGGTCGAGGCGGGACAGCTCTCGATCGTGGCAGTCTTCCTGCCCGTCGCCTATGTGCTGCGCGAGACACGCTTTTATCGAACCGGCGTACTGTACGCGGGCTCGTGCATCGCCGGCCTGTGTGCGTTGTTCTGGTTCTGCGAGCGCGCCTTCGGAGGTTCCGTATGAGTTGGGGGAATCCGGTGGTTTTGTTGGCGTTGCTGCTGCCCGCGCTGGGCATCTGGACGCTGCGGCGACTGCGCCGCCAGGTGCGCCCGCTATGGCCGGCTATGAAACGGGTGGCGATCCGCGGCGATCGGTTGCGGCCGGCGCTGGCCGGTAAGGTGGCGCCGGCGTTTTTCATCATGGCGGCAATCGCCTGCGCCATCGTCGCCCTCGCCCGGCCACGTTGGGGCGAGGACACCCAGGTGTCGTTCAGCCAGACCCGCGAGGTCATCATCGCCCTCGACCTGTCGCGCAGCATGTGGACCGAGGATGTGGGCTCGTCGCGGTTGGATCTGGCCAAGCAGACGGCCGGGAATCTACTCGACGCCCTCAAGGGCGAGAGTGTCGGGCTGCTGGTGTTTGCCGGCACGGCATTCGTACAGGTGCCGCTCAGCCCGGACTATCAGATCATCCGCGAGTTCATGCCGAGCCTCGACCCGGACTATATGCCGCAAGGCGGCTCCGACTACCAGAAAATGCTCGAAGCCGCGCTCGAGGGGTTCGGTGAGCGTCGCGACCGGGACCGCTACCTCATTGTCCTCAGCGATGGCGAGAGTAGCACCCAGGGCTGGCAGAACCGGCTAGTGGACCTGGCGAAACGTGACATTCACGTCGTGGGCATCGGGATCGGCACGCCCAAGGGCGCCTTCATCAACGACCAGAAAGGCGGATACCTGGCGGACCGCAATGGCGATGCCGTCCTCTCCAAGCTGCAGCCGGCGACCTTGCAGACTCTTGCCAACCGGACCAACGGCAAGTATGTCAACGCGAGTGAGCTCAAAACGCCTGCCGAACTGCGCGCCCTGATCAAGGACACGGTGGAGACGGGTCGGCAGGGGCGTGTCAACAACGAGGCCACCAACATGCAGATCGAGCGCTTCCAGTGGTTCCTGTTACCGGCGGTGCTCCTCGGGCTCGTCAGCCTGGTACGCGAATTCCAACGGCGCGCCAAACCCCAGGCGGTACGCCGCGCGCCGGCCGGCGTGGCCGCAGTGCTCGCGCTGGGCCTCGTGCCGCAGTCGCAGGCGCACTTCGACTCGCAGGCCGGATTCGAGGTGAAGGAAGTATTCGACAGCAGCCCGAGTGAGCGCCTGCGGGCCATTGCCGATCACCTGGCGAAATTTGGCTACGACGCGTTCGATCTGCAGCTCATGGTGGAGGCGACCATCAAGTACGGGGTCGATGAGAAGCGCCAGGGTAATCCACCGCTCGAAGGTGTGATCCGCGACGCCATGGAGGCGGCCCGGCTCGGTGAGCACCTCAACCCCAAGCTCGCGCCCTGGTCGTACTACCAGTCACAACTCGCCGCGACGCTCGCGGCCGATGCGGATGAAGGCACCAACGGCGAACGCTCGAAGAATCCCCACGAAGCCAACGACGAAGAGGACAACGGACCGATGGTCATCGGCCAGAACACTCAACACGGAGGATCGGATTCGTACGGAGAGGGCGCGGCCTCGAAAGGTGACGCGGCGTTGGGGGACCTGTCGCCGGATGACAACTTCATTCCGCCTCACCGGGACCACAAGCCGAAGCCGCCCAAAAGCGTGCGCAATGCCACGTTCATGCACTCGAGCGGTGAGAACGCCAACTCCGAGGACCCGATTCTCGCGTTCTCGAAGAAGAACCTCGCGGATGTGGTCAAGCATGACTCCCCCGGCCGCCTGCACCAGATGCTGGCGGGCGATACGAACGAGCAGAAAGACAACGGGATGGATTGGTAAGGGGCGCAGCGGTGAAGACAACAACGGCGTGGCGAGTAGCGGTAGCATCCATCCTCTTGGGTTCATGGGCATCGGGAGACGCGGCCCCGGTGCAGTCGACGGCTGCTACCTCCGCGAGCGCGACGCAAGCTGATAACGATACGCCGCCCCCGCCAACGCATCTGACGCCCCTGCCACTCGGCCAACTCCGCTCGTCCCCGTGGTCCTTCCACCCCGCGTGGTTCCTGCTGCTGGCCTTCGGGGTACCGGCGTCGATGTGGCTGGGTCTCGCCTGGAAGCGTGCGCTGGATGAGGACCCGCATAGACTGCGTCGTGCCGGTCTGCGCGAACTGCGCAAGCTGTTGGCGCGAGTCGGACGCTCCAACACCGCACCTCAACCTCTGCATTTGCACGGTTGGTGCCAGGCCGCAGCGCGAACGTGGGGTGTCCGCGTGTCCACTCCAACCGGCCGCCAGGTCACACAGTCCCTCCATACACTGACCGGTGGTGATGGTGCCACGGTGACGGCCTGGCGCGAGCTGTGGTCGGTGACAGAGCGAGGCTTGTACGGCGCCGAGGCCGCCGCGCCCGCGGACTGGTTGCAGCGCGCGAGCACCGCGGCCGGCCAGGTAAAGTTGCCAAAGCGCGAGCGATGGCTGCCGGACCGGGTCGCCCACTGGCTGCCGGCGAAATCGGCGGCGGCTGTCTTCTTGGTGGGCCTGGCGTTGTGCGCGCGGGCCGACCAGGCACCCGCCCCCATCCCGCAGGCCGTGCAGAAAGCAGCAGCCGGTGCGTTGCATACCCATTGGAACGACTGGGCCGCGCACTACAACATCGCCGCGGCAATGATCCAGGAAGGCAACTGGAACTACGCCGTCGCCCACGCCGCCACCGCTTTTCTGCTGGAGCCCTCCTCCAGCGCGAATCGTGACAACCTGCGTTTTGCGATCCAGCAGACCGGCAGCATGGACCCGACACTGCGGCGACTGCTTTACGGCCCCTGGTTCCAACAGTTCCCGGCGCTGCTGTCCCCGGCGGCCTGGCAGCACCTGGCGCTCATCGCCAGCCTGATTCTCGCCGCCGGTCTCACGGCGTTGGTGCTCACGCTTTATTTGCCGGCAAACCGTCGCCCTCTGCGACTCGGTGGCCGGGCGGGCCTGATTGCCGGCGGCGTGTTGATCGTGGTGGCCATCGGCTCGTTCAACTCCTATGGCCTGCTCGCGCGCGCCACCGCCGGGATACTCGTGGAGGGCGTGAACCTCAACCCGTCGCCGACGGAACTGGTTCCCGAGCAGGAAACTTCCCCGGCGGCGGCCGGCTCCGTGGTGTCGCCGGAGCGGTCATTTCTGAGTTGGCGGCAGGTGGGCCTGGAAGCGAACGCTTCGGGATGGGTGCGGGAAAATGCCGTGATGCCCTTCTACCCGGCATCACGGCATTGACTGGGTCCGACGGCCCGAGGGGTGATTACTCTGTCGTGCCGTCCCGGCCAGGATACTCGCTCAGCTTGCCCGGACCCTTGACCGTAAAGTTCACTTTCTTGTTGTACGGATAGAACTTATCGCGCGGCAGGTGCTTGTAGTCGAGCGCCTCCAGGCGCACCGTGCCGACGAACGGCTGATCGGGCTCGACGATATAGAAGGCCTTGCAATAGCCGCTGTCGGTGAAGCCACGATGGAAGTGCACGCGTGACTTGATGGCGAAGCCCTTGAACTTGTCCGGGTCGATGCCGAGTTGCAGAAACGAGCGCGGCTCCACGATCTGGACCAGGTACGGACTGATGATGACGACGTTGTTGTCGCCGAACTTCACGCTGACCCAAAGTTGGGCGTTCGCCGCTCCACGGCCGCCGCGATTGATGCCACCGCTGACCGTGCTCACCACGCCCTTGATGCGCACCGGCTTGCCCGCGGACACATCGATACGGCCCCCGATCTCCATGTCGAACGGATCGCCGACCTTCACGCCCTTCTTGCGCAGCGTGTTGATCGCGTCCTCATCGGCAATGGTGCCGATCAGGACGTCACTGAGCTTCTGCTCGATGATCTGCTCCAACAGCCATGTCGCCGCCCCGGTGCGGTCGCTGTGGTCGGCGAGCACGTAGGGGACGGTGCCCTTGGCCGCCGCTTCCTTCGCAACCTTCACACCCTCGGAGTGGTGATAGACCTTGGTGTGATACAGGAGATCGTCCCGGATGCGCCAAGCATAGGCGGCCATGTCATCGGCGATGTGGTCGGCGAGCTCGGGGTTGCCGTTGGTCATCACCTGGAAGCACATACCGGCATCGATCGCGTCCGCGAAAGCGAAGCCGTAGTAGAAATTCACGTACACGTCGGGCTCGCGCGCCTCCCAGGTGAGGGCACGCTGCACGACATCCATCCAGGGCGATACGCCCGTCCACTGCAGTACCGAGGGAGTGAGGATCGGCGGCTTGCGAGTCGCGCTCACCGGCTTGTACTGTCCCCGGATGCAGCGGATCAGGGTGCGAGCCGCGCGCTCTCCCTGCAGATAGCCGTCATAGTGCGGGTAGTATTTGATGGTGAATGCCAGGTTGGAGTACTTGAGGAATTCCGCATCCTCGTTGCCGTGCGGATCGAAGGTTCCCACCATGAACGCTTTGGGACCTATCACCTCACGCACGCGCTGGGCGATTTCCGCCTCCGGCTTCGCGACATCGCGTACGCCCATCGCGCCATGCAGCGAGAGGTAGGCGCCGTCGAAATGGCCCTGCTGCTTCAGGTCCTCGACCATCTTGTTGAGAAAGTGATAGAAGGCATCCTTGGTGATCCAACCGGAGCCGGAGCCTTTTTTGGACCCCAGCGGCGACTCGATACCCACCAGCTCGACGTTGGCGTACTCGCGCGCCACCGTCACGAAGCCACCGATATAACCCGTCGGCTGAGATCCCAACAGTGCCTCGCCGCGCGCCGGCGAGCCTTCGTAGATGAAGTCGTCGGTCGTGGTGTCATAAGGGAGGAATGTCACGGTCTCGTGCGCGAAATGCATCACAGCGATGCGGATCGGCCGTTGATTGGCGTTAGCCTGCGCCTTCGTCTGCTGCGCCTGCGCAAGCGGCAGCATGGCGGCCGCGCCCAGGCCCACGAGAGCTTTTCGACGTGGAATTTTCACAAGTGTGTCCTTCTTCGGGATTGGAGTCGTTGAGAATCGAATCGGCGCGCGCGCTCAGTTCGCCCACGCCGTGGGCCGGCCGCGGCGGAAGTGGGCACCGTAGGTGGCCAGCGCCAACAGGGCGAGCCCCAGCAATGTAAAAATGGGGAACAGCTCTTCGTCGATCATGGGCGGCGGCGCGCCGAACTCGATCTTTTCGGCGCCGTCGATCTGCGCGAAGGCCTCGCGCACGGCATTGGAATTGGTGGCGCGAAAGAACTTTCCACCGGTCTTCGTGGAGACATCCTGCAACATCAGGGTATCGACTTCGGAGGGTTGCATCTCGGTGCCGACGCGGCGGCCGGCGGCATCGAAGACCGGCATCGGGATGTTGCCTTCGGCGCCGGCGCCGATGGTATAGATGGGCACTCCTTCCTGCGCCGCCAGGGTGGCGGCCTGGCGTGGATCGATGGAGCCCTTGTTGCTGGCGCCGTCGGTGAGGAGGACGATGAAACCGCCCTCGCGGGGTGCCGTCTTGTCTTTCGCGCCCTCCTTCAAGCGGCTCAAACAGATTCCCAGCGCGTCACCGATGGCGGTGCCGTCCTCGATGAGACCGATGGCGAGCCTGGAGGATTGCTTGCGCAGCCAGTCGTGATCGAATGTCAGCGGCGCGAATGTATACGCCCTTCCGCCAAACACGACGATGCCGATGCGGTCGTTGGGGCGTTCGTTGATGAAGGCGGCGATGACCGGCTTGATGGCCTGCAGGCGGTTGGTCGTTTTGCTGCCGCGCTGGAAGTCCTCGGCATACATGCTCGTCGACAGGTCGATGGCGATCATGAAGTCGTAGCCGCGCTTCTTGTTGTCCTCTTGCGGTACCAGCACCTGGGGGCGGGCGAGCGCGCAGATGAGCAACACCAGGCCGAGATACGCGCAGGCGAGCGTCCACCAGGTCGAGATTGTCGGTCCCGGCGCATGCCACTCGTGCGCTCCCGGAACGATGAGCGCCGGCACACCGCGCCGATGCCGTAGCCACGCGACACCCGGGAGAAGGAGTAACAGCAGCAGCCAGAGTGGGTCGTGAAACATGGGCGACGGCGCTCAGGCGGCTGACAGGCCGCGATGTCGATAGCGCTGGAAATAGGCCACGAGCGCCTGCAGCGGATCCTCGGTGTTACCGATTTTCAGCCGGTCGTCATTTCGCGGAAACAGGTGAGCGAAGTGGGCCTCCCGTTGTCCTCGCCAACGCCGGTGAGCCGAGCGCTCCGCAGGAGCCGCCGTGTCGATGGTCGTGAGGCGGCCGGCAAGCGGATCGTAAGCCGCGAACTGCGCGTTCTCGGGCAACTCGACATCCCACGGGTCGTCCGCGCGTATACCGACCGTTTGATAGCGCCGCTGCAACTCTCGCCACGCCTCCGGTAAGGGCGACGGAGTGAATGGCCCGAACCACAGCAACACGCTGCCCCGCGAGGCGACCTTGCGTGTCATTCGCCAGGGCACCTGGCACTGCGCCGGCCCGTCGAGAGGCGGCGGCTGCTGGGCGAGCACCAGGGAGGCCACGCGCATGACGTCTTTGCGACCCGGCAGGGCTCGTTGGAACCATGAGCGCGTCGGAGACGCATACAACACGCCGACGCGGTCTTTGTTGATGGAGCTGATCAACATGAGGAGCGCCGCCGCCTCGAACAGGGTCTCGCGCCGGGTGCGTCCTTCGGACCCGAATTGCAGCGCCGGGGAGTCCTCGATGACGAAGATCACCGACAGGTCGCGCTCTTCGACGAAGCGCTTGCGGTACGGCTCGCCGAGCCGTGCCGTCACGTTCCAATCAATGTCGCGGGGGTCGTCGCCCCAGTTGTACTTGACGACCTGGTCGAACTCCATGCCGCGGCCACGGAAGGCCGAACGATAATCGCCACTGACAGTGGTCGTCACTGCGTGACGCGCCCGCCATTCCAGGCGCTGCAACAGGGTCGCCGGCGCGGCCGGGATGGAGACAGTATCGGACGGAGTCGTCGGTTTCATGTTGGGCCAGCTCAGGGCGTCTCGGTGCTCCCCGGGACCGGAGTGCTCTTGACGATGTCGGCCAGAATCTTGTCGGCTGTCAGTCCCAGCGACTCCGCCTCGTAGGTGAGGCCCACACGGTGACGCATGATGTCGGGGAAGATCTCCTGCACGTGCGCCGGGGTGACGAAGTCCGCCCCGCGCAGCCACGCAAGCGCCCTGCCCGCCTGGAACAAACCCAGGCACGCGCGTGGCGATGCGCCGTAGGCAAGGGTTTTCTCCGTGCTTGTCGTAACCCGGCCACCGCCGGAACTCAGGGTCCGGGTCGCGCGCACGAGGGTAACCATGTAGGCCTGCACAGCGTCGGCGACGTGAATGCGATCGACCTCACCCCGCAGCTGCAACAGCTCGGGTCCGCTCGAGACAGCCTCCAGCTGCGGATGAGCCGTGACATTGCCCCAACGCCGCACCATGAGGAGCTCATCCTCCCGGCTCGGATAATCCAACAGCAACTTGAACAGGAAGCGATCCAGCTGCGCCTCGGGCAGCGGGTAGGTGCCCTCCTGCTCGACCGGATTCTGCGTGGCCATCACCAGGAAGGGTTGCGGCAGCGGGTGTGTGATGCCGCCGAGGGTCACCTGCCGCTCCTGCATGGCTTCCAGCAGGGCGCTCTGCACCTTGGCGGGCGCGCGGTTGATTTCGTCGGCCAGAACGAGGTTGGCGAAGATGGGACCGTGGTGAGGTGAGAAGCGGCCGTCGGCGGGCGAGAACACCATCGTGCCGACGACGTCGCTGGGCAGGAGATCGGGGGTGAACTGGATGCGCTCGAACTCGGCGCCGAGCGCGCATGAAAGCGATTTTACCAGCAGCGTTTTCGCCAGCCCCGGCATACCCTCCAGCAGCACGTGACCGCCGGTGAGCAACGCTATCTGCAGTCGCTCGATGATCGTGTGTTGGCCGAGCACTGCCTTGCCGATCTCGGCGCTCAGGCGTCCGGACCACTGCGCTCCGCCGGCGGAGCGCGCCACAGCTTGCACCGGAGTCGGGCTCATCGCGATCACACCTCTGTTCAATTTGTTCTCCCCCGCGGATCTTCGGTCACGATAGGGAGCGATCACATCCGGGGCAATTGAATTGATCCGGCGTCCGCATAACTTCGGGTTATGCCGACGCGGCCTTGCGCCGATTGAGTGCGTGCGCGCTTGAAACGCCTCACGGGCGAGCGGCTTCCGGCAGCGCCCGGTCGCTCTCATCGGTGAGCTCGCCTTCCCACTTCGATACCAGCGCCGCGGCAATGCTGTTTCCCACGACATTGATGCCCGTGCGGCCCATGTCCAGGAAGTGATCGGCGCCCAGCAGCAGCAATATGCCAGCCTGCGGGAGATGGAACTGCGGCAGGGTCGCCGCGACCACCACGAGCGAGGCGCGCGGGACTCCGGCGATCCCCTTCGACGTCAGCATCAGCACGGCCACCAGGAGCGCCTGCTGCCCGAGACCCAGCTCGATGCCATAGATCTGAGCGATGAACAGTACGGCGAAGCCGCAGTACATCATGGAGCCGGCGAGGTTGAATGAATAACCCATCGGCAGAACAAAGCTGGCCACCCGGTTGCTGCAACCAAATCGCTCCAGCTCCTCCAGGGTGCGGGGGTAGGCTGCTTCCGAGCTCGCGGTGGAAA
>FTHJ01000395.1_pt1 | contig 9203 bp, 11 predicted proteins | sample 1640931 | NCBI WGS metagenome assembly FTHJ01 (sample SAMEA3914788, study PRJEB12502) | metagenome | biome: forest; material: soil | place: Canada | collected 2011-07-03 | depth 0.1 m
GACGCGCCAGTCTTCCCCGTCAAGCACGACGTGGTGGGGCACGATGGCTGGGTACAGTTGCTCGCCGCGGTGAAAGCCAAGTACGGCAAACTGCATGTGGTCGTGAACAACGCCGGAATCAAGACGTTCGCCAAGGCGAGCGAGTCGAGCGCGGAGGTCTGGCAGCAATCCATCGATGTCAACTTCGGCGCGATCTACCACAGCGTCAACGTAATCCTGCCGCACATGAAGGAACACAATGAGGGTGGCCAGTTCATCACGACCGCGTCGATGAGCGGGCTGCTGCCGGCCGTGACCGCCGGCATCTACACCTCCACCAAGTTCGCCGCGGTGGCGATCATGGAGGCGCTGCGCATCGAGCTGGAAGGCACGAACATCGGCACGTCCGCGTTCTGTCCGGGCGGAGTCAGCACCGATAACCGCCCGCCGGGTTCGCGTCCGCCACCGCCGCCGCTCCCGGACGGCCGCCAACGTCCCCCCTTCAACCCGCTCGCGACCATGCTCCCGCTGGAGGCCGGGGAGCGAGTGCTGAACGGAATGCGCAACAACGACCTGTTCATCCTCTCGCACCCGGAATTCAGGGCCGGCATGGCGGAGCGCTTCAACTCCATCCTGCTGTCCTGCCCGGACGAGGCATTCCCGACGGAGCGGCTGCCGAGCGAGATTCGAACGCGGCACACGGGCATCTATCCGCGCGAAGTCGTGCATCGCATGCAGAAGCGCGACACCTATCGGACCTGACCGCTAAGGCCTGTCTGGTTGCCCGCGGCGTGAGTCACACGCTGCGGGCGAATCAGGTCGGGGAATAGTGCAGCGCGGCCATTTTCCAAAGACCGCCCGGCACCTTCACATAGCGCGCATCAAAGCGTCCGGATTCCCAGCGACGGTCCGCCAGCTGTCCTTGCAGGCGGGCCATCTGCGCCGCCGTGGAGTCGCCCTGCAGCGGGGTGCTGATCTGCACCTCGGTATGAAATGTCGCGGTAGCCTGCCGGCGCACCTGACTGATCGACATCCGGTCCTTGCGCTGCGCGGCATTCTGCCGATAGGCGCTATGGATGACGGCGGCCTGTTGCAGGCGATACTGAACTGCAAACAGCCGCGCAATGGCGGGCTTGCCGGCTGCCTGCAGACCGCTCAAATTCAGCTGCGCCTGTTCGTGGAACAGCTCGGTGACCGCCTCGTAGGCCTGGTTTTCCATCAGGTCGGTAAATGTCAGATGCAGCTGTCGAAGCGCCTCGCAATCAATGATGAGCTGCACCGGTTCCGGCACGGCGGGCGTCGGCTCCGCCATCAGCGCCTTTGCCCCTGCGGTTGTGGCCACGCCGGCCCCCAGTAGCGCGCCACCGCCCAGAAAGAACGCGCGGCGCGAGGGTTTGATTTTGAGGTCACTCATGCGCCGCTCCTTCAGATCACCAGGCCAAGATATTTCCTGAGTTCAAACCGGCCCGCGTGGCGGGCCCGCGCACCGATGACACTCAGACTCAAACCGCCATTGCGCCCGACGTGATAGCCGAAGCCCGCGTCATGCATGATGCGCTTGTTGAAGCAGATCACGCCCAACGTGCCATTACACGCCTCTTCCACCCAGGCCATGATGTAAACGCCGTCGCGCAATTTGGAGTACCAGCCCGGCGAGCTCCACTGCAGGCCGCCGGACCCATCGGGCTGGAAAATGATCCACGAGTACGTGGAGGGCGTGGCGTACAAATGCATGGACGTGAGGCCGGGATTTCCCGGGGAGTAGTTCCACGTCACAGCCTCGCCCACCATTTCGTCGGTCCAGCCGTGCCGCAGATACTGCGGCGCAGTGGGGCCCCCTTCCATCTGAAACGCCCCGAAGTAGTACGTCGGATGCGTTTCGTTGTTGCGATATGGCGTGCCGGTCGTTCCCTTGACGATGGTGCTCAAGCCATTTTTCATGTCGAGCGCCACCATGGCGCAGGAATGCGGGAATTCCGCATCCAGCAGATGCGCGAAGAAGTACAGCTCCTCGTCCGGCTCGTACATCTCGTACCAGGCCTCGCGCCAGTTGGCGTTGCCTTCATAGCGCCACTTCAGCTGCTTGGCGTCGACGAAGTCGTACTCGATGACCGGTCCGTTATCCATGCGGACGGTGAGCTTCTTGTCCGCGAACTTCGTAACCAGTTCCTCCTTGTAGCCGCCCATGCCGGCCGCGCCGCTGCCGTGGCCGTCGCCAAAGGCGTGGGCGTGATTGATCACCTGGTCCTTGACCTCCTCGTCCGTCATGACTTCGAAAGTCTCAAACGGACGATACAGGCGGCGCGGACCGCGGGTCTCGCCATTGTTGCCGAACACCTCGAAGGTTGCGATCTGGCCGGTGATTTCGCCTTTGCCGCTGTACAGGTAGTACTCCAGCTCGTCCTTTTCATTCAGGCCGAGGCGCACACCTTTCTGCGTCAGATCGAACAGGTTGATGACCTGCAGGGTGAAGGTGCCCGAGAATTCGCACTCGATACGCGAGTAGATGAACTGATGGTCGTTGACCATGATGTAGTCCGCGGGCGCGCACACGGTCAGCTCGCCGCCGAAGCGTGTCAGTTCAATGAAATTGGAATACAGAATGCTTACGTAGAACTCCAGAATCTCAATGTCGTTATCCTGCTTCCAGTAAATGCCCTTGCCTTCCAGGCGGTTGGTATAGGTATGTTTCGCCGTGGGCGTCGCGGCACCATCAGCGACGTATCCGAACCAGATCTTGCGCTGCGCTTCGCGGTTGCGGTGCCCGTTCTTGAACTGGGGCTGTCGCTTCGGCGTTGCGGCCGCGGCCGCGGCCGTTTCTTCCGCGGCGTAGCCGCTGAAGGACACTTCGAACACGGTCGCCGCGCGGGTGCGTTGGTCGATCACCAGTCCGAACCCGCGCTGGGTGCCGGGAATCATGTGGGACACCAGCACTAGATTGCCGCTTTCAAGCGCCCCGTAGCGGCCCTTGACCGCTTTGGCGCCGGCTTCCACCAGCTCAAGCTCGCTGGCGCTGTGGAAGTTGTATTCCAGCGTGGGGCCATCGGCGGTGACAATCTTCAGGCGCTTCCCGGCCAGTACATTCGACGTGCCCGACTTGCTGCTGGGGCCATTTGCGGTCGGGCGCAACGCCTGGGCCATCTGCGTTTCGGTGAAATCGGTGTAGGCAATCCGATGCATCTGCAACGAACGATAGTTACGCATGACCACGGCATTCTCCTGGCCCGCCTGCCCGGTCGGGTGCGTAAGAGTAGCAAAGGCGCGGCCTTTCGCAGCGCATCAATGGCCGGTCTTACTGGGAGGCGGTCCCGCAGCCGGCGGCCCGGCCCAGCAGCAACGTCCGTTCGCGCGCGTTGCGGGTCAAGCCGGCCGCGCGTGCGAATTCATGGCGGGCCTCCGCGAAGCGCCCGAGTTTTTCCAGCAGGTCGCCGCGCACACTGGGCAGCAGGTGGTAGCCGGACAGCCGCGGCTCGTTGGCGATTGAATCAACGATCTCCAGAGCCGCGCCCGGCCCATAGGCCATGGACACGGCGACGGCGCGGTTGAGTTCAACGACCGGTGAAGGCAGCAGCTGGGTCAGGGCATCGTACAGGGCGACCATCTGCGTCCAGTCCGTATCCGCAGCCGTTGCCGCCCGCGCATGGCAGGCCGCGATGCCCGCCTGCACGGCGTAAGGGCCGGACGGGCCGCCCAGTCCCTGCGCACGCTGCAGCGCGGTGAGCCCACGCTGTATCAACAACTGGTTCCACTGCGCGCGGTTCTGATCCAGCAGCAGAATCGGCTCGCCCAGCGCATTGGTGCGCGCGCCGGTGCGCGAACTTTGTATTTCCATCAGTGCAACCAGTCCGTGCACCTCCGCTTCGTGCGGCAGCAGTTCCGATAGGATTCGACCCAGCCGCAGCGCCTCCTCGCACAGTGCGGGGCGCATCCAGTCATCGCCGCTGGTGGCGGCATAGCCCTCATTGAAGACCAGGTAGATCACTTCAAGGACCGAGGCGAGTCGCGCCGTAAGCTCTTCGGTGCGCGGGACTTCGAACGGGACATGCGCCTCGGCCAGCGTGCGCTTGGCGCGCACGATTCGTTGGGCAATGGTGGGTTCGGGCACCAGGAAGGCGCGGGCGATTTCGGCGGTGCTCAGCCCCGCCAGCATACGCAGCGTCAGTGCCGTACGGGCCTCCGTCGAGAGTACCGGATGGCAAGCTATGAACATCAGCCGCAGCAGATCATCGCCAATGTCATCGTCGGCGGCCCGCTCGGGTTCCACTGCCGCAGTCATACCGAGCGGGCTCTCGTGCGCGATGGCCTCGCTGGTGCGCTCAATGAGCTTGCGGCGCCGCAGCTCGTCCAACGCCCGATTCTTCGCAGTCGTCATGAGCCAGGCGCCCGGGTTATCCGGGACACCGGTTCGGGGCCATTGCTCCAGCGCACTCAGCAGCGCGTCCTGCGCGAACTCCTCGGCGAGCCCGATCTGGCGCAGCATCCGAGTCAGCCTGGCGATGATCTTCGCGGATTCCATTCGCCAGACCGCTTCGATGGTGCGTTGTACCGGTGATTCAGCCATGGCTGCACTTTGAACGCGTCAGGTGAAACATGGTCCGAGCTCCCGCACTTCGACCGTGGCCCATTCCGCCGCGGGACATTGGCTGGCAATCGCAATAGCCTCCTCACGCGTCGCACAGGTGAGCAACAGAAATCCTCCGACCATTTCCCGCGCTTCGGCGAACGGACCATCCACCACCGCAGCCTGGTTGGCGTGCACCCGCACCCGGGCGCCCCCGCGATCCGAGGCGAGCGACTGTGAGAGGGTCAGCAGTCCCTGCTCGCGCAGCTGCGCGCTGAAGCGCAGCATGCGCTCATACACCTCCCGTCCCTGCGCTTCGGTGCGAGTCTGGCGCTGCCCCGGTGGCTCGAAGATCAACAAGGCGTACGCCATAAGCACCTCATCATTTGGTTTTCGGTCCTCATATTATGCAGATCACGGGGCAAGAGTCCTGTGACGGCTTCAGCTGAGATTGGCATTCGGCGCAAAATCCGCAGCCTCGAATAGCGGCCGGATCTCGATTTCAGATTCTTCGGGCATGGGGTTCGGGCAGCGCTTCACCCACTCCACCGCCTCTTCGACGGACTTCACCTGCCACAGCCAGAATCCTGCGACGAGTTCTTTGGTCTCGGCGAAGGGCCCATCGGTGATGGTGCGCGCCTCGCCCGCGAAGCGCACGCGCTTGCCCCGTCGGCTCGGGTGCAATCCTTCTCCGGCCAGCATGACGCCGGCTTTGACCAGTTGCTCATTGAACCGACCCATGGCCGCGAGCAGCGCCTGGCTGGGCATCTGGCCCGACTCGCTCGAGGGGGTCGCTTTAACCATGACCATGACTTTCATATTGATATCCTTTCAAAACAGTTAGTTAGACAGGACGAGCTGAGGCTCGCAACCAGCTTTCGGTGCCGGTCGCCGGCCTTATCGTTGCGACGAACCGGCCTTGCGTATTTCGACAGGGTCGCGCTGGTGTCGAAATTCCAGATCCCGGTACGTCGTAGCGGACAGGACGCTTTTTTCATAACCGGAGTTCCGACATGCAACCGATTCCCTATCTGGGCTTCAATGGCAACTGCGCCGAAGCCATGCGTTTCTACGAAACCGCCCTGGGCGGCAAGCTCGAAGTCCTGATGAACGGTGCGGATTCGCCCATGGCCGCCCAGATTCCCAAGGAGTTCGCGCAGCGCATCCTGCATGCCCGTCTGGCCCTGAAAGATGGCGGCTATCTGTATGGTGGGGATGCGCCGACGCACGTGCCGTTCGCAGGCATTCATGGCGCTGCGGTCACTTTGAATTTCGCGACCGCGGAGGAAGCCGGCCGCGTTTTCGACCAGCTTTCCCCGGGCGGCAAGGTCAGCATGGCGATGGCGCCATCCTTCTGGGCCAAGAGCTTCGGCATGCTGACCGATCGGTTCGGTACACCCTGGATCGTGAACGGGGGCCTGCTGATCTAGCGGATTGTTGAACGACCCGGCTTAATTTTGGCACTATTCCTCAGTCGAGAGGCTTGAGGAGAGTTGCCAACATGCAAGTTCGATTTGTCCGCCTGCTGCGATCCTTGATGTTTACATCTCTGATCGCGGTCACCCTGAGCGCTACCGCGGCGAGCGTGACCGGCCCGGTCGTGGTGCTGCCGAACAGCTACTATCTGCAGCCCGACCAGGAAGGGCAGACCAAGCTTGTGAAGCATGACGGCGGCCGCCTGCTGCCGGGCCACATTGCAGCCTATCTGGTGTTCGGCCAGATCGTGGTAGGCGCCACTGGCGAGGTGCCGCCCGCCGCCCACCAGTTCACGAATGATCTGGAGTTCACGGGGGGGCCTGACACGAAGTACTTCATTCTGGATACCACCAGCGGCAAGCTCGAGGCCAATCTGGACGAGGCGGCCTGGCACAAGCGGATTCAGGAGCTGGGGCTGCACTCCGACGTGCATATCTACCCACCCTTGCCGTGGCAGAAGTGAAGCAGCACTGGTCGCGCCGCGCCGTGGCCGCGCTGACCACCGGTGCGCTGTTCTGGCTCGCCACCGCCGCATCGGCGCAGAGCGGCGCCGCTGTGCCGCCGAACGTGGGGAGCGGCGATTGCGACCGCGCCTGTCTGCAAGGCCTGGCGGAGAAGTTCATCGGCGCGCTGCTGGCGCATGATCCGAGCATGGTCCCGCTCGCCAAGGGCGCGCGTTATTCCGAGAACAGCGTGCCGCTGCCGATACCGGATGGGTTCTGGAAGAACGCCACTGCGGTGCGGCCGTATCGGCTCTACATCGTGGATCCGGAGTGGGGGACTATCGGCTTCTACGCCCGCATGCTCGAGAACGGCTCTCCGGTGATCGTCAGCACCCGGCTGCGGGTCTACAACCACCAGCTCACCGAAATTGAAACCGTCGTGACTTCGGAGCGAGGGCGCCAGGATCCGGCCGGCACCGCCGCTGCGCCGACCGATTACCTGGGCGACCAACCACGTCCCGAATACACCCAGACCGTTCCCATGGCGCAGCGGCGCTCCCGCGAGGAGCTGATGAAGATCGTCAATACCTATTTCACCGGCATCGAGAACAATGCGGGCGAGAAGCCCCCGCTATTCTCATCGCACTGCCAGCGTCTGGAAAACGGCCGTCCGACCTCAAACGTTCCCGTCACGCCAGGCCGTGATCCAGGCGGCATCAACATGAGTTGTGCCGCGGACCTCGCCATGGGTTACCACCGCAATGACAATCGCATTCGCAGCCGTCGGGTGATGGCGGTGGATCTGGAGCACCAAGTCGTCATGACCAGCGTCTACTTTGATCACGAGAATGACGCCGCGATCCGCAGCTATGTCCTCAAGAACGGCAAGACTGTCACCGTCGCCGACACGAGTCCTTCTACGCTGCAGGCGCATGAGACCTTTTCGATCGACAAGGAAGGGATCAGTCAGGTCGAGGCCGTGTTTACCAACGTCACCTACGGCACGCGGCCGTACTTCGATACCGGCTTCCACATGACCAGCACCCAGGCGGTGAAGGACGGGTTCGACGAATACCCGCGATAGGCTCGCTTGGCGCCGAGCACCCGCGCGGCGATGAGCGTCAGTCCGCCTGCGGAGCCTGTGCCGCCCAGGGCCAGCAGGGTGGATCCAATGCAAACTGGACACATGGGAGCTCCTCCAGGTCAGTTACCGGGGCAACAAGCGGACGGTTTCACGACCGCCGACGGCTCACCGACCCCGCCCGGCAGCAGATCGAAGAAATGCCAGAGGGTGCAGAAGTCATCCCCGGGGCTGAAGCCGGTGCTGGAAACGCGGGTGATGAGCTGCGCCTCGCGACGGAAGACGGAGACGCCCGGCATCCAGCCGCCCTTCTGCGACACATAGCCCATATCAGCCGCGAAAGTCGATCCGGCGTGGCTCACCATCGGAAATTTCCAGCCGCGGCTCTCGGCGAATTTCTGCTGCACGCTGGGCCGGTCCGGACTCGACGCGGCAAAGGCCGCGCGCCTGATCACGTGCTGGTGGATGCCGTTGTAACCGTCCGCCCACAAAGTGCAGTAGGAGCAGGCGACCCCCATATTATGGATGAGGATGAGGTCCTCCCGATCGCCGAACAGATCCCCCAGACGCACCGTGCCGTCGATGGTTGAGAACTCATAATTCCTGACCTCCTCGGGCTCCACGGCGGCCTGCGTTTCGCGCATCTTCTCCCGAATTGAGGCGATCTGCCGCCGGTAGTCGGTGAGCTTGTCATGCACATCGGGGTATTTCATGGCTGTGTTCTCCTGCTGTCTGCTCATTCAGCGCTAATAGGCAAAACGGTGCTTTACCCATGCCATGGCGTAGGGCAGGGCATCTTCATCGCGTCCTTTGGGCGCCAGGTCAAGGTAGTGGTATGCCGTGTTGAGAACGTCGACGCCGCGGCTGTAGGCGGAATAAGTGTGGAAGATCTGGCCTTCGTCGCGGAAGAATGCGCTGACGCCGGGAAGTTCCGTTCGGGTCGGTTTGCGCGTGGCGTAGTTGTAGTACACCGCGTCGCGGGCAAAATCCGCCGGAGTGAACGAGACGTGGTAGTCGAAATTGAAGTCGGTGTCGGCGGAGGAGACCCAATTGAAGGTCCAGCCGAGACTGCGCGCCTGGGCTTGCAGCTTCGCGAGCGGGGCGCGCGAGACGGCGACCATCGAGACATCGCGCTGATTCAGGTGAGCAATGACGCCGTTGAAGTTATCGGCCCAGAAAGAGCAGCTCTTGCAGCCGATATCCCAATTCGGGTCGTACATGAAGTGGTACACGATAAGCTGGCTGCGCCCCTCGAACAGGTCGGCGAGGGATTCCCGGCCTTTGTCGCTGTGAAACACGTACGGTTTCTCGACCCGTTCCCAGGGCAGCTCGCGTCGCTCCCGGCTGAGTTGATCGCGCAGTCGCGTGAATTCCTTCTCCTTGGCAAGAAAGCGCCGCCGGGCGGCGATCCATTCCTCGTGAGTCACAATCTGATGTTCGGTCATGGTCTTCGCTCCTGAAGTTACTTGTGGCGGGCCGCGCGTTTGCCCGCAGGTTTGCGCACCGCGGCCGCCGCGGTTTTCTCTTGCGCCCGCGCATCGATCTGCGCCAGCGTCGCCCCGAGGATGTCGAACTGCTGCTGCCAGTACTTGCTGTAGCGATTCATCCACACGGCAGCGTCCAGCAGCGGTCGCATCAGCCGCTGCAGCCTGGATGCGGCGCC
>FTHJ01000272.1_pt1 | contig 9179 bp, 8 predicted proteins | sample 1640931 | NCBI WGS metagenome assembly FTHJ01 (sample SAMEA3914788, study PRJEB12502) | metagenome | biome: forest; material: soil | place: Canada | collected 2011-07-03 | depth 0.1 m
CCGTAGGCAGCGACCACGTCGCGACCCACGGCTCCAACTCCGAAAATCCGGCCGGCAGCTTGTCGTTCATTGCCAGTCTCCGATCATGTCGTCCATCACCTTGGTGGCGTGGCGGATCATGATTTCCTGATCCTGGATCTGCATCTGCTTGAAAACCCCCGAATCGAGATTCCTCTGCGTGCCTTCGATGGTGCTGCCGTCTTCCAGCCACAGGTCCCTGACCCCCGTGCGTGCACACTCACGCGCCCACTGATCCACCAGCGTCTTCGGCGCCGGCATATAGGCGCGCGCATTCCAGCGACACTCGTTGACCGACTTCGGCAGGAAGGTGTGGCCGATGTAGGCGTGGTGTCCCAGGAAGATGAGGTGGAGGTTCGGAAAGATGTAGCCCACGTCGAAGAACCAATCCTTGTGGCGGGTGGGATTGACGCCTTTGGGCCAGGTGTTCACGTCCGACAGCGCCGATGCGGTCGTGCCGAGTGTCTGGCTGAGTGTCGCGGCGAGGCGGGCAACCGGTGGCAGGGTCTGCTCGGAGCGCGAGCCGAAGAAGCTGCCCACCGAGTGGCGACCGAAGAACTTGAAATCGAGCGCGTGCCGGTTCGGATCCTCGGCATACGACATCACCCCGGGCGAGGTGCGCTTGTGGAGATACTTGAGGTGATAACCCTCGAGCTGCGAATCGCGCGCGATCGCCCAGCTTCCCTGCAACTCGGCGACATACGACCAGCTCACCGGCAGCTCATGGAACGGGTAGCCCTCGAACAGGTCCGCGACCCCGCCGATATATTCGCGAAGTGTCTCCTTCGGATTCGGGTCCATGTTGACGAACACGAAGCCGGCCCAGCTATCCACGGACACCGAGACGAGGTTGACGGACTTCTTGTCCATCGAGCAGAACATCTCCTCTTCCGTGACGGAGGCGATCTTGCCGTCGAGTGCGTAAGCCCAGCCGTGATAGCTGCACACGAGCTTGCCTTTGCAGGAGCCGCGGGAATGAATGGTGAGCTTGTTACCCCGGTGCATGCACATGTTGTAGTGCGCACGGATCTTGCCGTCCATGCCCCGGACCACGATCAGCGAGGCACCGACCATCTCGAACTCGAATACGAAATAATCCCCGGGCGAGGGAATGTCCTCGACGCGCTTGCCGGTGCAAACCCACACCTTCTTGAACACGCGGTCCCGCATCGCTTCGAAGTACTTCTGCGAGACATACGGCTCGACGGGCAACGGACCGGTACCGAACTCGGGATGGTCGTTGCCCCAGCGTTTTCCAAGTAGAGACTGCATTACTGCTGCGTTCATGGCGCGTCACCGTTCAGTTGAAAGTCAAAGCTGCTAGGATTCGAGCGGCCCGTCGTGCGGTTGCGGCGGCACGAGCCTGTCGAGAACTTCGGAGAGGGGCATCACGTCGGCATACTTCTGCCGCATATCGAACAGACTCGCCTCGTGTGGCCCTAGTGCCCGATCGCCGACGCAGTCGACGAGCACGACGGGACGAAATCCGCAACACATTGCATCCACCACGCTGGCCCGAACACAGCCGCTGGTGGTGCTACCGGCTATCAGCAGAGTTTCCACGCGTCGTTGCGTGAGCCAGGAGCGCAGTCCGGTCTCGAAGAAAGCCGAAGGCACTGTCTTGCGTACGACGAGTTCACCGTCGCGCGGTGCGAGTTGCGGAACGATGGCGCTGGATGGAGCGTGCTCCGTTAGAGCCACGAGAGTCGGCACCTTGGCGCAGAACACGTTGGCATCGCTGGCGTCGTCCGCGAACACGATTCGTGTGTGTGCCACGGTCCAGCGCCGCGCCCGCGCTTCCTTCAGCGCGTGGACCGTCGCCTCGATTGCCGCCGGGATGTTGCCGCCGCCGAGAGTGGCCGGATCGGCGAATCCGACCACGAAATCCACGATGAGCAGCCCGATGTGCCCCCTGATGCCCAGGGAGGTGCCAAAGCCCTGCCGAAGATAAACCTCAGCAGCGGATTCCCTATTTGTCGTGGCGGCAACCATCTTCGGGCTCAGTCCTCGACGACCTTACCCGCGCGCACGACGGCCACACCGTCGAGCTCGATCGTGCAATTACGCATCGGAATGTCCATGTGACAGGGCGTGTTGCGCAACCCGCCCGCTTCGGTGTTGGGTCCCATCGAAAAGAGAAAATTGCCCGCGAACGCGCGCGCGTCCATAGCGATGCTGGCTTCCCTGTCATAGAGGCCCATGACAGACCAACGCGCGCGGTCCTGAAGGCCCCAACCTACGTGGGAGACGGCGTAGGCCTCGTTGTCCTTGAACGTCTCCATGTAATCCTTCAACAGATCGGCATCCAGCCCTCCCTCGATGCGGGTGATGTAGCCGGCCTCGACGGTCAGCGTGATCGGGGACTGGATGTAGGATTTTTGCGGCAGCAGGATGTCGCCGCGATCCAGAACGATCCTGCCGCGCGCGCTGCGCTCGTTGCCCCAGGTCGCGAGGAATCCGCTCGGCCAGTGATCCCAGCGGCCGGGCTCGTCGACGAAACCGTATTCTTTCAGCAGCGGAAAGTCGCCGAGATCGAGTTGGAGATCCGTCCCCGCGGCCGACGTCACGTGCATGTGCTTCGCCCGCTCCAGCTTCTCAGCGGCGGCGAGGACGCGCGTCCGGTCCTCCATGGTGGGAATCATGCGGGCCAGCACTTCGGGCGGCTCGACGGCGAGCAGGATCTTGCCGCCACCCAGCAGCACTTCGTTCTGCTCGGGGGAATGCAACAGTAGGATGAGGTCGATCACCAGGTCGCTCGCCTTCAGAGCGGCGAGCGCCGGGCGATTGCCCGCGAGCGGCGTCGTGCCGACGTACGCCGTCTGATCGCGGCTCAGCGACTTCTCAGCATTGACCGGAGTGAGATCCAGGCGTGACACGACGGCACCCATGGCGTGCGCGGCGGCAGTGGCCGTCGCCAGTGTCTGCCGGTTGGACTCCGGACCCGTCAGTATGGTCACGAATTGCCCGCTCTCCAGCCGGGAAAGGCTCAACACGCTTTTCCAGGCTTCAACCATGGAATGGTCGCTAACTGCCATCTTCTTTTCCTATTTAATTAAACGCTCAACTAGTTATCAGGATATGTACACCCGGCGATTTTTTCTGTCAAACCTTTTTAAACGGTCGACGAATTATAGCGGGCGCGCTTTTCAGCCATTGCGGGTGAGGCGCCCAAGTTGGTTCTAAACCTGCGTACCGGGGGGAGCGGCCGCGTGAGTAGCGGCGGGCGCAGTCAGGCGCGCAGCGGCGCGCGGCGGAGCGTGAGCCGCGACGAAACGGACGATGTAATCCGCAGTTTTTTGCGGCGCATCTTTGTAAATCATGTGTCCCACGCCTTGCACCCTTTCAGCTTGCACCCGTGAGTTGATCGCTTTCAACACCTCGAGCTCGCTGTCGCGAATGGTGTCACCGTGCTCGGCGGCCAGTAACAGAATCGGACAGGTCGCCGCCTTCACGTACACCTGGAAAGGCTCTTTGACGAGCGACTCATAAGTCTCGATGATCGCGTCCTGGCTTACGTTGCGGTACTCCTCCGCACGCTCCTGGATCTTCTCTTCGGTAAACGTAGGCAGGAAGCGGCGGAAGTCATCCATCCGCCCCTCCTCGACAGCGGCTTTCTGCTCGAGGTACATGGTGACGGGCAGCGGATAACGCGGGCGCTGCCCCGGACCATTCACCGGGGGATCGATCAGGACCATGCCCGATATCAGGGAGGAATAGCGGCTGGCGAACGCCGCAGCGATGCGCGCGCCCATGGAGTGCCCGACCAGGATCGGCGCCACCGGATTGTCGATCAGCGCATTGAGAACGTTGAGAAGATCGCCGACGTAATCATCCAGCCTGTAACCGCGCCTGGGCCAGCTCGATTGGCCGCGCCCGCGGATATCGAGCGCCAGGCAATACAACTGCGGCGGCATGAGCTCCAGCAAAGGAGTGAAGGAGCGGCTATAACTGGAGATGCCGTGCAGAAACACGACCGGAATGCCTCGCGGATCGCCCCGGGTGAGCAGGTGCAGATCCAACTCCATCCCGTGCAGGTCGAGTTGGCCGAATGGATCGGATGCGTTCATTCGTGACTCCTCTAACGCGCCTTGGTTTCGCCGTGACACATGAGCCCGCAACCGCCCTCGGTCGCGCAGCAGCGGGAACAGATGAAGCGTCCCTTGTGAAAGGGACACAACACGAAGTCGGAGCGATGAAACGTCTCGGCGCACAGAAAGCAGGTAGGGACTTCCTCGAGACCGGCCACGCTGACCGGCACACGGGCGAAGTACTGCGCCAGCACCCGCTGTTTCGACATCAGACCGCACAGGAGAGCCGGCAATATGAAGGCGGCCACCCCCGCGAGCGGCACTGCCAGCGCCTGAGCCTGCGGCCCGAATCTGCCGCTCGCCAAGGCGACACCAACCGCGGTTGGCAACCACATCGCCAGCATCCCCACACGATTGAAGGACGCCACGTAGCCGCGCCTGAATTCCGACCACTGTGGGATGCCGTAGAGCCGGCGCACGAGCCACAGCTCGCCGAGCATCACCGCGGCCCAATCGACCAGGAAGACGCTGAGCATAGTCATGATGGTGCTGAAATACTGCAGCAGCGGCGAAATCAACAATCCATAGGCGAGCGCCATGAAGGGAAACAGCAGCTTCTGCCGGGTCCATTTTTTCTGGAACACCTGCACCGCGAAGTTCTCCAGCGCCGTCGTGCCGAAATAAACGTTCACCACGTTGATCCGCACCTGCGTGAGCACGACCAGCAACAGGCCCCCGACACCGAGCAAGCGGGGCAACGCAATACCGGGGTCGGCGATTTTTCCCGCGGAACACGCCACCAGGTAGACGCCGCCGGTCATTGCCAATACCAGCGGCACCGAGACCCCGAGCAGCGAAATCAACAATCCGGCTTTCCGGGCCTCGGAGCGGCGCGCAAAGCGCGCCATGTCGGTGCACAGGAGCACGAGGATGGCGCCGAGCACCCCCGCGATGGGACCGAATGCGCCCAACACCGCCTCCCACGTATAGGGCACGTGGCCGGGGTTGATGTTCCACCAGTGGGCGCCGGCCAGCGCGCCGTTGATCTCTTGCGACCACCCGGCATACACCGCGTAACCCACCGACAGCACGCCGAGCACGTAAATCCATACCGTGACCGCTTCGAAACGGGTGAGAAACTGCATGCCGTACAACGATAGAGGGATGAACGCGAGGCACACGATCGCAGCGCTGGCCGCGTACGGCAAACCGGGTACCACTTCGGAGAGCGCAGCGGACATCACATGTCCCTCGAGTGAGAAATAGATCACCCCGAGAATGCCGTAGATCACGATCTGGTAGGCCGAGCCCTTGAAGCCGAAGGTGTGTTTGCTGAGCAGCTCGACGACCGCCCCTTCGTTGGCGGCTTTACGGGCCATGTGATAAGCGCCCAACGCCGCGCAGGCGAATGTCAGCAACGCCGCCGTGATCACGGCTTTACCGCCGTAGAACGTGACCAACAGGCCACCCATCAACATGAAGACCAGCGCCGTGGAGATGCCGCTGAACGCCCACAGCGACTCCCACGCGCTCCAGCGCCACGTGGCGGGAACCCGGCGCGCGGCGTAGTCGTCCTGGGCCGATTCGTGACTGGCGGCCCTGCGCCCCACTTCACGCGTGTCGTAGATATCGTCCGCGCTCAGCCTCCGCAGCTTCGCCACCAGGTCCGCCGAGAGATCTCGCATCGTTGTTGTCCTCGCGGGGCTCGCGCCCCGCCTCGATCATCGCCACATCGCCCCCGGCGCTGTCGGTGTCTCATGCCGTACGGATCGCATACGGCGAAACTACTCGTTGGTCATTTAATTAAATACGAGCGAGACAGGAAAACGCAAGCCCTACCGGCGTGCGCCGCGTGGCCGGCTACTGCGATTGAACCATTGGAGTGCGCATGCCGAGGGAGAGGGCAGCACTGGCGACGGAAACGGTTCCGAACCGGGGCCCGCGTCGGCGGGGCGTTACATCGCCGGGATCCAGGGGGTCGGGCGCTATACCATTGGCGCTCTACCTCCTGGGTCGCTACGCCACCGGCCGCTTGGCCGCGCCCGGGCGGGTCCCGCCGCGAGAACCGGATCTTGGGGGCGCCGCGCCCCGGCCCTTTGGCCAGGCCGTGGACGGGGCCATGATACCGTTCGTGCAGAACCCCATCAGCCGCTCCAGGACCTCATCGAGGTCGTTGGATTTGTAGCGACCGCTCGACAGGTCGTCCAGGCGGTCGACGTCTGCCGTCATATAAAGCCCGGCACCGATGATGAAAATAAAGCGCCAATTCACGTCCGCCGCATCGACATCAGGCAGGGCGCGCTCGAGGGCCGCTATGAAACGCTTGCCCATTTTGTCGTACACTTGGCGCCGCAGGGTGAAAGCGCCCTCCTCCGGCTCGGCGTGCACCCGTGTTTGCAGCCGGACGAAGGCCGTGCCGCCCGGACCGCTGTTTTTCATCTCGAACTGCGGCAAAAAAAATGCTCGCAGGATCTCCTCGACCGTCGGGGCCTGACCCGGCCGCGCCTCCAGGTCATCGAGCAGTTCGCGCCAACGCTCTGTCAGTTGTCGGCCGCGCCGCTTGAACACGGCCTCGTAGAGGGCACGCTTGGTGCCGTAGTAGTAGCTGATGAGCGCCGGGTTGACGTTCGCATCAGAGGCGATAGCACGAAACGACGTGGCCGAATAGCCCGCTTCCGAAAATAGCTGTTCCGCGGCATCGAGAATCGTGTCGCGCATCTGGTCTTTTTCGGTCTCCTGGGGTCCGGGCCGGCCCGGGCGACGTGTTGCACCTTTGGAGGGACGAGCTGTTTTCATACTTGGAAGATCTTTCCCTGACGCGGGTCCGACTACGGCCGTGGACTGTACCCTGACTCATTGGGTTTCGGTAGTCTGCGCGGCTCAGCCGAACAGGTTATGGACCGCGTGCAGGAATTTCCGGGGCTGCTCCAGCGCCGGCCCATGGCCGCAGTCCCCCAACAGCACGGCATCCGCGGCGCGGATGGATTGCAACAGCGGCAGGGTTGCTTCGTTGAAGGGTACGATCCGATCGCGCGCCCCGTGAATGAACAGGACCTGCGCCTGAATCGCGGCCAGCTCACCGGGCGTCAACACCAACTGCGCCAGGTAGGACTGCTTGTCCCCGGTAAACATGTCGCGGAAGTATTGCGCATAGCCGGGCGCGTGCAACACTTGCAGGCGCTGCAGGTAGAACTCCTCGCTCAAGCCGGAGGTATCGGCCACCACGCCCGCGTACATCTCCCGCAGTTGCCGTAGCGAGTCCGGGATGGACCAGGCGACGTCCAGCGCGCGAGTCAGGCGACAGTGCGCGCTCGGGCAGCCTGTGGCCGCGACCTTGATTACGTTGGTATTATAGGCCGCCAGGCGCAGCGCCAGGAATCCGGATAGAGAATGACCGATAATCCCCACCGGCGTACCCGCGGCGAGGCGATCCAACAGGAACTGCGCCTGGCGTGTCCACAGGGGAAGATCGAAATAGGGCGGCGCCGCTTTGCGCGCCGAAAGCCCGAATCCGATCAGGTCCCCCGCCAGCACGTGGTACCGGCTCGCGAGCTCATCCAACACCCGGGCCCAATTCGAGGCGGAGGCGGTTCCCGCACCGGAACCATGCAACAGCAGGACGGGGAAGCCACTGCCCCCCTCATAGCAGTGTACGCCCATGGATTCGAATTCAACATCAAACTGCTGCAGCGACAACGTAAGCTCTCCAAATTATTATTGAGAAGTGTCAGCAGGGAGCTTCCCCGCCTGGGTCGCGTGGATCTCGGCAATGACGGCTAGTGCGATCCCCGCGGGTGTCGTCGCTCCGATGTCGAGGCCGACCGGTGCATGCACACGGTCCACGACGAGTGTCGCCAACGACCCGAGCTCGTCGAAGATTCGCTTACGTCGCGCCGCAGGGCCCAGCAACCCGATATAGGCCGGGAGACTCTCCGTCGCGAGCTGCCGCAGGTACTCGATGTCGGAGGCCAGGTGGTGACTCATGATAACCACGGCATCCACTTTTGACGGCTGTAGCCGAAGACGCAACTCCTCAGGTCGGCCCAGGATCACAGTGGCCGACTCGGGGAAACTCGACGCCACCGCGTAGGCGGGACGGTGATCGTAGACAGTCAGCCGCCAACCCTGCAGGTCCGCAATCCGCGCCACCGGTATGGCATCGGGGCCGGCTCCGCACAACAACAAGGCGGGAGGCACGACTACGGGCGCCACGAAGACTTCGAGCGCGCGACCGCGGTAGCGTAGCGTCTGAAGCTCGGCGCCCGAGGATCGGCACTCAGACAGCATCGCGGCTAGTGGATCGTCGTAAACGACACCGGTGCAGCCCTGCAGACCCAGCTCGCCGGGCAAAGCCTCACCACCGATGACGGTCGCCACGCCACCTGCACATGGCTCGCGGAAACATCGGGTGAGGTAAGGTAAAGGTGCGAAATCAGTCGCGGCCGTAACGGGTTGCAGCCAGATGTGATTCGCCCCTTCACAACCGAGCCCCGTCCCCCAGAGGGCATCCTCCTCGGTGCGGGAGTCGAAAATGGCAAGGTCCGGGCGCCCCGTCGCCAGTACGCGGGCCGCCCGCTCACGCAGGTCGGCTTCCAGACACCCTCCGCTCAGCAGACCACTGGCAATCCCGCTCTGCGCAATCAATATCCGGGCGCCGGCCTTGCGGTAGGTCGAGCCCTCGGTACGAACGATAGTGGCAAGCACGTAGGACTCACCGCGCCACCGGGTGTTGGCGAAGAAATGACATAACTCCGTCAGGCTGCTGGCGAGGGCGCTCGCGCTCACGGTGTCGCGCAGGAGTGCATCAGGCGAACAGCCAAGGCTCGTGCGCTCGACGCCGTGTCTCGTAGCTGCGGATGAGCTCGGTCTTCTCGAGAGTGAGCTCTATATCGCCCAGGGCGTTCAACAGGCAATGTTTGCGCGGCGGATCGATCTCGAATCGCAGCACCTCCCCTGCGGGCGTCGTCACGATCTGCCGGGGCAGATCGATGTTGAGTCGATAACCCGCAGTGTCGGCGATGGCCCCGAACAGACGCTCGACCACAGCGTCGCCGAGCACGACCGGCAGAATGCCATTCTTGAAACAGTTGTTGAAAAAGATGTCGGCGAAGCTGGGCGCGAGCAGTGCCCGGA
>FTHJ01000473.1_pt1 | contig 9011 bp, 8 predicted proteins | sample 1640931 | NCBI WGS metagenome assembly FTHJ01 (sample SAMEA3914788, study PRJEB12502) | metagenome | biome: forest; material: soil | place: Canada | collected 2011-07-03 | depth 0.1 m
GGACTGATCTGCCGGCCACCTATGTCACGTTCATGGTGCGGCATGGCATGTCGGTCATGCCACAATTCCGCAAGACCGAGATCGGCAATGCCGAACTTGCGGCCCTCGCCGCGTATCTGTCGCGCAATACGCCGGCCACGGTGCCGCCCCCCTAGGCTGTTGCGGGCCGGCGTTCGGGCTAATTGACGAACACCGAAGGACTTCCCGTCACGACCTGCCCGGTTGCGGCATTTACGGCGCTACCCACACCTGCTACCGGCCTCGTGCCGGCGTTGATATGCGTGGTACTGCCCTTGAGGTCGAGATTGCCGCTGGCCAACACCTCGCCGGTGCCGCTGGCCCAGATGCTCATGGAAGTGCTGCTGCGGACGGTAAAGTTAGTCCCTGAACGCATGTTCAGGGCGGTATCACTGGACAAACCGAGGCTGCCACCGGTGGGCAACGAAGGACTTTGGTGCGCGCTCACGGAAACATTGCCGCCGAGCAGATTCATATTTCCCTGCGTCGTCAGGCTGATGGAGTTTCCGGTAATGGTGACGCTCGGTCCCTGCAGCACCACCCCGTTCTGCGTCACCTGCACGGCCGCCAGCAGTGCATTGACCTGTGCCTGAAGGGCTGCCACCTGTCGCTGCAGCGCCAGGACCTGCTGATCGAGCGGCACCGCAGACGCGCTGGCGGGTGGCGGACTGGCCTGCAGTTGCGCTGTCCCCGGTGGCAACTGTGCGGCAAGTCCCGGCGTGATCCACAGTACGACAACGCCGGTGAGCACAGCGCGCACGCTCGCGCGCAGATAGGGTTTCATCTGGAATCTCCTTGCGTCATGCGGTCCGCCTGCCCGCCCTGGTAGGGGTCAGACGTCTACTGCGGCTTGGTGCAGGGTTCCTGGCTGGCCGGTGCACCTGCGGTCTGCGGCTGGCACGGCTTCTGGGCCTTGGCCTTCGGGTTCTCCGTATAGACCGCCGGCTGGCTTCCCACCGACGCACACCCGCCCAGCAGCAGGTAGGTGAGCGCACTGAAAGTGACGAGGGCCAGCGAGCCAGACAGCTTTACGCGCCCGGATGATTGATGTGACATGGTCATAGTCTCCTGAGTGATGTTTGCGGACGTGAAATCTTTCGAGCGTGCCGCCGATGGTCAATCGGCACTCCCCACGATATTAAAGGCCGCCCAGTACCACGGCTCCGGATAGCGCCGACGGGTCTCGATCTGAGCGAGCCGCAGCGACTCACGCTTGTCGTGGCTCGCGAGGTTTTGATAAAAGCTCTCCATCAACTGGGCGGTCGCTGCGTCATCGACCTCCCACAAGCTGGCGACGATCGAGCGGGCTCCGGCATATAAGAATCCTCGTGTCAATCCGATCACGTCATCCCCGTTCGACACCTTGCCCAGACCGGTCTCGCAGGCCGACAGCGTCACGAGATCCACGTCCCAGCGCAGCCCATACAGATCGCTCACCGTCAGCACGCCGTCGGGCTCGCTGCCCTTGGCCAGGTACAGGCCGGAACTGAGCGGCTTGTCGGCGTCGAATCTACCGTGGGTGGCAAAGTGCAGCATCGAAAACCCGCCGCCCAGCTCCTTTACCGCGCTCTTGCTGGCCTCGCCCCGCAGCAGCGCCCTGGAGTCCGGAAACATGGCTGCCACCTTCACCGCTTCCAGCTGAGCGTTCGGCAGATCGTATGCCCGGGAGCCCAGATCGGGGTTGCCCAGCGCGAGCAGCTTCCCGAGCTTCTGGCGCTGCGCGCCGCGCAGGTAAATCAGTGTGTCGGCGCTTGGAATCAAGCGAATGCCGTATCGATCGCCGAGATAACCGTCCCCATCCATGAGTGCGGCGAATGGCAGATAGTGCAGCACGCCGTGTGGCGCAATGACGAGCCTGTTGCTGCCCTCAAGATCGCTCCCGAGGGGGCGAATCAGGCGATCGTACAAGTGCCGCCCGAGATCACTCGCGCCGGCACTGCGCTGCTCAATCGCTGTGCGAAACCCCCGGACCTCTTCTTCGAGCCCCTTCGCCGACGACCTGTAGCCGCTGATGCCCTGGGCCCGCAGGACAAACGCGTATAGATCCTCTCCTTGCAAAAAGTAGTCGACCAGGGCCTCGTCCACACCCATGTGCGAGACAATGTCGGCGACTTCGACCTTCTGCACGGAAATGAGCGAGGCGGCTTCGGGGGCGACAGCGGACAGCCGGTCGCGTGCGTCGGCGACGAGCTGGATGCCGCGCACGGTCTCATCGTTGGTCGCCGATCCGACACTGCTGTCGACGGTGGCCGCATGCACGAACAGCTCGCGCACCTTGTCGTCGGCCGATTGCGGCGTACCCAGATCGCGCCGTTGTGCGAGCAGATCCACCAGCGCACGCGCCTTGGCACGTTCGGCGTAAAGGAACGCCTGCTGCCAATTTCCGCCCTTTGCCAGCGCGTCGACCAGCGCCGCGTAGACCGTCTGTTTGTCGCCCGCGAAGCCGATCTTGGCCGCCTCGAACGAGATGGTGCTGCGTACCGATTCGATCGCATCGACAGATTGCGACAGCAGTCGAATGCCTTCTTCGCGCTGGCCGTTCTTGAAGGCGATGAGGCCGCGCTCATACAACGCCACCCAGTAGAGGTTACCCATGGCGCGGATCTCGGGCATCGCCAGCAGCGTATCCAACATGGCCCGGGCCTGGTCGGTTCTGCCGAGTCGCGACAGAGTCTGCGCGTACAGTAATGCGTTGGAGACGTCCTCCACAGCCAGGGTGAACAGCCGCGCATCCGAACGCGTCATCATGGATTCGATGAATTGTCCCGAGAGGATGTTCCAACCCACCGACTTCTTGAAGGTGTCCATCTTTCGCATCGACGCCACTTTGAGCGCGAGCTGTTCGTAGATTGCCGCGACTTCCTCATAATCGCCCTGCGCGAACAACGGCCCGATCGAGAGCAACTGCGCTCTGCCCTTCCACGGTCTGATTTTCGAGGCGGCGGACAGGCCCGGAATGCCATAAGCATCGCCGACCATGTATCGGTTGTCTTCCCAGCGCCGCAGGTCCGTGAGTGCCGCGTTGGCCTGCTGCACATTTCCGAGCCGTCGGTTCAACAGTGAGCGCTGCACCGCAAGCGACATCGTCACCATCTGCGGGCGAAAATCCAGCGCCGCAGGGTTGTTGCGGCCCTCACGCAGCATTCCCTCGGCCATGGTGCTGTCTTCGATACCTAAACCCGCGCTCCCGAGAGTTGCACCGACATAGAAAACCGGCATGACGTCGGCGCTTAATCCGCCGAACATTCCGGTCTTCGAGATTTTGTTGTCCGCGGTACGAAACCCCTCAGGCAGTGCGGCCCAGGCGCTCTCGGCCCACTTGAGCGCGGTCTCCGGCTCACCCAGTTCCGCATAGGCTGCTGCGCGCAGCCACCCGGTCATGGGCGGCGCGCCACGCTGTACCAGCTGCGGCTTGGGCACGCGCGCACCGCCGGCGGCAATCTTCGCGTCGAGCAGATCCAGACATCGGAACAGCTGGTCGTAATTGCGAAAGCGGTATTTGAGCCCACAGACCTGAAAATGATCGGACCAGCTGACCGAATCCGAGCGGCTCTGGATCTGCTGCCACTTCAGTTCCCACTCATCCGCCTTTACCCGGGCACGCTCACTGCGGTATTCAACCGCCGCGGCCGGCGGCGCCGCCGCCTGCGGGGCGCTCGATTTCGCTGCTTGCGGGCTGCTGCGGATCGGATCACCCATGTAGTAGGCAGGCGTGGTACAGGCAGCGAGCAGCACCGCCGCTGCCACGACCTGCATCAACCTGGCTGATCGTATCCTCACGTGTCCACCTAGCGCCGTCCACCGTCGAGATTGCGTCCGGCAGTTGCGTGCTGGGTCGCATTCTGCGGCGGCGGCTTTGCTGGCGACTTCTTCGCTTGCGGCTCCGCCAGCACCTCAGGCTTCAGACCGCGTTTGTGTACCGGGAGGCTTGCCGCGCCGGGGCTGCCGTTCGTTGTGGGGGGCCGAGGCTGCGATCCATTCCACAGCGGTCCGGTCACTACTGGCGCGCGCGCCGTTGAATTCGAGAATCCGACGACGACGCTGTCGGTACCGTCCGGCACCGACCATGTCTGGGTCGGACTGGCTGGTGCGGCTCGCACGGGCGCCCGAGGTAAAACGCTCTGCTGTGCGTTCTGCGCCAGCACGACTTCGCAACCGAGTAGGAGGGCCAGGGCCATGGACCCCGCGAGTGCGCCGCCGATGAGTTCGTCATGTCGCATCGTTCAGCACTCGCTCATGCGAGGCCCATACTCGCGTCGGAAAATGCCACGGTGACCGTCGATAACACGACCGACCCGCCAGCAACGGTGCTGGTATCGATGTGGGTTACAAGACAATTCTGAAGAGTGGCGCTCGCCAGTGTTGCGCTCAGATTGCTATTCAGCAGGTCGAGCTCGAAGGTAGTCGGCTGCCCCGGGGTCAACTGACCGCCGCTGCCCAGCGCTGTACTGAAGGGCTTCAGTGTGGAGCTGAGAAGCGCCGGGCTCGTCGCCATCACAAAGGAGAACGAGCCACCGCGAAGTTGCGCAGAAAAGCTCAGGTTGCCGACGCTGGTGGTACGCACCAGGGTGCCCAGCGCGCTGCAGGATAGGCGGAAGTTACGCGCCGTCCACTGGGTCAATTGCTTGCGCACCCCATACCCTTGCGCGTGTACTGCCGCATATTTGCTGACGGCAGCAGGCACCAGGCTGACGGCCTTCAGGGTGGCGGTCGCATAGACAGGCGCGTTGGCGCTGGCGTCCAGCCCCGGCACGTCGATTTGGTAGATCGAACCATCCGTCCATTCATACGCGGCCTGCAAGGCATAAGGAGTGCCGAGCAACAACACGCCGTCGACGCGGCCCAACTGATGAGCGACACTCTGCTGAACCAGACTGTTGAATGCATTGCTCATGCCGCCCGTGAACTGAAAGCGGACCTGTTGTGTCTGCTGGAGCATCCGCGGAACGGCGACGCGCATGGCCGGACCATCCGGCGTACCGGCAGTGGCAGGCGCGACCTGTTGAATGTCGAGCAGCCCGGGAAGGTTGTAACCGGCGTACGCGCCATTGATCATGAGTTGCAGGTCCACGGGGGCGGCACTGGCGTTGTTCGCCGCGTACACGCGATCCGCCAGCAGGCCTGCGAGGCTCACCGAACCCGGAACGGCCAGGATTGATTGCCGTAGAAAATCGCGTCGGGTGCGTTTCGTCATGCTCTTTCTCCCTCTCGAGCCTGAACCGGAAGCTGATTCCGCTTTGAGCCTGCGCCTGCCAATGTGTCGTACGCGGCTGCCGCCAGGTTCAAATCAACCCAGCCGTCGCGTGCAGGCACGTGCACTGCGGCCCACGGGTGCACCGCCGCAAATCGGTGAATAAATCCTGGGGAGTGGTGGATAGGGAAGCATTCACGTCGACCCTCCCTGATGCGGACGCTCAGCTCCGGCGCGTGGCGCCTGTTATTGCTGATTGTTACTATATACCGGCCCTTGGATGAGAGCTACGGCGGCCCTGTTTGCAACGCGGGAGGCGACATGAGGACGTCCAGACCGTTTCGCTGGCTAGTGGCATTCTCATCGGTCGGACTGCTGCTCGCGAGCTCCGCCCGTTGGGTCCTCGCCCAGTCGGTACAGGCGTTACAGATTCCGCAGCGCAACAGCACTCCACCCCTGCCGCCTGCACCGCGGCTGAGTTGGGACTCGATCGCTGTCCAGTTCCGCGAGGCCTTCCGAGTCGCAGTGAACGAGTGGATTGGCAGGGCCCGAATTCAGGGCGGCACGGTGAGCGGAGCGGCGGCCATCCTCACCCCGGGCTCCATTACTAGCGATGTGAACATCGAACTGAGGATGGAGCAGATCCTCGCGGCCTGGCGGGTACCGGGCGACATCTCGACGGCAGGCTCGCGGGTGCTTGCCGGCGCCTGGAACGACTGGGCCTCAGGCTTTCAGATGCGTATCCCCGCCGCCTATCCATCGTTTGCGGCTGTTCCGGGACCCGCCGCCCCACCCACACGCGCGGCCGTATCACCCCCGTTGTCCTCGGGCAGCTCAGCTGGCGAGGCGTCATTGCAGGCGTCGCTGCTGGCGGCTCGCCTCAACGCGAGCCTGCGCGCCTATGCGCCGGCGGCCGCTGGCGCCCCGGATCAGTCCGTTCTGCAGCTCGCCGCGTGGGTCCAGCAAAGCTTCCAGCAGTGGAAAAATGCCGTGGCCCTCACCGGATTGATAGGCCGCGGCTCGGTGCCGACCTATGCGCCCCCCTACGTTCCGGTTGGGCCGGTGCTCTCGGGCGACAACGTGAGCGCGATGTCCCCTTTCGTAGGGCCGCGATTCGGAATCGTCGTGCCCTGAGCATGGGGAGTGAGATGAAAGTTCTCCTCATCAATCCACCCTCCCCTGAGCAGCTGGGATCGCCGCTCCTCGGCCTGCAGTACGTCGCGGCCTCGCTACTGAATCGCGGCTGCGAGGTTCGCGTCATCGACGCGGCGGCCCGGCACTTCCCTCATGATGCGGATTGGATTGTGCAGCAGGCGCAGGCTTTTGCTCCACAGATCGTGGGCATCAGTCTCTTCACCCGCTGGGTCTGGCACGCCTATGGATTGGTCGAGCGCCTCAGGGGTGGCGCCTGGCTTCTGGTCGCGGGCGGTGCGCACACCACCGTTCGTCCCGCAGAGACGCTCGAGCAGGGATTTGACGTGGCTTTGGCGGGCGAAGCCGAACAGGCGCTACCCCGGCTCGTGGACTGGTTGCAGGGAAGCGGTGAACTGGGCTCGATTCCTGGGGCGGTGTTTCGTCGACCGGGCGGGCAGATCGCCTATGGGCCGCCGGCGCAGGCCATCGAGCACCTCGATGAGCTCGCCCCTCCCTACCTCGCGCAGTCGCTTTTCGATCCGAGCTGGTATGACCCGTCGGGGCGGGAGACTGCACCCGGCGGGATTCTCACCAGTCGTGGCTGTCCCGCGCGCTGCACATTCTGCTCCAACGCCGTCACCGGACGCTCCTTCCGATACCGCTCGGCCGAGAATGTCACGCAGGAGATCAATGCATGGCACGAGCGGTGTGGGATCAGCTATTTCCCGTGCTGGGACGACGCACTCACGGCGAAGTCAGCGCGCCTGATTCAGCTGTGCGAGGCGATCAAAAAGGAGGTTCATTTCCCTTTTGCCTTTGGCGCGATTACGCGCGCCAATCTGGTGACCCGCGAACTGCTGCGCACGATGCGTGCAGCCGGACTCATGCACGTCAATTTCGGCATCGAGAGCGGCGATGACGAGGTCCTACGAGCGATCAAAAAGGGGCTGCGCACCGATCAGGTGGTACGCGCACTCGAATGGGCCAAGGAGGAAGGCCTGGCCACCGCCTGCAATTTCATGCTCGGTTTCCCGCAAGAGACGCCGCTTGAGTTGGAGCGCACCCTGAAGTTCATGGAGCGGATCGCGCCGATGGTGGATGCTTTCAGCACCATGGGCGTCCTCGTGCCGTTCCCAGGCACACCGCTCTATGAGGAATATCATCTAGCGCAAGGATTCACCGACTGGTGGCTGCGACCTGATTACAGCCGCTACTGCCCGCCGCCACCGATCGAGGACAGCGAGCGTTACTATCGCTACTACATAGATGATGCGAATCTGGAGCTGGATTTTTTTCACTACGATGGGGCCATGCGCTCGGGGATTCGGGACTGCCTGCGCTTCAAGGCCGAACACAACCTGAAGGGCATGGGACTGCTGCCGGCCGTGGGAGTCCGATGAGCCCTTGGGACCATCCGCAGGCCGCGGTGCATTATGAGGCGTTCTGCGGCTGCCATTCCCGCTACCTTGAGGCCAATGCCGCGTTGGTCGCGCACGCACAAATTGGCCCGGAGATGTCGCTGCTGGATGTTGCCGCCGGCACCGGCCGCACCGCCGAGGCGACCTTGCCCTTGTTGGGCAAGGACGGTCGCGTGTTGTGTATGGAGCCGTCGGCGACGATGCGCCTGGCGGGCATGCGGCGGCTTACCGACAAGCGCGTCGCGTGGAGTGCCGACCTGCCGAACGCACCGGACGGGTTCGACCGTATCGTTTGCGGCGCGGCGATCTGGCAATTGCGCCCCATTGCCGAAGCATTGGTAAGGCTGGCGCGCCTGCTGCGATCGGGTGGGGCTTTGTGCTTCAATATTCCCGCGCTGTACCTGCAGGAGCCGGATGAATCCGGCGGCGGCAGCGACCCATCCTTGTTGTCATTGCCCGCCTTGCTTCACACAATGTCGCAAGAGCGGCGCACCCAAGAGCCCGACACTTCTGAGGCGCCAGCTCCCCTCAGTCACGGCGCGATCGAAGCCCAGCTGCGCGCGGCCGGCCTCCGCGCCGACTCGTGGCGATTCCGCGTGCGCATGACCCAGGAGGCTTATGCCGCATGGCTGAAGATTCCGGCGGCCGCGGCTGGACTGCTGGGTGGTTTGAGTCCGGATCAACGGGCACAACGGATCAGTTCGGCTCTCGATCTGGTGGATCGCTCGTCCTGGAAATGGGAACGCTGGTGTGGCTGGACCGCATGGAAGCACTAGACACCTTGCGCCTCGCGCAGCTCACTGATTGCACGCCGCTGATCGGCCAGCCTGAGCGACTGCGCGAGCAAGCCGCGCAGGACGGTTTTCTGTTCTTTCGGGCGCTGCTGCCGACCGATCTGGTCCTGCCACTACGCCAGTGCATACTCGACTATGCCCGCGGCATCGGCTGGCTGAATCCGGCCGCGCCTCACAGCGAGGGGCGCGCCGTGCCGGGCAAGCGCATTGGGTACTATCAGGATCCCGATTGGGTGAATCTGCAGGTCCACGTACAGAATCGTCCGCAGATGTGGGCGTTGGGCGAAGCGCCGGCTATTCATCGAGTGCTGCAATGCGTGGAAAGTCGCTCGAGCTATCTGTGTTTGAGCACCGCCAATACCTGCCGGGTGTTCTCGGCGCACCCGGATTTGGCAACGCAGCCTCATCAGGACGCGAACTATGTGCGCGTGATGTCCCAGTTCTGGACTGCCTGCA
>FTHJ01000253.1_pt1 | contig 8955 bp, 6 predicted proteins | sample 1640931 | NCBI WGS metagenome assembly FTHJ01 (sample SAMEA3914788, study PRJEB12502) | metagenome | biome: forest; material: soil | place: Canada | collected 2011-07-03 | depth 0.1 m
CGTACGCCGGGCGCGTTCAGTCGGATGCGATACAACGCTTCGCAGGCGGTGATATACAAGCTCTTGCCGTCGCTGTCGCCGAAGGCCAGGTTCGTGGCGCAGATCTGCTGCCGCGGCTCGTGGTCGAAGATCGGCAGGTGAATCGTGCCGAGGTGTTTGCCTTCGACCGAAGTGACGCGGACCTCGCCCGGACCGGCGCCGCCGGTAGACAGGAGATCGCCTTTCAGGTCGGTCTTCATCCCATCCACGATTCCCGGGCCGCCTTCGGCAAACACCGTGCTTGCGCCGAGCGTGCCGTCGGGCCGCAACTCGTAACGCATGATCTTCTTGAAGCTGGCGCTGAGATAGAGAAACCGCTCATCGGGTGACACGGCGATGCCGTTCGGAAAGCCGCCCAGGTCCTGCTCGTTGATGAGGAGTTTGGGCTGGCGATCCTTCACCCACCAGACACCGTTGAAGGACAACTCCTTCAACGGGCTTTTCCGGCTGCCGCGCAGGCCGAAGTCGCTGTCGGTGAAGATGATGGCCCCGTTCGACAACGACACCACGTCGTTGGGGCCGTTGAAGCGTTTGCCCTCGAACTTGTCGGCTAGAATCGTGCGGGTGCCGTCTTTCTCCAGCCGCACGACCGTACCATCGGGCGAGGCGCACCAGATCAGGCGGCCCTGAGAATCGAGCGTTTCGCCGTTGGGACCGATCATGAGCACCGCGGCCCGGCCTCGCTGCGTCTGGGTGCCGGCGTTGAGGATGTCGTCGCCGCTGTAGCCGGCCTTGTCGAGGAAGACCGATACCCTGCCGGAAGGCTCCCGCTTGTAGATGACGTTCTCGATCAGGTCGCTCAGCAATAGGTACCCGGATTTGCCTTCCGGTACCCAAACCGGGCCTTCGGTGAGTCCGAACCGGTCACCGAGCAGTTCGAGCTTGGCACTTGGGGAGATGATCGCATCCAACCCCGGGTCGAGCTTCTCGATATTGAAAGGACGCGGGCCCGGGGCCGGCATCTGCGCCTGCGCCACCGCGAGGCCCAAGGCCGCCATGAATGTGAAGAAAACCAACCGCGATGTCATGGTGGAATTCCCGAAGACGATGTTTGTCAGGCCACGTCGTAACAGGGTCGCGTTGTATCAGGCCCGTGCCCCGTCCGGTTAGCGTGACGCCGGCGGCTGCGTCCCCGAGGCAGCGCCGGACGGTGAGGCCGGCTTGGCGCCGCCGTGCCCAAATTGCACCGACTCCGCCATATTGGGGAAGACGTGTGTGCGCGCCTTGATGCGCCAACCCTTGGATGTCTTGACGTAGACGTCTTCGTAGCCACCCTGCCGCTCGATGGTCGTCGGGTTGTGGCCGACGCCGAGTGCCAGCAGAATGGATTTTCCGGCCGCACCCGTCGGCGTTGGCGTGATGACGAGATCGACGATGACGTGAGTGATGCCGTAGCCCATCATCGTCTTGGGATCCTTGCACCCCTCCGGAGTACCGCCGTCGACGCGTGCGAGCGCTTCCCGCCCTTCCGCGTATTTTTTGCCTGCGGCGCCCCACTCCGAGGAGACCGCGAAATAACCGTCATCGGTGTAGAGGTCGGCGTAGTCGTAGCCGTGGTTCGTGCATTCCTCGATAGCGAACGCATAGCGCGCCGAAAGTTGCTCAATCTCGATGTAGTCGAGTGCCGTGAGCTTCATGGGCGCAGCGGAGCCGTGTGAGGGCCGCTGAGCCGCGGCGGCCAGGGGCAGCAACAGGGCGAGACAGACCACCAGCGCCGTTTTCCGGCTTAGAGGGACAATGGGCTTCATGAGCGCACCTGGGTTACTTTGAGGTCGGGGGAGTGGCCAATATGTCGGCGGCGGAGCGGCCTGGGGCGAAGACCAGCCAGCGGCTCTTGAAGCGCCAGCCGGAAGCGGTCTTCACGTAGGCATCCTGATAGCCGCCAAGGTGGATGATCCGCGTCGGATCGTGTTGTACGCCCAACATGACCAGGAAGGATTTCCCCGAGGCGCCGGTGGGCGTAGGCGTGATGACCGTGTTGACAATGATGTGAGTCAGGCCCTTGCCCATCCACTTGTCCGGGTCCTTACAGCCGGCCGGGCCGCCGTCGGCGGCGGCAGCGAGTTGATCGGGGCCCTTCGAGAGTTTCTTTGGCGGAACGTCCCACTCTGTAGTACCGCCGAACTCGCCGTCCGGGGTGTACAAGGCGGCGTAGTCGTAGCCTTTGTTGGTGCAGTGTTCGATGATCTGAGCGTAGCGGGCGGACAGCATCTTGATGTCGATGTAGTCCTGCGCGGTGAGGTGCGGCGGATCCGCAGCGCAGGCGATGCCGGTCAGAAACAGAAGCAGGGCCGGCACCATAATGCGCATCCTCCGGTCTATTTCCGGGTGGCGCTTCATCATTCAGTCCTCTTGATGGGATAAACGTGCCAGCGGGTCCCGAAGCGCCACCCGGCGGGGGTCTTCACGTAGGTATCCTCGTAGCCGCCCAGGCGTTGCAGCCGGGTGGGATCGTGGCTCAAACCGAGAATCACGAGCATCGATTTTCCGTGGGCGCCCGAGGAGGTCGGAGTGATCACCGTCGAGACGATAATGTGGGTCAGCCCATCGCCCATCCAGTCTTTCTGACAGCCGCCCGGGCCGCCGCCTGCGGCCGTTGCCAATTCATCGGGGCCCTTGAAGATCTTCTGTGGCCGCGCGCCCCATTCATCCGTCCGGCCGAATGCACCGTCCGGGGTGTAGAGGGCCGCGTAATCATAACCTCCGTTCGTGCAGTGCTCGATCACCTGCGAGTAGCGGGCGGACAGCATCTCGATGTCGATGTAGTCCTGCGCGGTCAGTTGGCTGGGTTCCGCGGCGCGAACGGCGCCCAACATCACTAGCGCCAGACAGAGCGTTGCAGATGCACCGAGGGAAGGGGCGCTGCGATGGAGAGGGAAGTTCATCGCAACGTCCCAGGCCCCGGTACAATTCCTGGAGTCCGCAACCTTATCTTGTACACAGCCTCGCAAGCTGTAATGTAGAGCGCCTTGCCGTCGGGGTCGCCGAACGCATCGTTGGTCGCGCAGATCTGGCGCTTCGGCTCCCCGCCCAACACCGGCAGGTTGATCGAACCCAATATCTTGCCGCTCGGTGCGGTAATCAGCACGACGCCCGGTGCGGCTCCGCTGGTCGAGTACATGTTGCCCTTGGTGTCGACTTTCATCCCGTCGCCGATCCCAACCGCGTCCGCGAGTACGGTCCCCTCGGGACCGATCGTGTCATCGGGCAGGACGTCATAACGTCGCAACTTCGAGCCCGCTGTGAGGTAGAGGTATCTCTCATCCGGGGAGAGCGCCACACCGTTGGGCTGCGGTCCGGTGAGCTGGTTATCTGTCAGGAGGAGCTTCACCTTGCCGTCCTTGATGAGGAACACGCCGGCATAGGGCAACTGCTTCAGGCGGCTCTGCTTACGGTCGCGCAGGCCCCAGTCACTGTCCGTCAGGTACATGGCCCCGTCGCGCTTGACGATGATGTCGTTGGGACCGTCAAAGCGCTTGCCGTCGAGACCGCTGGCGAGCACGGTGCGCGCCCCGTCCTTCTCGAGCCGCACGATCGTGCCGTCGTTGGCCGCGCACCAGATGAGGCGGCCTTGCGCGTCGACGGTCGTTCCATTCGGGCCGATCATCAACACGAACTGACGCCCACGCCGCGTCTGGCTGCCTGCATTGATGACGTCGTCGCCGCTGTAGCCCGCCTTGTCGAGAAATATGGTCACCTGGCCCTCGGGCGTGATTTTGTAGAGCACATTCTCGATGAGATCCGCCACCACGAGGTAGCCGCTCTTGCCGTCCGCAATCCAAACGGGCCCCTCCGTGAGGCCGAACCGGTCGCCGAGGGATTCCAACTTCGCGTCCGGCGCGATCAGCTCATCGAGCGCCGGGTCCTCGTGGGTGATGCTGAAAGGCTTCGACGTCAACGACGGGCCGTCGCCTCTCATGTTAGGCGTCATGGCGTCGAACTCTTTCGAGGTAAAGGCGGCCCGCGGGGCGTAGGGATCGCCCGCCGGCCCCGGAATCCGGCCGGCGGTCTTCATGCGGATCTCGTAGACCGCCTCGCAGCCTGTGATGAACAGCGTCTTGCCGCCTTTCTCGCCCCAGGCGAGGTTGAGCCCACAGAGCTGGCGCTTCGGCTCGGCGGCCGAGACGGGCAGGTTGAGCAGACCCAACTTTTTCCCGCTGGGTGCGATGATGGCGATCTCGCCCGGTCCTGGGCCGCCGGTGGAGAGGAGGTTGCCTTTCAGGTCAGTCTTCATGCCGTCGCCGATCCCTGGACCGACATAGAAATCGATGCCGTTGGCGAGCGACCCGTCCGCCCGGATGTCGTACCGCATGATCTTGCGGTTGCTGGAGCTCAGGTAGATGTACCGGTCGTCCGGCGAAATAGCGATCCCGTTCGGTGCGCCACCGAGCGCTGCGTCGCTCACCGCGACGGTGACCTTGCCGTCCTTGATGCGATAAACGGCCTGATCGGGCAACTGTTTGAGTAGGCTCTTTTTACCGTAACGCAGCCCCGTATCTACGTCCGTCAGATAGATCGCGCCGTCGCGAGTCATCGCGATGTCGTTCGGGCCGTCAAAGCGCTTACCGTCGTAGCCGCTTGCGAGTACCGTACGCCTGCCGTCCTTCTCGAGCCGCATCACCTTCCCGTCGTTCGAGGCGCACCAGATGAGGCGCCCCTGTGCGTCCCGCGTCGTGCATTCCGGCCCGATGAGCAGCACGTGCTCCCGACCCCGACGCGTCTGGATGCCCGCGTTGTTGATGTCGTCGCCACTGTAGCCGGCTTTGTCCAGGAACACGGTAACCGTTTTGTCGGAGGTCTCCTTGTAGATGACGTTACCGAGCATCTCGCTGATCAGGAGATACCCGCCGTGCTCATCGGGAACCCACACCGGTCCCTCCGTCAGACCGAAGTAATCTCCCAACAGCTCGAGTTTCGCGTTGCCGGCAACCAACTCATCCAGGGCCGGATCGAGCCTCGTGATGCTGAAGGGCCGCTCGGCGGGCGGGGGTGGCCCGTCCCCCCGCATCATGCCGATCCCGGGCGGCACGAAGGCTGCGACCTCGTCCGGAGTCGGGGTTTGCGCGCGGGCTATCCCCACTTGCGCAACCCCGAGCAGCGCCGCCGATCCCAGCAGCAAGGCCCGCGAAACAGTCCGCAACACGACCCGGGAGAGAGCCCGGGGTATGGCGCGTCTCGTGCCGAACTTCATTACCCACCTCTCCCGGCACTTCAATGAAACGCGAAGTCGCGCTTGAACTTGATGAAAAACTCCCGGGGTGGCGCGACGTTGCCGCTCAGCTCGAAGCCGGAGCCGCCGAACAGGTCGTAGTAGTAGTACTTGTTGGTGAGGTTGGTCACCTGACCGATCACCGACCACTTGCTGTCGGTCGGGTTGTAGGTGATCTGGCCGTTCAGCACCGTCTGCCCGGGGACGATCCAGGTCGGCGGCGCGGTCGTCGTCGAGGGACCGTAGGTCGCCTCCGAGGTGTAGAAAAGATCCAGACGCGGAGTAAACATACCGATCGGGGTGAGCGCCGTGTACTGCACGCCGGCACTCACATTCCACTCCGGCTGCGGAAAGTTGCCCGGATAGATATAACCGGGCTGCCCGGGCGTAGTCACTCCCGACTTGAAGTGGTTGTAGCCGCCGTCCACGTTGAACAGCAGGCCGCGGACCGGCTCGGCGCTCAACTCGAACTCGGCGCCGCGGATCGTGGCCGGCTTGCCCACGGAGATGTACCAGTAGACATAGCCGTTGTTGCCACAGGCGTCACTCGTCGGCACCCACGTCGGATTCGGGGGGCCGTTGGGTCCTCCGAGACACTGATAGCCCGGATCGGTGGTGTTACGGACTTTGTAGTCGCTGTAGAAGCCGGTGAGGTTCAACCGCAAGCGGTGATCGAAGAACTCCGTCTTGATGCCCCCCTCGTAGTTGGTGAGTTCCTCGCCGGGAAACGGCGTGACCTGGTACTGGGTCGCGGGGTGGACGTTGAGCCCGGGCGGCCGCGAGCCGGTCGCCACCGTCGCATAGCCCATGATGTCGTCGGTGATCTGGTAGTTCGTGGACACCAGCCAGTCGACGTGGTGCTCGCCGACGTCCGCCGTGGGTAGCTCCAGCAGCCCGGGCCTGAAGAACGTGTACGTCTTCAGGACGTCGGAGTAGCGCACACCCGCGGAGACGCTCCACTTGTTGGTGAGCTTGTATTCCGCGTGCAGAAATCCCGACTTGTCGTTGTCGCTCGCCCGGTCCTCGATCTCCTCCGACAGTTTCAGATAGTTGATCGAGCCGCCGTAGAAGTCGGTGGAGTTCAGGAAGAAGACGCCGCCGACCCAATTCAGCCGATCCCCGAAGGAAGAGCCGTTGATACGCAACTCGCCGGTAGTCTGACCCACACGATACTCGCCGATGGCGATCGACATACCGGTCACGGAGAGGTCGGTGTCCTGGTTGTAAAAGCTCGTGTTGTAGGTGTACGCGCCTATCGCCTTGAGGTGAATCTTGTCGGTGATGTCGTAGTCGATGCGCAACGCGGTGTCCGCCTCGGTCTGCCCCTGTCCATTCTGGCCGCAGACGTTCGGCAGCGGCGGCGTGAGCAGGTTCGCCACGGGCCGGCAGAAGTTGGTGTACGCCGAATAGGGCCGCCCGGGAGGGGGCAGGAACCGGTTGTCATATTGGATACCGTACTGCTGCTGCAGCAAGGCGTCGATCGCGGAAGCCTGGCCGTCGGTGGCGGAAGGATGGGCGTCGAGCAGTACTTCCGGCGCCGCATCGTCCCGCTCTACGGAGTAGGTTTGCGAGAAGTTGATTTCCAGTCCGTCGGCCGGCAGATAACGCAACGCCACCCTGCCGGCCTGCAGGTTCGTGCCGCCGAAAGTGCCGATCTTACAACCACGCTCACCCGCGCTGTTGTCCGAGGTCGAGAAGGTGCCCGCCAGCTGCGGAGTGCCCAACGCGTTCATTTCGCAGGCGAAATCGAGCTGGGCCACGTAGCCTTCCTGCCGCTTCGACTGGCCGGAAACGCGCATGAACAGGTTGGGGGCGATCGTCGTGTCGAAGGCGCCCTTCACCTCGAGCTCGTTGAAGCTGCCGTATCCGGCCTCGAAGTAGCCCGAGTCGTCCCCCTTGGGGGGCTTGGAGAACAGGCTGATGGTGCCGGCGATGTTCGCAAATCCCGACAGGGTGCCCTGCGGGCCGCGCTTGACTTCCACCCGCTCGAGATCGTTCAGGTCGAGAGCGGAGCCCACCATGGTGTTGTGATAGACATCGTCGACATAGATGCCGACCGCGGGCTCCGTCGCATAGCTCGAGTCTCCGGCGGAGACGCCGCGCATCGAGACTGTTGGCACCATGCCCTCGTTCGCATCGCCCGGCGTGACGAAGAGGTTGGGAACCGCGCGGCCCAGGTCAGTGACGTTCGTCAACTGCCGGTCTTGCAGCTGCTCGCCCGTCACCGCAGTGATGGCGACCGGAGTCGTTTGCAGGTTCTCGCTCGTGTAACGGGCAGTCACGGTGACCTGTTCGAGTTGCCCGGTGTCCTGCTTCGGTTCGTCGGTGGCCGTGGACCGCGGGTTCGCAACCTGCGCGGTTGCGGACATCGATGCCGCGGATGTCAGAATGAGCGCGGCGAGTGCCACGCGCGGACGAAATGCGCCGGCTGCGCCGACGAGTCGAGATGCGCCTACAAGAGCCATGAGCTCTTCCCCCTATGTTGTCGCGTGTCGGCTTTCTGTATGAGTGAGTGTTGTGTTATCCGTCTGATTTTTGATTGGGGCGGATACTAGCACCGGCCAAAAAGAGCGCCTAGAGACCAAACCGCGTCATCAGCTTTCGCGATTAGCGAACGCTCGAACTCGATGGGCCGCTCCGGCTGGCCGATCAAGCGCATATCACCGTGGAAGCGGCTATCCAGCGCGTGTTGGGACCTCGTTCACAAGAACCTGTTGTGGGCCGGTAGCCTGCCGTCTGGCTATCGCCTGTGCGACGGGCCGCCTCCTACCGGACAACCTTCGTCAACGCGGCGATGGATCCCCCCGGCACGGGGGCTCCTTTGCCCAATAGCTGTCCAGGCGAGTCATCCCAGTGGAGTTGGGTCACGCGGCGTTCCATCTGACTCGGCGGTCCGGGGTGTGGCTGCGCCTTCACTTCGAGCGAGAGCATGTCGGAAGAGAACTCATCGCCGGAGGCGGCGATCCGGTGCTTCCAACCCCGAGCGTCCGCTGTCGCAATAATTCCGATTCCAGGGGCCGCGAGTGTCGTGTCCTTACCGGCCGTATCGCACAATCTGTTATTCGCGCCGTCCGCCTCATCCGGCTCCGTAACCAACGTTCTGCGGCAGTTCGTCCGCTGTATGAAACCACGGGATCCGGCTTTCCACGAAGATGTGCTTGCGGGGCGGGAAAACATCCGGAGTGTCGAACGAAGCCGTATTCACACTGATCTCCTCGGGCGATTTTGTGCTGGAGAACACCAAGTAGCTGCCGCAGGAAGCGCAAAAACGCCGTGTAGCATCGGCGGACGAGGGGTACTCGGCCGCGCTTCCAGCGATCCAGGTGAAGCCCGTCGCTGGAAAGGTAGTCCATGCGACTACCGGCGCGCCGGAATTCCGCTGACACATCCGGCAATGACAATAACCGGAGTCCAGGGCCGCCGCGGTCACCCGAAACCGGACTTTTCCGCACAGACAACCCCCGTCATGGATGGACATCGTGACCTCCGGTTGGATGATGGATTCTTCGCCCCCACCGGGATCTTACCGCATCACCCCACGGTTCAATCCGGCCTCCAAGGGCTCAAAATGCAGCCTTGGACTGCGCCACTGGAGTGAAGCCATACAACCCAATGAGGTGCTGCGCTTCGGGACTCATGACGAATAGAGCAAACCGCAACGCCGCCTCGCGATGCCCCAGCACCGACAGGCCGTAGTCAGCATTGAC
>FTHJ01000522.1_pt1 | contig 8676 bp, 6 predicted proteins | sample 1640931 | NCBI WGS metagenome assembly FTHJ01 (sample SAMEA3914788, study PRJEB12502) | metagenome | biome: forest; material: soil | place: Canada | collected 2011-07-03 | depth 0.1 m
CCTTCATCCGGCGCAGTACGTAGGTGCGCCGCGCCTTGGCGAACTGCGGGTTGACGATGGGGTTGTAGCGCGAGGGCAGCTGCACGATGCCCGCGAGGGTTGCTGCCTGCGCGACGCTGAGCTGATCGAGCGACTTGCCGTAGAAAGTCTCGGCGGCTGCCGCTACGCCGTAGGCGCGCTGGCCGAAGAACACGACATTCAGATAGAGCGCGAAGATTTCCTGCTTGGAAAATTCATGCTCCATGCGATAGGTGAGGAAAGCCTCCGCGAGCTTGCGCCGCCAGGTCTTATCCAGCGTCAGATACAGCTGCCGTGCCGCCTGCTGGGTGATGGTGCTGGCACCCTGGGCGCGATCCCCGGAAATGATGTCGACCAGCACGGCCCGCAGCACGCCTTGGTAGTCGATGCCATGGTGCTGGAAGAACCGGTCGTCCTCGGCCGCCAGAAAGGCATGTTTGACCAGCTCCGGGATCTGCTCCCAGGTCACCGGGATGCGGCGTTGCTCGCCGATCTGGGCGATCAGGTCGCCATCACGGGTATACACGCGCAGCGGTACCTGCATTTCCACGTTGCGCATCGCATCAACGGACGGCAGGGACGGTTCCAGGTAGACATAACAACCGGCCAGGCCGATGGCGGCCAGAAGTGTGATGAAGATCACACTGCCGGCGGCGGCGATCAGTATCGAGATGTAGTTTCGTTTCACAGAACGTGACTGTATCCGCTTGATTAGGTTTCAACTGCTATGCATAGTAGCGGCCGACTTACAGGGCAAACTCACCGAAAGGTGGGGACGCAAAGCTTCCGGTCTAAGGGCGTGGGTGCCTAGGACAGCGGGGTTGCCGGCTTCAGACGTTAAACGATCCCGTCGCCATGGGCCACGCCCGGCACGGATCGGTCCAGCCGCACTCTCCCGCTTGCCGCTCCCGCTCATGGACTTTCAGAAGCCTTGTCTCCCCAAGAACTGATTGGACCATACCCAAACCGAATCGTTGGACGCGACAGAATCGCGCAAGTGTGACGCCGGCGGCATTTACCGGGCACGTTATGCCGTTACCCTCCGGTCCGGGGCGACTCGTGAGCTTTCTCACGTTCTATTTAACTTTGCACTGTTATATATTGGCCTTCGAATTTACCCTGCACGGGCGCTTTCGGCTGTAACTTACTGATAAGGAAACAAAATGTTCCTCCTCCAGGGTAAGTATCGCCCGCTCGTCGGCCTTGACATAACGACTTCGTCGATCAAATTGATCGAACTGTCGATGTCGGGCGGGCAATACCGGGTCGAGGCCTACGCGGCCGAACCGACTCCGCAGAACGCGGTGAATGAGCAGACTATTGTCGACGCCGAGGCGGTCGGCGAAGCCGTGAAGCGCTGCATCAAGCGCTCGGGCACCCGCAGCCGTGAGGTCGCCATTGCGATCAACGGCGATGCGGCCATCACCAAAGTGATCCAGATGCCCCGCAACCTGCGCAACAGCGACCTTGAGGCGCAGGTTGAAATGCAGGCCGATCAGTACATTCCGTTCCCCATGGACGAGGTCAGCTATGACTTCGAAGTGCTGGGACCCTCCGAGAAGGAGGGCGAGAACAATGACGTACTGCTGGTTGCCACCCGCACCGAGAATGTCGAACAGCGCCAGGCGGCCATCCATGCCGCCGGCCTCACCGCCAAAATCGTCGACGTGGAGGCCTTCGCGCTCGAGAACGCCTGCAAGCTGATGACGCACCAGATGCCCGATGGCGGCATCGACCGCTCCATCGCCGTGGTCGATTTCGGCGCCACCAGCACCACTTTCAGCGTGTTGCGCAACCTCAAGGTCGTGTACACGCGCGATTTCGCCTTCGGCGGGCAGCAGCTCACCGAGGAAATCATGCGCACCTACGGATTGTCGATGGAGGAAGCCGGCCGGGCCAAGAAAGAAGGCGGCCTGCCGGGCAACTACCAGTCCGAAGTGCTGGACCTGTTCATCGACGACATGACCCAGCAGGTCAGCCGTTCGCTGCAGTTCTACCTGGCCTCAGGTTCGGGCCGCGAGCAGCCGGAGAAGATCCTGGTGTGCGGCGGCTGCGCCAACATCTCCGGAGTCGGCGATGTGATCTCCAGCCGGGTGGGAATTTCGGCCGAAAAGGGCGATCCGCTGGGACAGATGAAACTGTCCTCGCGTGCCAAGGCCCAGGCAGTGGCCCGTGATGCCACGGCATTGCTGACGGCCTGTGGTCTTGCTCTGAGGAGTTTCGACTGACATGCCACGCATAAACCTCCTCCCCTGGCGCGACGAGCAACGCAAAGAGCGCCAGGTCCAGTTCCTGATCGCCCTGGGCGGCGCCACCTTGATGGCCGGCCTGCTCGCGTTACTGGGCTATCTGATGTTCAACTCGATGATCGACGCCCAGCAGCGCCGCAATGAGCGCCTGCGCACCGAAATCAAGAGCCTCGACAAGCAGATCGAGGAGATCAACAGCCTGGAGACCTCCAAACAGAATTTCATCGCGCGCATGGAAATCATCGAGAAGCTGCAGCGCTCGCGTCCGGAAATCGTGCATGTGTTCGATGAAATCGTGAAGACTCTGCCCGACGGCACCTATCTGACCGGCGTCAAGCAGACCGACCAGAAGTTCAGGTTCGACGGCATCGCGCAGTCGGCCACCCGCGTCTCGGCGTTCATGCGCAATATCGATTCCTCCGAGTGGCTGAAGAATCCCGAGCTGCAGGTGGTCGCCGCCGACGGCAACACGGGCGGCTCCAGCTTCACGGTGTTTGCCGATGAGGTCGCCAACGTCGGGGATGCGGCGGCGGCGCCCGCTCCCGCCGGCAGGCCCGGCGCGCCCAAGAACGGCGGCGTGCGCAGAGGGGTCGTGCCATGAACCTCAGAGAGGAACTGCAGGCCCTTGACCCGCGCGAACCCGGCCGCTGGCCGCTGCCCATCCGCATCGGCGCGGTGGCGATCTGGCTGGTGGTCCTGACCTTTATTCTGGGCTACGTCTTCGTGTGGCAGAACGAGAGCCCGGAGCTGGATCAGCACCAGCAGGAAGAACAGAAGCTGCGCCAGGAATTCCGTACCAAGCATGCGCAGGCCGTGAACCTGAGCGTCTACAAGCAGCAGCTCGCCGACATCGAGCGCTCCTTCGGTGCCTTGCTGCGGCAGCTGCCCGGGCGCACCGAAGTGCCCAATCTGATCGTGGACATCTCCCAGACGGGTCTGGCGGCGGGACTTTCCGAGAAGCTGTTCCAACCCGGTACGGAGAACAAGAAAGATTTCTACGCGGAGCTGCCGATCCGGATCCGCTTCAACGGCAGCTACCACCAGTTCGGCCAGTTCGTCAGTGGCATCGCGGCGCTGCCGCGCATCGTCACGCTGCATGACATCGAGATCAAACCCGACGGCAAATCCGGCTTCGACAATCTCACCCTCGATGTGACGGCGAAGACCTACCGTTATCTGGACGAGGACGAGCTTGCCGCAGTCGATCCCGGCAAGAACAAGGTGGTGCGCAAATGAGCACCCGTGACGCCATGTCCCGTTCGGCGCTCGCGCCGCTGCTGTTGAGTCTGCTGGTGGCCGCCGCGGCCGGCCTGGCGGGCTGTTCCAGCGGCGATGATGATCTGCAGACGTTCATCGCGGAGACCAACAAGGAAGCGGGCGGCCGGGTCGAGCCGCTGCCTGAGGTCAAGCCGTACCCGGCCTATGTTTATGCCGACATGGACAAGCGCTCGCCGTTCATGCCGACCTCGCCCAATGCCGGCAACCCGAACCTGCGTCCCGACGCCCACCGCAACCGGGAATTCCTCGAGCAGTACTCGCTGGACACCATGAAGATGGTCGGCACGATCCAGCAGGGCGGACAGACGTATGGATTGGTCCAGACCAAGGACGGCTTGGTGCATCGGGTCGTGGTCGGCAACTACGTTGGCCAGAACGACGGCAAGATCACCGCCATCTCCACCTCAAAAATCGACATCCGCGAAATTATTCCGGACGGCCTCGGCGGCTACATCGAACGCCCCGCGGGCATCGCGTTGAACGAATAGCTGAAAGGCTGCAGGGAGTTTTCAAAAATGATACGTCTCAACCCGTTGAACCCGATCCGAAGCGCCCTCGCGACGCTCCTGACGGTGCTCATCGTTGGTTCAACACTCCTGTCGCCGGCCCGTGCAGCCGACAGCAATACTCTGCAGGCCATCGACGTGCGGCCCATGGCCGGACAGCAGCTGCAGCTGACCCTGAAACTGTCAGGGCCGGCGCCGACGCCGAGCAGCTTCACCATCGATGATCCCGCGCGCATTTCCCTGGATCTGCCGGGCACGACCCTGGCGCTGGCGTCGCGTCGCATCGACGTGCGCTCCGGTGGCCTCGACACTATCGTGGCCGCGCAGACCTCGGATCGCAGCCGCTTGGTGCTGTACCTCGACAAGATGATGCCGTACGCCGCGAAGGTCGACGGCAACAACATCGTGATCACGCTCGGCCAGGTCGCAGGCACGGCGGCGGTCGCCGCCGCCGCGGCTCCGGCCACCACCGATGGTGCCGCTCCGACCACCGTCGGCGTGCGCAGCATCGAAGGCATCGATTTCCGTCGCAGCGTGGATGGAGCCGGCCGCGTGGTCGTGCGCCTGACGGATCCGCATACGCCCATCAACCTGCGCCAGGTGGGCGACCAGGTGGTGGTCGATTTTGCGGGCACGGAACTGCCCAAGCGCCTGGCGCGCCGCTTTGACGCCACCGATTTCGGCACCTCGGTCACCGCCTTCGATGCCACCCGCTCAGGCTCCGACGCGCGCGTCATCATCAGCGCCAAGGGCGACTATGAGCAGCTGGCCTACCAGACCAACGATCAGTACGTGATCGAGATCCAGCCGAAGCGCAAGCCCGACGCGACGCAGGAAGAGAAGCGCCTGTACACCGGCGAGAAGATGTCGCTGAACTTCCAGGACGCCGACGTGCGCGCGATCCTGCAGCTGCTGGCGGACCAGAGCGGCCAGAACATCGTGGTCAGCGACACCGTGCGCGGCGGCATCACCCTGCGGTTGCTGAATGTGCCGTGGGATCAGGCCCTGGACATCGTGCTGCGCACCAAGGGACTGGACAAGCGCCAGGACGGCAACGTCATCATCGTGGCACCGGCCGAAGAAATCGCCACGCGCGAGAAACAGGAACTCGCCGCACGCAAGGATCTGCAGGAACTGGAGCCGCTGCGCTCGGAGTATCTGCAGGTCAATTATGCCAAGGCCTCCGACATGGCCGCGCTGATCAAGTCGACCGGCCGCTCGCTGCTGTCCCCACGCGGCAATGTGTCAGTGGATGCCCGCACCAATACCCTGCTGCTGCAGGATACCTCCGATCGGCTGGAGGACATCCGCCGGCTGGTCTCGACACTCGACATTCCCGTGCGCCAGGTCAAGATCGAAGCGCGCCTGGTCATCGTGAACAACGATTTCACCCGCGAATTGGGTGCGGTGCTGGGCTTCAACGGCGTCAACAAGAACGGCGCCAATGGCATCGTCACCACTTCCGGTTCGGCAGCGGGCGTGAATACGATCGTGTCTTCCGCCCTCACCAATCTGACGTCCACCGGGTCGACCTTCCCGGTGCAGTTGCCCACGGGCACCGCTGCGCCGACACGCTACAACGTCAACCTGCCGGTCTCCAGTCCCGCCGGCAGCATTGCCTTGGGCCTGTTGGGTTCCGACTACCTGCTGGACCTGGAGCTGTCGGCGGCGCAGACCGAAACGCGCGCCGATATCATCTCCTCGCCCAGCGTGATCACGGCCAACCAGAAGCAGGCCACGATCCTGCAGGGTACCGAGATCCCGTATCAGGAGTCCGCCTCCAGCGGCGCGACCTCGATTTCGTTCAAGGATGCGGTGCTGTCGCTGCAGGTGACCCCGCAGATCACGCCTGACAATCGCATCATCCTGGATCTTGATGTGAAGAAGGACACCGTCGGCCAGGTGGTCGTGGCGTCCGGCGGCGTGAACGTGCCCAGCATCGACACCCAGCAGATCACCACGCAGGTACTGGTCAGCGACGGCCAGACTGTGGTCCTCGGCGGCATCCTGCAGACCCAGCACCGGGTTGATGAAACCAAGGTGCCCTACCTGGGTGATGTGCCGATCCTGGGAAATCTATTCAAGACAACCACCAAGACCAACGACAAGGACGAACTCCTGATCTTTGTGACGCCCAAGATCCTGCACGAAGGCGTCAACGTCTACTAAGGGGCTATGGGTCATTTGGTCTACTTCGCAACGAATTTTCAGGTGAGACATGCGTAAATTCTGGTCGACTCTGGCACTGCTTACCGTCGCGGCAACTCTCGCCGCCTGCGGTGGCAGTGACAATGCGGCATTTGTGGGGGGCACCGGCTCGGGTGCAACAGGCGGTACCGGTGGCACCGGGGGTACTGGTGGTACCGGCACGACAGTGACTGCCTCGGCCCTCACCCTCTCCACCAGCGCCCCGACCATGCCGGCGGATGGCTCGGCCACCGCCACCCTCACGGCGCTCGCCAAGAACGACGACAACAATCTCATTCCGGGAGTTCAGGTCTGCTTCAAGGCATCCTCCGGCGGCATTGCCGTCACGAACGGCACGAATGGTTGCGTAGCAACCGGTTCGAGCGGCTCGGCGGTGGCGACGCTGACCACCGCGGGCGACTCTTCGCTGCGGACCATCACCGTAACGGCGACCGCGGGCGCCCAGGTGGCAACGAGTTCAGTGCAAGTCGTCGCCGCCTCCCAGTCGGGCACCTCGACGGTGCAGCTCGGTAACGGCAATGGTTCCACCTTCGTGGCCGGTGCGATCGGGATCGGTGCGCCCAACCTGTCCGCTGGCGGCACGACGGCCCTGAGCGTGTCCGTGGTCGATCAGACCGGGACGCTCTACAACGCCGGTCCGGTCACCGTAACCTTCAATTCGCCCTGCGTGGCCACTGGTCAGGCGACGATCCTGTCCACCGTCACGGGCAGTGGCGCGCCATCGGCCGGCAGTGTTGTGACCACTACCGGTTTCGCGCCCGCGACCTATACGGCAAAGGGTTGCAGCGGCCCGGACCCCATCACGGCGTCCGCGACGGTCGGCACCCAGAACCTGGCTGCCACCGGCACCGTGACGGTCGGCGCCGCGTCAATCGGATCCATTCAGTTCGTATCTGCCTCGCAGACATCGATCGGCCTGAAGGGTACGGGTCTTAACCAGACGTCCACCGTGATCTTCAAGGTCCTCAATTCCACCGGCGGGCCCTTCCCCGGTGTCACGGTGACATTCACACCGAACACTACGGTAGGTGGCTTGGCGATCTCGCCGACCACCGCCATATCCGCCTCGGATGGCACGGTTCAGACCACGGTGAGCTCGGGCACGGTACATACCACGGTGCGCATCACTGCGAATGTCGCGTCCCCGGCGCTGAGCACCCAGTCCAGCCAGCTGACGGTGACGACCGGCCTGCCGGCTTCCAATTCCTTCAGCAGCGCCGTGGGCCCTGCAACCTATGCCAACGGCACCTCGCCGTTCGCCTGTCCCAACGTCGAGACTTACTCGATCGATGGGGTCACGGTCCCGGTCACCGTCTTTCTGTCGGATCGCTACAGCAACCCGGTGCCGGACGGCACGGCGGTCGCGTTCACCACGGACGGCGGACAGATTGGCGGCAATTGCAACACCACCGGTGGCGCCTGCACGGTGACCTGGACGAGCACGAACCCCAGGCCAACCACAAATCCTGCCTCTCAGACCGGCGTGGCTCCCAGCAACGGCTTTGGGCGCGCGACGATCCTTTCCACGGCTATCGGCGAAGAGTCGTTTGATGATGCAAACGGCAATGGCTTCTTCGATACCGGGGAAGCCTTCGCCAATCTCGGCGAGCCCTACCGGGACGACAACGAGAACGGGCAGTACGACGCGGGCGAGCACTTCCTCGACTTCAATAGCAACGGTGTGCGTGACAATCCCACCGGTAACTTCGTCGGGATCACTTGCTCCGGCACCGCACCAGGGTCAACCTGCACCCAAAGCACGCTGGCGCTGGGGGTGTCCCACCTGCTGACCATGTCGACCAGCGATGCGACGATTACCCTGGACGCTACCGACAGCACGGGCTTCACGCTCTCCGGTTCCACCATCCATATGCCCATCAGCAGTGCCGGTCAGTTGGTCGTGAACGTGCAGGATACAAACGGTAATTCGATGGCGGCGGGAACCACCGTGGCCTTCCAGAGTTCCGGTGCCGTTATATCCGTGGTCGGAGTCGGGAGTACCATTGTGGGCTGCGATGCCGGCAAGGGCGGTCAGAATTACGGCGCGGCGCTTGCCACGACGACGACGACGGGCGGCGCGACCATCAGCATCAAGGTGACTTCGCCCAGCGGTTCCAGCACCTTTGTGACCATCCCCGTCTCGGTCCCCTGATCCTTCAGGCGACTTAAGGCTTCAATCCGCTGCGGGCCGCGCTGAAGGCGGCCCGCAGCGCTCATTCGCGCAGTGGTGTTGGTGAGGTATCCTCACCCCCACCATGCTCGGCAAGCGCAATATCTATCTGGTGGGACCGATGGGTTCCGGCAAGAGCGCCGTGGGCCGCATTCTCGCGCGCATGATCGACGCGCCCTTCCTGGACAGCGATGCGGAAATCGAGAAGCGCACGGGCGTCGACATCTCCTACATCTTTGAACGGGAG
>FTHJ01000277.1_pt1 | contig 8501 bp, 5 predicted proteins | sample 1640931 | NCBI WGS metagenome assembly FTHJ01 (sample SAMEA3914788, study PRJEB12502) | metagenome | biome: forest; material: soil | place: Canada | collected 2011-07-03 | depth 0.1 m
GCGTTGATGCGGCCATTGCCGAAGTTGCCGACCAGGATCTTGCCGCTGAGTCGACCAAAGGCGAACGAGGCTCGCGTCACGCCCCAGGGCGAATTGAGGGCGCCGCGATCCTCGAAACGTCGCAGCAGATGCCCATCGGTGTCGAACACATCGACGAATCCATGTCCCGGGCCGGCCACATCGTCGTGCTTGGCTGCATCCTGCTTGGCATAGGTGACGAACAGGTCTCCATCGATATTGGCGATGCCGAACGGGGCATAGCCGGCGGGGATCTTCGGATCCACGAAGCCGCCATCGGTGGCCACCGGCGTGTACATGCCGCCCGTGGCACTGGGTCCGAACACGTCTACCGTGCCACCTCGGAAGTTGGTCGCGTACAGCAGGCCCCCCTTAGCGCTCAGGCCAAACACCAGACCTTTGTATACGGCGCCGGCGGCGGCGCTCGGTGCCATTGAGTTGTCAACCGCAAGCACTGCGTTGGTCGGCGGGGTTAGCCCACCGGCCCAGGCAGAGACGGTCCCATCCTCCGTGGCGAAGATGAACACGGCCGGTATCTTGGTGCCTGGCACGAGGAAGGAGGCGGACGGATTCCAGATGATGCCGGTCGGCGTGGCCGGAGCCGGATTAAGCGGGTTTTTCGGATCGACTGCATGACACGAACCGGCTGGAACGACGTTGCCGGGCAGCGGGATGGATACCTGCAGGGCGACCTTCGTGCCATTGCCGAGATACAGGGTCGAGCAACCCGTCTGGTTGTCGTTGACCCAGAACGGACTGCCTGCGGCGGTGAAAGCAATGCCCCAGGCATTCTGCAATACGGGATCTTGGGTGGGCGCCGTGTTGGCGAGGTTCGATACGAGTGGTGTAACCACGTACTGATCGCGGTGACCTGGCGAATCGTCGTCATCGGCGAGGACCGCTGCCGGGACAGCCGCGACCGCGATGACGGTTGCAGCAACAAGGTTGCGAATGAACGGGCGCATGGTAACTCCCCTTGAAGGATTGTCGGAAATTCGTGCGTTGGTGAGTGCACTCGGCGCGCCCTATCGGTTTCAAAGTCGTGAAATCTATTTTTCCCGGCAGGTGAGGGTGGCTTGAGCAGTGTCCTGGCCGATAAGTGTGGGCTGTCGGCCCACGGCGTGTGCGTTTAACCGAGCTTCACGTCACAGAGTCTCAACACTGCGCACCTGTTTGCCTGATTTGAGAGTCAGGTCGACTGCCGGCGTGTTATGCCACTGCGGCGCGGCATGCTGCGTTGCGGAGTCTGGCAATAGTCGTCTTCTATCTCATCGGAACGGGACCTGGCACGCAGTCTCCTCAGCTGAAGCTGTTGAGACTGGCTCCGCTCGCGGCACGACTCCCACGCTGCGCCGGATTGTGTTGATAGATAGAGGGCTCTAAGTATGACGTTGAACCAACAGCGCTTGAGACTTCTCGGCATCGCCTGCGCGCTCGCCGTGGCCGGTGTGCTGGGCGGATGCGGCGCATCCGGTGTGGCCAGTTCGACGGCCGGCGGTGGCGCTTCGACCGCGGGAACCGGCAGCAGCGGCTCCTCGGCGCCACCCACGATCACGGGTATTGACACACCGAAAAGCGTATCGGTTGTGACTGCTAACTAGTGCTGGGGAATTCATGATGCTTTGCAGTTCGCGCACTCTACTGATGTATACCGTCATGGCCGCCGCCTCCGGGCTAGCCGTGGCGGCTCCGCCCTCGACATCCCCATATGTCACCGATCCGCAAAACCTGTACGTACAGGATGCAACCGCCGAAGGGATCGGCAGTCTCAACATGGTTCTTTGCGTGATCGGAGCCACCGATCCGGGCGACATGGTGAATGCCGGCCCGTACATTGCGCTGATTGACATGGACAAGTGCCAGGCCAACAAGGGCAGCAGCAGCGCAGCGGCCGGCGCCAAGAATTTCGCCAATGCCGTTGTCGATGTGACGCGCGCTTCCAACACCGCCCCGATGATCGGCAAGGTCTGGCTGTCATTTGCGGACGAGGGCAAGTCTACCCAAGTCTACGCTTACTTAAGCGCGACGCAGTCGCCGGCGACTGCACCTCCTTACGGTGCCTTCCGCATGGACTATATCGGGGAGAAGGATGGCGCCGTTGGTTTCAATGGCTACATAGATTCCACCACGCCGGGCGTGATCAAATTCCTCGAGACCGGGGATCAATCCAGCACCACGGCCCTGGCGATGTCGACGACCTCGACCACCTCCGGATCGGGCACCATGTTCGTGCCCGATAACGGGGGCGGGGGCAGTCCGGTGACGTTCAACTTTTCGTACACCCCGGGCTACTTCCACCGCAGCGATGGCACGGATGACGAGTGCTTCGATCGCGCAAGCGCCCACGCGAGCACTGCCGTTTCGCAGTATGGGACCTATAACGCCCTCGACGGCACGCGCGTGGATCAGGTCAATCCCGGATTTCCGGTTCTGGCAACCTACCAAGGGACCTCGTACTACGGCTTTGCCAACTACTGGGGCATCAATTTCCAGGGGCGCGCGCTTCCCGATGGCAGCCCGGTATCCGGATTGACCGTCACCGACCAGAGACCGGGAAACACCACCAGCTATGCGCTAGGCAAGTTGGGCGGAAAACTGACCAAGTGGACGCAGGTGTCGACCACCCTCGATGCCCTGGACGGCATTCCGATCATGTACGGCGCGGATCTCACGGGTCTTACCACCGGTAATCCTGCGGTGACGGGCATGAACAACTGGATGCTGCAGTGGAACTCAGCCGCCGGGATCTTCACGGTGGTTGGTTTTCAGAACTGTGGCAACAATGGCTGCGTCACCTCCACGGTTGCGCCGGCCACGGTCAGTTCCAGCGCGTTCAATACCGTCCCGATTTCGGGTTGGGCCAACTCCTACGGCGGTAGCGTCAACATTCCTGCGACCGGCTCGCCGCATGCGGCCAGCGACGCGGTGTTCTATTACACGCAAACCACCGTCGTTCCGGGTACCACCGCGCTGACCTTGCATTGCTTGAATCAGTGCCCCACCGTCGCGCAGCTCGCCGGGTACAGCAGCTCGACCCTGAGCACCCCGTATGCCAACGGTACCGACTCGCAGTGGTTCAGTGCGCCTAACAGCGCCAATACGGTGACCTACACCTTTGCCGCCGGTGGACTGTTGGACGCCAGCAGCGCGCCCGTGGTCTGGGAGAGTCCCCCGGCCCAGTCTCAATACGCCCAAAACGGCCTGCAGACCGGCTGGCTGGTCGAGGCGGCGCTGACCAATGCGAATTGCCCGGTGGGCGGTCCCGATGCACAGGCGGGGCGTATTTGCCAACCGGCGAATCCCGCCACGTACTACACATGGCAGACGGGCCCGAACCAGTGGAACCAGTCGCTGTGGCTGACGAGCGGCGGCAACGTGGTTCCTTTTGATCCGCCGCAGAACATCGCCTACACCGTGCCGACAGGCTCAGCCTACGGATCGTATGCGGGTTTGCCGATCCTGCTGCAGTTCAACGGTTTCGGTAATCTCCAGGGCATTCCGGGCTCCTGCGTCAATCCGGCGGACAACAGCGCGGAAGATTGCAACGTCTCGGGCGCCAGTTACGTGCCCACCTTCTCGATTCCGGACGGTACGCGGATGACGTTGACGAGTCTTTCCGGAGGCTCGACGACGCCCCTTATCGTCAAGGCCTTGAACGGGCAGATTCTGCTTAAGAGTCTGGGTAGCGGGGCAGCGCAGTGCGCTGCCATGGCACTCACACCGCTGCCGCTGCCATCGGGCGGTTTGCATGATCCGCGCAACGCGAACGACAGCGCATACCTGGGCACCAAACCCATAGTGAACGCGGTGACCAAGGTCATCGACGGGGTCGTACAGTAATTCTCTATTCGCCCTTAGACCTTTTATCGTTGTCTGGCATACTCTTTTTCGACTGAACCGCGTTTACGCCCCTGCTTTTCGGGGATGGGTTTTCGGATCGAATGAGTACCGATGAAGTCGGCGTGCAGACCGACGACTGTAACAGGGCCCTGTGTGTAAGAATTCGCGCCGGCAACACCGACGCGGAGGCGCTCCTCGTTGCGCGCTTGCAGTCAGGGCTGCGGTTAGTGGCGAACCGGGCGGCTGGCGGGGACCTGGAACTTTCCCGAGACGTTTGCCAGGAGACGCTCGTGATTCTGCTGCGGCGTCTGCGTACCACCGGGCTCGATGACCCGTCGGGTCTGGAGGCGTTCGCCGCCCAAACCGCGCGCAACCTGGTGATTGCTGCACGGCGGAAGAATCACCGCCAACGTACCTCGACCGATACTGAGGCGCTGGCGGGGGTGCCCGATCCGCGGCCGCCGGTGCAGGAGGCCGAGGCCGCGGGGCGATTGGGTGTCGTAATCCGGCGGTTGCTGGCAGAACTTCCGGGAGACCGTGATCGCACGATCCTGACCCGCTTTTACCTGAATGAACACGATAAGTCCGAGATCTGCCGCGACTTGAACTTGACCGACTTGGGATTCAACCAGGTGATCTTCCGCGCTCGAAACCGGCTACGGCTGTTGCTCATCGAAGCCGGGTTCGATAAGCGGGATTTCCTGGATAGGGAGGAAGGCTCGTGAACGGCTCCGACGAGCAGGATGCGCCCGACCAGGCGACCATAACCGCCTACCTGGCCAATCGCCTGCGCGCGACCGATGCGGAGGCCTTCGAGGCCTACTGCCTGCGCCATCCCGATTTCGCCGGCCGTGTGGAGCTTGATCTGATCCTCAAGGTAGGTCTCAGGCAAACGCAGGGACCCGACCCGGTGCAGCGCACGCGATACCGCCGGCGCATGGTACTGGCCATTGCAGCCGGCCTGGTGCTGGTCGTGGGTGCCGGCTTGCTGCTGCTTCCCCCCGTACGCCCCGGGGCGCTGCTCGCTTACCGGTCGGCGACGCAGGTGCCGTCGCCACTGCTTGCCGGCCCCCGCGTGAGCGTCACCCTCATCCGGCTACGTGAGGGCTCTGATGTTCATCGTGTTATCGCACCACGGGAGGCCGGGGTCCTCGCGGTGCGGGTGGCACCGGATTCATCGCCGGGTCGTCAGGGTTACGCGATGGGAATTGCGCTTGAATCGGTAATTCCCCACGCGGTGACCTTGGACAATCTCCTCCCCGATGCGAACGGCTATATACAAGTGTATCTGCCGCTTGCCGCAGTGGCCGGGAAGGATCTCAGAATTTCTGTGAATCCGTCTCCTGCCACGGGCTCGGAGTCAATTTCGTTTCGAGTGCAAGTGCAGTACGCACCGAACACGCCGGTTGACATACGGTAGGGTAGCGTCGCGGTCACCCGTCACTAATTGTCGCCGTGACCGCCTCCGGTGACGTCCAGCGGCTGGATTGAGCCGGGCAGCGCAGCACTTGCCAACTTCAGCACCAGCAGCGGCGTACCCACAGTCGTTGCCTTCGGGACGCACACCAACGTCAGGTTCGCCGGATTCGTGTTCGGATGGAGCACACCTTCAAGACGTGCCTTGGTGTCGTCCAACCCTTGGCGCACGGCGTTTGCTGCGGCCAGCCAAGGCGCATCGCCGCTCGGCGTCCACGGCTGCAGCAGTGGCGAAGGTGGAGCAAACATCACGTCCCCGCGTGGATACAGCAGCAGCCCCTGCCAGGCTGGCGGCATATCGCCGCTCGCAAAATACACGGTGTAGTAGGCGGTTTGCCCGCTGGTCGTGTCCGCCACGGCGCTAAGCGTGAAACTGCCTTCTTTGCCCGAAGGCTTCAGTTCCGGGCCACCCGCGCCTTGTACTGCATACACTTTCCAAGTCAGCCCCAGCCAAGGATCATTGTCCGCCACGTGCTGTCCTCCTTAGTTTCTGTAATTCACTTCTCTGCTCTGAATTTGCGGACTATCTCACCGGGGTGCTCTGGCATACTGATCTGACTACCCAAGAAGAGGGCTGCGCAATCAAGAGATTCGCCAAGACCGTCGGGGTGTTGCTGCTTTCCGTTGGTGCATTGACCTCAACAGCCGTATCCGCGGCGCCCGAGGGACCCAAGCCGTGCAATGCTGCACTGCAATCAGGGGCGCCCCTGGGGCGCTGGGAATTGGACCTGGGGCGCGCTCGAACTTCGACACTTGCGGTGACGTTTCCCGAAAGCCGGAATGTTCTGCTGTTGGCGCAGGAGCACGGCGTCGATGTAGATCTTGAAGTGTCCGCTGCGACGACGACCACAACGCAAGCCGGCAATCCGGTGCGGCGCAATGGCGTGCTGCGTGTACTCGTGAGCACGGATCGATCCGGTCGCGCCACGATTGCCGTGCGGGTCATGGCCGACGGCGGGACGGGTTCGCGCGTTACGCTACTGGCTTACGATAACGAAGCGCTTCAGCGCGATGCCTGCCAGTCGGTCACGGAGGCACTGGCGGCGGGCGATGCTGCCTTCGCTCGAGCGCGGCTGATTTCTGCCGGGAGGGCCGCGCCGAACGCGGGCTCTGCAACGGATCTTTATAACAGCGCCTATCGCAGTTACGAGCGTGCATTTGCTGCCCTGGCGCCCGAAAATATAGTCCCACGCGCGCAAGTGGCGTATGTGCTTGCGTCGCTGTTATGCCAGGACATTGGGCTGTGGCGAGAGGCCGAACACTGGTCGGCATTGGCAGCCGGATTGTTTCAACGTGCAGGTAATGCCGATGGCCGCGCCGGCGCGCAGTCACTGCAGGCCGTGGCGTGGATGCAGTTGGCGCAACTACCGGATGCGGCGACGGCGGCCGACGCGGTTCGCCGCGATAGCCGTGCGTTGGTACACCAGGCCCTACGTCAGCTGCAGCGTCTTGCGAGCTTTTATCTGAATCGGCACGAGCGCTTCGATGCGGCCCAGCAGCTCAATCTGGCGGGTCTTACTCAATACAACATGGGCGAATACACCGGCGCGCTCCATTCGTATCGACGGGCGCAAGCACTCTACGAGGGCATTGGTGAACGCCTGCAGCTCGGCCTGGTCTTGCAGAATATTGCGCTGGTTGACTGGGACCTGGGCCGATCCTCGAGCGCCTTGAGTACTTTCCGACGCGCCCTGGGTCTGGTCAATGTCACGGACGCCCCGGATGTCCAGGCCTTGATCCTCAACAACCTGGCGCTGGCCCAGCGAACTGCGGGGCATCTGGATGCGGCGCTGCTACTGCATGCTCAGGCGCTGGACGTGACTGCGCGGATTCAGAACAACCCCGAACGCGGCCGCAGCCTGTTTGGTATCGGCATGGTGTACAGCGCGGTGGGGGACCGCCCCCTGGCAGCCAATTTCTTGCGCCAGGCCCTGGGTATCGCCAGTCACGAAGGCGAGGGCCGCGACCTGGTCAGCGTGCTGCGGGCGTTGGCAATGCTCGAAGCGCAGGATGGGCATCACGAAGAGGCGATTCGGCTCGATCGCGAAGCCCTGGTGCATGCCACCGGCCCCATCGTACGCGTGCACCTGCTGGCACAGATTGCCGAGTCGGAGTCCGTGTTGGGGCGCAATCAGGCGGCCGCGGATGATCTGGCCCTCGCCAGGGCAATTCCTCAAGGCGACGATGCCGTCAGCCGCGCGCTCGTGCAGTTCCAGAGCGGTGTGCTCGATTATCGCGCCGGACGGTTGGCTGGAGCGCGCGCCCAGCTGCAAGCAGCGCTGGCAACCGAGCGCGCTTTCGGGCTTGATGCGGCGGCCTTCGATGCCAATGTCGCCCTCGCTCGCGTCGACACGGCCGCGGGCGACCCGCAACAGGCTCTGCGCGACCTGGATGCGGGGCTGAAGCTCTCCGAAGTGCTGCGGGCGCAAGTCTCGGACCCGGAACTGCGGGCCACCTCCATGCAGCCCTTGCGGCCTGCCTTTGAGCTGAAGGTCGATTTGCTGGCAAGCAGCTATCGCAAGGCCACGATTGCGGGCGATCTGCATGCCGCGGAGCGCGCGGCACGCGCGGCGCTGGCCGTCACCGAGCGCTCCCGCTCGCGGGTTATGCAGGACATCGCGCTCGCCGACTACGGCCACGGTGATGAGGCGCGCGTGGATGGGCTGCTGAGCCACAAGTCACGGCTGCTGGCCGACATTGCCGCTCACGAGGACCGGTTGGAGGCGGGCGGCGTGCGCTCCATGACGGACCCGCGTTTCATCGCCATGCGCGCCGATGTTGCGCAGCTGCGTGCGCAACTCGCCGTGCTGGATTCGCAGCTGGCGAACCTGAGTCGGTCCGCGCGGGATGCTGCGCAGGGCCGAGCGGGCGGCATCGCGGCGCCACCGGCGCAAGTCGCCATTATTTCGTACTGGCTGGGCCCCGCCGACGCCTACGCATGGTTGCAGACTCAGTCGCAGATACACCTGATTGATCTGGGCGCTGCCGAGCGGCTGCGCGCCGCCGCCGAGGCGGCTCATTCGGCCTACAACAGGCCGGACGGCGCGAGTATGGACGAGCGGCTGCATGCGGGCGCGAATTTGAGCCGTCTGGCATTGCAGCCGGTACTCGCCCAGCTGCCGGCGCGTGTGACCCGGCTGGTCATCGTTCCGGACGGTCCCCTGCAC
>FTHJ01000629.1_pt1 | contig 8445 bp, 8 predicted proteins | sample 1640931 | NCBI WGS metagenome assembly FTHJ01 (sample SAMEA3914788, study PRJEB12502) | metagenome | biome: forest; material: soil | place: Canada | collected 2011-07-03 | depth 0.1 m
CCGAAGGATGCTCCGAAGTACCAGGAGCGGTCCCGGGCGCTGGTGCAGGGACTGCCGACCGAGGATGTCGCGAAGGCGCGGGATTCCGACGAGTACAAGGCGACGTACGCAGAGACGAACTCGGCGTTGAGTAAGTTGACCAAACCGCAGGCCCAGGACGCCTGCCATGGGTTGCTCGATGCGCAGAGTTAGTATTGCGGTGGTCGGCTGCGCGCTCGCTCTGTCCGGTCGCGCGTGGGCCGCCGAGCCGGCTGTGGACGGGCGGGCGCTGGGCGTGGCCGAAAGCATTCTCAGCTATTGCACCCGGGTCGACGCGAGCGCTGTTCCCAGGATCCACGCCAAGGTTGAGTCGCTATTGCAAGGAGTGTCCGCGGCGGCGGCGGCGCATGCCCGGGGGAGCCAGGAGTATCGGTTGGCCTATCAGTCGGTCACCGATTTCGTGAGCAAAGTCGATCCACACAACGCCAAACGCCCCTGTAGCGCCGCGGCGGTGGCCCAGTACGATCAGCAAAGCACCCACCCCGGCAAGGCGGTCGCGGCCGGTCCGGCCACACGCTATCTTCCCGATCGTTTCGCCGGGCGCGCCGGGCGGTACTACCGGCTTCTCTGGGGAGTCGACTCCCTCAGCGTCAAGACCGTGGAGTCCGGCGAGATCATTCGATTCGCGTGGCGTGTGCTGGATGCCGACAAAGCCAAGGCGCTCAATGAAAAGGCTTCGGAGCCGTCCCTGATCGATCCGCAAGCCGGCGTCCAACTGGTGGTACCATCGATCGAGCAGATCGGACAGTTGCGTCAGAGTGTGGCGCCCGAGTCCGGCAAGTCCTACTGGATGGCTTTTTCGAACAAAGGACGCCTGGTGAAACGGGGCGACCGCGTCAATGTCGTGATCGGACCCTTCCGCGCGGAAGGGCTCGTGGTCGATTGAAAGGTTTCAATAAGAATTCCAAGGTGCGAATCATGACTTCCAACAGAACGCATTCCCTGCTCCTGGCCGCTCTCGCCTGTGTGTGTTGCGCGCACGCGCTACTGGCGGCGGAGAGCAAGGTGGCACATGCTGATTTGACCGCCGCGCAGATCCTGGAGAAGCACATCGCGGCGCGCGGCGGGTTGCTAGCGTGGCACGCGGTGCGGGCGATGTCGTGGACCGGCAAGATGGATGCCGGAATGGCTAACTCGGCCGCGCGAAGCGCGAACTACGTACGTAACTCGAGGGCACCGGCTAACAAGAAGGAGCTCGTCCAGCTTTCCTCGGCCGGCGAGGCCGCCGCGACCGACCAGCAGGTACAGCTCCCGTTCGTTCTGGCGATGGAGCGCCCGCGCAAGTCACGGCTGGAGCTCGAATTCGCGGGCAAGACCGCCATACAGGTTTTCGACGGCAATGCGGGCTGGAAGGTTCGTCCTTTCCTCAACCGCAATGACGTCGAGCCGTTCACCGCGCAGGAAACCAAGATCGTGGCCGCCAAGCCGGATCTCGACGGGCCGCTACTCGATGCCACGGCGCAGGGAACCCGTGTGGAGTTGGAAGCGAGGGAAGCGGTCGAAGGCCGTGACGCCTACAGGTTGAAGTTGACGACGAAGAGCGGGAGCGTGCAGCACATCTGGATCGACGCGCAGAGCTTTCTCGACGTGAAGGTGGAAGGCACGCAGCGCCAGATGGACGGCCATATGCACAACGTCTGGGTCTATCAGCGCGATTTCAGGCCCGTGCAGGGCCTGTTGATTCCGTTCGTTCTGGAGACGGTAGTCGATGGATACCGCGATACGCACAAGATCGTTATCGAGAAAGTGGCGGTGAATCCGCAGTTGGCCGACGCGTCATTCAGCAGGCCCAAGGCATAGGCGCCGCGTAGCTATCCCCGTGCTGCGAGCGATCGCCGCCGGCTTACTGCTCTTCGGGCTCGTTGCACCGGGGTGGGGAAAGGGTGCAACCGCTGCGAATGCAGGTGCGGACATATATCTACGTGGCGTACTGCCAACGGGTCAGCCGCTCACGGGGGCGCGTGACGCTGGCGGCCCACGCATCAAGGGCATGGATGCCGCCTGCGTGAATTGCCATCACCGCAGTGGGCTTGGAAGCAGGGAAGGCCGTGTCCTGATCCCGCCGATCACGGGACGTTACCTGTTCCATCCACGTACCGCGAATCGCGATGACGTTGCTCTGACATACGTCGAGAGCGCCCGCTCCAACCGTGATCCCTACACTGATGTCACACTGGCTCGGAGTATCCGTCAGGGAATCGATTCCGAAGGCAAGCCACTCGGCTACCTGATGCCGCGCTTCGCGCTGAGCGATGCGGATATGAGCGCGCTGCTCGACTACCTCAAGAATCTCGATTCGCCGCAAGTCCCCGGTGTTACGGCTACCGTCCTGCACTTCGCGACTATTATCACGCCGGATGCGGATCCGGTGAAACGCAGCGGCATGCTCGATGTATTGCAACACTACTTCACCGACAAGAATGCTTTCCCGTTCGGCCCCAGTCCGCCCATGCGGTCCTCGGGCAAAACCCTGTACAGCAAGAGCATGTACATGGCCAATCGCCGCTGGCAGCTGCACATCTGGGAGCTGACAGGTCCCGCGGCGACCTGGCGGGCACAACTGGCGAGACTGCTCGCGCGGGAGCCTGTCATGGCGGTGGTGTCGGGGTTGGGGGGCAGCAACTGGGCCCCGGTACACGAGTTCTGTGAGCAAGAGCGCTTACCCTGTCTGTTTCCGAGTGTCGAAGTGCCGGTGGTGGCGAACCGCGACTTCTATTCGCTGTATTTCTCGAAGGGCGTCTTGTTGGAGGCCGGGCTGATGGCCGCCAGGATCGCCGCGCCGGGTTCCCGTCCGGCAGTGAAGTCGGTGGAACAGCTCTATCGTATCGGAGACAGCGGTGAGCCGGCGGCGCACCTGCTGGCCGCGGCACTGAAAGAGCGCGGCGTTGCCGTTCACAATCATGCCATAGCCGCAGGTGAGGACCGCGATGAGTTGGTTGGCGCTTTGCGCGATGCCGCAGCCGCCGAAGTGTTGGTCCTATGGTTGCGTCCGGGGGATATAGCGGCGTTGGGCGCGGCGCCGGCGAGGTCGACGCCGGTTTTCGTGTCCGGTCTCATGGGCGGACTCGAACGGGTGCCGTTGCCGTCGAGCTGGCGCAACCGTACCCAGCTCACTTATCCGTTCGACCTGCCCGACCGTCGAGAGGCCCGCGTGACTTATCCGCTCGAGTGGTTTTCGATCCGGCGCATTCCCGTCGTCGCCGAGCAGGTACAGGTGGATACCTATCTCGCCTGCGGACTGCTGGCAGAGACTCTGAGTCACATGGCCGACACGTTCGTGCGAGATTACCTGGTCGAGCGCACTGAAGAGATGCTCGAGCATCGGCTCATGACGGGCTACTACCCACATCTCACTCTCGCCGAGGGACAGCGTTTCGCGTCCAAAGGCGGTTACATGGTGCGGTTCGCGGGCGACGCAGGTAATCGCCTGCTGGCCGACAGCGATTGGACGGTGCCGTAATGCGCTCACTGACTCTGGTCTGTGTGAATCTGCTGGGTCTCGCGTTACCCGCGCTCGCGGCGGATCGTGTCAGCACCAGCACAGTGGAATATGCGGTCCCGGACATACAACTCGTGCGGGACGACGGCACGCAAGTATCGCTCCCCGCGGAGATGAACGATGGCCGGGCCGTGGTGCTCAATTTTATTTTTACAACCTGCAGCTCGTTCTGTCCGCTCAGTAGCCAGACCTTCGCGCAGTTTCAGCGCAAGTTGGGTCCTGAGCGCGGGCGCGTCCATCTGATGTCGATTTCCATCGACCCGGAGCAGGACACGCCCGTGCGGCTGCGTGAGTATGCGCACAAGTATCATGCCGGTCCGGGTTGGCAGCATTACACGGGCACCCTGGCGGCGAGCCGCGCGGCGCAGCTCGCTTTCGGCGCCTATCAGGGCGACAAGATGAGTCATGCGCCACTGACCCTGGTGCGCTCCGCCGATGGTAAGAGCTGGCGGCGCATCGAGGGATTCGTGACGCCGGACGAGTTATTGAGCGAGTATCATCAGACGCTCCTGCGGAAGTGACACAGTATCTGACACGATGTTGGCTGACCGGCCTGGGCGCATTGCTGCTCGCGGCGCTCATGGCTGTGCCAGCGGACGCGCAAAGCCCCGCCGAATCAATCTATCGACTGGGTATTCTGCCTTCGGGTGAGTCCCTGACGGCTACTCGCGAGCCCGATATGACTATTTCGGGGGCGGCCGCCGCCTGCGGCAATTGTCACAGGCGTAGCGGCTTGGGTGAGCTCGATGGCCATATCGGTATTCCGCCCATCAGCGGCCCCTACCTGTTCCATCGCAGCACCCACAGCCGCGACGATTTCGACTTGCCCCGCGTCGAGGCGGCGCGTTTCGACCGGGAACCCTACACAGACTCAACCCTGGCGCGCGCGATCCGCACGGGCATAGCTTCCGATGGACATCCGCTAAGCTATCTCATGCCGCATTACTCGCTCGACGACACCGACATGGCGGCGCTCATCGGGTATCTGAAGGGCCTGGCGCCCGCGAAGAGTCCGGGCGTCACGGACTCGGTGTTGAATTTTGCGACCATCATTACGCCTGACGCCGATCCGGTGAAGCGCCGCGGAGTGCTCGATGTGCTGGAGCATTTCTTCGCCGAGCAGAATGCGGTCGCACGCCGCCAGAGCCCGCCGCTCGGGTCTGCGCATAACATGCACTTCAACCCAATCCGGCAGTGGCGGCTGCACGTCTGGCAACTCTCCGGGCCTGCGTCGGGCTGGGATCGGCAGTTACACGAGTATCTTGCGCAACAGCCCGTTCTGGCGGTGCTCTCCGGGCTGGGCGGAAGGAACTGGGCGCCGGTCCACCGCTTCTGCGAGCAGGCCGCGTTACCTTGCTTGTTTCCCAACGTCGAGCTGCCCACGGTGGCCGAGCACGATTTCTACTCGCTGTACTTTTCCCGCGGCGTGTTGCTCGAAGCCGACCTGATCGCGCGTCGGCTGACACAGGATGCAAAGGCGGCGGCCGCACGGCGAGTGGTGCAGATTTTTCGCCCCGCTGACATCGGTCAGCCGGCCGCCAGGGCGGTCAGATCTGGCGCCCCGGAGTTGCAGATCGTCGATAGGCCGCTCGCGGCGGGCGCCGCCGGACCGCAGTTGTCCGCGGCGCTGCAGGATCTGGATGCGCGCGATGTGCTCATACTTTGGTTGCGCCCCGCGGATCTGAGCTCGCTCGCGAGCCTGCCGGCCGGCAGAGCCAGAGTGGTGATCTCCGGCCTCATGGGGGGCTTGGGCGAGACTCCCCTACCGGCAGCCTGGCGCGGAGCCACGCAAATGGCCTATCCGTTCGATCTGCCGGAGCGGCGTCGAGTCAGGATGGATTACGCACTCGGCTGGTTCCGGATGAGTCAGATCGTCGTGGTTGCCGAACAGGTGCAGGCCGACACGTGGGTGGCATGCACCGCGCTATCCGAAACATTGAGCCATATGGGGGGCGCCTTGAGTCCGGATTATCTGGTGGAGCGCATGGAGGGTATGCTCGAGCAGCGGATTCTGACCGCCTATTACCCCAGATTGTCGTTAGCCCCCAACCAACGATTCGCTTCCAAGGGGGGGTACCTCGTGCGATTCGCGAGCGCCACCGGGTCGCGGGTCGTACCTGACAGTGACTGGATCGTTCCCTGACGACGTTACGCGTCCGTCAAGGTGCGTGTGATTTAGCGGTGTTGCCAGCTTCATTTGCTGGGCAATCGCCAACGCGATTAGCCACGACCGTCGAGCGCGTGAACTGTCCGCCTGAGCGCACTTCGTTATCGTCCTGGTAGCTCGTCGCGCTCTTTACGGTGACGACGTTACGGTCGACGAGGACACCGCCAGGGACTGGACAGGTCCAGCTCGAGCGGTATTGGTTGCCCTTGGATTTCAGGGCGGAGAATTGGCACCCCTTCTGCTGCAGCTCCAGCGTCTTCTGTTTGATCTCACTGCTCGGGTCACTGCATTTCCTGACGTTGGATTGCTGCGCTTTGGGACTGGCGGCCAGCAGCACCTCACGGCGATACTCCCACAGGCCGGGCTGCAACGGGGGCAGCTGGGCCCCGGATGTAACCTTCAGCGGGGGCGGTTGTGTCGGTGGCGCGCCACCTTGGGCAGCCGCGCCGTGCAGGCTGCCAAGGGCGACCAACAGCAAACCCGTACCGGCAGCCGACGCATTGAGCACATGAGGCATGGGTCTCCCCCTTCGACCTTCGAATAGAGCCTAAACCGCCTGCCGGCGCGTTACTCCGGGGGCGATTCCCCAGCGTTTCGTGTGATGGACTACTCACTTACCCTACCTTGCCAAAGCGACAAACCGCCGCTCCACGTCAGGATCTGTATTCAATTAGCGGTTTTGCGCTTCGGAATCGGTGAGAATTCGCTTGGGTCTGTTACAGGGGGAGGTGTATGCGCCGTTTCTGGGCGATCGCTGCCATCGCGTTGTTGACGCCAGTCGCTCGTGGTGACCCACTGCAGCACGAGTTTCTTCTGTTACCGAGCGCGGTTGTCGTTGGAACCTTCGACCGCCAGGCGCCTGTCACCCAGATCGTGGACCAGGTGGTGCAGGCCGACATGCTCTTCAGCCTGCAGAAGGGCCCCTTCAAGCTGTTCGGCGAATATCTCGTCTCGGATCACGAGGCCGACCTCGAGCGGTTCCAACTCGGCTACCAGTTGACGGACGACCTGGTCGTCTGGATCGGCCGCTATCACCAGCCCACCAGTGTCTGGAACCACGATCACCATCATGGCCAATATCTGCAGACCAGCATCAGCCGGCCCGCCGTGGATGAGTGGGAGGATCTCGGCGGAGTGCTGCCCCAGCATTTCACCGGAGTCCTGATTGAAGGCAGCAAGCCAGTCTTTGGGAGTTGGCGGCTACGAACCGCCCTGGCCGGCGGCATCGCGCCGCAGCTTACTTCGAGCGGCATGGAGCCCTTTGACCTGCTGCATCCCGACACCAACCGGCACCAGATGGGGTATCAGGCCAGGGCCTCCCTGCACCCCGGGGACTTTACCGAGACGGGGGTGGGCATACTGGCCGCGCATGACGACCTGACAGCAGTCGGTGTCATTTCCCCCGCGGCGATCGGGTTCGATCATGTCGATTTGAATCTCGTGGGAGTGTTCGGCTCTTACGTGGGCGGCTCCTGGAAGCTAACCGCCACCGCGTACCATGCCGACGCGCGGCTGTATTACACGACATCCGTTTTGACCGACCGGTTCGCGGTAGGTTACGTGGAGGCCGAGCGGCATCTCCCGTTCGATCTGACGGTGTTTGCCCGCCTGGAGGGCTCACAGGGAACCGGCAGTTCCCCCTACCTGCGATTGTTCGAAGAATTCGCCCGTGCCCGGCAGGTTACCGGGTTGCGTTGGGATTTCGCGCAGCGCCAGGCCCTCACCGTGCAGCTGTCCGATTCGCATACCTTGAACGGCCGTTTCTCGGACGTTCGCTTGCAATGGAGTGCTGCGCTCTTTTGATCATGCGCCGCGCATTTCTCGCGTTCATGCTCTGGGGCGTCTGGGCTCAGACCCTCGGCGGCTCGCAATCCGTCGTCCTCGTAGTGGGCCGCGACAGCAGTGTCGTGGATCTGGACCCGATTACCGTCCGCAAGTTATTTCTCGGCTTGCCGGTCCTCATCAACGGACACCCTCTGCACCCCGTGCGCAACCGCAGTGACCAGCGGCTCGATCCAATCTTTCTGCAGCAGATCGTGGCCATGTCGCAGTCTGCGTACGATCGCCAGATTCTCATAGGCGTCAACCGCCAGGGATGGCTGCGTCCGGTCGAGATCACGACACGCGCCCGGGTGCTCGAGACCCTGAATTCCGATCCCAACGCCGTGACTTTCATGTGGCTGCGTGATGTCGAGCACGATCCGAAGATCCGGGTCGTACGAGTGCTATGGACCGATTGATGACCAGCCTACGGGTACGGCTCACGAGCGTGGTGCTCGTGATTCACGCTGCGCTGGTACCGCTTTTGTACCTCGGCGTGTCCGCCATCGTGGAGGACGGCTATGCGGAGCAATTCGTCAATCCAATACGCTCCTACAGCAGACTCGTCGCGGACGAGTTGGAAGCGGTCGACGCAGGGGACTTCGACCGACGGGTGGTCGCCATGCTCGACAGTGTAATGTTGAGTGGCCAGGTCGTCGTCGCCGAAGTCATCGATGGGTCGACCAGGATGCACAGTACTCTGGCTTCCGTGACACCCATGCCGTATCGCGGCGATGACTTCTACTTCGGCGACCATGGCGATCAGGTCTACTACGTATCACACCCGGTGAAGCGGGGCTCCCGCTCCGTGATATTGCGATTAGGTTTCGATGAGGGCCCGACCCTGGAGCGGATCGCGCAGGCCAAACGACGCGTGCTGGCCGCGATGCTCGCCTTCACCATTGCGTCGATTGCCATC
>FTHJ01000560.1_pt1 | contig 8340 bp, 5 predicted proteins | sample 1640931 | NCBI WGS metagenome assembly FTHJ01 (sample SAMEA3914788, study PRJEB12502) | metagenome | biome: forest; material: soil | place: Canada | collected 2011-07-03 | depth 0.1 m
GCCCGGTGTCGCGGCGGTGATCGTCGGGGCTGTCAATGCAGCACACCGGGAGGCCAACGCGCGGGTCGGTGCTATCGAGCTCGATCGTGAAGACCACGAGGCCCTTGCGGCGGTAACGGCTCTACGGACCGGCCCGACAGGTGACGTCTTCACTCTCGAGCGGGACCGCCAGGGCCGGCACGGCCGCATCATGAAGTACGAATTGAATAGTTGATGCGTGGGCTCGTTGCGCGCAAAGCAACGATTCATCGCGGCGCGGTCATTGAATGACCGGACCCTATGCCGATAATCGAGACGCCGCGGGAACGGTTTCCGCATTCCTCCTCAAGAAGGAAATAACATGAGTGTCTCGAACGGGAAGGTGCTTGCCAGCCTCGCCCTGTGCCTGCTGACGCTGCCCTGGCAGTTCTGCGTCGCTGCGACTCATCACGACGCCCTCACCGACATGTTCGTCTGGTGGAACGCAGCTTACAAGCGCCCGGATGGCTTCACCCCGGCCGCATTCTCGCAGTATTTCACCCCGGATGCCGTCTTGCGCGTCAACGGTGTTGATCGCTGCAAGGGAGTGGCTGAATGGGCCGAGCATTTCCGCAAGATTCAGGCGAGCACGGAAATGGTGGAGATCGAGCTGCCCTTCATCGATGAGTTCGAGTCGCCGACCGGCGATCGGATTTTCACCCACCATATTGTCAAAGCCCGCGAGCACGGGAAGGACAGCCGTGAGCGCGTCATGGGATTCGCCGTGGTGAAGGGCGGCAAGATTTCCTTGATCAACTTCGTGAGCGTCCCCGACCCCGTGACGAGTGGCGCTGAAAAAAAATAATTGGAGACCTGTATGACTAGAGCCCCCAAGACGCGCCGGCGCCACGCCAGGCTGATTCTGTGCGGTGCCACCGCGACACTCGCCGCATCCTGTGCGGCCAGCGCACTCGCCGCGGACAACGCCGCGGACGACACTGCTACGGAGGGCTTGCAGGAAATTACGGTCACGGCACAGCGACGCGAAGAAAACGCCCGCGACGTGCCGATCAGCCTGACTGTATTCTCGGGTGCGCAGATCGAGCAGGACAACTTCCAGGGTGTTGAGAGCTATCTCTCCCAGACCCCCAACGTGAGCTTCACTACCGAAGGCACGCGTGACCGCAAGGAGCTGGCCCTGCGCGGCGTCAGTGACCAGCTTTCACCGGACAACAACATCAAGGAAGGCAGCTTCGGTTTCTATATCGACGAGTTCAACGTCGCGCAAGGCACCTCCAACCCCGAGATCGTCGACATCGATCGTATCGAAGTGTTGCGCGGTCCCCAAGGCACGTTCTTCGGCCGTAACGCCGTCGGCGGCGCGATCAACATCACCACCAAAAAGCCGACGAACGACTTCTATGCGGAGGCGAGCTCGCAGTACTCGTCCTTCAATACCGTTGACAGTCACGTCATTCTGAACGTGCCGCTCATCGACAACATTCTCGCCGTGCGCATGGTCGGCCGCGACGAGACCAGCGACGGTAATATCAAGAACATCAATGCGATCGGCGGTGGCAACGACAGCAAATACCAGTACGGTAAAGCGATTGTCCGTTACACGCCGACGAGCCAATTGACCATCGATACGACCGGCACGGTGAGTAACGAGCATGTCGGCATGCGCAACGGTGTGCCATCCGGCGTGCTCGGCGACTTCTCCGCGAGCGTGCTATATAGCGGACCGCCGTACAACGGCGCCGCAATCCCCGACGGCGTCGGGTTCTGGCCGCACAATACCAACTCGGTCAATTTCAATCGTCCCCAGGACGACGGTACCCGCCTCAGCTACGTCTCCAATCGCATCAAGTACGACACCGACCTGTTCAGCATCACCAACGTGGTCGGCTACCTGAGTTCGAACGAGTTCGAGGGCGGTGACATCGACGGCTCGAGTCTCGACCTTTTCTACGAGCATGAGTCGATCAAGCGCAGCTCCTTCAGCGAGGAATTGCGGGTCGCCTCCGTGCCGGGACACACGATCGACTGGACGGGCGGCCTTTATGTCGGTCACGACATCGGTCATACGAGCCAGTACACCTTCTCCGGTGCCGATAACCCCTTCGGCCTTCCCAACGGGTTTGAAGTCACCTCGTCGTTGTCCGATTCATCGGATCTGAGCTATGCCGTGTTCGGTGAGGGGGCCTGGCACATCGATCCAAAACTCACGGTTACGGTCGGCGCGCGCTACACCCACGAGCGGGTCTATAACGACGGATACAACACGTCCGGACCCCTGGTCGAGAACTATGTGAATGGTGACGCCACCTTCCACAATTTCTCGCCCCGGGCCAACGTGCTCTACCTGCTCAGCGACCAGGTGAATCTGTACGCGACGATCTCCCGCGGCTTCAAGGCGGGTGGCGTCGAGGCTCAGAGCGACTCGAGCGGCGGCACCCAGGTCTACAAGCCGGAGACGTTGACGAACTACGAAGTCGGCATGAAGAGTGAATCGGCGGACAAACGCTTCCGCCTGAACACCGACTTCTTCTACATGGATTGGAAGGACATTCAAGCCGACTACTCCATCGGGCAGCAACTGCCGAACAATGGCGGCGTGTTCTTTCTCACCGGCATCGCCAACGCTACTGGCGCTCGCAGCTATGGATTCGAAGCCGAGGGAGCGGCGCTCCTGCTGCCGGGCCTCACTTTCGATGCCGGTGCCGGCTACGATCGCGCGTACTACCTGGCTTACCACGATGCACAGACGGGCACGGGTACCCAGGGTGACCTGACTGGCGCGACCTTGCCGAACGCGCCGAAATGGACCTTGCATGCCGATACCCAGTACACGCACAATTTTTCTGCCGGCCTATCGGCCTTCGGGCGCCTGGAGTGGTATTACAAGGGGGGTATCGTGCCGGATCAGAACTCGGAGTTTCACACCGGCTTTCCGTGGCAAGTCCCTGGTTATAACGTGACCAATCTCCGGGCGGGCTTCACCCGGAAGAACGTGAGCGTCACGGCGTTTGTCGAGAACCTTTTCGATAAAAAGTACTACACCAATGCGTACGAAAAGGCATTCGCGACGGGTATGTTCATAGAGCCCTCCTACCGCAGTGCCGGTGCGAGGGTGACCGTGTGGATCGACTAAGCCGATGATCGGCGGAGGCCGCGAAGGATTGGCGGTGTGTCTTCTGCGGGCGACGCTGGTCGTCCTGGGTTTGGCGGTGTCGGGTGTGGCGAGCGCGGGTGATTCGGAGTCGCAGCGCTTCGCCGGCTTCCTCGAGTCAGCTTACGAGCAGAATCTCGCGAGTCGCCCGCAGTGGGCGACCGAGGCGGGCTCGAAGGTGGGCTACGATCGGTGGGACGACACGTCGGAGGCCGCTTTAGCCAAAGACGCGGCGCGGATTCGAGCCAACATCCGCGCGGCCAAAGCGCAGTTCGACTACGCCCGCCTCGATCCGCCCTCCCAATTGCAGTATCGGGTTTTCCTGGACGAGCAGCAGTTGCTGCTCGACCGTTACCGCTGGCGCGATCATTTCTACGCGCTCAATCAGATCGTCGGCCTGCACATCGACATACCGGGGACGTTGACGGGCCCCCAACCGCTCGAGACCGAGGCAGATGCCCAGGCCTACGTGAGTAGGATCTCGGCGGCAAAAGTTGCGGTAGGCCAACTAGTGCAACACCTCCGGGCACAGGCGAAGCAGGGCGTTTTTATGCCCAAGCCTGTGTACCCTCTGCTGATCGAGGGGGCGAGGAACGTCATCACCGGCGCGCCGCATGACACTGGTCCGGACGGCCAGATCTTCGCCGACTTCAAGCGTCGCATCGGGCTGCTCGATATTCCTCCTGAGCGAAAGACGCGTTGGATAGAGGCGGCCCGCAAAGCGTTACTCAGCGATCTGCAGCCTGCCTACGAGCAGCTCATTGGGGTGTTGCAAGACCAGGGTGAACGCACACCGATCCGGGCTGGCGTGTGGCAGATACCGGACGGCCCCGCGTTTTACGCATTTCTGGTCCGACAGTTCACCACGACTGCCATGACCCCCGAGGATGTACATGCTCTGGGCTTGCGGCAGGTCGAGGCGGTCCACGGAGAAATCGCCGCGGTGATGCAAAAACTGGGATTCACCGGATCGGTCCGGGAGTTCATGGCTAAAACCAAGGCGGATCCGCGCTTCTACGCTCCCAACACGGACGCCGGCCGCGAAGAATTTCTAGCGCGTGCACGCGCGATCGCCGCTGGCATGCAGTCCCATATTACAGAGGCCTTCCAGGCCGCGGCTCCTTTGCCGCTCGAAGTCCGCCGGGTCGACAGCTACAAGGAGGCTTCGGCGCCCGCAGGTTTCTACGAGCCCGGCAGCACGGACGGCCGTAGACCGGGTGTTGTCTATCTGAATCTATCCGATATGCACCTGCAGCCACTCTACGAGTTGGAGGATCTGCTGTATCACGAGGGTGTCCCGGGTCATCACATGCAAATCTCCACGATCCAGACGGACGCGGCGATTCCCAAGCTGCGCAAAGTGAATGAGTGGTGGCAGGACACGGCATTCGTCGAAGGGTGGGGTCTCTACGCCGAGCGGCTGGGCAAGGACATGGGGTTCTATCGGGATCCGTACGCTGACCTCGGACGTCTCACCGGAGAGCTGTGGCGAGCGTGCCGTCTCGTCGTCGACAGCGGCTTGCACTACAAGCACTGGTCACGCGAGGAGGCGATCCGGTACCTGCAGGAGAACTCCGCGGCACCGGACGGGACGATAGTGCGAGAGGTCGACCGCTACATTGCCGTACCGGGGCAGGCAACCGCATTCACCGTCGGAATGCAGAAGTTTGTTTCTGAGCGGGAGCGCGCGCGGCAGGCACTCGGGCCGAAGTTCGATCTACGCGAATATCATCATGTCGCGCTGGAGAATGGCTATCTCCCCCTGTGGGCGTTGGAGGGGCGGGTGACTCGTTGGATAGCCTCCAGGCAGGCCGCTGCGCCGTGAGATTTCTGGCTGTCGTTGGGCTGACCGTTGGTCTTGCGGCCACTACCGGCGCTTACGCGCTCGATCATCGGGAGGGACCCTCCCCGGTAGCGGGCGCAAAAGATTCTCAACTGCAGTTCCACAGACTGCTGGAGTCCTACTGGACGGATCTCCTGCGCCTCGATCCGGCGCTCGCACTTTCCGTGGGCAACTATTCATCGCAGGAACTCTTCGACGACTCGCTGGAGGATTCCTGGCGGGTTCGGATGCTGGAGACGCTGAAGCGTTACTCGGCGGCACTGACCGGATTCGATCCGGCGCACCTGTCGGTCGACGACCGCGTCAGTTACAGCATGTTGCGCTATCGGTTGGACAGGGACCTCGGGTTCTACGGGAGCCGTCTCTTCGAGGTCGCGCGCATGATGCCGATCGACCAATTCCAGGGTCTGCATATCGGCTACGCGGCCGAGGCGGCCGGATCGGGCGCCTATCCCTTTAAAACCGCCGCTGACTACGACAAGGCTCTGACCCGGGCGGACAACTATTCGCGCTGGACGGACGATGTCATCCGGAGGTTGCGGCAGGGTGTTGCACAAGGGGTGGTTCTCCCACGGATCGTCGTCGAGAGAATGCTGCCTCAACTACAGGCCCATCTCGGAGTTGCTCCGGACCACACGCAGTTCTGGCGCGTAATCGAGTCGTTTCCCGCCGAAGTCCCTGCGGCCGATCGTGAGCGTCTTACCGCGGCTTATCGGCTGAAGATTGGTACGGTCATCCAGCCGGCCTATCAACGCCTGTATGACTATCTCCGCACGGAGTATCTGCCGCACGGGCGCGAGTCCGTTGGTTTGGGGCAGCTACCCGGCGGTGCCGCACTGTATGCATATTACGTGCGGTACCACACGACGACCGACCTGAGTCCGGCTGGCATTCATGCGCTCGGACTGTCCGAGGTCGAGCGGATTACGGCGCAGTTGGCGGCCGTGCAAAAGACTGTCGGGTTCAAAGGCACCCTTCATGACTTCTTCGTGCACGTCCGGGAAGACCCCGCGCAGCACTTCGAGCGACCAGAGGATGTCGTACCGGCCTTTCAGGCCGCCCGACAAGAGATTCTGCCGCGGTTACCTGTCCTGTTCGATGTGCTACCCAAAGCGCCCTATGACATTCGCGCCTTACCGGAGTCCTCGCGCAACTCTCTGGACAATGGTTACTTTGCCCCTGCGGCGGCGGACGGCTCGCTGCCGGGCATTCTCTGGATGAACATCTACGCCTCGGGCGTACGCGACAAATTCAACGTCATGACCATCTCCCTGCACGAGGGATTACCGGGGCATCACCTGCAGACATCGGTGGCACAAGAGCGTCACGACCTGCCTTCATTCCGCCGGTTCGACTCGACCAACGCCTATGTCGAAGGGTGGGGGCTGTATGCCGAGTCCCTTGGCGAACAAATGGGCTTCTACACAGACCCTTGGGCCTACTACGGGCATCTCAACTACGCCATCCTGCGTGCCAACCGGCTGGTAATCGATACCGGCATTCATGCGCAGGGCTGGAGCATAGAGAAAAGTGTGCGCTGGATGACGGATCACTCCTCGATGAGTGATGCGCAGGCCACCGCCGAAGTGGAGCGGTATGTCGCATACCCGGGGCAGGCGCTGTCGTACAAAATGGGGGAGCTGAAAATCCTCGAGTTGCGCCACCGCGCGCAAACCGCGTTAGGCCCGCGCTTCGATATCAAAGCCTTCCATGATCAGATTTTGCTGGGCGGTAGCATGCCGCTCACGACGCTCGAGCAGAAAGTCGAGCGCTGGCTCGCCCATGTCCAGGAGACTCCATGAGATTCGTTCACCGGCCCCTTCTTGCGGTAATAGCCACGATCCTGATTGGAGGGGCCACCGCCGCCAACTCATGGGCGGCAGGCCAGGCGCAGGCAATCGTCGGGGCAACCGTCGTCGATGTAACCAACGGGCATTCTATTCCCAATGCCGTGCTGGTCATCGAGGGGGAGCGGATCACCGCTGTTGGCCCGGCGAGCGCGGTGTCGGTCCCGGCGGGGGCCGACGTCATTCACGCTGACGGAAAGTGGCTGTTACCGGGCCTCATGAACATGCACGTCCATCTGGGTCTGAAACTCCCGGGGGCCGCGGGCGATTCGCTCACTAGTGAGACCGACGTGGAGGAAGTGCTGCGAATGGCCGGCAATGCGCGGCTGTCGCTCCTTTCCGGTGTCACGACTTTGCGCCTGGTGGGCGAAGATCACGGCACGGACTTTGCCTTACGCCGGGCTATCGACAGCGGCGAAGTCATGGGCCCGCGTATCAAAACAGCGGGCGAGGTCATCATTCCAACCGGTGGGCACGGCTCGATGGAGGCCGACGGTCCCTACGGATTCGCCCACGTCGTGCGTGAGCAGATCAAACAGGGCGCCGACTGGATCAAGATCGCCATCTCCGGTGGCATCTCCGATTCGCACGGCGACATTTCCGCCGCGCCCATGACGGACGAGGAACTGTCCACGCTCATCGAAGTGGCCCACCGCAATAACATCAAGGTGACGGCCCACAACGGCTCGAGCGTCGCCGCGCACCAGGCGATGAAATTCGGGATCGACGGCTTCGAGCACGGCTATCACCTCGACCTGTCCGTGTTGAAGGAAATGAAGGCCAAGGGCGTCTGGCTGGTGCCGACCATCGTCGTCAGTCAGCCCGGCGCGCTCGAGTTCTATCACAAGATCGGCTCACCGCCGTGGTACCTGGAGCGTGTGAGAAGCACGGGAATCGATCATTGGGCCATGCTTCAGAACGCCATCCGTCTGGGTGTCAACATCGCCCTCGGCACCGATCAGTTTCCCTTCGAGCCCAACGGCGGCACGACTGCCACCATCGCCGAAGCTGAGCTCTACGTGAAGGCGGGAATGACTCCCCTCCAGGCGTTGCGCACCGCCACTGTCAATTCCGCGCAGATGATCGGCATGGACAAGGACGTCGGCACTCTCGAGCCCGGCAAATACGCCGACGTCATCGCGGTGAGCGCCGACCCGCTGAAAGACATCGGTGCGCTGCGCACCATCGGGATGGTGATGAAGGGGGGAGTCGTCGTACGGAACGACGATGGGAAAGTCCGATGACTCTGCCGCAACTCGATAACGCGGCAGCCGAAAGGATCTCGCCGCCCGTCACACCTCAAACCGATATCCCTTGAACATCTCCCGCAGCACCTTCTTCTGCACCTTCCCCGTCCCCGTGTGCGGAAGCTCGGTGACAAACACCACATCGTTGGGTAGCCACCACTTCGCGACTTTGGGTGCCAGGTAGGCCAGCAATTCCTCCTTGCTGACTTCGCGACCCGGCTTTTTCACGACGATCAGAAGCGGGCGTTCCTGCCAGCGAGGGTGCGCGATACC
>FTHJ01000270.1_pt1 | contig 8263 bp, 8 predicted proteins | sample 1640931 | NCBI WGS metagenome assembly FTHJ01 (sample SAMEA3914788, study PRJEB12502) | metagenome | biome: forest; material: soil | place: Canada | collected 2011-07-03 | depth 0.1 m
GACTGCGACATCGCGGCGATCTCTTGCAGGAAGATCTGGTCGAGCCGCGCGTCGCTGCGGTTGCGGATCGGATGCAATGGACTGCCGTTGACCAGCACCGGCACGCCGAGAAACAGTTTGCGAACGGTCACCGGGTCGAGATCGACGACCGCGCTGTCCGCGCGCACCACCAGCACGACGCTCTGCGAGCCGGCCGACCCGAGCGTGGCGCCGAGCAGCAGAGCGAGCAGTAGAAGTGCGCGTCGCATGATCAAAACAGCGCCGCGCTCCATTGCAACCGGACATCCATGTAATGCCCATTCAGCAGGTAGGTGTCGGTGAGCTGCGCGGTCAACGCCTGACGGTCGGTGAAGTCCCAACGCACACCGCCGACATAGCGCGAGCGGGCGAACTGCTCGAACAATCTCAAGTAGGAAGAGTTGCCGGTGCCGGCGGATTCCTCGTACCGGGCGAAGCCGGTGAAATCGCGCGCGAAGTGGCGCTCCACCTCGACATAACCGACGCCGAAACTGTCGGCGACGGTAGCCCCCGTGTAATGCAGCTGCGCCTGGGCGAAGTAGACGGTCGCCGTCACTTTCCACGCATCGCCTGCGTAGGTCCCGAACAGTCCATACAACTTGAGATCGACGTGGTCGAGTCCGATGTGTCGCGGGGCGGTCGATCCCTCCGCGGCCAGTTGATCGTCGGCCGCCAAGATGCCCACACCTGTCTCGGTGAACTCGCCCGGATGCAACGAGGCGCGTGCCTGATAACCCATGCGGCGCCCGCCGTCCGGGTGCACGAGGTCGAATGCCTCTAGGCTCTCACCGGTGATTTTCGGCGCCACGCCGCCGGCGACCGCCGTGCGCAGCCGCCAGTCGCCAAACACGTGCCGGCTCGATTCGATCAGGACGCCCGTGAAGTGCTGTGGCAGGACGCCGCGGAGGTCCTCCCAATCGTCGATACCAGGCCGGGTGATGCTGGTCTGGAGGTATTGCCCATGGTGATGATCGTGATTCCAGACGCTGGTCGGCTGGTGATAGCGGCCGACCCAGATGATCGTATCGCTGGAGAGTTGCCAGCCGAGCTGGAAGCGCTCGAGGTCGCCTTCGTGGTTGGAGAGCAGGTACTCGCCGAACAACCTGAAGGGCCCCTTCTGCAGGGTCAGGAGGGCATCCGCCTGTACGACCTGGTCGTACAACTGCGTTTCGGGTGACTGCCTGTCGAAAGTGCCTACGGCCTGGGCGCTGGGCAACAGCAGAAATTCGTGCTGCAGCGGGTCACCCCGCGCGAACGGCGAGCACAACACGGATAACACGATCAGCAGCCGAGAAACGCGCATGCGCCCCCCCGAAAATACGCCCCCTTCCATTAAGACAAATACGGGGGCGCCAAACCGTCGACTGGATCGCGTTATGCCCGCCCTGGGGAGGTCGTTGTAATTGTTTATTCGACTGGGTCGTACTACAGCATTGTCCCCGGTGGAAGTACAGGGCTTCACACGTTTCGCGGTAGGGTCGCCTGCAGACGAGACCCTTCTCGCTCATAACCTTTGGGGCTAGCAACCGTGGCGCACAGGGATACATCCGGTGCACTATACGGAATGCCCATATTGCACCGTGAGAAGCGCCCCATGTCGTTTCCCCCCGTGAAGTCTGCGCCCGCAACGATCCTGATCTGCAGCCTCCTGTTGGTCGCAGGCCCTCGATGGGCCGCATCGGCGGAACCGACGGCCGCCCCCCCCACGGTGGCGGAAACGCCTCAAGCTCCCCGAGTGACATCGCCCACGCGCGAACCGGCTGGGGCGGCCAAGGCTGATGAGCTCCCCCACTTCCAACCCGGGCTATGGGAATACCGGCGAACCCTCATGAAGCCAGGGGCAGACAAGCCCCAGGTGTCGACGTTCCAAAAATGCAGTAGTCCTACGACCGAGTTCCGGCAGAGGATGGCGGAACTCGAAAAAAAAGGCTGTCAGTTCTTGCCAGCCGAGCGGAACCAGCAGGGCTATATCTCTCAGTGGACCTGTCCGACGCCAGCCGGACCAATAAGGTTCCGCGACGTGTTGATATCGCAAAGCGATACGACTTATCAGACCGTGAGTGAGGCACACGGTGATGAGCAGGTCGTACGCACGACGATCGATGCCGTGCGACTCGGCGAATGCGCCGGCCTCGGACTCCCCGGGATTCCCAAATCGAAACGCGCGAACCCGCCATCCTTCTTGAAGCAGAGCCCGCAGCAGTGACCGGAAGTTTTGCGAGGTGGGCGCCGTCGGCAGGCGTTGCGCCATCCGCTCAGCGTACCGCCAGGCTCTGCGGTGTCGGGTTTGACTGCGACGATTCTCGCAGCTGGTGATACCGCTGAAGCAGCTCGTCCGGGGTGACGAAGCCGTCGATGCGCAACCACGGTGCATCCGGACCGACACGCAGAAACGTAACGGACGTGTGGCTCATCTTGTCTCCGCGCCACACATTGAAGGCGCGCTGTGCGGAAAGGCTCGCCTCGACCGTGCCGGTGTAGTGCTGCCAGCCCGCTCCCGCGTGGAACTTGCGCGCGTATTCTCGTAACCGTGCGGGCGTATCTTCCTCGGGGTCCACCGAAATTGACATGAGGTGCACGGCCGCACTCTCTGCACCGAGTCGCTTTTGGAACTGTGCAAACACCTGACTCATGAGCGGACAGATCGAGCTGCAGGTCGTGAAGATGAAGTTCAGAACCACGGGACGTCCGTCGTTCATCTCCTCAGGTAGTGACACCACCTTTCCGTCGTCCCGCACCAGCTGCACGGCGGGCACGGCATATCGCACCGCCGCGGTGCTGATGACCGGGGCTGCTTCAGCAGCCGGCTCGCTTGGGGCAGCACCGACCGGGAGCGCAGCGAGCAGCATTGTCAGCCAGAAGGTGGAACGGGCGCACCCGCGGCCGAAAGGCAGGTCACCCTGAGCGGACATGAGTTCTGTGGAGGTGGATTCAGCAGACATGGCCATACGATAGCCCGGGAGCGCCGCCGTCACACTGAGCCCGATCCCCCCCTGCGCCGCCGGGATCACCCCAGTCCAAATACCGAGATACCCTACCTCGAAGTCGGCTGGACACCGAGAGTCAGGGCACCAGCCACGGCGTGTCGGCCACCACAGTAGTCCCCTGCGGTCCGTCGAAGTGAACGATATACCCGCCCTTGGACGCAAAATGCTGGTGCGTCCCGAGGGCAAGCCTCGGGTAGTACCCGGTGAGCGTACGGTGCTCCAGGAGAGCCTGCAGCTGCTCGATCAGGTAGGCGGGCGAGGCGTGATCCGTCATCAGTTTGAGGGTATCGCCAAGCAGGGTGCACGCGAGAAACGTATCGCCCTGAGCCTGCAGGTCCACGATGGGAATATGTCTGAAAGCGAACCAACCGACCGCATAATCGAGTTGCACGCGGCGGCGCTGCGGGAGCTCGACCGGATAACTCAACGCAACGTGATCGCGCCAGCGCGGCGGCAGGGACGCGTGCTCCAGGCCGTTCATCAGGCCAGACACGTAGACACGGCCAGGAGGTGGGCTGGAGCTTGTGAGAGCCGCAAGGTCTACAGGCCGCAGCCAGAGCACAACGATTGCCGAGGCAGGCCTGTGGGAGAGCGCCCCCCCAAGACGCCGTGAGCCGGCGGCAGCCGGGACGGCCTCAGCACTCACGCTTATCTCGGTGTCCCTGAGCGCAGTTGCCAGGGCCGCAGCGGCGGCTGCGCCGCTGTCTGCGGATCGGTAGACCTGATAGACCGCGATAGGCCCCTTGCCGGCGCTTTCGGCGCGGATCGATTTGGCGATCAACTCGGCCTCGAGCAATACGCCCTCGGAGAAGTACACCGAATAGAAATCCTGCTCCGAAACAACGGGAACCTCGAGATTTGGAAAGAAACACGGGACGGAGTGCCGCTCGCAGAACTCGTGTACGGGCGTCCACTCGGCACTGCCCACTCCGGAGAGCAGGGCAAAGACAGGATCGGAGGCGAACTGCCGCTCGAGCTGCGCACGCCAGGTATCCGCGGTCCCCGTCAGCTGCCAGACATGCAGCTGCCAACGCAGCTTTGCCAGCCCCGTGCCCTCGGTGTGCCCTGACCTCCCTACGCCCGGAACAGGTAACGGCGAGGCATTCTTCTCGGCGACATAGTGCTCTAGCACGTCCAGCACCCCCCGGCGCCTGACTGGGTCCGAATCCGGTGTAACGACCGTGCCGAGATGCAGAAGCGCTCCCGTGATCCCCGGCGGGTTGCGTGGGGTGAGCTGCTTGAGGTACGCAATGAGCGCCGCCATCGAGCTGTCATCCAGCTCGAAACGGGGCATCAACTCGCTGAAGGGGCGGGATTCGGAGTCGATACCTGAACGGATCGCGCGAGTGAGGGTGGCGTCCGTGTAAGGAGCCCGCTCGCCGTGCAGGCCTTCGAGCTCGAGTACTGCTGGCTGATGTGCCAAAGACACCCGCTGCTGGAACAGATCCTCACCCGTGACGGGCGGGATACCCGAGCCGCTGTCACGGGACCCCAGCCCACTGCGTTGATGGCAATTGACGCAAGCTGCATCCGCCGCCCGCAGTTGGATACCCAGACGAGATTCAACCCCCTCGAGGGGCGCACCCGAAGGCAACACGCCGCGCAGATAGATCGCCGCGCCCGCCTGGGCCAGCGCCCGGTCAGCCGGTGGCGGGGCCGCACGAGCACACGCTACCGCGAGCAGCGCACAGGTCAAAAGAGCGAGTCGCACAGTCCGCTCCAGCTTTCGTCCGTCGTCAGGGTGTGGTCCAGTCACTATCGGCGATCAAACGCAAACCGCTCGAGTCAGCGAAATGAACGATGTAACCGCCCTTGGAGGCAAAACGTTGATGGGTCGCCAGCGTCAATCGCGGGTAGTAGCCCGTCACGAGCCGATGCTCGATCATGCCTTGGAGGCGCTCGATCAGGTACGTCCGGTTGAAGTTATCAGCCATATGATTGACGGCCTCCGAAACGAGCCCGCACGCGAGATAGGTATCGGCCTGCATCTGCTCGGCCACCACGGGGATGTGACGGATGGCGAACCAGTTGAGCGGGTTACCGACGCGCACGCTACGCGTCGCAGGCAGATCGTACGGATAGGTGAGCTCGCTGTACGCACGCCACTCAGCTGGCAAGGGCGCGTGCTCGAGACCCGCCATCAGACCGGAGACATAGATCGCGCGGGGTCCTGTCGGCGGCGGTCCGAGCGCGGCGAGATCCGCCGGCCGTAGCCATAGTACGAGCGTCTGGCCGCTCGCAGCCGTCCCGATCGCCGCCGTCACATCAGCTCGCGAAGCTGCAGCCGGGAGCCCGTGTTTGTGTACGAGGAGTCCGTGCTCTCCGATGCGCTTGGCGAGAGCCGCTGCAGCGGGCTCCCCACTATCACCGATGCGATAGACCTGCTCAATCGTCGCCGCGGGGGTGTCGCGATTGGCCTCGACAACACGATGAGCGATCAGCTCGGCTTCCAGCAGTACTCCCTTGGAGAAGTAAAGAGTGTAGAAATCCTCTCCTGGCTCCACTGGCACCTCCACGTTCGGAAAGAGGCACGGCATGGCGTTCTGCTCGCAAAAGTCGTACACGGGCCGCCACTGACTGCCTCCCAAACCCGATACCACCGCGAACACGGGCTGCTGCGCAAGATGATGCGCGAGCTGGGCACCCCAACCCGAGGAGGGCCCGGTCAACTCCCATACGTGCAACTCCCATTGGCGATGCACCATGAACATGGTGTCGGCGTACATGGTCTTGTCGGAGGCCAGCAGGCGCCGGCTCGGGACCATCTGACGCGCGTTGCGTTCCGCGAAGAACTGGCGCATGACATTCAACATGCCCCCGCGCTTCACGGGATCCGCTTCCGGCGTGATGATGGTAGCAAAGTGGATTTCCTTGTCGGTCACGCCCGGTGAGGACCCCACCTCGAGGGACTTGAGGTAGGAAACCAACGCAACCATGTCGGAATTCCCCAGCTGGAAGCGCGGCATGAGGGGACTGAGCGGCTTGCCCTGGGAATCGACGCCTTCGCGAATGGCGCGCGCCAGAGTCTCTGGCGTGTAGGGCTCGCGATCGGCTCGTATGGCCTCTACGTAGGGTAGATCGCGCTGCTCCGCAGCGCGGGGGCGCGCGTGGAACAGGTAGGCCCCCGCGATCGGAGGAATACGAAGCAGTCCTTCGGCGCTACCAAACCCACTGCGCTGGTGACAGCTGACACAGGCGGCATCCGATCCCGAAGCGGGCGCGCCACTCGAGCCACGGGTTCCTTCGAGCGGCTGCCCCGAGGCGAGGACACCGTGCAGGTAGATCTCTCGCCCGATATTCTTCGTCGTCTGCGCCGGCGTTGGCGCGCCTTGCGAGTCGGACAGGCCCATCATCAGCAGCAGCGCACCGGCAGTTGCGCCCCAGCGGCCCACGGCAATCTACGCGTGCGGCTTCGCGAACAGCCCGTCGTCCAGGTGCGGATTCACCGCCGCCTTTTCTATCATCAGTTTGTGCTTATCCGAGTAGCCATCGACGGCGGTCTCCTGCACGAAGGGAATCATCACGCCACCTTCGACCTTGCGGAAATCGCGCTGGTATACGTAGACTTTGTGCATCTTGCCGTCCAGGTGGCGCGGAAATCCATCGATCTTGACGTCCAGGAAGGTCTTCGCGTCCACCCACACGTGCTTCACGTCGCCATTCTTCTGAGTGACCTTCAGCCTGTACGCCGGCTGCCCGTCCACCAGTTCGGCGCCGTCCAAGTCGACCACGGCCCCCCGGGCCGCCGACCCGATCAGCGGGCCGTCCAGATCATCGCGCGCGGCCTCGGTCTTGGCTTCTTCCTTCGTGAACGGCTCGGAATCCGTTCGGTTCAGGAATGGCCGCAACTTCCACCCCTGCTGCCCGTCGTATACCTGCACAGCCGTCTTGCCGGCCACCAGGATTTCCAGCCGCATCTTGTTCGGGCGCTTCAGGTCGAGAGTGAAGGGCAGCTGCATTTGCGTCGCAGCTTCCGTCTGGGCGTTCGCAGCCGCGATTTCGGCATTGGTGCCACGGCCGGTCGCCTTCTTGCCGGCTTCCACTATCTTCATCGCGCGCGTGTAATTGTCACCCGTGCCAGCATCGATCTGGCCGGTGAGCTGCAGTCCCTGGACCGCCTTCCAGGCCTGTGCGCCGCCGCGGGCGGTGATGTGTTTCTCCAGAACCTGCGCCGCCGTGAGACTGGGCACCTGTACCGGCGGTGCAGCCGCTGCGGTGCGCGGCGCCGCCGTTTTTTGCTGATTGTTGGCCTTGGCGGCCGGGGCGGCCGGCGCATCCGCCGCGATGACCCGGCCTGTTACCAACAGCATGCAAGTGATGCTCACGACCAACGCTGTGAAGAGCGGTCTAACTGGGGACATTATCAACACTCCTGGAGAATTCCGCCTGCGACTGACACGGGTCAATCGACGGCGAGGAAACTGGCTTTGAACGTGCCGATCACCACGTCGACGCGATCGCCGCGAACGACGTGGCCGCCCTTGTTGGAGAAGGTCATCCAGTAGGACCGGCCTGCTTCAGGCGGGGCGCTCTGGCGTAGCTGCCCGACCTTCTCCATGGTTGGGACCGCGAGCCTGACACCGGCCTTCGGATCGATTAGCGACGCCTCGTTCTGCTTGTCGTTCAACGAGCGCGCCTTGACCGGATCGAGCACTCGGTAACTGAAGCGAACGAGCTCGCCCGACTCCACCAGCTTTACGTTGAGGGAATCGACCCCCCAGGCCAGCTCGTAGAATTTGCCCGCGCGCCCCGCGAAGCGGTCCGGCGCGTAACGGGTCGGGTGCGCCCTGCCCTTTGCAACCGCGGAGCCCCTCGATGTGTTGGATTTGGCGCTCTGCGCTGACGATGCCGCGGCCTTGCTTGCGGAAGCTTTGACTGGCGTCTGCTGGGGCGGAGTTTGCTGCGAAGGAATCTGCTGCGGCAGAGCCTGCTGGGCGGCTTGCGCCGGAAGCGGCGTATCGGCCGCCCAGACGACCGTACCGGACAGCATGCTACTGGCCAGCAAGCCGACCAGAACCCCCGCGTTGCGTGCGAAGCGTCGCACGTTCTTGTTTGTCATGAGCCCCACGGTAACAGCTTCTCTTGGATTTGAAAGCATCATTTCGACTCTTTCGTATTCTCTCCGCGTTGCGCATCGCGCACGTCGAGCCAGTGCTCGAGATCGGCGCGCGTAGCGGCGGTGACCTCGCGCGGCACGTCTGTCGCGTACTGCTTTTTCTGCTCGTCATTCAGCATCTCCCGGATCCTTTCCCGGGTGC
>FTHJ01000458.1_pt1 | contig 7948 bp, 5 predicted proteins | sample 1640931 | NCBI WGS metagenome assembly FTHJ01 (sample SAMEA3914788, study PRJEB12502) | metagenome | biome: forest; material: soil | place: Canada | collected 2011-07-03 | depth 0.1 m
AACCACGAGTTCGTCCGTAGCAAGCTGGGACAACTATCGACAGGAAATCGACGTCACCGGTCCGCTCGGATTCGATGGCGCCCTGCGCGGCCGAATGGATGTCGACTACTCCCAGAAAAACTACTTCTATGAAGGCGCCAGCGACCGACGCAAGAGTGTCTTTGCCGTCCTCGAGTACGATCTGACTCCTGTTACTGTTCTGACGGCGGGAGCCAGTTACACATCAGAACATGCGGCGCCGGTTGTCGGTGGCCTGCCGTTGTTCGCCGACGGCGCCGATCCACATCTGCCTGCCGGCTCCGCGTTCTTTTTCAACTGGGCGTTTTACGACACGCAGCTGCGTGAAACCTATCTGCGCCTTGAACAGAAACTCGGCGCGGCGTGGCGCCTGACGGTCAATTCTACGGTCTTCACCGAATCCGCCGACTATGAGACGGGGCAATTCAACGATCCGATAGACGACAACACAGACGCGATATCGTCTCCGCCATCCGCCAGTTTCACGGTCGGTCCGGCTCTGCAACGACAGGCGAGCTTTGAGGTCACTCTAACCGGTTCTGCGGACTGGCTGGGGCACCACGAAGAGATCGCGTTTGGTGGTGATTTTACTCATACCCGAACGAGTGGCGGGGAGGCAACGGTGCTCGGCTTCGGCACGCCACTTGCGAACGTATATGACTACAGCCCGTCTGCCTACCCAAATCCCGGTTTCAATTTGAACTCGAATCCAGGCGGTTTGGGCCCAAGTCCATCCGCCGATATTGACAGCATGATTGAAGGCGGCCTATTTGCTTCGCTGAAACTCCTGCTCACCGGGCGATGGTCGCTTACGGCCGGTCTGCGCGTCAGCGACGATAGTACCGATGGCGAAGTCAAGCAAACCTTCATTTCAGTTGTGAAGTCCGAGGACCGAAACAAACTCACTCCCTACGTCGGAACAATGTTGGCCTTGAGCGACCATATCTCCCTGTATGGCAGTTACGCGGATATCTACCTGTCGAATGACGGCGCGGCCGGCAGCAACGGCGCCCGGCTTACACCCGCAGATGGGATCGACATGGAAGGCGGGCTCAAGGGCGCGTGGCGGCACGACGCGCTCACCGCGTCGCTGACCTACTATGAAATTGTGCAGCGTGGAATCGCCGAGTTCGACATCAGAGCTCTCCTCGGCCAGCCGATCGGACTGGGCGCGCTCGGCGGACTCGGCGGCGATTGCTGTTACATCCCGGATGGCAAGAACAGGAGCCGGGGTGCTGATCTGGAGATCAGCGGTGCGGTGCTCCCGTGGTGGCTGATCGGCGCAGGATTTACCAACAACAACGGGACAGTTCTGCGGGACGGCATGGCCTATTCGGTTCTATCGCCCAACACACCGCGTAATGTGCTGAAAGTCTGGACCAGCGTGCAGCTGCCGGGTTTCTGGCATCGCTGGATGGTGGGCGGAACTCTGCAGGCGCAGAGTGAGAACTCCCAGTTCACCGGCTCCTACGTCTGCGCCATGGTGAATGCACTGGGCCTGTGCGAGACGGAACAGATTCAATTCATCCGAACCGAGCAGACCGCGTATGCGATCGTAAGCCCGCGCGTGGAGTTTGAAATAGACCGGCACTGGAAGGTCGCATTGACCATCAACAATGCACTCGATAGGCGTTATTACCAGACCGTTGGCTCGACCTATGGCAACAATTGGTATGGTGCCCCGCGTAACTATTTGCTCAAATTGGAGGGTCGATTTTGAATGGTCTTCCCTCCGGTTCGAGTGCACCAGGGTGGTACGCGAGCTCGCGCCACGTCATTACCGTTTTGCGTACTCCGTAAAGACGTAGTCCCGCGACTTTGCGATCGTGTGGCACGCGAGCCCACATTTGGAGTCGTGTGCCTGTGGCGGCTGATCGGCCGACGTGGCGGCCTTGAAGGTATCCGTTGGGTCGTCGTACTCGAAGGCCGCATATCCCCACCCGCCGCTGTCCCCGAACCGCTTGCCGTCCTTCTCCATGAAGTCGACGTTGCGCATCGTTCCTGGCACGGTCGCAAGTGGGAAGAGTTGGCTCGACTTCGGGGACCAGTGAATCTTCGCAAGCTTGGCGCCGTCCGGGAAAGGTTTGCCGTTTTGAGGAATGCCCGCCCTGTAGGCCGCGATCATCAACGGATTGCCGAGTATCAGCGCGACGACCTTGCCGTTGCGACTGATCGAGACCGGCTGCCAGTCCTCATATCCCTTGAATTCCGAGAAAGCCAGGCCACCCGGTACGTTCACATCGTATTTGCCTTGCCCGGACGCCACCTTGCTGTCTACGGTGTCGGCGCCCGAGGCGCGCTGGGTGGTCGAGAGGTCGAGCGAAATTGCGACAGCGGACAGAGCGAGGCACGTGGCCGCGGAGTTCGCCAAAATGCGCGGCAGGCGCGGCGACGATGATTCTTTCGACATGGTGATTCTCCTTGGAACATCGGAACTTTCCAGCGCTGATCGTAAGGTCAGTTCTGCGGGCGCACCTTGTACCAAATCAGCGTGCGTTGATCGCGGCACGCACTCGCGCGACCGACATTGGCGTTGCGTTGGGTGCGGCGGAGTTCCCCCAGCTCGTGCGCAGGTAATTGGCGAGTTCGGCCACGGCAGTGTCATCGAGTGGCACCGCGAAGGAGGGCATCGATATATAGCCACCCCGGGCGGGTATGCCGCTCAACACAACCCTGAGAATGTCGACCGGGTCGTGCGCCAGGACGACGCCATTGCCCGCCAGCGGAGGAAATACACCCGGGATCCCACGCCCGCGTGATTGATGGCAGCCACTGCAGTTGTCCAGATACAGCACCGCACCCTGCTGCCGGGTTGGGTCCGGAGCCGGACGGCCGCTGTGAAGTGTCGATTCGGGCGGAATCGCCTTGAGGTATCGTGCGATTGCAGACCGATCGGTATCGGACAGGTGACTGGTGCTGTTATTCACCACCTCGGCCATCGGTCCGAGTGTTGTCGACTTGAGCGGGGAGCTGCCGGTCTTCAGGTAGGTCGCGATATCCTCGGCGCTCCAGGTGCCCAGGCCAGTGGCAATGTCCGAGGTAAGGTCCGGCGCGAACCATCCATCGACCAAGGCCCCCGTAAAGTCCTTTGAACTTTCGATTGCGCCCAACCGATTTCGTGGCGAGTGGCAATCACTGCAGTGGCCGAGACCCTCGACAAGGTAGGCACCGCGGTTCCAGCTCGAGGACTTGGTTGCCACGGGCCGGACGTTGCCGCCCGCGGTGAAGTAGAGCTCGCGCCAGAACGCCATGGTCGTTCGCAGGTTAAAGGGGAACTTCAGATGATTGACGTTGACCGCATTGCGGACGGGCCGGACAGTCTTCAGATAGGCGAAGATCTCATTCACGTCCTCCCGAGTCACTTTCGTGTAGAAGTCGTACGGCATGACGGGGTACATGTCCTGCCCGTGGCGGTTGACGCCGTCGTGGAGCGCTCGATAAAAGGTATCCTCGGACCAGACCCCGATCCCGGTCTGCGGATCTGGGGTAATGTTCGGAGACAACAGGTAGCCGAATGGGGTGTCCAGGCGCAGTCCGCCGGCAAAGGGCACTCCGTTCTTGGCGGTGTGGCAGGAGATGCAGTCTCCTGCGAGTGCCAGGTACTTGCCGCGCTCGATGACATTCCCGATGGCCGGCTCGGCGTGCACCATGCGCGGCGACGGGGTGACGATCACCAACATAAGGGCGCCCATCACGAACCCGACCGTTTGTCGCAGCGTGGGGCGGGATCTCATGAAGGCACCTTTGGACCAGGCAGCGGCTGGTAGTCCAGATCGTGGCTTACGGCCAATGTTGCCTGCTCGGCACGGTAGGCGAACGGTAGCCACTGCCGATACCGGGCATAGACCTCATGCAGATCGTAGGAAGTCCGGATTTGGCTCAGACGTCGCATCTCCGCAGTGAGGCGCAGGAACCGACCCACCCAGATGTCGGGAACGTCCGCGGAATGTTCAGTGGCCACGGCAAAGATCTCAAACGCTACGGGCTGGGGTGCCTGGCTATGCCATCCCAGCTGCGAGTGCAGGTAATCAACCAAGCGGTCGAACTGTGAACTCAAGCGAACGAGCAGCGGCTCCTTGGAGATGGGGCTACCCGCCGGCAGTCCCCAGCGCAGGGCGGCGAGTGTCCTGCCAAAGGTGTGCAGTACGTAGGGCAGGGCGAATTGATCTCGGCCGCTTTGGAAAAAGTATGCGACGTGATGCATACGCAGGCCGTCGGCATAGGACCAGAAGCTCGCGTCGATCGCCTGCAGGTATCCGCCCAATCCGCGGCCGTCCGGAAAGTACGGTTCGAGATTGGCCACCGGGTCGCCGATGCCGTATTCCGCGGTTGAAAAGTTGGAGCAAAGGGTACGAAGATCACGGATGACCTGGTACACGCCCATCAGAAATGTGAGGATCAGGGTGATCAACAGCGGCGCGCAAAGCGTCTCGGCAATTGTCAGCGTGCGCAGCAGGTCGGTCTGCACGCTGATCTGGGAGGTGCCGACGGTGGATAGTTGTGCGGCACTCAGGTACAGGGCGTTGAACAGACCGGCGCCCATGCCTTGCCCGTCGTATTCAAAGTTCGTCCCCCTCATGAGGCCGTAGTAGAGAAAGCCGAAGCCGAACACTATGCAGCCGAGCCAGACAGTCACGCTCAGCAGGACGTTCATTCCGATTACCTGACGTAGTGCGAAGCGACGGCAAGGTTGAGACAGGCGACGGAAGAAGGTCCGCAGGCAGTACCACTGAAGTCTGCATAGACGCGTTGCCAGGAATCCGGATTCGTCATAGTTCAGCACGACCAGGAAAACGTCGATGAACGCGGCGCTCAGTACGGCGATCCCACCAGTAATCCAAAGCTCACGCATGAGATTGGCCTGCTGCCCCGGCAGGCACGGTCACTGGATCAATCGGCGAAGCCGGCGTGCCACGCGCCTCGATCGCCGCGCCCGCGAGCAGGCACAGGTCCTCCCGAAAATGGCCGGCGAGAATCTGCACGCCAACCGGAGTGGAGCCGATCAGGTTGGTGGAGATCGCGAGGCCCGGCAGACCCAAGGCCGGCGGTGCCCGCAGCGGCAGCTGCGCGTTCCATACGCGCTGAAAGCCTGCGGCACCTTGCAGATCAAGGCCGTCGGGGAACGGCAGCTCTGCGGATACCGGCAGCAGCAGCACCGGATGGTGGCTGAAGAAGGAACGCCACACCCGCTGCACGGTGGTTCGTAGCACCATGGCCTTGCTGACCACATCGCAGGGCAGCACCTCAGCATGGGCGCGGACCGCTGCGACGACCGCGAGTGCGCCGGGGTCGCCATCGCGTATCGCCGCATCAACGAGCCCGGCAAACCCGTCGCCGAGCCAGAGGCGCATCTGGACATCCGCTGCTTCGTGAATCAACGGCACGTCGTCAATTTCCTCGACTGCCCATCCGGCATCGACCAGGCGTTGCCCGGCGTCCCGCACGGCCGCTTCAACCTCCCTGGCGATCTGCAGGCCGCCCGGGCGAAGGCACATCGCAGCTACCAGGGGCGCCGGCGCGCCTTCCAGAGGCACAGGCTGCCACCACGGATCGCGGTCATCGGCAGCCGACATGGCGGCAAGACCTACACGCAGATCCCCGATAGTCCTCCCGATCAAGCCCGTGGAGGACATCATCTGCGCGCCGATTGCGCGTTCCGGGGCGGAGGCGTTGTAGGCTGGCACGCGACCGAGTGTGGGTCTCAATCCGTGGATTCCGCAGGCGTAGGCGGGATAGCGCAGGGAGCCCCCAATGTCGGTGCCCACCGCGAGCTGCCCGATGCCTGCCGCCACGGCGGCGGCACCCCCTCCGGTAGAGCCGCCGGGTGTCAAACCCGGGTCGCGTGGGTTGCGGGTGGCGCCGTTGAGGGAATTACTGGTAAACCAACGCAGCGCGAACGTCGGCGCATTGCTGCGACCCAAAAGAACCGCGCCCGCGCGCACCAGGTTATCAACCGCCGGGCTGTTTTGCTTTGCCAGCCAGTCCTTCTGCAACCGCGTACCGTTGGTCGTCGCAAAGCCCGCCATGTCGGTATTTATCTTCACGCTGACAGGTATGCCGGTGAGCGGACCCGGATCCTCACCACGAGCGAGTCGTCGATCCAACCGGTCCGCCTGTTCGAGCACCCAGTCCGGACGATGCCCAACGATGGCGTTGATCTGCGGGTTGACGGCATCGAGTCTGCGCAGCGTGACTTCCGCAGCCTCCCGTGCGGAGACCTGGCGCCCTCGGATCAGCCACGCGAGCTCGGTCGCCGGCAAACGCCACAGTTCAGTCTCCGTGACAGTGTTGATCATGAGGGGTTCTCCTTGAGTCGGGTAGTCCGGGTGTTCGGTACCTCAGTAATGCTCAGTCATTGTGTCGTGCATGGATTGGATTCAATCACCGATATTGAACATTCCGTCTGAATGGCCAAGGGTCGATCTCGCGCTCCAACCACCGTCGCACGACGGATTGTCCAATCGCGACGGGCGCGTCCAAGCCATGGATCGCGTCGGTTCCCGAAGATCATCCTGACGCAGGCGATCCGACGATCTGAATGAAGGAGATTTGAATCATGAGTAAGCAAGTCATCTCTAGCGCCTCCGCACCGGCTGCGGTGGGTACCTACTCGCAAGGGATTCGGGTCGGCAACACGATCTGGCTATCCGGACAGCTGCCACTGGATCCACTGACCAATAGATTGGTGGAGAATGATGCGGAGACCCAGATCAGGCGGGTCTTTGAAAACCTGAAAGCCGTTGTCACGCAGGCTGGCGCCACCTTCGACAACGTCGTCAAGGTCAACGCCTATCTGACGAATCTTGAACATTCGCCGCTCGTCAACAAAGTGATGACCGAATACTTTCGCGAGCCATATCCGGCGCGTGGCGCCGTGGGTGTCGCCGCACTCGCGGCTGGCGCATTGGTCGAGGTGGAGTGCATCGTCGCACTCTGAGAGTGCCCGCTCGGCGCGACGGAGCGGGTAGTTAAGGGCGTTTGGCCATGGCCGTGTCGGCACTGGGCGCCGGCTTGGGTCCCAGCGATTCAAGATAGGCGACGGCCGAAGCGCGCGCTGCGGCGGCGGGTCCAGCAGCCCCCGTCTGCGCCCCGGGGCCGGACGGTCGGGGAGTACGCGCGTATTCGAGCGGGGTTTTGCTCGCTGCATCGTGGAGGGTCGGATCGGCACCACGGTCAACCAGGTGCTTCACGACCTGATCCCATCCTGATTCGGCAGCGGCGAACAGGGCAGTCTGGCCCTCGTGGTCACGGCCCTGGATGTATGCCGTCATTTTGCCCGTGTGGGTGCGGCTGTCCGTGACGGGAAGGTTCACCTTCGCGCCGGCGTCGAGCAGGAGGTCGATGACCTTCAACGCGCGGGCCTGTACGTCCGGCGGCTGGGGTCCGTCGCCGCCGCTGCGGGCGGAGCCACTCATGCCGGAGGCGGCCATCAGCGGCGTAATCTGAAAGTCGTTGGGGGCGTCGACCTCAGCACCGTGCGCCAGCAGCACCTTGATCGCCACATCGTCAAAGCTCAGCGTGGCCACCATCAGCGGACCGGTGCCCCCGCGCATCATGTAATCCTCGAAGCGGCCCCGGCCGTTGCCGTTGGGCCGCATGCGCGTGAGCTCATGATTGGGATCGACACCCATGGCGAGCAGCCGGTTGACGACATCCATCGCCGTGGCCTTGCTCTCGGGGTGAGGTGCCGTGGCCCCCGGATAGCCCGCGAAGCCGGTAGGACCGCCAAAACCACGTGGCTTCCAGGAGTGCATGTCCACCGCGCAGTACAGCGGCGTTCGGCCATTCATGTCCCACGCACCCGGGTTGGCGCCCTTGTCGAGCAGGAACATCGCCATGTCGTAGCTGCGGCTGTCGATCGCGTTGATCAACGGGGTGATGCCATCCGGATTCGGCTGGTTGACGTCTGCACCCGCCTTGACGATGGCCA
>FTHJ01000319.1_pt1 | contig 7890 bp, 5 predicted proteins | sample 1640931 | NCBI WGS metagenome assembly FTHJ01 (sample SAMEA3914788, study PRJEB12502) | metagenome | biome: forest; material: soil | place: Canada | collected 2011-07-03 | depth 0.1 m
GCCCGGGCATTTCTTCCAGCCGACAATTCTGACCGATGTGCGCCACGGCAGCGTCGCCACCCGCGAGGAGATCTTCGGGCCGGTTCTCGCGATCACGCGGGTTGCGGACGCACAGGAGGCCATCCGGCTGGCGAATGATTCCGAGTACGGGCTGGGGGCTTCGATTTATACCGCCGATCTTGCTACGGCGATGCGTGCGATGGAGTCGATCAAGGCGGGTACCTTCTGGATCAACGATCCGCTGACCGACAACGACGCTGCGCCGTTCGGCGGTATGCGTCACAGTGGCATCGGCCGGGAGCTCGGGCCCGAAGGGCTCGATGCCTTTCGTGAGCCAAAGCACGTGCATCTGGACTGGATCATGGAGCGCAAGCCCTGGTTCTTTCCGTACCGGAACCGAAAGTAACTCAACCCACCAGCAACTTGGTCAGCACGGCCACGGCCCGTTGGCATTGCCCGGCATCGACATCCAGATGGGTCACGGCCCGCACCGTGCGCGCCGCGAAGGCGTTCAGCAGCACACCCCGTTCGCGCGCCTTTGCGACCAGCGTCGGCGCGTCCAGCGGCAGATTCGCGGGGAGGTGAAAGACGACGATGTTGGTCTGCACGCTCTCCAGGTTCAGTTGGACAGGTGTGCCGGCTGCGAGGTGCTCGGCGAACGCGCGTGCATGGGCGTGGTCTTCGGCCAGGCGTGCCAGGTGATGATCGAGGCCATATAACGCCGCTGCGGCAAAGATGCCGTTCTGCCGCATGGCGCCGCCCATGCGCAGGCGCTGGCGGGCGGCGGATTGGATCAGCGCCTTGGTGCCCGCCAGCAGCGAGCCGCCCGGGGCGCCGAGGCCTTTCGAAAAAGCGACTGCGACCAGATCGAAGGGCTGCGCAAGTTCAGCAGGCGGCAACCCGCTGGCAATGCTTGCATTCCAGAGCCGCGCGCCGTCGAGGAACGTGGCCAGCCCCCGCTCGCGCGCCGCGGCGCAGATGCGCCCGATCTGCGCTTGCGGCACGACGACCCCGCCGGCGCGATTGTGCGTGTTCTCGATCTCCACCAGCGTTGTATTTGGGAAGATGGGGAAGGTGCGTGGCTTGATCGCAGCCAACATTTCTTCGGTGTCGAATACGCCACCTGCGCCAATCTCGTGGATCTGGACACCCGCATTGGCCGCTGCCCCGCCCGACTCGTGCCACGCGGCATGCGACTCGCGGGAGGCAATCACTTCATCGCCAGGGCGTGTCAGGACCCGAAGCGCGACCTGGTTGGCCATCGTCCCGGTGGGCACCCAAAGGGCCGCCTCCTTGCCGAGCAATTCCGCCATCCGCACCTGCAGGCGGTTGGTCGTGGGGTCTTCACCATATTGATCGTCCCCGACCGGCGCTGCAGCCATCGCTGCGCGCATGGCGGTGGTCGGACGGGTTACGGTGTCAGAACGCAGGTCGATCGTCTCGGTCATGAGCTGGTCCCATCGAGTAAAGTGGAACAGTCGACATCCTTTGTCTTGCCCGGATCCACGACCATCAGCTTTGAACCATTTTTCCCGATATGAATCGATGGGTGGGCAAGGGTGCCCTGTACCAGTACAGGTGTGCGCAACCGGAAAAGACGCAGACTCTTGGGATCCCCATGGATCCCCAGCTCGAGGGCCTCGGAGTCAAGATGGATCTGGCCCTCGCCGGTGATCAGAACCGGGTCCGTATCCGCGATCAGGTTCTGCACGCTGAGCGTGCCGTCGTGCGCTTTGAATCTGGCCACCGCACAGCGCACCGTCGTTTCCTTGCGGTCCTTGATCAGCAGCAGACCCAGTCCCCGCAGGTCAAGACCGGTGAGTTCGGCAAAGGATTCACGAATCTCACCGGAGCGCAGTTGCGCGGTCAGCGTGCCGTTGGCGCTGGCCGCGATCTGGTGGAGTGATTGCCCCACGCCGCTGACCACGAGCCGCACCCGCAATGGGCCTTCGATGGGCGGGTGATCGGCATCCTTGTATGGAATCTGACCCAGCTGCAGATCCGTGATTCTGAGGTCGGCCGACGCCGCGGGCAGGTCTTTCCTGCCATCGATTGTGAAGTGGCCGTTGGCTCGGCCGCCCATGACTTGCGCCAGCAGCGGTGCGACGGTCAGCACTGCACCATCGAGGCTCGCCCGCGCGGAAACGTTATGCAGGGCTATCCGGCCGACATCCACCTGGTCGGCACGGAATTTCACGGTCGCATCGCCGATACGCAATACGTTCAGACTGATCCGGGCATCAGACAGCACCCACGGCGGCTTGGGTTCCGTAGAGCGTCCCGCCGCGCGTATTCCCAGGTCCGACAGCTTCAGGTTTCGGGACCTGAGATCCAGATCGAATGTCCTGTGGCCATTGGAGTTCTCGATGGACACAGTGCCCCGCATATCGCTCTGCCCGGAAGTCACGGCGAGATCACTGAACTCGCTATGGATGCCCCGCCGCGAAAACTTTCCCGTGAGGTGATAGTTCCCGGTATCGATGAGGTGGACACCAGCCAGAAAGTAGAGGTCCTTCAGGTCCGGTCCCGCTGCTGCGAAGTCCGCGTCCAGTATCTCGAAGATGAAGGGTTGGGGCAGTGCTCCCCGGCCTTCGATGTGCGACCCGCCCGAGTCCTCGGAAAAGGTGAAGTGGTAGGGATTCTTATGGCTCGCCGTGGTGAGCGGATCGGCGGTGACCTCGAAGGTTGCGGCCCGGCCGTTCAACTGGCCGGCGCCGAGGATCCGCACCGGCTGTGGCGCAGCCGGGTTATCTGCACCCGAGGCGGAGACCGTACCGAGGAACTGCAGATGTCGGCGTGCGTCCGCAAGCTCGACATGGGCATTGGGCACGGACAGGCTGCGGATGATGGGGGAGTTCCTGTGGACCCGCCTCCTGGCAGGATCGGCGAACTGCCAGTTGGCACGACCGTCGGCATTGCGCACCAGATGAAGCGTCGCATTCTCCATCTCCAATCGCACGAGGCCCCCAGGATGATCGAACCAGGGCAGCTTCAACACCATCGTGAGCTTCCCGACCTCTGCGGTGTGGCCCACCGGCATCCACGGCGGGTTGCCGATGGTGACGTGTTCTGCGATGACTCGGGGGTTTGGGGAGAACAGGTGCGCCTCAAAGCTGCCGTTAACCTGGATTTCGCGTCCCGTGCGGAGCGCAAAACCCCGGATCACCAGCGCACGGCCGTAACCGGCGTCGATAGCCGCGATGAGGCCGGCAGTCAGGACGATCAGCACGGCAACAACCGCGAGGGCCCCTGTCAGACTCCGGCGGATGACCCTCGAAGCTTGCATGGCCCATTAACGCATAAATTGCCGACTCATCAGGCAATATCGAACCGATCCAGATTCATGACCTTGGTCCAGGCGGCCACGAAATCCCTCACGAACGTTTCCTTCGCGTCATCGGCTGCATAGACTTCCGCAAGGGCCCGCAGTTGTGCATGCGACCCGAAGATGAGATCGACCCGGGTGCCGGTCCACTTCGGCTGATTCGTCGCGCGCTCGCGGCCCTCGAACGTCGCGGCGGACGCAGCGGAGGGCTCCCACTTCGTGCTCATGTCGAGCAGGTTGGTGAAGAAGTCATTGCTGAGGGTCTCGGGCCGAAGGGTGAAGACCCCGTGCTGGGCCTGACCTGTATTGGCATTCAGGACACGCAGTCCGCCGATCAGCACCGTCATCTGCGGTGCGGTCAGATTCAGCAGCTGCGCCCGGTTCACGAGTGCCTCTTCCGGCGATCCGCTCTGGTTCCTGCCGACATAGTTGCGGAACCCGTCCGCCGTCGGCTCGAGCACGGCAAAGGATTCCACATCCGTCTGTTCCTGTGATGCGTCCGTGCGCCCCGGTGTGAAGGGCACCTTGACCTCGATGCCGGCTTTCCTGGCCGCCGCCTCGACCGCGGCAGATCCACCCAGCACGATGAGGTCGGCCAGCGAAACCTGCTTCCCGTCGTTGCGCGAGCTGTTGAACGACTTTTGGACTTGCGCAAGTCTTTCCAGGACGGCAGCCAGTTTGGCAGGCTCGTTGACCTCCCAGTCTTTCTGGGGTGCCAGGCGGATGCGCGCGCCATTGGCCCCGCCACGCTTGTCGGAGCCACGGAACGTCGAGGCCGCCGCCCACGCGGTCGAAACCAGCTGCGATATGGAAAGCCCCGATCCCAGGAGTGTGGCTTTCAGTGCCGCGATTTCCGGATCGCCGAGCAACGGATGATCGACGGCGGGCACGGGGTCCTGCCAGGGCAGCGCTTCCTTTGGCACCAGCGGTCCCAGGTAACGCGCGATCGGTCCCATGTCGCGGTGCGTGAGCTTGTACCAGGCTCTCGCGAAGGCGTCGGCGAACTGATCGGGATGCTCGAAGAAGCGCCGGGAGATCTTTTCGTAGGCAGGATCCAGGCGCAACGCGAGGTCGGTGGTCAGCATGGACGGCGCCCGTCGTTTTGACGGGTCGTGGGCATCCGGAACGGTGCCGGCGCCAGCTCCGCCTTTTGGTGTCCACTGATGCGCGCCGGCCGGGCTCTTGGTGAGCTCCCACTCGTAGCCGAACAGGTTCTGGAAGAAGTTGTTGCTCCACTTCGTCGGCGTCGTGGTCCAGGTGACTTCCAGGCCGCTGCCAATGGCATCGCCGCCCTTGCCGCTGCGGAATCTGCTGTTCCAGCCGAGGCCTTGGGCGGCAATGTCGGCCGCCTCCGGCTCCGGGCCCACCAATGCCGCATCTCCGGCACCGTGGGTCTTGCCGAAGCTGTGGCCGCCGGCGATCAGCGCGACAGTCTCTTCATCGTTCATCGCCATGCGGGCGAACGTCTCGCGGATGTCCCGGGCCGCCGCGATCGGATCCGGCTTGCCGTTCGGCCCTTCCGGATTGACGTAGATCAGGCCCATCTGCACGGCCGCGAGCGGATTGCTCAGGCTGCGGTCGCCGCTATAGCGCTCGTCCGCCAGCCACTTGCCTTCGGGGCCCCAGAAAATGTCCTCTTCCGGCTCCCACACGTCCGCCCGGCCGCCGCCGAATCCGAAGGTCCTGAAGCCCATCGATTCCAGGGCGACGTTGCCCGTGAGGATCATGAGGTCGGCCCACGAGATCCTGTTGCCGTACTTGCGCTTGATCGGCCACAGCAGCCGGCGCGCCTTGTCCAGATTCACGTTGTCGGGCCAGCTGTTGAGCGGCGCGAAGCGCTGCTGGCCGGACCCCGCACCCCCGCGTCCGTCGCCGACACGGTAGGTGCCCGCGCTGTGCCAGGCCATGCGGATGAAGAGGGGTCCGTAGTGACCAAAGTCCGCCGGCCACCAATCCTGGGAGTCCGTCATCAAGGCACGCAGATCCTTGATCAGGGCGTAGAGGTCCAGGCTCTCGAAGGCCTTGGCGTAATTGAACGCAGCACCCATCGGGTTGGCGAGCGGCGAGTTCTGGTGCAGGACCTGAAGGTTCAGCTGATTCGGCCACCAGTCCCGATTCAGCCTCGCTCCCGCTCCCGCCCGTCCATGATGTTCGCCCAGAACCGGGCACTTGTTTTCGGTTGTCATGCTTCCTCCGACGCAGGCATCGATTCAACGCTGCGCAGAACATACCCGTTCGGAAGGGTAAGGCCCAATAGCCCTTATGGATGCCGTCGATCGACGACCTCAATGGCCGGTCAGAGGCGGAATCATCTGCGGCAGCAGGAACTGCTGAACGGCAACCAGTGCCACCAGGATCAGCGTCAGGACAATGCTGTGCACGAAGGTACGCGCGAATATCGTGCCTTCCTGGCCCTTCAGCTGCGTGACGGCAGCGCCGGTGGCGATGTTCTGCGGCGAGATCATTTTGCCCATGACTCCCCCAGAGGAGTTGGTGGCCGCGAACAGCACCGGGCTCAAATCCAGCTGCCGTGCCGCAACCACCTGCAGGTTGCCGAACAATGCGTTTCCCGAGGTGTCGCTACCCGAGAGGGCGACCGCGATCCACCCCAGGAACGGCGACAGCAGGATGAAAACATACCGCGTCGAGGCGGCGCCCTTGCCCAGCGTGTAGGCGAGCCCCGAGTAGTTCATCAGATACGCGAGGGAGACGATGAGCATGACGGTCACCACCGGCAACCAGATCTGATGCACGGTCTGCGCCAGGCATCGTACGATCGCACGGGGCCCCAGGCCGAACAGGAGGCAGGTGAGCACATTGGCCACCAGCACGGCGGTTCCGGTCGCCAGCGGCTGGAAGGACCACACCGCGGCATAGGGCTTGTCGTGGTAGAGGGTGATCGCGATCAGGTTGTGCAGCCCCGGCCAGGGGATGGCTCGCTGGCCGAGGGTCGCGATGCCGAAATACGACCAGCTGATGACGATCGCCGTCAGCAGCAGCCACGGCACCCAGCCTTGCCAGTTGGGTACGCTGCCGGGCCGCTGCGATGGACGCAGGGAATCTGCGGTAATCGCGTAGGCCGGGTCCGGTACCGGACGCCAGACTCTCACGAACAGCAACGTCGCGACCAACGACAGCAGGGACGAGAGAACGTCGGCCAGGGTGTAGTCGATGAAATTGGACGCCAGAAACTGGGCGGCGGCGAACGTGGTGCCCGCAACCAGGAGAACAGGCCACAGACTGCGCACCGATCGCCAGCCGCCATACAGCGCGATCACATAGAACGGCAACAGCATGGCAATGAAGGGCAATTGGCGGCCGACCATCGCGGCAACGGTAGCGGCTGGCAGTCCCGTGACCTGACCCAGCACCGTGAGAGGGATGCCCAGCGCGCCAAACGCCACCGGCGCAGTATTGAAGATCAGCACGAATACCAGCGCCTCAAGCGGCGGAAAGCCGATGAGAATCAGCAGCGAACTGGTGATGGCGACCGGGGTGCCAAATCCGGCAATACCTTCAAGCAGTGCCCCGAAGCAGAACCCGACCACCACCAGCACGATGCGCCGATCGTTCGGGAGGTTGGTTGTCATCCAGGAGCGGAACGCGTCGAAGCGGCCGGAGTGGACGGAAATGTTGTAGAGCAGCAGTCCGTTGAAGACCAGCCACATGACCGGCCACAGCGCAAACGTCGCCCCGTTCAGCATGGACTGGACGGCCGGACGCCATGGCATCTGCCACGGCCCCAGCGCAATCACGAACGCGATGATCAGCGCGGTGAGAGCCGCCTGCCACGCCGGCCGGCGCAGGACGCCCAGTAGCACCACGAGTGCCAGAATAGGCAGTGCTGCGACGCAAAAGGATGCGCCGAGGCTGTTGTCGACAGGGGTCAGCAGCTGATGGAACACACGACCCCCTAGGCTCAAGGTTGGGGAGCAGCATATCGGGTCGCCGCGGGTGCCGTACAGGCATCAGGCGCTGTCATGGCCTTTTCCCTGCGGTAAAGTCCTCTGGCATGCCCCAACGCGCATTAACTCTTGACGATGCAACGTTTCGCCGGCTCTGTCGCGCGCGTGACCTGGCCTGCACCTGTTTCAGTGAGCCGCTCGATACCGCGGTGCTGGCCCGCGAGGCATCGCTGTCAATCTGGCACTTCCACCGTCTGTTTGCCCAAACCTTTGGCAGTACCCCGCACGTCTTCTTGAGCCGGTTGCGCATCGATAGCGCCAAGCGGCTATTGGCGTCCGGAAGCTGTTCGGTGACCGATGCCTGCATTGCCGTGGGCTACTCGAGCCTGGGGTCCTTCAGCAGGAAATTCACCGCCGCGGTGGGCCGAGCGCCCCAGGACTATCGCCGTGAGGTCTGGCGGGTGTTCGGTTCGGCCGCGGTTTCGCGCTACATATTTATTCCGACCTGCTTCGTCCCGGCAGAAGTCGGCAGCGAATAGCAAGATCGGAGAAGCACCCGGTGTTGACACTGGGCTAGTCTCGCCGTCACCACCAGACGGAGACCCGAGCCATGATTCAGCGGATGTCGTTCAACAGTATTTTCGTGACCGACCACGATCA
>FTHJ01000474.1_pt1 | contig 7826 bp, 4 predicted proteins | sample 1640931 | NCBI WGS metagenome assembly FTHJ01 (sample SAMEA3914788, study PRJEB12502) | metagenome | biome: forest; material: soil | place: Canada | collected 2011-07-03 | depth 0.1 m
CAGATTCACATAGTGATTGACGAACTCCCGGCGCTTCTCCTTCAGGCAGATCAGCACCTTGACGGAATTCGTCACCGGCTCAGCATGGTACAGCGCGAGCATCGCCCCTCCTCGTCCGCGCGCCGTTGCGTGCCGTGCGCGCTGGAACCGCCCGATGCCTCGTAAGCCGGCAGCAGACCGTCCGCCCATAAGTCGATTTCTAGTCGACTTATCGATAATTAACCCTGTCAACGAGAACAGCGTGACTGCACGGGCCTGCGCAGGAGGCCTGCGCGAGGCGATGGCTATCCTGGAGAAGCGCGGCGTGGAGCGCATGCGACCGGGCCGCCACGGTGGATTCGCGATCGGCGCATAAAAGGATCCGCAATCCTCTCCAGGGCGGCTTTCAGATCCGCCGGTTGACCCGAATCCGGCGATAAAAGGCGCTTGCATTACCCTCTTCGAGTTCCGGTTCCCGCTCGCCCCTATAACGCGCGAGAACCGGAACGGGAACTCCCTCAAAAAGCTCGCTCAGACCACCATCAGAAAACGCGCTCGTGCTCGCGCGCTACTGGGGCTCCTCCAGGTCTTTTCGTCCTTCCGTATAAACCCAGTAATGCAGCGTGGGTGCTTCGGCCGCGACCCGCGCCGGATCAGGAACCTCATCCGGAAGCGCACCCAGAAGGGCTTCGAAGCGCTCGCGGAGGATCGGCTCGATCTCCGGATGAGTCAGGATGTAGAGATCGTTGCGTCGTATGCCGCGCAAGACGCGCCGTCCCACTTCCAACGGGTCCATACCGACATCCACCATGGCCTTGACGCCTGAATCGGACGCATCCTTGGCAACGGTGGCCCGATATCCGGAGTTGCCGAACCGCTCTGGACGAAGGCTCGAGTGCTGGTGGATCTCAGTGCGCACCAAGTGAGGACACAGCACCGACACGCCGATGCCGTCCTCAGCCAGCTCACCGCGCAAACATTCCATCATGCCCACGACGGCCATTTTTGACGCCGTATAAATTCCGGCCCCCGCCCCGGCGAAGAGTCCAGCCACCGAGGCGGTCGTCACGATGTGCCCGCCTTCCCTATGAGCCAGCAGGCGCGGCAGAAAGGTCTGGAGTCCGTTAACGACCCCGCCCACATTCACGCCGAGCACCCAGTCCCAGTCGTCGTACCGCGCGGACTTCAGGGGGCCCAAAAGACCAATACCGGCGTTGTTGCAGAGCACGTGCACCTTGCCGAAGGTGGCTTCCACGCTATCCGCCGCGCGGGCGTAAGCTTCCCGGTCTGTCACATCGAGCTCGAGTGCGAGCACCTGAACGCCGGCACGCTGCAACTGCGCCTCCGCCCGCGCAAGTTGCTCGGGGCGCACGTCCGCCAGCACGATCTTCATATCGGCTTCGGCAAAGGCTACCGCAAGGCCGAATCCCACACCGCTGGCCCCGCCAGTAATGAACGCCACTTTGCCGGCAAAATCCTGCATGTGCCCTCCCCCTCGTTGCGCACCCGGATGAACCGCCCAGTACCCTACAGCAAGCTCATTTATCGCACAATATTATCATTTTATGATAATTTAACTCGTGATCACCCCTTTGGGGTGATCACTCACCTGAGGGGGCCGGACCGTGATTTGCACTGCCGCACGCGAACTTCGTCCATGAGCACCGTAACCGGCGTAGTGAGACCCGCGCGGGCGCTGAGTTATGAGAACCGCCTGCTTCTCGTTCTCACGCTCGGCGGGGCGGTGGCGGCCCTGGATGCGCAATCCCTCTTCTATCTCAGCCCCTTCGTGGCCACCAGCCTGGGCCTGAGCAACACCCAGATCGGAGTGGTGTCCTCCATCGTGCTGCTGACGTGGTCGATTTCCGGCTACGCCATCGGCGCCCTCTCCGACCGTAGCGGCCGGCGCAAGCCCTGGCTCGTCGCCACCTTCGTGATGTTTGCGGCGTGCTCATTTCTGAGCGGACTGGCCGGCTCGTTCGTCCTGCTCCTGGGCGCGCGGCTGCTGATCGGCCTGGCCGAGGGACCGGTCATCCCGGTATCGCAGTCGATCATGATTCGCAACTCCTCGCCGCATCGGCGCGGCTTGAACATGGGGATCGTGCAGAATTTCGGCGCGCAGCTCGTCGGCTCACTCGTAGGTCCGATCGTGTTGGTGCAGATCGCCACCACGCTAGGCTGGCATGCAGCGTTCTACGTTGCGGGAATTCCGGGTCTGCTGGTGGCCCTGTTGATCGCTGTCCTCGTGAAAGAGCCGTCCGCAGTTAACTCGCTCGGCCCGGCGGTATCCGCACCGCCCGCACGGCCCGCGCAATCCACGCACGTCGCCGGCCTCGGCCTGTTGGGGTTGGTTCGGGTCCGCAACATCCGGCTCTGCATCCTGATCAGTTGCTGTATCGTGGCGTGGTATTTCCTGCTGCTCTCGTTCCTGCCCCTGTATTGCGTTCGCGTCCTGCGAATCTCGGCGGCCAGCATGAGTGTCGTCATGAGCGCGATCGGCGCGGCCGGCGTCGCTTCAGCACTACTGGTGCCCGCCTTGTCGGACCGCTTCGGCCGCAAGGCGGTCATGATCGTCTTCAGTTTCTCGGGCGTCGTTGCTTCGCTGGCACCGCTGTATGTCGGAAGCGGCCTGGGAGCGCTGATTGGCCTGATATTTCTAGGGTGTCTCACGCTGGGAACCGCGCCGCTGTTCATGGCAACCATTCCGCTGGAGTCCGTGCCCGGCCGCGACGCCGCCTCCGCGACGGCACTCGTCATGGGTGTGGGTCAGATCACGGGCGGGTTTCTGGGACCGGCGCTTGGGGGCATGTTAGCCGATCGTTGGGGACTCACCGTCCCACTGTGGATGGCCACCGGCGCGGCGATCATCGCGGGCCTCTTGTCACTGCGCCTGATCGAAACCGCGCCGCAGTCCTCACTGTCATGATGCGACTCGCGGCCACGTCGCCGCAATGAGCGCCTCGAAATGCTTCACCGCTGAGCGCGGGTCGGTCAGGACGAAAGCGGCCGCCACGTAGTGATCGGGTCGAACCAGCAATGCATGTCCACGATACGCTGCGAGACTTTCCGCAAACCCACCGGCGCTGTCGACCACGATCTCGATGTCTCCGTTCACCCGCGGTGACGATCCAGGAGCACCCACCGCAACGAGCCGGACTTCTTGTTGGCGCCAGATCGGCTCGCTCGCCAGCCGGCTGAACGCCTCGAGATCCGCCCCCTGACACAACAAAGAGAATTGCGGCCCCAAGACCTCATCCAGTAGAACCTGCTCTCCCTTCGAGCGGCTGACTCTGGGTTGTTGCAACAGCCGGCCCACCAGTCCGCGGCGCCCCCGACGGCGCTCCGCAATCAAAAAGCCGTGGCCAAAGCGCGGCTGCGGCTTGTACTTCATCTGCCCGAAATAATCGCGCACGCGCGGCCACGCGCCGAGCAAGCGGAAACCCGTTTGCACGAGCCATCCGGAGAGCCGGGTGGCGGGCGCCATAATCCGTCCCATTCTCAGCGCCAGCTGGATCATCTGCTGCACGTGGTCGCGCCGCTCGGTCTCGTAAGTTTCCAGCAGCCGGGGCCCAAGGCGGCCACTCACCACGAAAGCGAGTTTCCACGCAAGATTGTGCGCATCGCGCACGCCACTGTTCATCCCTTGGCCGGCGAACGGAGGACTCAGATGCGCGGCATCGCCCGCAAGAAACACGCGCCTGGAGCTCCAACGCTCTGCGACCCGGGCGTGAAATCGGTAGACGACTTTTCGAGTCAGCGTACTGCCGGGCGTGGCGTCGAAGCGCGCCAGGAAGTCTGCGACCACTTTGGGCCGGAGCATCTGCTCGGCCGTCTCGCGCGAACGGAGCTTGATTTCGAAGCGTCGCGTGTCATTCGGCCCAGGCAAGGCGACGCAGGCGCGCGCGGGGTCACAGAACACGTAGGTGTTACGGCTCGGCGCCCGGGCGTTATCGAGGTCGAGAATCAACCACGCCTCTTCGAAGCTTCGCCCCTGCAACTTGACTCCGAGAGCCGTGCGTACCGTACTACCGGCTCCATCGCACCCTATCAGGTAGTCACACTCGACACTTCCGCCCACGGCCCCGTCGAGATGGACTCGAACACCGGAAGCACCCTCTTCGAATTCCCGCACCGTCGAGGAAAATGCAGTCGTGACGTGCGGGAAACGGCGCAGAGCATCTCGCAACTGCGCCTCCAGCAGCGGCTGCCGGAATGCATTCCGGCGTGGATAGCCATAGGGCTGCTCGGTGGGGTCGACACGCAGAAACATGCGTCCGGAGCGACCGTAGTACTCCGAGCCATAACCGCACACGATGCTTCCCAGCACAACATCCACCACACCGACCGCTTGCATTGTCCGCAGCGACTCATCATCTATCGATACCGCGCGCGGCTCGCCGACCGTTGCGGAATTACGCTCTACTAGCAGAACCTCCACACCATAGGACCCCAGCAGGTTGGCGAGGGTCAATCCTGTCGGCCCCGCACCCACCACGACGACGGGGTAATGCCTTCTCAAGAGCGTAATCCCTCGCGTTCAGTTTTCCGTCAAAACGATCGCTTGACCGACAGAAACCACGTCCGCGGTTGTCCCGGACGCCCGACCACCATTCCACCGGCGTTGTACTGGCTGTACACGGTAGACCAATAGAACTTGTCAAACAGATTGCTGACGTCGAGACGCACCTGCCAGAGCGCATCGTTGCTGTCGTACGTCAAATGCCCATCCGCCAGCCCGTATTGCGGAATCATTGAATACGGGTTGTTGTTGGGATCGGCATAGGACTTGGACTGCCAGCTGTAGTCGAGTCGCGGTGTGACAGTTCCGGCTCCCCCGAGCGGCACAGCGTACTGCACCCCTGTGTTGCCTTTCAACTTCGGGGTGTACGGCGCCATATCGCCTTTGGCCACACCGCCGGCTACGGCAGCAGCCGCGCCGAGGTCCAGGATGTCGTACTTCAGATAAGCCCCGGAGAGATTGAAGAGCAGACCCCGGGCCGGCTCCGCCTGCAACTCCGCCTCCGCGCCCGTGATTCTCACTTTGCCCGCGTTGGAGATCGTGGAGCCCGGCACACCGCCGATGTTGACCGGAATGCTCAACTGCAAGTCCGTATAGTTGTTGACGAACGCCGCCAGATTCGTGCGCACCCTGTTATCCAGCCACTGGGACTTCACTCCAATCTCGTAGGCGCGCAGATTTTCCTCCTTGAAAGGCGTCGCGAAGATATAGGAGGTCGGCCGCGGGTTCACTCCCGGTCCCTTGAAGCCGGTAGAGAACGAGGCGTACGTCATGAGCTCCTGTGTAAGCTGGTATTGCAGCGACAAGCGGTAGTCGAAGCGCTTGGTTCCCGACCGGGCCACCAGGTCCGGATTGAAACCGGTGAGATAGACCGGAGTGGCGCTGGGCGGGTTGTTGGGATTATCGAGGAGCCGATCGAAGGTGTACTCCTTCGTGGTGTCCGTATAGCGAGCCCCCGCTTCCAAACCAAGCTTGTCAGTTACGTGGTAGAGGAGATGGACGAAGCCGGAGCGGTCCTCGTCGCGCACGGGATCCGTGCCGTAAAACGCGGGATATCCATCGAAGGCCACGGGCACGAAGGCTACATCGATGTAGTCGTTGAGCTCAGTAAGCGCGTGGTAATAGTACCCCCCGACGGTCCAGTCCAGCGCCTTGTTGAAAGCGGTCCCGCTGATATCGAGCTCGTCGCTGATCTGCCGATGGTAGGGCCTCATGTAGTTATCGTTGATCTGCCAGGGCGCGGCCGCCCAGATCTCGATGAACTCGCCCTGGTAGGTCCGGTAGGCCAAGGTGTTCTTCAACTGGAACCCCAGTCCGCTATCCCATTTCACCGAGCCCGCGACTCCCCACGAGCGCATGTCGTTGCGGTCCGGAAAACACAGACCGTTTTGCTGATCACAAAAGGTCACGTAAGTCGAAAAGCGATTGCCGGTGATGAATCGATTGTCGAACGGAATCCCATACGGAGAGGTCGGACCTACGGCGTGCACTCCGGTCCACGGCACCCCGTTCTGCCCGAGCACAGCCGGGTTGATCGCCATCAGGACATCGTCCCCCGCCACGCCCTTGTCATTGGAGATGTCAGCGGAGAGCTTCAGATCGAGGCTGTCGGTGGGCAGATAGCGGATATCGATGCGGCCGGCCTGCACCGAGTCGCCACCCAGGGTCCCCCGGTCGCAACCGCCGCCTTGCCGCGCTGGCGAGGTCGATTGGAGCGTCCCCGCCAGAGTCGGATGGGCGCAGACAAAATCGACCTGGTGCACGTAACCGTCGATCGAGTTGGACCCGCCGGAAACGCGCACAAATAGCTTGTCGGGGATCAGGCCCCAGTCGAAGGAACCCTTGACCTGCTCGCGACTATAGCCGCCATAACCGACCTCCACCGACCCTGTATTCGTGCCGCGCGGCTCGGGGGTGAAAATTCGCACCGCACCGCCCTCGTTGCTCTTTCCAAACAACGTCCCCTGCGGTCCGCGCAGGACTTCGACATGATCGATGTCAGTGAGCTGCAGCGGCGCACCGAACAGCGTGCCGTGATAAACGTCATCGACGTAAAAGCCCACGCCGGGCTCAAACGCGGGAATGGCGTCGTACTGGCCCACGCCACGAATAAACGCGACCACCGACTTCCCGAATCCGCCGGTGTTCTGTTCCAACGTGACGTTCGGAGCGGTGCGCGCCAGGCCGGCAATATCGGTGATGCCGCGCGCTTCCAGGTCGGCTCCAGTGATGGCACTGATCGAAATCGGTGTCGTCTGCAGATTCTCCGACACGTGCCGGGCGCTCACCACGATCTCCTCCAGAACACCGCTGCCGTGTTCAACTGCGCTGGAGTCGGCGTCCGGCGCGGCGGCCCATGCCGGCAAACTCAACGCTACCCCTGCCAACATCGCGCCGGTTGCGCAACGCCGCGCCCGGCGGCCCTCCAAGTGTTCCAGATACGCTCGCATCGTCTTCCCCCTGCTTGAAGCGAAAGTGAACAGCAATCCCGGCACGCCCTACCGCCCCGGCGCCCATGCCGTCCGCTGTCGCGGCCGCGCAGGCAAGCGGCTCTCCTTATGATTTATATTTATTATTCTCTCAATTTGAGAATTTTGTCAATTCTCATAAAATGATAACTCCGCCCCATGTCTGCCAGGTGCCGATGGCTATCGTGCTGCAGCGCATCGACGAGACCCCGCCCGCGGACCACCCTTTCGAGGTTCGCCCGTCCCCCTCAAGGGGGCGTTTCTCAGGCGCGGCGATTCCGCATCGAGTTGTTTGAAGCGGCCGGGGCGACGCCTCTACCGATGCGGCGACGCCATGTGGACGAGGTGGAGCTTAGAAAGGATCCTGCCCCATCAGGAGTTTCTCCTCCGGGGGTATGGGATCCAGGGCGACCCGTACGTTGATGCAAGCCGGTTTCTGTTTGCCGAGAGCGGCTCGCAGCGCCGACTCCAATCCCGCGGCGTCTTCGACCCAGTAGCCATCGGCACCGAACGCCCGCGCGACTTCGTGATAAGCGCCGTTCTCGAGCGCTGTGTTGGTGACGCGATCCCGGCCCATGGCGAGCTGTTGAAAGTGAAGCGTGGCTCCCCAGCTTTTGTTGTTCATCACGATCACGATGACCGGCAGGTCCTTGCGAACCAGGGTGTCGAACTCTGAGATGCTGTAGCCCACCGCGCCGTCGCCCGTCACGAGCAGGGTTCGGCGCCCGACCGCTTGGCCGGCCACCTGGCTGCCGACAGCCGTGCCAAAGCCCACCCCCATCGAGCCCAGGTACCCATGACAGAGAAAGTCGCCCGGCCTTGCGCCGGAAATGACTTCACTCAACCAAAGATAGGTCAGC
>FTHJ01000048.1_pt1 | contig 7815 bp, 2 predicted proteins | sample 1640931 | NCBI WGS metagenome assembly FTHJ01 (sample SAMEA3914788, study PRJEB12502) | metagenome | biome: forest; material: soil | place: Canada | collected 2011-07-03 | depth 0.1 m
CTGGAAATTTCCCTGCGTCGCGAGCAGCTCATGGCCGTGAGCTGAGAACAACTGCCAACCGAGCGCCGGATGCTCGTATGCCAGCCGGCGGATCATCGCGGTGCGCACTCGCAGTGCCTGTGGCGGGATCTCGGACGAGACGATGATTTTCCCCGCCTGCTCGGCCAGACTCGGTTCGCGAACCTGCGCCAGGGCTGAGTAAAAACGCTCGAGCTCCGAGAGGTTGCTGGCGCCGCGCGCGAGCCGGTGGAGCTGCTCGAACGTCCTGGCGTCGGCCCCATAGGCCACAACTGCAAGGATTGCCGGCTGGTCGCTCGCCGGGAGCGACGCCGGATTTCTCAGGAACGCCGTAAAACGCCGCTGCGCGCCGTCCATTACCCCCGGGTCTCCCCACGCGCCGAGGTTAGCGATCAGCGTGTGTCGCAGCTCCTGCCGATCCGGTGTCTCGCCCGACTTGGCGTCCCAGCCGAGCTGCGCGAACGGGCGCGCCAGCACCGAACGTGCATACGCGGTGAACGCCGCGTGGCCGGGCCTGCCGCGCTCATCGTATTCGATGGTCCCGAGCGCCGCGCTGATCTGCTCCCAGGCCCGTGTGTCGAGATCGTCGCCCATGGCGGACGCAAGCGCCAGATAGCTGCTGAGCGGCTGCGCGCCCGCGAGCGCCAGCGCCCATTGATCGTCCAGCAGTGCGATGCGGTCGCCGTCCGGCAACTCGCCGAAGTGCGCAGTGTTCGTGCGCAGCGTTGCCGCATCGAAATGCACCCGGTAATAACCGATCGCATCGGCATTGACGCTGAGCGGCTCGTCGCAGCGTCCCCCGGCGAGTGTCAGCGCAGCGGGGCTCAGCAACTGAGGATATGACTGCCCGCGACTGCCCACGCGGATCTGTAACGGCACGTTCCATCGGCCCGGGCCCGTTGGACTTCCCTGCAATAGAAAGCGTGACTGCGCGAAGTGCAGCGTACGCGCACCGTCGGCGCCGCATGTCGCGTTGACATGAACCAGGGGGAAGCCCGGTCCCGCCGTCCAATCGCGGGCGATCTGCGCGACGTCCTTACCACTGGCGGCCCCGAGCCCGTTCCACAGATCTGTGGTGGTTGCATTGGAAAAGGCATGCGCTTTCATATAGCGGCGAATGCCGTCGCGGAACACGGTCGGGCCCAGATACGCCTCGAGCATACGCAGAATCGCCTGACCCTTGCTGTAGGTGATCGTGGGATCGAAGGCGTTGGCGGCCTGCAGCTCGTCCGAGATGTGTTGCTGGATCGCCGGGGAATTCGGCAGCGCGTCGGCCTGCATCGCCCTTTCCTTATCTTCGTCCGCCTGCTCCCACCAATTCCAGGTGGGATTGCGCAGCGCGGTTTCCTTCGCAGCCATCCACGAGGCGAAGCTCTCGTTCAGCCACAGATCGTCCCACCACGCCATCGTCACCAGATCGCCGTTCCACTGATGCGCCATCTCGTGCGCCTCGGTCTCATAGACGTGCTGCTGCTCCGCCATCGTGCTGGACGGCGGCAACAGCAGCGTCTTGTCTGTGTAGGTGATCGCTCCCCAGTTTTCCATCGCGCCTGAGAAACCTCCGGGAATCGCGATCGAGTCGAGCTTCGGCAACGGAAATGCGTATCCGAAGTAGTCGTTGTAGTCGGCCAGGATGTGGGTCGCAGTATCCAGTGCGTAGCGGCCATTGTTTTCCTGGCCGCGCACCGCCCACAACCCGAGCTCGGTGGCGCCACTGCGCCCGCTGAGATGTCCGAGATCGCCCCCGGTGAACTCAACCAGATACGACGGCATTTTTGGCGTGGGACGGAAGCGGACCGTCGCCAGGGCGCCCTGAGTGGTGCGCTGGGCAACGGGCATGTTCGACAGCGTCACCCACCCGCTCGGAACCGTGACAGTAAGCTCGAACACCGCCCGAAAGGCCGGCTCGTCCCAGCACGGAAACAGCCGTCGCGCGTCGGTGGCTTCCAGTTCGGTGGAAAGCAGCTGCCCCGCGGCAGCGCCCGGATATGCATAGGGTTGCAGGAACAGCCCCTGTGGCCGCTCTTCGATCTTGCCGCGATAGTCGAAGGTCAGCCGATGTCGTCCCACGCCCGCCGGGTGCGCAAGACGCACGGTCGTCAGCTGCTGCTCATCGTCCGAGGTGGCTGCGGCGGCCGGCTGGCCATCGAGTCGCACGTCAGTCAAGGTTTCGTTGAGGGAATTGAAGACGATTCGATCGGTGCTGGTAAGCATCTGCAACGTGATCGATTCGTGTCCGACAAAGCGCAGTGTCTTGATGTCCGGCGTCACCGCCACGTCATAGTGTTCGGGCACTACATTCTTAGGTAGCCGGCCGGGTGTGCTGTCAAACGAGAAGGGTCGCTCCGGCGACGGTCGCGTGTTTGTGGCCCCGTGCGTGTAGGGCGACGCCCCCGCGAACAGGGCCATGAGCGTGACAATTCCGCGTCGGACGTGATCGCGCACGTATTGGCGATCGACTTTCGTCCCCATGTTTCACCCGCTCCTCTGCAACCATCCCATACGCCGTCGCCCGGCAGCTGGATGATAATGCATCGGACAGCGCCTCGGCCGTTCGTGGCGTGGCCGCGGGTGGCCCAGGCCGTTTGTACCGCCATAAAGTCAGACGCTCAGACGCCGGATCCTCGAGCGAGCCAAGCCTTCGTGGACTGACATGTTTGCAGAGCCCGCTGGTAAGCCTCACGTCCACTGGTGCGGATCATATAGGCCTGTTCTGCCGCGCCGAGCACGACACCCGCGGCCCTTCGAGCCAACATGAGAGCGTAAGTCACCGAAATGTCCGCGGCCGTGAAGTTCTGACCGGCAAGATAGGGCGAGCGCCCAAGCTGCCGCGTCACCAACCGCAGCCGGCTTTCAAACGTTTCCAGCGCGTCGCGCGCACTCCAGTTCTGCCGGTCGGCCTCGGGTGCAAAATTGCGGGCGCTGCTGACGTAGTTGATGGGGACTGCGAGCCCGGCTTCCCCGAGATGCAGGAACTGTTGGTAGGTAGGGAAGGTGGGATCGTGCGGCGCCGGCGCAAGCGGCGTCGGCCCATGGCGAGCGAGCAGATACTCCATGATAGCGATCGATTCGACCATCGTGACCTCGCCGTCCTGGATCGCGGGTATGAACCCCCCGGGATTGATCGCCAGGAACTCCGGGTCCTTCTCTACCCCGGCCAGCAAGTCTACCCGCCTCAGCCGATAGGCAAGACCCATCTCCTCGAGCAGCCAGATGACCCGGAATCCCCTTCCCTCGCCAAACACTGTAATCATTTACGGCAATCCTTGGTTTGTGCGGCAGTCACCAGCGCGACGAACGACCAGACCGGATTTCGACAAACCGCCCGAATGTTTTTCGGACGCTACCGGGCCGAAACTCAATCGCGGGCTAAACCGCAGCCCAGCACGGCTTTCGATAAACGTTTGGCCACCCGCGACTGCCGATTGCCTGTTGGTTCACAGTTTTCGCTATGCGATACGACCACAGTTCTGCCCGATCGCATAATTCTCGCGATCACGTGGCATTCGACTAGGTCTGATATGACTCGACTAATTCTGCTATTCATAAGCTTCACGGCAGCGACGTTGGCGATGGCCCAGCAGAACCACCCGGCTTGTGCAAGGTCGATCGTGCCTGTCTTTCAGCGTTCCGCCATTCGGGACTTTTCGGGGAAGTTGCCGATCCCCGACTATCTTGACGGAGCAATCGCCTGCAATACCCCGCCGGTGGGGAGCGGGATGCCAGGTCCGCAGGTGCCCTCGACGGGAAGTGTGCCCAGCCCCTGGATGGAGTCCGAGCAGGAACTTTACCAGCGCGTGTTGGGGCGGCAGCATGCGGACATCCTTGTCGTCCCGTTCCAGATCCAGGGCTATGGACTGGACCGCATCGAGCGCGCCTTGATGACTGCAGATCTCGCTCATGCCATCGGCCGCACACAAGAGTATTCAGTCGCCGACCCCTGGCTGGTGGCGCGGGCTCTCGGTGAGGGCATGCGGCGCCTTGACCCCAACACCGTGACGCGCCTGGCAGAGAGACTGGGTGCGCGCAAAATCATCTATGGATACGTGGGACACGATGATCATCACGCCTTCACGATCACGCTGAAACTTGATGATCTCACGCGCAATCCGTCTGGCTTCGCGAGCTGGCAACATGACTGGCGCGCGATTGTCTTCAGCGACGAGCAGACGCCGGCTTTGAAGTTTCACGAACTGCTGCCGCAAGTCGTTGCAACATTGCCTCTTAGTCTAAGGCTCATGTCCCAAAGCGAACCGGCACTCGGTCGCAACGCAGCGCGCATCGAGCTCACGCCGCACGACCTCGTAGCGCCTGGTCACTCGGCGGTCGCGCCTCTGATGGACCTGATTGCCCTGGGCGCGCTGAGTTCGCCTTCGGCGGAACTGTCGCGTGAGCGTATTTTCGAACACGCGCTACTGACGGCATTCAATGCCCCCGGCACCTCATCGGAGCAGAAGTTCCTCGAGTCCTACGCTCTCTTCAGTCTGGGGCGCCGGCCCGGCGCACTGATGGTATTGAAGGACGAGAAGACCGCGCAGGCCACAGCGCTGCGCGCACTGATAGACGGCAATCTACCGCTCGCCGTGAAGTCATCGAGCGCGCTGCCTGACTCTTTGGACAAACTAGTGCTTCAGATCTCCCTACGCGAACTGGCGGCCGCCTACAACCGGAAGCTGTCGACGCAGGCGATGGATCTTTCAAAGTCATTCGGCACCGCGCGGTCCTCCTGGCAGCCGTTCGTCGAGCAGCGAATGGCGGATGCCGATCAATGGAACGAAGGCGATCCTGCGGTGACGAAGGTGCTTTTGGATCAGAACTTGCCGGAGCCCGGGCTTGATCTTCAGGCGCTGGCGAAAGGTACGGCAGTCGCGCGCGCAGCGAACCTCGATCCAATCGAAATTGATCTCGCCAATATGCGACATATCCGACGCGCAGCTGACCATATGCGAGTGTCTGCCTTCGGCACGCCGAGCGACTTGCTGCCCCAGCCCTGGGACCTGCTGTGGTTACTGGAGAGTCGAGCCGAGGGTCGCATCGTCGATCAACTCTGGAAACAGGTGGGCCCCCAGGCAGCCCCAGAGTCCGCAATGAGTGATCTGACGCGTTACGCGCCACTGCTGAGCGGTCATCCTGCGCTCGAAGCAGTGCACGCCTCGGCGTCCGTAGCACTTGCGCTGAAAAGCCCGGACGACACTCGCGCTGGCTGGGTTGCGCAAGCGAAGCACAGCGCGGCGCTTGCGGCCGTATGGGATCCCGGCCAGAACCGGACCGCCTACGTTGCCTTGGTGAACATGGGCATTCCCTCGCCCGAGTCTGAATTCATGGTGGACGCATACGGTCACGATTATCCGCGCCGCGCATTCTGGCCGGAATTTTTCTTTGGATGGGAGGATCCGCAGCTGAGCGCAGCGGCGCACCTGCAGGCGCTGACGTTCAGTTCCTGGGATCTCACACCGCTGGCGCAGCTTCCGCCCGGAGACAAGCCAGGACAGGCCGGTGCCGTGCTGGCCTCGCTGGGGGATCGGTTCAAAGGCAGTCCATTGAAAACTGAGCCGAGCAATCCGCAAATCACGGCTGAATCGGACCCACAGGCAATCGTGAAAAAACTGCGCGGTATCATCAGATCTGATCCGGAGCCCTGGGAGAATTATTTATCGCTCGCGGACCTACTCATCGAATCGGCCGGAGACTATAAGGAGTCGAGCCGCGTATTTTTGAGCTATCCCGGCTTTCACGATCGCAATCCCAATGATCCGGTCGCACTTTCCAACTATGCATACGAGGCCGGTTCCGAGTTCTATCGTGCGGGACAGTTCCAGTTCGCCAAGCCGTTCTACAAGATCGCGGCGGACCTTGACACGGGTTCGAGCAGCAGTATTGAAGGTAAAGACCGCCTCGAACTCATTAGCGGGGATTATCCGGATGCAATGAGCGATTTGTTTGCGCGCGCAACTCGCTACTCCGATCCCTATGCCTACCGAGATTACCTCTCGTTTCTGCATGCGTTCGGCCAGGGCGATGCTGCCTGGCAGGCATTTTCACAAGTAGACGCGTCGTTTGACTTGCCGGAGGTGTGGGTCTCTGCTCTTGTAGGCCACCGCCTGGCAGGAAAGGATGGGCGCGAAATTGGGGAGTGGCTGCACCGACCGGAAATCCGAGATGCACGATTCAAGGCCCAACAGTTCGCTCCGTACTTCGCAGTCCTGTGGTATGCAACGGATCGCGATCCGCCCGCTGCCCTGGGCAAGCTCATCGAGGATCTGCAAGGGCCCCCGGTCGGACATATCGACACCGACGGCTTCTCACTACTGGTGCCGCATCCGCTGGATCCCAAGGGCTTCATGTCCGTGCGAGGATCGGCGTTTCGCGCAAAACAGCGCACCAAACTTCCTTCCGATACGCCGATAAAATCAGATCTGGCCTACTTCGCGGACGCGTACGCAGCGCTGCGAGCCGGCGACTACGACACGGCGGTCAGTCGTTTTGACGCCATGGCCGATCATTACCCCATCGAGGGTTACCCGCTGGGATACTTCGCCTATGCCGCGGCCAAGTCGGGCGACAAGGAGCAGCTCGAGAAGTACCTTGATACCCTGAAGTCCGACACGACATTTGATTACTGGCTGGCGCGAGCTTACTTCGCAGGTATTCACCACGATGCCCAAGGCGCGAGGGACGCATTGCAGCTGGCATTCAGGAAGCGACCGTCGACGGATTACCGGCCAATCCTGAGCGAGTATCAATATGCCGAGGCCTGCGAGTGGCTGTATCTGGAAACTCGGGATTCACGCTTCGTGTCGGATCTGCTGTCGTGGGTGAAGGCCATCCAGGTGAGTCAACCGACGCAGGCATGGCCGTATGCCATGGAGTACTCCCACACGCCACCAGGAGAAGCCAAGACACGGGCACTCGCCATGACACGGTACCTGGATCCGAAATCCAAGCGTATCCAGGATGCTTCGAAAGAGGAACTGCGTGCTGCCGAGGCATGGTTCAGCGCCAACAATCCGTTCCGCGTCCGCAAGTCCTCCCCGGCTATCACGTCCACCGAGTCGGTCACGACCGGTCGGTCGCGCAGGGACAGGGTCTAGCTATTCCAGGTGGGGCGCGAGCACATTTTCAATCCATTTCATGAATGCGCGGACGCGGCGCGACAGGTTGCGCCGATGCGCGACTACCAGGGACACGGCCAGGGACCGGCGACCAAAGTCGGGTAGAATTTCCACCAGCGCTCCACTCTTCAAGTATCGGCCAATCCCAAGAAGTGGGGCTCAAGCCCGTGCGACGCGGTCGCCCGAAGAGCGCCGTACATAAGCTACCGGTGACCGTGCGACTCGATCCTCAGGCTGTTGAATACTTCCGGGAGAGCGGGCGGGGTCGCCAAACGCGTGTAAACGAAGTGCTTGCGGATTACGTGAGTCGACGCACGCGCTGAGCTCAGATCGCAGCCCTCGCGCTGCAATCCGCAGGCCATGGTACTCGGCGCTGGACGAAGCGAGCGTCCTCACGGATAGTTTGGCGATGATTGATCCCTTAAGTGATCTCAACCAGTTAGTCCGAGCCGGTGTCCGAGCGACATTCGGTGCCTCGTATGCAGCGATCGAGGTTTCTGTCCATCGTTCGGAGCACGCGGACTATCAGGCCGACGTGGCGTTGGCGCTCGCGCGGCAGCTCAAGCGCAGTCCAAGAGAGGTTGCCGCGTCCATTGCGTCGAAGCTGACCTCGGGAGAGGTACTCGAGAGCGCCGTAGTTTCCGGGCCTGGTTTCATCAATCTGACTTGCCGCTCGGAGTATCTC
>FTHJ01000432.1_pt1 | contig 7790 bp, 3 predicted proteins | sample 1640931 | NCBI WGS metagenome assembly FTHJ01 (sample SAMEA3914788, study PRJEB12502) | metagenome | biome: forest; material: soil | place: Canada | collected 2011-07-03 | depth 0.1 m
AGGCGTCCGCTGAATTGTCCAAAGTTTACCTGATAGTAGTTCAGCTCGACGCCGGAGTAGCGCGCGCCCAGTATCGCCTTGAGTCGGTTCGGGATCAGCCAGACATTCCACTCGGTGTAGGCGGCGACCTCGCGGTCTTGAATGCTGGCGGCCAACTGCGCCTGGAAACCCGCATCGTTGACTAACCCGTAGCGAGCGGCGCTGGCGCTGCTGTTGCCGGCCGGCCCGGAGAAGTTGGGACCATACAATTCCTGCAGCACAAGGTCATCGTTGGCGACGCTGCTTAGGTAGGTGTAGCCGACTTTGGTGTTGGCGTTTGAGAAATACACGCCTGCAACCCAATTGAAGCGGTTCTCCCCCACCGAAGCGAAGCGGACTTCCTCCTCAACCCCGCTGCGTATATTGGCGGCGTCGAATAGGCCGGTATTTCCCGAGCCAGTTGCATTGAAATAAGGCGCGAACAGCGGAAAACCGCGATGCGCAGGATCAATGGTCGTGAATTGCCCGGCGCCCGTGGTCGTCGAGCTGAACTCCTCGCCTCCGGTAGTATCGCTGTGACCCTTATCTTTGAGATAAGAGCTGATCAGCTTGACGTTCATCGCCTGCAGATCGAAATTAAGCGTCGCACTCACGGTGTCAGACTGCGAGGTGCTCGGTTCAATGAACTGGATACCGGTCGCAAGCGCGACGTCCTGTCCTTGCACGAAAGGCCCGTACGTGACGCCCGGCCGGAAGAACACAGTGCCCGGCACGGCGGCCGCACTTGTGCACGCCACGTTAGTAGGGATAAAGGTTGCCGCTGGTGCTCCGTTGGGCTGCGCCAAGGGCGCCGTGCGGACATTGTTGGCGACACAGCGCCCCTGTGTCGTGAAGGTCTGCCCCGCCGGAGCGGGCGCACCACCTACGTAGATGGCGGTCGAACTGCCAGGCCCGCCTTCGGCCTTATTTTGCAGGTGATAGGCGGAAATCTGTGCGCTGGTATTATCGGAGATCTGCCACAGCAATGCCGCGCGACTGGCCCAGTCGGTAGCGGTATTGTCGTTCTTCTTGATGAGATTACCGGTATAGGCGCTGTAATCATCGATCCAGCCGCCGTACTCCTGCTTGATGACGCTCACCCGAAATGCAAGCTTGCCGGGAATGATCGGGCCGCCGGCTGCCCCGCCTGTTTCATAGCTCGGCGTGCTGCGACCACCCATCGTCGAGAATTCGGCCCGCCCCATGCCCGAATACTCGGTGAGACTCGGCGCAGGAGTGATGAAGCGGATGGTACCGCCCTCAGATGAGCCCCCGAACAACGTGCCTTGGGGACCTTCCAGCACTTCAACGCGCTCAAGGTCGTACAGGATCGGAATCAATACGCCGTTGTTCTGTGCGACTCCACCATTGGCGCGCTTCGTCAGATTCACATCATCCAGATAGACGCTTGTGGTCGCCGCGCCAGTGGAGCCGACAATTCCGCGAATGGAAAAGGTCTGCTGCGCAGCGCCGGGATTGGCCACCGTATTCAACGAGGGCACGATGCGAGTCAGATCCGCCGCGGTCTTGATGCCCTGCTGGTCGAGGGTCTCCTGAGTCACCGCCTGAATCGTGAGAGGTACCCTATTGGCCGTATCGTTGCGGCGGGTGGCGGTGACCGTGACCTCTTGTAGAGCATCCGGCTCTTCCGTTTCCGCGGCGGTGGCTATACCCGCGGACACGCTGAGAACGGCACACACTGCGACTGCCACGCGATCATTGCGTTTGCCACGACAAATCTTATCCATTAGTAGTTCCCCCTGTCTTAGCGATTGTTATTAAGTGCCTGCCTGAAAGTGACTACCTCGAGGCGACCGTCGCACCGCCGGGGCTGTTCTGTGGAGCGGCGTTCGCTGCGCCCTGCAACTCCTTCAGCAATGCGATGGTCGTGGGCTTCGCCACCGGCGGATTAGTCGCCAGAAACACACCCTGTGCCCAGGTCAAAGCAGTGCGCCCCTGTTTATCGGCGACATCCAGAGCAGCGCCGTTCTGCGCCAGGAAGCGGATGATGTCGTCGGAGCCACGGTTCGCCGCGCCGTGGAGCGCACGGATGCCCATGGAATTGACGGCATTGACGTCATTACCCACCGATTGCGCCAGCTTCACGGCTTCGAGCAAATGGGCGGGGCCTTCGTCATAGGTCTGCGCATACGTCCAGTTGACGCCCGCGGCGGCCATGAGCGGCGTGGTACCCGCAAACGTGGCAATGTTAGGATCCGCGTGATGCTCGAGCAGCAGGTGCATCACTTCGACATCCCCCGAGAATGCCGCGCGCAGGAATGGCGTCTGTCCGGTGAAGTCCACCCAGGCGAGCGAGCCGAGCGAGGTGATCCAGCGCCGCTCGGGCGGATATTCCTTGGTACGCGCGTTCACAATTGCGCCGGCTTCCAGGAGCCGCTTGATGAGCTGGAATGCTGAATCGCGATCCACACCGTTGTCGATCCGGTGAGGCGCCGGGATATCGATGTCGCGCAAATCCACGGCGGCCCAGAGAGGGGTCTGACCATACCAGTCCGACGTGTTGACACTTGCGCCCTTTTCGATGAGAAGGCGCCCCACCGGAATCTGATTGTTCAGGATGGCCATGAGCAAGGGGGTCACGCCATTCGCGTCGGCCCGCTCGATATTTGCACCCGAACCCAGCAGCAGTTTCACCGTATCCAGATGGCCATCCCGCGCCGCGTATAGGAGAGGCGTCTTCGCTCCGGGGATCGGTTCGCGCGAGCCACGCTCAGGCCAGCCGCCGCGAACGATGCCGACACCCTTCGAGCCGGTATTGGTACCCGGCAAGCGAAATGCCGGCACCTTGCCCGTGCGCGTCTGCGCATTTACATCCGCGCCGTGCGCAATGAGCGCCTGCGCGATATCGGTATGCCCGGCACGGGCGGCGAACATCAGGGCGGTCTGCTGGTATTGGGGATCGCGGGCATCCACCGGAACTTTCCTGTCGAGCAATGCCGTCACAATGTCGAGTCGGCCCGTATTCGCCGCCATCATCAGGCACGTCTCGCCGGTAGCATCCACCGAGGTTGGATCGGCCTTGGCATCGAGCAGCAAACGCGCCATCGCGAGATCGCCCTGAGCGATTGCAATGTGCAGCGGTCTCACTCCATAGCGGTTCGCGCCATTCGCGTCTGCGCCGGCGCGCAGCAATTTGCGGGCGCTATCAACATCCTGCATACGCACGACCCAGTGCAATGCCGGAGTGCCATCATGCCCCGGGGCATTGATGTCCGGGTGCTGCCGGAGCGACTCCCCTACCCTTTGCAGTTCGCCGTCTTCCGCAAGATCCGCGATGCTCACGGCACCCACGCTCGTGCTTTCGGCCTGATCCGCTCGTGATTCGACGACCCACGAACCGGCCACCACGCACGCGGACAGCACTGCAACCAAACTCGCAAATTGCGCCTTCATGAACACAGACTTCTAGATCTCCACCGCCCCAGTGCTGTCTCCGAACGACTCAGCCGGGACATCGAGCTTGTGCAGCATTGCCAACAGAAGATTTGAGAGCGTTGCAAAACCGTTTACGTGTATGTGGCGCCCCCCCTGCAAGTTGCCGCGGGCACCCCCCACCAAGACTATGGGCACGGGCCGATGATCGTGTTCATTGCTGTTACTCATGCCGCTGCCGTACATGACGAGTGAATGATCGAGCAGCGTGCCATCACCATCCGGGGAGTCCTGGAGCCGTTTCACCAGGTACGCGAAAGTCTTGGCGTGGTATTCGTTCAGTTGCGCAAGCTTGTCGATGTTTTCCTGGACATTCGAATGGTGCGAAAGATTGTGGAATGGCTCGCGAATGCCACTTGCCGGATAGATCGCATTACTTACTTCATGGGCCAACATAAGCGTCGAGACACGCGTGATGTCCGCCTGCATGGCCAGCACCTGCATATCGAACATAAGCTTGATATGGGTCTCAAAATCATCCGGAATACCGCTCGGGGCGCTCGGCAGTTTCATTCCAGCGGGCACCTGTTGCGCGGCGAGCTCGATGCGCCGCTCGACCTCCCGCACATCCGTGAGGTATCGGTCGAGGCGCTCCCGATCGGTGCCCGGCAGGGTCTTCTGCAGCGAGGACACCTCCAAGACAATGGAGTCCAGAATGCTGCGCGCCTCAATCCGCCGCGCGACGCGCTGTTGGGCAGTTGCACCGTCACCAAACAGCCGCTCGAATACCACCTGGGGGTTGTTCTCCATGGGCAGCGGCGATTTCTTTCCCAACCACGAGATCGTGTTGCGATACGCGCAAGAAAGACCTGCGCCACAGCTCAAACTGCCGTCCTCAATCGACAGCTCCAGCGAGGGCAGCGGAGAATCCTGCCCAATGTGCTTGGCGGCCACTTGGTCGACAGTGATCCCCAATTCCGCTTCCGAACCCGTTCCCGGCGATGCGCCGGAGAGAAACACTGCGGAAGAGCGAGTGTGGTTCGCGCCCGCGGAGGCGTCCTGACCATATGCGAGTGGCAATGAGAGTCCACTCACGACATTCACACGCTCACGAAACGGTTCGAGCGGGCTCAGGATCTGCGGAAACCCGAAGCCTGCGCCTACCTGGGTCGGCGTCCAGTGGCTCATGACCGCACCATGCGGCACGTATACACACACCAACCGGGGTCGGGGTGTCGCGGCACTGGCATCCGCCCCCCAGACGGCGCCTGCCGGGATCATCGATTCGAGCAGCGGTAACGACAACGCCGCACCCGCGCCTTTGAGGAGCGCTCGGCGCGACAGGTGCTTCTTGGATACGAAGTACATGATTGCCTCGATGAGCTGCCGAGCGTCCTAGACGACTTGCAGCTCCATGGTGAGACCGACGGGATCCGTGAACAGCAGTCCTTGGCGTGCATGCTGAGTGACGCTCGCGCCCATTTTTGTCAGCTCGCGCGCGACCGCCTTGTGATCGAACTGCTGGACGTTGATGCCGATGCGATCGATATGACCCATTTGCCCCGTCGGCGCGTGCTCCAAGATCAGGCGCGTCTGAGCGACCTGGAACCAGGCTTGGTCGGGGTGATTCTTAGTGTGCTGTTCCGAGCCGAGGAACTTCCGGTAGAACTCGAGCGACTTCTCAAGATCCGTGGCGCGTACCACCACATGGTCGAGGTGCACGGGCTTTACGAGCGCTTCCTCGGGCACAATGCGCCCCGCCGGCACCACCGTTTTTGCAAGCCCTCCCGGCGTGCCCAAAAGCTGAAATCCGCAGCCATCCGGGTCCGGAATGATCCCGAACTTGCCCGCCGGCAGCCCTTGCGTCGTGAGTTCCTGCGCCATGGCCTTCGGATCATAGTTCTGCACCAGTGCGCAGCAGTGGTCGAAATAGCCCTTCGGCGCTGGGCCGTGCGTACCCAACGCGAGATAACCCACCCCCAAGGTGACGTAGTAGCGCAGCGGCGCGTCTTTTTCCTTGTAGAGCTCCGGGTTGAAGAGGCGTCCGTAGAATTTACCCGCGGCTTCCACGTCCGGGATGATGGTACCCATGTGCTCAAGCCCGGTCGTCTTCAGGGGCAACTGCGGCGGCGCAGGCGCGTCCTGCGCGAAGCCACGACGCAGCACCAGTGGCGCGAGCGCTGTGAGACCGATCCCTTCCAACATGGCGCGGCGCGAAACAGATGCTGGACTCTTGTTCATGGTATCGCCTGCTCGAGATGTGGAACGTTGAGACTCGCCTGTCGTGGCCCTTCTAAGGGCTCGCTGCCGGGTAGGGTCACCTTGCCCTTAACCTTCATCTGGAAGGGCGCACTGCGAACAATGCCCAGTACCAGCGCGGAGAATCGATAGCTCTGGGCGCGCGCCTCGCGTGTGATCTGACGAACCGATGGCTCGTCGAAGTACTCCAGTCGCCTTCCGAGTGCATAGGTCAGCAACTTCTCGGTAAGGCTCGTCACGAAGGCATCGGAGCGTGCGAGCAGCGCGGCGCGCAGATCGCTCACGCCGGCCAAGCTCGTTCCGTCAACGAGTTTCCCGGATGTATCGATTGGCGAGGTACCCTCGGTGGTGCGCCAACGGCCATCAAGATCGAAGTTCTCCAATGAGAAGCCGACCGGGTCCATGATCTGGTGACAGGAAGCACAGGATGGGTTTGCGCGGTGCTTTTCGAGACGCTCACGCACCGTCATCGGGCGGGCAATAGTCAGGTCCTGATTGAGATCTGTGTTTACGCCCGGTGGCGGTCGCGGTACGGGGGCGCCAAATAATGTCTCCATGACAAATGCGCCACGCTGAACCGGCGAGGTTCTGTCGCCCGCGGAGGTGACGGTCAGAATGCTTCCTTGGCCCAGAATCCCGCGGCGCGGGGAGTCTTTTGGCAGAACTACCCGGCGCAGGAAGCTGCCGTAGACACCTGCAATGCCATAATGCTCGGCGAGGCGCTCATTGAGATAGGTGTAATTCGAATCGAGCAAATCGAGGACGCTGCGGTCCTCGTGCACGATACTGCCGAACAGCAGCTGCGTTTCCTGCACCAGCGAATCGCGCAGATTGTCATCGAACTGCGGATCGGCGGGCTGCGAACCATGCAACTCGCGCAGGCGCAACCATTGTCCGGCGAAGTTCGCACTCAACTGACCCGAGCGCGGGTCCGCGAGCATGCGGCGTACCTGTTGCTGAAGGACCGAGGGCCGGCTCAACTGTCCCTTTTCGGCGAGGTTGCGCAGTGTCTCGTCCGGGATGCTGCTCCAAAGGAAGAATGACAGACGTGAGGCGAGTTCAAGGTCGCTGATGCGATAGATTGCACCGTCTGCGAGTTCCGGACGGTCTGACTCGAGGCGGAAGAGGAACTGTGGATCGGCCAGCAGGCGCGCCAGCCCCTTCTGTATACCGTCATCGAAGGATCCGGCCTGACGCCCCACCTGGTAGGCCTGCATCAGGCTCGCCAAGGCAGGGTCGCTCGGGGTGATGGGGCGTCGGAATCCCGCTGTCGCCAGGTGTACGAGAATCTGGCGTGCGCAGGGTTCTTCCTGTTGCGGCCCTTGCGGATAGCATACGAAGATGGCGTGCCGGCTGGGTGTGTCCCCGGTTCCGGTCGGATCGTAGGGCCCATTGATCGTGAAGCTGTCGAGAGTTTCCGGACGCTGGCGCGCCCTGCCGTAGAGTTCGTCGACGCCCGCGGAATGGCGCCTGTCGATGAAGGCCACAGCGATGACGTGCGGCCCCGCCTTGACCGGCAAGCGAAACTGGTTTTTATTGGCCGCCTGCACCGGTTGGCCGTCGATGGTGATGTCGAGGATCGGCGCTGTCTCGGCATCGAGTCCGGAAAAGGCGCCAAAGCGAGCATTGCGCACCCGAAACTCGTACTGGGCGTCGAGCGGAAAGAAATGCGTGACGCACACCCCCCCGCGGGTCCCCAGCGGGAGCCCCTCGATATGCGCATCCTGTGCCTGGCCGCCGGGCGCCGTATACTTCGCCAGCGTAGGCACCAAGGTGCGATCGCCTACGGCGAGGCGACTCACTTTCATGGCCGCGGATATGTAGCCTTGGATGAGCGTGGGCGAGACGCTCAGCACATCAGCGATGTTGTCGAAACCCTCTGCGGCATCGTCCGCCGGCAACAGGGTCGATGCATCCACGTCAAACGACAAGAGGTCGTGAACGGCGTTCGCATATTCAGTTCGGTTCAGACGGTGGAGCGACTTTCCACCCGGAAAGAACTGTGGGCCCGCGGCATCGTCCAAGCGCATCGCCAACTCGCTCGCGAAACCCTCCAGGACGGTTCGCGACGGCCGTGGTTTACCCGGAGGTGGCATCATCCCGGTTCGGAGCTTGCGGAT
>FTHJ01000404.1_pt1 | contig 7621 bp, 5 predicted proteins | sample 1640931 | NCBI WGS metagenome assembly FTHJ01 (sample SAMEA3914788, study PRJEB12502) | metagenome | biome: forest; material: soil | place: Canada | collected 2011-07-03 | depth 0.1 m
CCGGAGGCGAGCCAGCGCATGTCATTGGCGACCTTCAGCAGCGCGACGGCTAGGCCGCGCACGGCGGCCATCGCCGCGACCATCGCATCGAGCGAACCTAGGGCCGAGAACTTGTTCGGCGCTGTAACAAATGGGTGGCCCGTGAGCGCGGCGATTCTCGACGCGATGTCGCGACTGAAATCGCTGGGCGCATTGAGTCCGGTGCCGACCGCTGTGCCGCCGGCCGCCAGTTCGAGAAGGCCTGGCTCCGAAGCGCGGATTCGTGCAAGCGCAGTACGGATCTGCTGGGCCCAGCCGGACCATTCCTGGCCGACGGTGAGCGGCACCGCATCCATGAGATGCGTACGTCCGGTCTTGATCACACCCATCCACTCGCTCGACTTGTTCTCTATGGCCGCCGCCAGCGCCGCGGCTTGCGGCAGAAGGCGCTGCTCCAATTCGATCACAGAGCCGATGTGCATCGCAGTTGGGAATGTATCGTTCGATGACTGCCCCATGTTGACGTCGTCGTTGGGATGCACAGGCTTCTTGCTGCCGATTGCGCCTCCGAGCAACTGGCTCGCCCGATTGCCCAATACTTCGTTCACGTTCATGTTCGACTGGGTGCCCGAACCTGTCTGCCAGACGTAGAGGGGGAAATGGTCATCCAGCTTGCCGGCGATGGCCTTATCGGCCGCCCGCACGATCGCATCCGCCTTCCACTGCGGCAACCGACCAGCCGCAGTGTTGATCTGGGCGGCGGCTTTTTTGACAAATCCGTAAGCGTGATAAATCCGCTTAGGCATCCGATCATTGCCGATGGAGAAATGGACGAGGCTTCGCTGTGTCTGTGCGCCCCAATAACGATCCGCAGGCACTTCGATGTCACCCATGGAGTCGCTTTCGATTCGGGTCCCGCTCGCGTTGATACCAATAGGTACTTCACGCAGCGCTGGATGTGGTGAATTGTTGCTCATGGGGAAGAAGCCCTCGTGTGCGCCGATTGGTCGCCACCATAGCGCCCCTCAGTCGAGCACCGCCTGTGCGCGCTTTACATGAATTGGTTGGAAACACCGTCATCGCTAGCCGAGGTTTCGGCGATAGGCGCTCGGGGTGAGTCCGGTGACCCTGCGAAACGCCGTGCAGAAAGCGCTGGCATCGTTGTATCCGACGGTAAGGCCGACGTCGGTCACCGAGGCGAAGTGATTTGTCAGTAATGTCCTGGCACGCTCGATGCGCCGGCTCAATTGATAGCGTTGCGGCGGCATGCCGAATGATTGACTGAAGGCGCGGCAGAAATAGGACGCGCTCAGGCCAACCAGCTGCGCTAGCGCTGCCAGTGATATGGGCTCGGCGAGATGCTCCTCGATATAAGCGAGGGCCTTTCTTCGTTGCCACGCGCAAAGTCCACCGTTAATGGAAGCCTCCGCGAGGTGTTTTCCCGCATTGATTCGCACCAGCTCATGTGTCAACACGACCCCCAACGCCTCGATGTAAAGTCGATGATGTGTGCCTCCACTCTCGATCAGTTCTGCGAGCTTCGATGCCGTCGCCATTAATGCGCCGTTTTCGAAGAATAACCGCGGCGCCAGTGACGCTATCGAGCAACTCAGCTCGGGACTTATTGCAAGCTCGGCGGGATTGAGATGAAAAAAAACCACCCGCGAGAGCGCGCGTTGCTCATGCCAGTCGTCGTATTTGCGGTGGGCCGGCACGAAGACGAGTTTTCGGCTGCAATCCTGTAGCGTTGATTTCGGTAGCCCGTCGATAACTGTGCAGCCATCGTGGCGCACGCCACGTTCATGCACCACCAACATGGGGAAGGGTGCACAAGTGTGGTAGTCAATTCTTCCACGTCGGTTGGCCTCGACGATCTCGACCTCCATGCCAGGCCACTGCGCCGTTCGGCGACTAACGGCGTCCGATGGGAAAATCTGCACAATCCGATCGGCAGCGGGAGCGGTTCGAAGATATAGTTGGCGAGTCGCACTGATATCAGTTTGAGTTTTGATTTCCGGTGGCGCGCCTGGTTCAAATGCAGACGGGACCACCGATTCGTACCTGGCGTGGCTGCCCGGCTCGAAGGCCGTCGCATATTTCTCGCGCGCTGAGTCCGACATAACTTTCACCCTTGCGTCATTCGATCCCTATCTGGTGTTCCTCGAAGTGGTCTTGGCTATGGCCACTTCCGTGGTTCGGCATCGGTCTGGCTGGACAAGCTACGCACGCTCGGAGGCGAATCAATTTCAAGTGGCCGCGCGAAGGTCACGGATGTCACCGCGGCGGTATGCCGTGCGATTTGTGTCCGCACCGAAAAACGAGGCGGATAGTCACCCCGCTGATCCGCAGTTCGTAAGCGCCCGCGTGGCAACAGTCAGTAAAGAATTGCGACCGGCGAGTTGAACGAATAGCCCACACCGCGTTCGGTCAGGATGAAATGCGGTTTGGACGGATCGATCTCGATCTTGCGGCGCAGTCGTAACACCTGAACGTCGATGCACCGGTCGTAAACCTCGTTGTCATAGACACGGCTTGCTGCCAGCAGCTGATCCCGAGTGAGCACCCGCTGTGGAGCGACCACCAGCGCCGCAAGTAGATCGAATTCCCTGTTGCTCAAGTCAATACGATGTCCCGGCTGTGTGTTTGTCAGACGCCTCGTTCGTATGTTGAGTTCGAAGGAGGCAAACCGGTAGGCGCGGACGCCTCTCCGCTTTGTCTCGGTCAGCGCCTTCCCCTTGGTTCGCCTCAGCACCGTTCGAACGCGGGCCAGAAGTTCTCGTGGGCTAAACGGTTTGGTGAGGTAGTCGTCAGCGCCGAGCTCAAGACCCATGATTCGATCGGCGTCGTCGCGCACGCCGGTCAGGATGATGATGGAAATATCGGACTTTTCGCGCAATTTTCGGGCAAGCACCATGCCGTCCTCACTACCAAGGCGCAGATCGAGAACCACTAGATCGATCGAGTGATCGACGAGGATCCCCGTCATCTCCTTGCCGGACGATGCCACGTTCACCCGCAACTCGTTCGATGTGAAGTACTCTTGCAGCGCCTCACGAATCGCGGGATCGTCATCCACGATCAAGATGTGCGGTGGAATGGTTTTGGGGATATTCAGTCCGCTATCGTGGCGAGAAGCGGCATCGTCATTGTTCACATGTTGATGTCTCATTTCGAAGCTCCTGTTGGATTCCGGCCCGCGAAATCGGTAAGGAGCGGTCACGATACTGCGCCTCGGCCACCAGACGGTGGCAAGCGCGTGCTGCCGGGTCTCATCTGTGACTAAGAGGTTTGTTCGCGACCGCGGCACGATTACCGCATGGATGTGCGGTGTAGGACGCGGGTGAGGGCCGCGCCGCTGGCGAGCGGCATAGCCAGCTAGGGGGCGGAGGGCCCGAGGAGCTCCGCCACGGCGCGCAGGAATTCGGCGCGCTTGAACGGTTTGGCGAGCGCCCGGGCTGCGCCGAGCGCGAGGGCGGCCTCGGCGTCCAGGCCGCGCCCGGAGTTGAACAGACCCGATATCGCGATGACCGCAACCTGGGGGTAGTCCCGCTTCAGTTCCGAGATGACGGCGTCCCCGCTCGTACCGGGCATGTGGATGTCGGTGATTACCAGCGCAGGTACGGCCAATTTCACGGCCGCGAGTCCTGCACTGCCGTCCGCCGCCGTGCGCACGCCGTAGCCGGCCGCCTCGAGCCAGTCGGTCAAGGCCTCGCGCATGATCGGGTCGTCTTCAACGACGAGGATGTCTGGGGTCGCGGTGATGTTCATGTAGCGTCGATGGCGAGTATTATGGCCCTGGGGTCCAACAGGTCACATCTGTGACCCGGGGGAGAGCTTGCGTGGCTAAACTCGCGCCCATGAGCGTTCAGGCGGTCATGAATAGGCAACTTCACGCTCCTACGACAGCCCGGTCGCATGTCCTCGCCGTCGACGACGATCCGGTGATTCGCGAGGCGATCAGCGACTATCTGGGGCAGTACGGCTTTCGCGTCACCGCGGTCGCCGACGGGCCCGCGATGCAGGCCGTGCTCGCGCATGAGGTGGTCGACCTGCTGGTGCTGGACCTCACGCTGCGGGAGGAGGATGGGATGGCGTTGGCGAGCGGGCTGCGAGAGGAGTCGGCGATTCCCATCATCATGCTGACCGGCCGGCGCGATGAGGCGGATCGGGTGATGGGGCTGGAGCTGGCGGCGGATGACTATCTGACCAAACCGTTCAGCCCGCGCGAGCTGCTGGCACGCATCCGCGCGGTGTTGCGGCGGCGCCAGCCGGAGATCCAGCAGGGGCGGCCGGAGGGCATTCGAGCGTACCGTTTCGACCGCTGGGAGCTGAATCTCAACACGCGGCGCCTGAAGACACCGGCCGGGCAGCTCGTTGGACTCAGCAATGGCGAGTTCAGTCTGCTTGTCGTGCTGCTCGGCGCGGCCAATCGCGTTCTGACGCGCGATCAGCTTCTGGACATGTCGCGCCTGCACGGCGATGACGTCTACAACCGATCGGTCAACACGCAAATCATGCGGCTGCGGCGCAAGCTGGAGAGCGATCCAGCGAAACCGCGCTACATTTGTACCCAGCGCGGCGCGGGATATGTCTTCAGCGCACGGGTCGACATCATCTACTGAGCGGCGCGCAGGACGCGAGCGAGCGCGGCGGCGATGTCGCTCGGCTGCAGCGGCTTCACGAGCAGCTCGAGACCCAGCTCTCCCGAAACGCAGCCCAGGAGTTCTCCGGCCTTGAATCCGATGGCGCCCTGGGGCGAGGGAACGGATCTTTATCGACCCGTTTTCGGTCTGATAGTCCGGTGCCTGCTGGCTGAACGGGTACACGTACGGATGCGGTGGGGGCGCGCGACCTTGATCGTCGAGGATCGAGATCCGGCACGCGCCGTCCGTTACGATGGCCCACTCGGACTGCTGGTGCCAGTGTAATTCGCGGATGCCGTTCTGGCCGAGCCGCATGTTGACCCCGGAAAAGTCCTTCGAAATCGCGAAATCCTCCTGGGTGATCTGGCGCGCCCAGCCGCCGTCCTGATAGCGCCTGTGGGTATTGTTGAACGAGGCCCAGAAGTTCTGCAGTCCGTTGATTAATCTTGCCGCAAGCGAGGAGGCCAGCCCATGGGCCAGCAACGCGCCATATCGAGTCGGCGCCTGCATTTCCATCAACAATGAGCGAAGTATGGGCTCGAGCAGCGGATCGCGAAATCCCCCCTCATAACGCAACCTAACCCGTTGCCGCTCGGAACTGCCTGGCAAAGTACATGCGACTCAGGGCGGCCGCGGCCGCAAGAGTCGCGAGTGTTATGGGGCACCCCGATGTTTGCGTCCATATACGTCAGAACCGCATGACTCGCCATTTCGACAAAGCCCGCACGGCACTTTTCTTTCCGTCTCTGGGAGGGAAGGCGCTAAAGTCTCGACAAGGCTGGGCTACTTCTTAGAGGCGGCCGCGACTATTGTCTTCTCCTGCGTCGTGGCCGCGGCAATCGCGTCCGCGATACAGGTTTGGTTGTCAGTCGTCCACTGCTCCAGCGGATATAGCATAGAGAGCTGCTCGCAGGCCGCCTTTGCTGTGTCCTTGATGCGTTTATCGAGTGCAGCCTTTCCTGCGGGGCTCGCTAGATCGAGATCGCCATAGGCCACGTGCCGGGTTAGCTGTATCTGCTCGATCGGAATACCGGTATAGGAAACCCCAACCTGCTTTGTCTTGACTTTTTGTGAGGCCTGAACGGTGACCTGCGACACCTGGTCGTCGTCGTTCTGCGCCGCAAACGCCGCGGGAGTCGTCACCGCGAAGGCGATCGCCACGATTGCTAACTGCATCGCGGAAGCCAATGGAATTTGGAGGGCTCCGACCCTGGCTCGATTCATAGACATATGCATGCGTCTCATGGTTACCTCATATCTGTAAGCTAGTTGTATGTAAGCGAAAGTCTCTTTCTGAACAGCGATTCGCTGCCTGATGGATACGGTAGCGCTCTGTGGGCGAGGGGCGCTTGCGCGCGCTTGAGGTCGCTTGCGCGCGTTTGAGGTGGATTGATTTGAATTGACGATGCCTACTGTGATGTTTGGGAGGTCCTTCCGACGTTTCGTGTTTGACGAACGTCTCAACCGCTGGTCCTCGACTTAACACGCCGCAGTCATCCCCGCGATATGTGGCGGTCAACGGCGAGCCCTTACGGGCGCCCGACGGCCGGTCGGTTCGGCTCAGCAACGGCGAGTTTAGTCTGCTGGTGGTTCTGCTCGGGGCGCCCAATCGCATTCTCTCACGCGACCAGCGTCTCGATATGTCGCGCCTACATGGTGACGACGTCTACAACCGATCGGTCAACACACAGATCCTGCGGCTACGGCGCAAGCTCGAGACCGATCCCACCCAACCGCTCTACATCTGCACCAACGCGGAGCAGGGTACGTGTTCAGCGTTCGGGTCGAGATCATCTACTGACGGTGTCCCTCACTGCCGTCCCCGCCACCGTGCTGTACAAGTCACGTCAGTGACCCGCTTTTCGATTCTGGGGACCGACGCGTCATCTGCCTGACGCACACTGCTCGGGATTGTCGCCTCTTCGGCGACCGGCGCGTCCTGCGCGCGGGGGAGGTAGATGGAAAAGGTGCTGCCCTGCCCGAGGATGCTGCGTACATCGACGGCGCCGCCCGCGTCGGTGACGATTGCGTACACCAGCGACAGACCGAGGCCAGTCCCGCGGCCGATCTCCTTGGTGGTGAAGAACGGTTCGAAGATGTGCGAGAGCGTCGCCGCATCCATGCCGGATCCGCTGTCCGCGACGCTCAGGCGCACGTAATGGCCCGGCCGGAGCGTGCCGTTGGAGAGCGCTCGTTCGGCGGGAAGTTCCGCTGCCTCGAGAGCCACGCGCAAGATGCCGCCCGCGCTCGTGGCTTGGATCGCATTACTGCACAGGTTCATCACTACCTGGTGTAGTTGGATGGCATCGCCGATCACGACCAGAGGTGACGCGGGGGCGCTCTCCTCGATACGGATGTCCGCGGGGAGCGAGCCTCGGAGCAACTCGAGCGTCTCGGCCACGACGTGGGCAACGTCAACGGGCTCGCGCTTGCCGCGCTGGCTGCGGCTGTAAGTGAGGATCTGCTCAACGAGTTCGCGGCCACGGGTCGCGGCAGTGAGCACGTTTTGCGCATAGCGCTTGAGCGGGGAGTCCGCAGGCGTCTCGTCAGTCAGCATTTCGCCGTAAGCGAAGATACCCGCGAGAACATTGTTGAAGTCGTGCGAGATGCCGCCGGCGAACCGCCCGATCGCTTCCATCTTCGCCGCCTGGCGCAGCCGCTGCTCGAGCTGGCCGCGCTCGTCCTGCGCGTGCTTCCGCTCCGTGATATCGCGGAAATTTATCACCAGGGCCTGCACGCTGGGTTCATGCAACAGATTCCGAATCGTGCACTCGATCCATCGCCACGACCGGTCTTTGTGCAACAGAATCACCTCATCGATGACTACCTTATTTGGCTCCGCCAGCAGCTCTGCGATTGTATCTGCCATGTGTTGACCGTGGTCCGTATGGACGGCCCCATACAGTGATCGCCCGGCGCACTCATCCGGCGTGTAGCCGAGCACCCGTTCAACCGATGGACTGGCGTAGATGACGCCTTTCTCTGGGGTGCCCAACACA
>FTHJ01000397.1_pt1 | contig 7597 bp, 5 predicted proteins | sample 1640931 | NCBI WGS metagenome assembly FTHJ01 (sample SAMEA3914788, study PRJEB12502) | metagenome | biome: forest; material: soil | place: Canada | collected 2011-07-03 | depth 0.1 m
CAACTACACGTGGAGGAAAGCGGTGGTGGACCACAGCCCTGCTGGAACCGGAAAGGTGTTCTGGCAATTGGATGGCGCCGAGTTTCTGGCCGAGGACGGCCCGAATTTCGTGGCGGTGTTGCAGATTCCCAAGGGTATGGAGCAGGTGGAGATCGCCGCGGTGCTGCGGGCGTATCCTCGTTTCGACCTTTTGACCGCCAACATCAAGCGAGTTCTCCGCTTCTTTACGAGTAAGACGCGCGGATTCCTGGAGGCCGGCGCGCCGGTCGAGCACAGCGTGTTGTGGGACATCAGCTCCAGCCTGGAATCTGTGCGAGCGTCATGATGACAATAGCCATCCTCGTTCGGAGAACCGGCCGTGCATGATGAGGAGAACGAGCTCTTCGTGGAGGTGGTCAAGGACACCGTAAAAGTCAGGACGGGCAGAGGCGGATCGTCTCCGTCTGGCGCGGTGGAAAACAATGACCTGCGCCGGGAAACGATCGAGCTGTTTAAAACCTGGCTCGGACAGAAGGACAAAATCAGCAAACGTCGTGAACTGGAGGTGCTGGGCCAGCATCTGTTCGAGGTGTTGTTCAGTGCTGTCGCGGTGCGCACGTTCATCGAGGGTAAACTCGCCGATGCGAGGCACAACAAGCGGCGCTTGCGCATCCAATTGGTTTTTGAGGATGCTTCCGATCTTGCCGGGTACCCTTGGGAATATCTGTGCTTCGCCCCCGCGAGCGGTAGAAAGCACTTGTACTTTTTGGCGATGGAGGCAGATCTCGTACTCTCGCGTTTCATCTCGCTCGAGGATGACCGTGTACGCCTCAGAGAGGACTCCAGCCAACTGCGCTTGCTGGTGGTCGTCGCCGAGCCGCTCGATCCGGAGCTGGGACCGGTGTTGGCCGATCAGGTCATCGAGGAAGTCGAGAAGTTGAAAGGCAGAATCGAGATGACCCGTCTCGACCAGCCGACGCCCGATAGCCTGGTGACCAAGCTCCAGGAATTCAAACCGCACGTTGTCCATTTCATCGGGCACGGCCGGTTCAATGTTACCGAGAAACAGGGAGAGATCGCATTGCTGGACGCGGACGAAGCCAGCGCGGTCTGGTGCAGCGACAAGATCTTTGCAGATTATTTCGTTCGATCGAAGGAGTGCGTTCCGCGTTTAGTGCTGCTGCACGCGTGTGAGAGCGGCAAGGCAGACGGGACCCACTTCGCCGGGATGGCACCCCAGATGATACTTGCGGGCGTGCAAGCGGTGGTCGCCATGCAGCATCCCATTACGAACAAAGCGGCGATTTCATTCAGCAAGGGCTTCTATACGGAGTTGGCCAAAGGCAATCCCATCGATCAGGCGGTTCAAACGGCGCGGTATAAAATTACGCTCGATGAGCCGAGAAACTGGGACAGCCGTGTCTTCGGTACGCCGGTGCTATACATGCGCAGCTCCGACGGCATCCTCCTCAACGCGGAAGAGCCGGGCATGGCATCCCGGCCGGAACAACGCGCTGCCGCGACACGTGAGACTCTGGGCAGATCCTCCATTCCGTCGAGCGCGCCGTCTGTTGCCCAACAAGCAACGGTAGACGGCTTCACCCGTCCGGAACCCGCAGGCCCCACCAGACTTCCCCTCATCGATGGTGCCTCGCGCGATTCACGGGAGATGAAGTCCCTATGAGGGCATCGTCCTTGCGCTCGCGCCGGCTGCTCGGCCTTCGGGAAGAAGTGGCGGCGCAAGTTGACGTGGCCCGCCAAAAACTCTCGAAAGGCGGTGTGTCCGCGGACAAGTTCGGCGAGAGCGCCCTTCAGGCGGTCACTCAAACCGCCCTGGACTCCGCAAGCTATTCGGCAATCAAACGTCTGCTGCAGCAGCAGCTCAAGGCTGCGGAAGAATGGCGCGGCATCCTCCGCAATTTATTGCAGGAACTGCAGGCATCCGAGGCCCGGCACATTCGACATGAGTTGTACGGCCCGACCTGGTGGAATGCCCGGCGCGCCGAGTTGCGCCGCGAGTTCGACCAACAACCGGACACGGCCGTCGAGCATTGGTTGCAGACTTTTGCCGAGCTGCTGCTCGCCTGGGAATGGGAGCTGTGCGACGAACTGGTGAATGAAATCTCTGCCATCCCGGCGGCGCTGGGCGACTCGCTACTTCTATGCCGCCAGGGAGTGGCGGCATTGCGCAGCAGACGCTATCCGGCAGCTCTGCCCGTGTTGACGCAAATCGCGCAGAGTCAACCCAATGGTCCTCTGAAGGGTCAACTGCCATCGCTCAGTCGGGCCCTGTTGTATACACTGATCGGTCGTATTCATCTCAACTCGGTCACCGATCCCGACGCCGCGCGCCGCTGGTTCGATCAAGCCTGCCAACTGGCCCCCGACGATGGCCGTCCCGACGCGGCTCTCGGTGAGTACCACCTCGTTCGCAGCGACAACGATCAGGCCCTGGCGTCGTTTCAGCAATCGCTGCTCAAATCGCCGAACCAACCGGATGGCTATCTCGGTATGGGATGGTATTTCGAGCGGCAATTCATATGGGACGACGCCGCCGAGTGGTACGACAAGGCGATCGCCGTCGTATGGGAAGAAAAGGATGTCTTGAAGGCGCTCCGCAAGGGCCTCGCGCCCGTGAGCGGCAAGGCGTGGTTGCGTTTGGCGCGCGCGCTGTTGTCCGACGAGCCGGGCCATGCGCTGGAGGCCGTGACGTACACCTTGGACGAGCACCTTCTAGGCGAGAGGGGCGACGGTGAGGGACACGAGCTGCGTGGCGATATTCTGCGAACCCTCGGCAGGCCCGTCGAAGCGGCGCAAGCCTATTGCGATGCCGGTCACAGTTATTACTGGACCAGCGATTACGTTGCGGCCGTCCGTGTCCTGAAGTCCGCCGACGAGCTGAAATCGAATGATCCGGATCTTTATTGGTATTGGGCCGATAGCTTGCGCAATCAAAGCTCGATCGAGCTGGCGCCGTATGTCGATAAGACCAAAATTTGCGAAAGCCTGCATGTTTGGGAGTTGGGCTACGCGAAAGGTCGCCCCAGCGCCGACAGTTCGTGGGGGTACACGTGCCGCGCGCTCATCAGCGAGCAGCTCGCAAGGCTGGGCTCCGAGAACGCACGCGCACACTGGTGGGAGGCTGTCGTCTATCTCGAGCGTGCCATCCTGTTGTCCGATCAGGATCCGATTCGCTGGACCGGCCTCTGTCGTGTCCATCGCCTCCTCGGAAACTATGCCTCGGCATTTCAGGCGATGCGCGCTACCGTGGATCTGGACGGTCAAAGCGCGGCGGTTATCGAAGAGCAAGCAGCCATTCTTGCCGACACCGGCAGGTTCGAGGCTGCGCTCGAGGTGATCGAGAAGCTCCCGTCTGAAGAAATGAGTCCCTGGCTCATCGGCATCAAGGCGCTAGTGATGTGTTATCGCGGTGACCAGCAGGCCGCGCTCGACCTCATCAACATGTCGCCCACCACCGCGAGCGATCTATGGTCCCGCGACTTGCGCGCGTCCTGTTACTTGAAGCTCGGTTTGGTGAAGGCTGCCTGCGAGGATTACGACTGGATTTGGAGGCAGCGTGAAAATCCGGCGTATGCAGCGGACCTAAACACTCAAGACACGTTCGGTGCCGCGGCATACCATCTTGCCGTGTTCGCCGATCGACCGCATTTGCTGGCCGACGCCATCGGTATCTATCGGCGGCTGAAGTCGATGCCCGGCCAAAATGTGAGGGGCCCACTCGGGGTCTGTTATCTAGCGCGCCAGGATGCCTCTGACATCGAGAGCGCCGAGCAACTGTTCAACGAGGTTATCGAACGGACGAGCAACCTGCGGGAACTGGCGGCGTTGCTCCATTTCCAATTCGCTACCATCCGTGAGCATATTAGCTGGTGGCCCAATGCCGCCGCAGTGGGCGAGGTCGTGGAACGCGCGCGGCTCAAGGCCATCGCACGATCCGAGACTCTCCAGCAGTTGCAACCGCAGTCGCCCGAGGCAGAAAGGGCCCATGCCGCTGAGGAATTGCGACGCGTACTCGCGGATCTGGTTCCCCTGGAAGCCGCGGGCGGCTGCGCTGAGATCGGAGCACTGTCAGGGCTGGCCCGCCTGTGTGCGTCCACTGAGCAGACGCTGGAAGCAGCAGGCATCTATCAACAGCTGCAGCGTTCGGAGCTCGAGCGCTTTCCGGAGGCGTACCTGGGCGTCGCGGCGTGCATTGACGTTCTGCAGGCGGGCGCCGACCGGCTTGTCGCGGCCGGGCAGCCAGCCGAAGCAGAGCGGCGACTCATGCAAATCGCGACACTGGTGCGGGAGGCGCTGTCGGACGATTTGCCGCGACAGGCAGCATTCTCGTGCCGCCTGGCCTGCGTCGGATTGGAGCTTGGGAACCCGATGGACGCGCGTGAGAATTTTGCCGCCGCGCTCCGCTCGTATCGTGCTGCCGGAGTGAGTGATACCGGCGCAGCATTGGGTGTGACGTGCCGATCCTTGCTGCATGGTATCGAAAGTTACTGGGCTCTCGATGCCAACTGGTGCGCGTGGCGGGAAGAACCGCAGGCGGGTGAGCATCGCAACGAACTGACCGCCGCCGGCCGAGAGCTGGCCGGCTATCTCGATGAGTTCCTCCAACTCGCCGAACAGCCTAGCGACAGCCGGTCTTCCCTGGTCACGCCGATCGTGCTCGAGATCGGGCCGCTGTTCATTCCTTCCGACACCGGGCCCGAGTGGGCCCTATTCAAAACGCTGATACCCGAAATGAAGAAGCGCATCGCGGACCAGTTGGGCCTTGCACTGCCCGGGGTGCGCGTGCGGCCTATCGCAGGCGATCAGAGTTCCTATTCCATTCTGCTCGATGAGATCCCCGTTACCGGGGGTAGAGTCGATCCCGGGTTGCGTTACTGTACGTCCGCTCCCGCGGTCCTCAACGAGATCGGGATCGAGAGTTCGGCCCTGGTGCCGACCGACCACCCGGTGACCGGCGCGGCGGGGGCTTGGGTGCGGCCGGAGCATTGGGATCTCATTGAGAAGCACCATCTGGAGCTGTGGACGGAGCCCTTGCAGTTCATCGTCCATCATCTCGAATCGGTCTTGCGGCAGCATCCCGCGGATTTTGTCGGCATTCAGGAAGCGGAGAATATGCTTACTGAGTGGTCCACCGCCGAAGTGGGTCAGTTGCTCGTTCAGACGTCGCTGCCCGATGAGCCCGCCCGTTGGCGATTTGCGCGTGTGTTGCGTAGCCTGGCGAAAGACGGCATCCCACTCATGCCCTGGGAGCCGGTCATGAGAGCTGCCGCCGCAGCCGGGATACACAGCGCACCGATGAACGACGTCATGCGAACGGTGCGGATGAAACTACAGAATCGATTGCCGGGCAATGTCCCACCGGTGACCTACGTCGAACTTGTGCCGGAGCGGGATGAGGAGCAGCTGTTGAATCTCGTGCGGGGCGGGTCTGCCTCGATTTCGCCCCAACAGACGCTTGAACTCCTCGCGACGTTGCGGGACCGGGTTGATTCGAACGACCGGCACACTGTCCTCGTCACGCGTCCCGAACTGCGAGTGGTCATTCGCCGATTGGTGGAAGGGGAATTCCCGTACCTGAGGGTCATGGCGCGTGACGAATTGCTTGTGTCCGGTGTCGCAGAAGGAGCGGCGGCCCGTGCCTGACCTCAAGCCCACAACGGTACGGGTAACCCTGCAAATCGATCCCCTGATTTCCAACCGCATCGACCAGAGCGAGTCGCTGCGGGTAGGCGCGACCAAGTCCATCGAACGCCTGTTGGCGGATATCATGGCGTGCCTGGGAATTCCCGGCGACGTGGCAGTCGAGATGATATCCCTCGCCGACCCGTTGCCTCATGACTCGTTCATGCGCGTCGACGTGGAAGGCGAGCGGTGCCGCTTTCCGGACGAACTGGTTGAACGGGTGCTCAGCTACGTTCGGGCAACTCCCCTCGCCATGCCTGCGAAGCGCGCGGGCATGCTCGAGCGAATTAGCGCCTTGGCCGAGTCGGACCAACAGCTGATCGAGTTCCTGAGTTTGATCTGTGCGGAGATCGTCAAACAGCGGCCGGCGGTGCTGTTCGGTGTTGGGCAGACCGAAGCCTATTGTGCGAATCTGGTTGCTCCTCGAGACCCTTCGGGCCAGTGGCCTGCGGATCTGGCCTGGGTGCGGACTGTGCTGGCTCCCGTACTCAACCTGCGAATTTCGATTGGCGACCGGCGCGCGGTAGCGGACGTCCTCGCGGCGGCGGGCGACCGCACGGATCCAGAGGTCGTGGAGGAGTTGATTGCGGTATTGCAACCCGACGTCCTGGAAATTCGCATGCGACGCGATGACCTGCGCCAGATGACCACCGCTGCGAACCCGTTGCGAGGCGAGCTGTTCACATTTGTGCGGGAAGCCCTGTTTTCCGAACTCGGCGTCCGCTATCCCCGGTTTCGTTTTGCGAGCTCGCCGGACATGAAGCCCGGGAGTTTCACTTTCCTGGTGAATCACTTGCCGCTGCTTCCGTGGATGGGTTTGGAGCCGGAGCAATGTCTGGTCAACGATACGGCCGACCGCGTGCGGCTTCTCAATATGAGTGCCGAGAATGTCATGAACCCGGTCAGTGGCATGCCTGGAAGCCTGATCAGCGCGTCAGCCAAAGCGCAGGCGGAATCACACGGGCTGACGACGTGGGAGCAGCCGGACTTCTTGATTCTTTGCCTCGGCTCAGTACTGCGCGAATACGCAGCCTGCTTGCTTCGCCGGGAAATGGTCCAGGAGCAAATGGAGCAGATCGGTTACCCTGCGCTCGTCAACGCCAGTCGGACGACGTTCTCAGTCGAACAGCTCATGCAGATTTTGCGTGAGCTGGTGCTGCAAGGAATTCCCATGAACAACTTCCGACTCATATTGGAACTGCTCGTCGATTGGGATCATCGCACCTCGCCGACCGCCTTCGTTCGCGCCGGTCTCAAGCGCCAAATCAGCCACAAACGCGCTCGCGGCATGGGGACCCTGGTCGCCTATCTGCTCGATCCGCGGTTCGACGCCATGCTCGCACGTCCCGATGTGACTGAGAGCGAGCACGACCGTTTTGTAGAAGCGCTGAAGGCCGAGATGGATTCTTTGCCGCCAACAGCAGCGGTGCCGGTGTTACTGACGACCGGACCAGCGCGCGCGCTGTCCAGCAAGGTGCTCGCAACTGCTCTTCCACGGTTGGTGGCTGTAAGCTACGACGAGCTCGCGACCGGTCTGAACGTTCAACCCGTCGCCAGGATCGCCTGGAGCGAGGCTTCCTGAAAGGCGCCGACGAGGTTCGCGTCAGGCCAGTGAGCCGGGCAGGCTGCAGCGCGTGAAACTCGGCGACCAACATTCCGCCTCCTGCCAGATCTCGGCGCGATTCAGCCGACGATCTATCGTTTCATCCTTGAAAATTGCTTCGACACGCTCGAGGGTTTCGACTTTGTAGACGCGGCCGCCGCACTGGGGGCAGGCGCCTTGGAGCACGTCGTTCAAAGTCGTGGGCGGGTGACAGGTAGTCATGCGAATCTCGACCACTCTGCTGTCATACTTGCCGCCGCACGGACACTGACCAAAATGGAGCGATGCTGAGATCACGGTATTTCTCCTGCC
>FTHJ01000531.1_pt1 | contig 7501 bp, 7 predicted proteins | sample 1640931 | NCBI WGS metagenome assembly FTHJ01 (sample SAMEA3914788, study PRJEB12502) | metagenome | biome: forest; material: soil | place: Canada | collected 2011-07-03 | depth 0.1 m
CACCTTCAAAAAAATCAGGGGTCCAGCAGGGCCACACCGCTAACGTCCTCCCCATCACTGTCCCACCGATGTCTTTCCACTCGTCCGCAGTGACATTATCCGGTGCCGAGCGTACCCCTTGTTCCCGCCACGTTCTGGCAACGATTGGCGGCCGCCCTGATCGATTTTGTGTTAACAAGCTTGGTGGTCGTTTCTCTCGGGAAACTGTGCGCGATATCCAAAGCCCTGGCCGACGTCTTCGTCGTTCCGCTGGCGCTCTTTGCCTTTGTGTATTCCTCGGTCGGACACGCATTGTATGGACGGACGGTGGGAAAACACCTTCTGAAGATCCGGGTCGTGCGCCTGGACGGAACCCGCATCGGTTGGAACGAGGCGGTGCGACGTAGTTCGGTAGACGGACTGTTCGGCGTCGTTTGGTTGATAGGTCTGGAGGCCGCTCTGTCGCAGTTGACTGCCGACACGTTCCGGGGTCAAAGTTGGAGCACCCTTTACAAGTCCCTAGCGCCGCTGATTCCGCCGTATGTCAGCTCAATCATGGTGCTGTCCGGCTATTGGGGCTGGAGCGAAATCGCCACAATGCTGCTGAATCGCCAGCGGCGGGCCCTGCATGATTTCATCGGCTCGACCCGAGTGGTTAGAGTCGACGATCTCGATGCGGTGTCGGGACGATGACGGATCGGCGAGGGTTACGGGTACGCGGCTCGATCTTTAATCCAACACGTCGCTCGGCCAATTTGAATGGCCTGGGAGCCGTGTCGTGTTCGGCAGCGAAGGCGGAGGCGAGAGCAGGTGTCGCGATCCGGCGCAAAGCGCTGCAAAGTGTCTCAAATGGTAGCGGGGGCCTGCTTTCCACGAAACATGCACCGCGATCACTTAGTAATGGTACCCGGGCTGCGCCGCCGTGTCGCCCGCCTCGCCGCGAGCGCCGGTGGGCTGTGAGAATGCGGCCAACGCGGGGCGGCCCCATCCTTCAGGGCTTCCCGCGTGTTAGGGCGGTGCCCACCAACGTCGCTAATCCCGCCAGGTCATTCCTGATTGCCTCTTGGGTATCCGCAATCTGTTCTAGCGCCGCAGCCTGCTTCAATGCGGGATCGGTCGAGCGTCGCGTTGCGCTTTCCGGGACTGTGTGAGTTTCGCTGGATCATATGCCATGTGATGTTCTCCTAACTGCCCGCGGTCCGGCCTCTACATCCCAGGCCGCGTCAGGGCGGCACCTGGGCGAATTGTAATTCTGCCGTAGTCGACGTGGTTTTCACAGGCTTGCGAAGTGGCTCACGTCCGGTCATGGTTCAGGCATGCGGCAGTGGTTGATTCTCGTGGCTCATCTGGTCGTGACGATCACCAAGGTCGTCACGACCGCCGGTGCCCGTTCGGTCGTCGCCGAGTCACTCATTCTCAAACATCAGCTGCTCATCCTGAATCGATCCCGGAAGAGGGCTCCGAAGCTAGTTGTCCTGGACCGAGTGCTGCTGAGTCTGAACGCTTTACTGGTGAGCCCTCGTCGCCTTCTGAAAGTCGCGGTCGCCATCCGGCCCGCGACGCTGCTGCGATTTCACCGCGCACTGGTCCGTCGCAAATATCGATTGCTGTTCTCCGATGGGTCGCGGTGTCGCCCCGAACCCAAAGGACCTTCCGCAGAGGTGATCGCCGTGATCCTGGAGATGAAGCGCCGCAATCCACGATTCGGCTGTCCGCGCATCGCTCAGCAGGTGTCCCATGCATTCGGTATCGAGATCGACAAGGACGTCGTGCGCCGGGTTCTCGCAAAGCACTACCGTCCGAAGCCCGGAGGGGAGGGGCCCTCCTGGCTCACGGTGATGGCAGAGGCCCGCGATAGTCTGTGGAGTGTCGATCTGTTTCGATGTGAGTCCGTCATGCTGAAGAGCTTCTGGGTGATGCTCGTCATGGACCTCTTCACGCGTCAGATCGTGGGAGTCAGTGTTGAGGCAGCGGATATCGACGGCGTCGCTGTCTGTCGGATGTTCAATCATGCCCGCTGCGGCCAGCGCCTCCCGAAACGCTTGAGTACCGATCACGATCCGCTGTTCCGGTTCCATCGCTGGAGGGCGAACCTGCGGATCCTTGAGATCGAGGAACTCAAGTCGGTCCCGTTCATACCTCGCTCTCACCCGTTCATCGAGCGGCTCATCGGGACTGTGCGGCGCGAGTATCTCGATCAGGTGTTTTTCTGGGGTGGTCTCGATCTACAGCGCAAACTGGAACGCTTTGCGGTCTACTACAATCATGGGCGCGTTCACGCCGCTCTCGGCGGTCGAACGCCCGCGGAGCGCTGCGGTGTGAGCGTCCCCCCGACGCGCCGATCTGCGTCACTTCGTCTGGCGATCCGACTGCGCCGGCCTGTTTCACACGCCGATCGCCGCCTGATCAGTAATTCGCAAGGGACAGCTGCACAATCTCGCCCGTCGGAAGGGTTGACTTCGTTCCGGGTTGCAGGTAACAAGCATTCGCACCGCAAAGTCCTGCACGTCAAGCCCCTGCCTAAGCTCGCCGAGTTTGGATCGTGGAGTACCATTAGATCCACGTAACATACGCCGAGGCCACCGAGGACCTGCTATGAGCGACCACGTATACAAGACGATTGAGATCACCGGGTCCTCGCAGAAAAGCGCGGACGACGCAGTTCGTGTTGCGGTCGAAAAAGCCGCTAAGACGATACATAACTTGCGATGGTTCAATGTGACCGACACACGCGGGTACATCGAAAACGGAACGATCGCCCGTTGGCAGGTCACGATCGATCTTGCCTTCACGCTCGAATGAAGCTCAGTGTGGGAAGGGTGCCGGCGTCAGTTCGGGCGCCGTGACTACCCGTCTCGAGCATGCTGTCAGGCGGTCCTGCATTGGCGAACTGGCGGCCTTCGGGCATCTCTTGGGTAATCTGCCGCACCCAAGTTAGCGGCACGGCATAGGGTTGCGCGCCGGTCGGCACCGACGCCGCTAACAAGATGACTGCGACGAGAACAATCGATGTTATTAGGCGAATGTCTCTGAAGGCAAAACGCATTGCGCACCTTCATTTCCTTCTACATAGACATCCAACCTGTGCACCGCTAACAATTCTATAGGCCCATAGTCGAATAGCGTACGTTTCGCAGCGCGAACCCAAATTGATACCTACTGACCTGCCGGCTTTCTACGCTCCAAGCGATGAGTACGAATACGTTCGATTCTCATACGAGTGAGTCTTGCATGCGTTGAATTTGCTAATAACGTCGTGTCACTGCTCATTGGGAACCCGTTCCAGCGGCTCGCATGGTCAGCCAATACACTGCCATGCAGCCGATCGCCACCGCCCCGCCGGGCATGAAGGCGTGCCGATAGAAGCGCGTCGCGCGCAGACCGTAGGCGATCGGAATGAAGATCAACACGATCGCGAGCTGCCCGACCTCGACCCCGGCGTTGAATCCCACCAGCGCAAGCGCCAGATTCCACCGCTTGAGCCCCAGGTCGGCGAGCACGGATGCAAAACCCAGGCCGTGAATGAGACCGAAGGCAAACGCTACAGCCCACCGGCGCTCGCGCACCACGGGAAATAGGTTGTTGAGTGCGCCGAGCAGTACTGTGAGGGCGATACCGGACTCCACCCATCGACTTGGCAGGCTCACCAGTCCGTTGACGGCCAACGTCAAGGTGAGCGAATGCGCAACCGTGAAGGCGGTCACCACTTTGAGGACATCCAGGAGCGCATCGCGCAACGATTCGCGCGGTCGCCAACGACCGTTGCAGTACAGTACGACGGCCGGCAACAGCAGTGTCAGCAGGAAGAGGATGTGATCGTAGCCCTTCCAGATATGCCAGATTCCCTCATCGACAAAGGCGCGAAATTGTGCCAACCGATCCGGCGTATCCAGGTTGAGCGTCGCCGTGCGACTTGCATCGGCCAACACGAATGCCTGACTCGTATCCGCCGCTCGCACGTCGAGAAGTCCGCGGTGAGTGGGATCCACGTCAAAGAGTAGCGCGTAATGCACGCTCAGCTGCACGGGTCGAACGGGACACTGGACGATGAATCGCAGCACCGCGTAGCCCCCATCGACGTGCTCATCGAAGAGCAACCCGGTCGGCTGCAGCGAGCAGCGGTCGCGGTCGCCGCGCGCGATCGCTTCGATGTTCAGGCGCGAGAGCGCATAGTACGTGAGGGCCTGCTCACGAGCTTTCAACTCACCCCAGGTAATGGCGCCGTCGCCGTTGGCGTCCAGGCCTATGGCGTGTTGGAGGTCACGAAGGGCGATATCCCATTGCCCCTCGAGCGTCGTTCCTTGACCAGGCTGGCTCAACAGGAGATAGCTGTCGCTCGGTTTGTGCGCTTGGGCAGTGACGGCCCAGAGGCACAACAGGATCGCTCCTAGCGTGGGTGTCCGGCGGTTCATCGGTTGGCGAGCCTGTCGCCGGCGCTGCCGCCGGCGGTCCTGAGGGCATCCAGTGTGCGATCCTCGTAATGTGTCTGCTTCAACCAGGCCTCGAGGTTCTGCAGGGCGACTCGGTCTGCGGCAGCGGTGGCGGCGGCGAAGTAGATCCGTACGTCCGCCGGCTCTCGCTGGACCTGCCAGTTGCGCTCGGCCACCTTCAAGGCTTCCGCGGGAGCACCGCGCACCTCCAAAATGAATCGGGCCTGCTCGCGCAAGTGGGTGAAATCCCCATCGCGGCGGGCCGCCTCGTAGCGCGCCTGGAACATCTCGCTCAGGCGGTGGCCTTCTGCGTGGTGCAGTCGCGTGGCAGCGATCGCCAGTCGCAACAGCAGGTTGTCTTGACTCTCGTCCCCCTGCAGCAGGCGCACGACTTCGGCGTTACGACTCTGCCTCAACAGCAGGTCGGCATAATCGCCTTTGGAATAGCCGTCCTCTGGCGCCGCGTGCAGAGCGGCTAACAGGTATGTTTCGGCCACCTTGTCATCCCCGAGGCGCTGCGCCATGTCGGCCAACTGGTCGAGGATCCAGACCCGCACGCCACGCTCCAGGCGTGGATCGTCTGTGAACACGCTGCTCAGCGCGGCATAACTTTCATTTAACTGTCCGGTCAGACTGTTGACACTGGTGACACAGGTCAAGGCGATCAGGTGGCCGCTGATCTGGATCAGCGGTCGGCAAGCCTGCCGGGCCTGTGCGAAGTGGCCCTGCACCTGCAGGATGGTGGCCTTGGTGAGCCAGGCCTGTCCATTGAAGGTTTGTTGGTCGAGGGCGCGATCCAACAGTGTCAGCGCCTCATCAAAGCGATGGAGGTATTGCAAACAGGTCGCCGACAATGTGAGAACGGCCGGGTCCGGATGTGCTCGCGACAACCAGGGCGTTAGCGTCGCCTGCGCATAAGAGACGAAGCGCGGATCGGCGTTCGCGCGGCCGATCTCCAGGTAACCCTGCGCGAGGGCCAGCGCGCTCTGCAAATCCTCCGGATGCGAAGCCAAGTGCGTCCGCAGGGGTTCCAGTCTTTGCGTCGCGGCCGCAGCGGGAACTTGCTCCAACACGGTGGCGTCACTCGCCGGGATGTGCGGAGCTGCGGCGGCATTCAGCCAGGCCAGTGAGACCAGGACGCCGAGCAACATCCAAGCGAGTCCGCATCCGGTGGGATGCGGACTCGCCGAGGAGGGCCGTAAGCCCAGCACCTTGCTCACGACTTGTGCCGTCGCGCTTTAGTTTTTGGTGATACCGTTCACGCCGTTCGGGGAGCCCGGGATGGGGGTATTCAGATACGGGAAGGCATCCAGATACGTGTCCGCGGGGTTGATTTGACCCGAGACCTTCACCGAGGCGGCATCCGCGCCGGCGGCGCGGGCCCCATCGGTATAGGGGGCGCCGTTGTTGGGGTCGGTCGTTTGCGTGCCGCAAGTCCCGATTTTCCCGCACAACGCGCCCATCGCGACCCGCAACTCGATGTCCGTCACGTCATCGTACGGCCGTCGCCCGTTCGGGAACCCGGCAGCATCACCGCCCAACACGCCCAGATCGTTCTGCGCGGCCGGCGGCGTCGGTGGCGTGGAGGTGTTCAGTCTCATGAGCTCCGCCGGGTGCACCGTCAGAGGCTGATTGAGTCCTTTCACCCCGGTCAGGAACGCGGCCACAAGATCGTTGCGCGGAGTTCCCGGCACCATGGCCGCCGCGTTGCCGAATAGCGCGTTCAGCAGTACTGGCAAGGTCGGGTTGGTCACGTACTTCAGGAATTTCGCATCCTGAAGCGGGTTGCTGCCGTTGAACCGGTCCTTGTCGGGCAGACCGATGATGATCTCATTGACCAGGGGGTTGGCGAGACGCGAAACTTGGCTCATCCATTTGCCGTCAGAGTCCTGCCAATCCCGCTCTGGGTCATCGGTGCTCCTCTCCCCAGGGTTCTTCGGCACACTCGCGGTGGTCCACGCGCCGATGACCGGATCCTTACCATTGGTGAGGCAAGCAATCGGTACCTCCAGCGCAATCGACGTCACGTTCTTGTGCGACAGACTGTTGGGCTCGCCATCGCGCGGCCCCACCGGATTGGTGTTGACCAGATCGAAGATTTCGCCGACGTTGACGACGAAGCCTTCCTTGCGCTGTCCCACGAATACTCGACCCGGCGTCGAGCATCCCGGAATACTGACATCGTACATGAAGTTGTCAGCGTAGGATGCGTAGTCGGGGATGGACTTATTACCGATATTGTCCGCCGGCTTGTAGAACGTCGTCCCGCCAAGCGTGGCGTTTTCCGCCCAGCTGTGCGAGCCGTTGCGGCGCACCACGGTCAGAGTGTAGCTCTCGTGGACGTTCAAGGTCTTGCCGGCCTTGTCCACCGGCCCGATGTTCAAAAGCGGCACCGCCACGTTCTGACCGCCCGCGGGAACGGTCAGGTTCTGCCGTGTATTGGTGAAGTGAAACTGAAATGAGATGTCCGGCTGGGCATCACCGTCATTGTTCACGTTGATCGCGTAGATGGCATGCGAGTCGAGTTGATAGAAATTCGGGCCGCCGCCCGGATCCTGGAAGGGGATGTAGTTGGCCAACAGCGTGACGAAGCCTTGCCGTCCGGGCTCGTAGCTTCTGAATAAGTACAGGTCGGTGCCGTCCACCTTGGGCAGACCGGCAATGTTGGGTGCTTCGCGATGACTGGAGGCTTGGCTGAGGATGGGAACGCTCGCCGCGGCGAGCGCGAGCGCAAACTGGAGGGGGCGTTTCATAGCGGTGATCTCCGGATGGGGGTCCACCCGGGTGCTACGCAGGAGACAGCTTCCCGGATGCACTCCTTGGCAGAAAAGTTATGTTGGAGATGCGGGCGGCTGCGTTTGCAGCATGCCGTGTGCCCAGCCGTGCGCGAGCACATTCCGCAACTGTACCTAGACATCCACGGCGCAGTGCCGTGGCAACCTATCGAGCGCGCGTTACGCAGGCCAAGCCCAGCCCAACACGAACCTGACGCCGAAAGCATCGAGCCGAATGATCATAGTTACGCGCGGCAGGATTTTGTCTGTCGGCTGATCGAGAAAGCCAAATAGGAAAGAAACAAGGGCCCTATGGGG